>Ga0209598_10000277_pt1 | contig 41581 bp, 35 predicted proteins | sample M_140807_EF_Meta_FD_187317 | JGI IMG/M metagenome (GOLD analysis project Ga0209598, IMG submission 187317) | Freshwater microbial communities from Lake Montjoie, Canada to study carbon cycling - M_140807_EF_MetaG (SPAdes) (version 2) | ecosystem: Environmental > Aquatic > Freshwater > Lake...
GGATCGGCGCCGCGTCGGGGATCGGCGCCGCGTCGGGGATCGGCGCCGCGTCGGGGATGAGCGCCGCGTCGGGGATGAGCGCCGCGTCGGGGATGAGCGCCGCGTCGGGGATGAGCGCCGCGTCGGGGAGCCGTGCCGCGTCGGGGACGGGCGTGGCGTCGGGCGTCGGCGCAGCGTCTGGAGTGGGCGCCGAATCGGCCAGCGGCGCCGCGTCGACCGGTGCGCTCTGGGGCGAAGTGGCGGGACTACACGCGACCGCGAAAATCCAAGGCGCGACCCGCACGAACGCCCGACCGCGGGTCCCCAAGTCGAATGTGCTCACTCCGGATAACTCCTGCTGGGAAAACCATGGCCCCTGCGCCCGCATGGTGTACTATTTCCACGTGGGACGGAATGATTCACTCAGGGCGGCGCGATGGGGGCTGGCTGGTGCCCTCGGCTGGGCGCAGGTGGCCTGCGCGCCGGGCGCTTCGAGCGAGGCCGCAGCGACGCGGGACGCGGCGCCTGACGCGGCGCTCGCAGTCGACGCCGCCCCGGTGACAGACGTCGCGCCTCCGCCAGATGCCGCGCCTCCGTCAGATGCCGCGCCGATGCTTGATGCGGCGCCACGCCCGGACGCCGCGCCCGTACCGGACGCTGTGCTTCTGCCGGACGTCGTGCTGCTGCCGGACGCCGCGCCTGATGCGTCGCCTCCGCCAGACGCCGCGCCGCCGCAGGACGCCGCGCCCCTGCCCGCGCCCACGCCCGTGCTGCCCGCGCCGCTCGCCGACCTCACGCTGACACCGCTCAGCGCCGGTCCGGCCACCGGCCTGTACGCGAGCCCGACGGGCGCTGTGTACGCCGTCGTCGCGCGGCGCCTGGTGCGGTGGTCACCTGGCGCGGGCGCCCCGGCGGACCTCGGCCCGTGTCCGCCGCTTCTCTCGGGCGCAACGCTTGCGGACGGCACCATCGTGCTCGCCACGCTCGAGGGCATCCGGAGCGTGCGCGGCGATGTCTTCGGCGCGCCGCCGCTCGCGGCCGCCGTGGGAGACCGCTTCGTCTTCGGCCTCGCTGCGACGCTCGACGTGCTCTTCTTGTCGACCGACGCCGGGCTGCTCGCGTGGCGCGACGGCGCGCTCTTCGCGCTGGGCTTCGGGCCCGAGGCGGGGAGCCCCGACTACGCGCTGCTCGCGGCGACCGCCGACGGCCTGTGGATCGCGCGCGATGACGCGCTGACCTGGCTCGCGCCGGACGCAGCCGCGCCCGACGCCGCATGGCGTGCGTGGCCGGTAGAGACCGGTGGGTGGCACATCGACGCGCTCACGGCGACCTCGGACGGCACCCTGTGGGCGCTCGAAGCGGGCGCGGTCCGCGCGCTGGATGCGAACGGTCGACAGGCCTGGTTCGCGCTGCCCGAGCCCGTCGTTAGCCTGTCGTCCGCGCCGGACGCGCCCGCCCTGTGGCTGCGGACCGAGGCGGCGCTGTGGCGCAACTTGGGCGGGCTCTTTGTGCCTTTCTCCGCGCCGCCGGACGTGTCATCTCACGCGGCCGCGAGCGACGGTCAGGTCGCGCTGGCGTGGACAGACGGCGTGGGGCTTGGCTCGCCGGGGCGCGGCTTCGCGCTGGACGCCCCGCGCGGCCCGCTCGCCGACGACGCCACGGTCGAGGTGCTGCCGACCGCCGCGGAGCGCGTGACCCGCGTGTCCGCGCAGCTCGACGCCGCGCCGTCGTTCGAGGTGCCCGGACCGCCGTGGCGCGTGGCGCTGGACGTCGAGGCGCTCGGCGATGGGCCGCACGCGCTGACCCTCGTGACGCAGTGGTCAGACGCGCCCGAGGCGACGGCGCGGTTTGACTTTGTGGTCGCGCTGCCGCCGCCGCCCCCGCCGCCGCCGACCGAGCCACCGCCGCCGACGTGGACGGTGGACGTCGCGCCGCTCGTGACGACCCACTGCGCGCAGTGCCATGGACCCCGCGGCTTCGCGCACCCCATCGTGGGCGCTGCGGCGGTCGCAGCAGAGTATGACGCCATCCTCGCCGCCGTGCGTGAACGACGCATGCCCCTGCCCCCGAACCGCGCCCTGACCGCGGCCGAGCTCGCCCTGTTGACCGGGTGGGCCGCCGCAGGATTTCCGGAGTAATGCCCATGGACCTGAGACCTCTCGGCGCGCTCCTCGCGCTCCTGCTGCTCGGGGTGTCGCCCGCGAGCGCGCAGCTTCAGAACGCCGAGGACATCTGCCTCGAGCCCGAGGAGCAGCTCGACCCGGGGCGCTATGTCCGCTCTCTCAGCCTCGACCTGCGCGGCACCTTGCCGAGCGAACTCGAGACGAACGCCTCGATCGACTGGGGCGACGTACCTGACGGGCTCGTGGACGAGTGGCTCGAGGGCGAGGGCTTCTTGGACCGCGTCGTTCGCCAGCACCGCGCGCTCACGTGGAATAGCGTGCGCAACGTGACGCTGTTGAGCTTCAACCAGTCACTCCAGCTCGACAACGGGATCTACTGGCGCCGCAACGCGTCGCGCGGCTACCGCGGCAACGAGGTGCAGTGCGCGAATGAGCCCGCGCGGTGGGATGACGACGGCCGCTTGCGGACGCGCCTGGTGGACGGCACCCGCCTGGAGGGCTGGGTCTGGGTCTCGCCTTATTGGTCGCCCAACACACCGGTCAAGATCTGCGCATACGACGCGCAGGAGGCGCTGCTGTCGAGCTCCGGCCGCGACTGCTCAACGCCGGCCGGGCAGACGGACACCGAATGCGGCTGCGGCCCTGCGCTGCAGTGGTGCGGCGTCGAGCCCGTGCGCGTGCAGATCGTCGAGAGCTTCGCCGAGGCGCAGGACCGCTTGGTGCGCACGCTCGTGGGCGAGGACCGCCCCTACCACGAGCTCTTCACGACGCGCCGCGCGTTTGTGAACGGCCCGCTCGTCCACTTCTGGCGAAACCACGCCAAGTTCCCCGCGAGCGTGGTCTTTGAGCCGTCACCGGTTGAGGCGGGCCGCCTGCCGGACCTGGCCTTCACGGACCGCAACACGTGGCGCGAGGTCATCCTGCCCGAGGGACACGCGGGCCTGCTCACCCAGCCCGCATTCCTGATGCGCTTTCAGACGCAGCGGGCGCGCGCTGCGCGGTTCTATGACGCTTTCCTGTGTCAGCCCTTCCAGCCGCCGCCCGGCGGGCTCCCGGATTCGGACGCCGAGTGCAGCCGCGAGCCCGATCTGCAGAACCGGTGCGGGTGCAAGTACTGCCACGCGCTCCTTGAGCCGTCGGGCGCGCACTGGGGTCGCTTCGCGGAGCAGGGCGTGTCGCTGCTGCGCCCCGAGGCGTTCCCGCCGGAGCGCGCGGACTGCCTGAACTGCGCGCTCACGGGTCAACAGTGCTCAGACGAGTGCCGCCGGTTTTACTTGACGACGAGCACGGCCCCCTCGGAGCGCGCGTATCTGGGCAACCTGAAGGCCTACGTTTTCCGGCGGCCGGAGCACACGCGCAACGTCGAGGTCGGCCCGCGCCTGCTCGCGCTCTCGGCCGTCGCGGACAATCGGCTGCCGCGCTGCGTGGCGCGCCGCACGGCGGAGTGGCTCCTTGGCCGCCCGATGACGCTCGCGGATGAAGAGCAGGCTTGGCTCGACGCGCTCACGCAGGACTTCGTGACCGAAGACTTCAGCTTCAAGAGCCTAGTGAAGGACATCGTGTCTCACCCGATCTACCGGAGGGTCCGATGATGGCCGCTTCGCTCCCCGCGCGGGTCGCGCTCGCGCTCGCGCTCGCGGGCGCCCTGGCCCTGACCGCGTGTCAGCCGGAGTCGACGCCCGCGTCCTTGGCGGCCGACGCGCAGGTGCCGGCGGCGCCGACCGCAGCGCCGACCGCTGGACCGACCGCTGCACCGACCGCTGCGCCCAGCCATGGCGAGCCACGCGACGCGGCGACCGACCCGACCGAGCCCAGCGCCGACGCCGCGCTGCCCACGCCCGATGCCGCGCCGATTGAGCCGCCGGTGGGGGGCGCGCCGACGCCGCCGGGCGAGCCCAGCGAGGCGCCACCCACGGAGCCACCGGCGCCCGCGCCCGACCCCCACGCCGGCATGGCGGTGGGCTGGCGACCGCTCGGGGATGCGGGCGTCGCGCCGCCCAACCGGCCGGAGCCTGAGCCGCCCGCTGAGCCCGCGGTGGACCCCTTCGAGCCCGCGCCGACGCCACCGCACGACGCGCCCGCGCCGCTGCCCACACGCCCGCGACGACGCATGGACGTCGACCAGCTCGATCGCGCAATCCGCGCCGTGATGGGCGGGCTCGGCTGGACCGAGGTGCGCAACGGCGTCGAGGTCAACCTGTTCGTGGACCTGGCGGCGACGCTCGGCAAGCCCGACTACGTGATGACGACGTACGAGTCGCTCGAGCCGACGCCGACGTTCCAGAAGTTCCTGAGCGACGCGGCGCGGAGCGTGTGCGAGCGGCGCGTGCAGGCCGATCTGGCGCTGCCCGAGGCGGAGCGCGTGGTGCTGCGCTGGGCGGGCCCGGGCCGTGCGTCGGACGCCGACGTGGTGGCGAACTTGAGCGCGCTCCTGCTGCGCGCCCACGGGCGACGCCTCGAGGCCCACAGCCCGGGGATGCGGCCGTGGCGGTGGCTCTACGACAGCAGCCTGCATGTCACGCGCGACCCCGTCGTCGCGTGGAAGACGGTTTGCGTCGGCCTCATCAGCCACCCCGACTTCTACACCTACTGACCCGCCGACCGGAGCCTCCATGCGACCGACCTCTCGACGCAGCTTCCTCAAGGGCGCGCTCTTCGCCGCCGGCGGCATCGCGACGCTCTCCGGCGTTGGCCCGCTGGTGCAGCTCGCGCAGGCGCAGGGCCCGCGCGGCGTGCCCCGCTACTACATCTTCGCGTACTTCAGCGGCGGCTGGGACATCCTGGTCGGCCTCGACCCGCGCGACCCGCGGCAGTTCACGAACGGCAACCTGCGGCAGACGCTGATTCAGCCGGGCTACGAGATGCTCGTGGGGACAGACGGGCGCCTGGTCGAGGCGCGCACGGGCGGTCGATTCGGGCCCTACATCGGCGACCTCGCCACGCACGCGCACCGCTTCGCCGTGGTGCGCGGCATGAGCATGGAGACGCTGACGCACGAGGTCGGGCGGCGCCGGTTCATTACCGGCAAGCCGCCCGCGGGGACGCAGGCGCGGGGCTCGAGCGTGCTCACATGGCTCGCCGCGAACCTGGGTCAGGACGAGCCGATCCCCTACGTGGCGATGCAGACCGAGGCCTACAACGTCGACCAGCCGAACTACGCGACCGCGCTGAGCGCGAACAGCGTGGCGGACATGCTGCGCGCGCTGCGGCCGGCAAACCCGCAGCTCGGCGCGCTCGAGGACCGTCAACTCGACGCCTTCTTGGCCGAGGTGGGCGCGTGCCCCGATGCCTTGAACTCGAGCCGCTGGCAGAGCGCGGAGTCGAGCCGGCTGCGGGCGCGCGACATGGTCACGCGCGGGCTCGACCGGCTCTTCGACTTCACGGCGCAGACGCCGGAGATGGAGCGTCTGCGCGGCCACTACGGCATGCGCGCCAACGACAGCACCCCCGAGGCGCAGGCGGCCTTCGCCGCGCAGGCCATCTGTGGCGGCGTGTCGCGTTGCGTCAGCATTCAGGTCGCGGGCGGTCTCGACACGCATTTTACCGACTGGACGACGAACCAGGGCCCCAACCAGCGGCGCGGCTTCAACGCGCTGGCGCGGCTGATCGAGGACCTCTCGACCCGCGAGCACCCCGGCACCAACACGAGCTGGCTCGACCACACGACCATCGTGGCCTTCAGCGAGTTCAGCCGCACGCCGCTGCTCAACGACCGCGGCGGCCGCGACCACGCGCTCACGAACGCCTGCCTGCTCGCGGGTGGCAACATCCGCGGCGGCGCGATCATCGGCGCGTCGTCCGACGTCGGGCTCGCGCCGCAGGCCATTGACCTGGAGACCGGCGACCTGCGCGGCGTGGCCGACGGCGGCGAGGTCGTGCGCCCCGAGCACATCCTGCAGACGCTCCTGCACGACGCGGGCATGGACGCCGCCGCGGACCTGCGGGTGAACCCGGTCACGGCGCTGCTCCGCACCGTGTGAGCGGGCGCGCGCTCAGGCGCGCAGGGCTCGATAGACCGAGAGCGTGACAGCGCCGATGATCACGGGGGGCGCGGTCCCGCCCCACATACCGGGGCAGAAGGGACCGACTTGCCAGCGGTACCAGGCCGCGTAGGCCGCGACGCCTACGATGAAAGCGACCGCGAGGCGCATGTCAATCCTGTCAGGCGGGATGGTCGGGCCGAAGTGCGATTGTGTGTCGGTCCCACGCCGACGGCAACCGGTTCACGGCCGCGACCCGGTCACCGCCGTGCTCCAGGCCATGTAACTGTCCGAGGATGAAGGTCAGTCGCCTGACCCGCCCCCTACTCCACCCCCCCATTCACCACCGTCACCGTCGACCCCGCCGGCGACTTGGCCACGCGCACCTGCGAGAAGATCGACTTCTGCATGGCCTCGACGTGGCTGATGAGGCCCACGGCGCGGTGCTGGGATATCTGGTCGATGAGGTCCATCGCGCGATTGAGGGTCTCGGCGTCGAGGCTGCCGAACCCCTCGTCGATGAACAGGGTGTCGAGCCGGACGCCACCGTTGAGGCTCTGGACGACGTCGGCGAGGCCGAGCGCGAGGGAGAGGGATGCGAGGAACTTCTCGCCGCCAGACAGAGCGTTGACGTCCCGGAGCTGGTTGGACCAGGTGTCGAGTACCTCGACGTCGAGGCCCGCGACCGAGCGACCGTCGCGCTGCTCGGTGCGGAGACGGAACAGGTAGCGCCCGTCGCTGAGAGCGCGGAGCTGCCCGTTCGCGTGGACGAGCACGCGCTCGAGCCACCAGGTGAGCATCCAGGTCGCGAAGTCGATCTTCGGCGCGACCTCGCCGTTGAGGTGCTTCGAGAGAATGAGCAGCCCGCGGCTGTTGGCGAGCAGCCTGTCCCGCTCGTCGCGAAGCTCAAGCAGGCGGGTGTTCTTCCTCCGGAGGTCGGCCTGGAGGGTCTCGACGGTGCGGCGCTCCTCGGCCGCGGCGTTCGCGGCGGCCGCGGCGAGGTGGACGGCCTCCTCGCGGGCGGGCAGGTCTGGGTTGGGACGCCCGGCGATACCGCGCTCAAGCTCTTGGATCTTGGCGGCTATCTCGAAGTGCATCTGTTGCCAGTCGGCCACGCACTTGTGGAGGGCCTCCAGCTCGCGGGGAATCATCGCGGCCGCGCGCACTTCGGCGACCGTGGGGAATGCGGCCTCCCGGAGCGCATCGGCGGCGGCCCGCGAGATGGCGGGCAGCTCGTCGCTCTTGCGGGCGAGCTGCCCGGCGAGGGTCGTGCGCGTCGATTCGGCGCCGATAGCGGCTTGCATGGCCTCCGCCCAGCGCCGCTTGACGCCCTGGATGGCCTCTTCCTCGGCGCGGTTCGCGCGGTCGGCGTCGTCGACCGCCTGGCGCGTGGCGGCGAGGGCGGCGCTCACGTCGCTCACGTCGCTCACGTCGCCCAGGCGCGCCACGTAGCCGGCCACGTGGCCCCCCGCGTTGACGTGCGCGTCGGAGGCGGTGCGCGCCTCCTGCGCGGCGCGTTCGGCGGCCGCCCGCGCCTCGGCGAGCTCCTTCGTGCAGGCGGGCCGCGCCGCGAGCGCCTGGCCCCGGCGCGTGTCGGCCTCCTCGAGCGGTGCGAGCGCCGCCTGAGCGGCGTCCCACGCAGCTTTCCAGGCCTGGGGCGTGGCGTGCCCGGCCGCCGCGAGCGTGGCCTGGGCAAGCTCCGCCGCCCTGTGTTCGGCGTCCCTGCCCGCCTCCTCCTTCGCGACCTGCTCGCCCTGCTTCGCGTGGGCCTCCTGCGCGCGCCGGGCACCGGCCTCGGCCTCCCGCTGCAGCGCCAGCGCGTCGCCCGCGCCGGCCTGTCCGGTTCGGGGCTTCGGATGGTCCGTGCCACCGCACACCGGGCAGTCCTCGCCCGGCTTGAGCGTGGCCGCGAGGAGCAGCGCCGTGTCGGCCTCGACCCGCGCTCGGGCCCGCGCGAGGGCGGCCTCGGCCTCCTCCTGGTCCCGCGCGAGCTCGGCGAGCCGCCTGCGCGCGTCCTGCACGCGCCCCTCGAGCTCGGGCCCGCGGACCGTGTTCCAAGCGTCCCGCAGGCGCGCCGGCCCCTCGAGGTGGTGGCACGCCGAAACGGCCTCCCGCGCCGCATGAAGCTCCGCGAAGGCTGCATCCCGCTCCTCTGCGATCATATCGAGCTTCCCGAGCGCCGCCTCCGCCTCGGTCACGCGCGCCGACGCCGCCTTCGCCCGACCCGCGACCTCCTCCGCAACGCGCCGGAGGCGCTCTTCCTCCGCCCGCGCCTTCGCGAGTGCCTGAAGCTCGACCAGCCGCGCGCGCAGGCGGTCTGTCGCCAAAGTGGCCGCCTGGAGGTCCGCTTCGCGCTTCGGGAGGGCCTGCTGCTCCTCCTGCAGCGCGTCGCGCTTCCGGATCGCTTCGGCCTCTGCCTCGCGGGCGGTCCCGAGTTGGGTCTCGAGCCGGGCGATCTCCTCCCGCGCGGCGGCCTCGTGGTCCACCGCGGGAAGCGCGCCGGCCGCCCGTCGCGCGGCGTCGACACGGGCTTCCCGATCCTTTTGCTCCTCGCGCCCGAGCTCGTGGGCCCGAAGCTCGTCGACGCGGCTTTCCTTCATCGCGATCTGGTTGGCGAGCGTGCGCGCCTCGTGCAGCGCCGACTCCGCCGCCTTCTGCTCGGCGACGCGCTCGACCTCTGCCTGCCTCAGCTCCGCGAGCCGCGCGTCGTGGGCGGCGTCCTGCGCGGCAAACCCGGCGGGATCGAAGTCGCGCATGACCTCCTTCGTCCGCTTCTCGTTCTCGTCGATCTTCTCGCGGACCTCCTGCACGTCCTCCTTGGCGAGCCGCGCGATCTGCTCGTGCTGCCCGACGGGGAAGAGGGTCTTGAGCAGCGTGGCGCGTTCCCCCGACTTCATCGCGAGGAACTGCTGGAACTCGCCCTGCGGCAGCACGAGGATCTTGGAGAAGTCCTGGAAGCGCAGCACGAGCAGGCGACTGAGGCGCTCGCCGATCGCGTCGGGGGGGATCGCCTCCGGCGCGCCGGGCCCGGTGAGGCGCGTCAAGCGCACGTACTTGTCGATCTCGGGGGCGCCCGTCCGCTTCTTTCGCACGAAGTTGTACGGCGAGCGCTCCACCTCCCAACGCGTGCCGCCGACCTCGAACACGAAGCGCACGACGGTCGAGTGCTCCTGGCCCGCGAGTTGGCTTCGCAGTTGGGCGGCGGAACTACGCGCGCCGAGGCCCATGCCGTATAGGGCGTACGCCATGGCGTCGAACAGGGTGGTCTTCCCGGCGCCGGTCTCGCCCGTGATGAGGAAAACCTTCTCCAGTTGGTCGAACCGCACCACCTGGGGCGGCGTGTCGGTGTACTGGCCGAACCAACGCAGCTCGAGCTCGATGGGCTTCATTCGGTCACCCGGGTCGCCACGCGCGCGTGGAGGGAGCGGAACGCGGCGAGCAGCTCGTCTGGGGTGGCGTCGGTGGTCGGGAACTGCTTTTCGAAGGAGAGGAAGTCGGCCTCGAGGTCGCGGGGCCCCTCGCCGCCGTCGTTCACGAGCGCGACGCGGGCCCCCTCGGTGCCCAGGTCGTTGCGGAACGAGAGGATGTGGGTCCAGCGCTTGCGCAGGAGTTCGAGGGGATTGCCCGCGGGCACGGCCGGCGAGAGCGTGAGCTCGACATAGTCGTCGACGGCGGCGTCGAAGGCGGGGTCGTCCCAGAGCGCCTCGAGCGACGCGGTGATGCGGCGCATGCCGCGCAGGCACGGGAGTGGTTGGCGGACGCACCGGTGCGGCACGCCGGGGGCCACATCGACCGCGAGCAACGCCTTGTCGTGACCGGCCTCGGAGAAGCTGTACCGGGCGAGCGAACCGGCGTAGCGCGCGTTCGGCCCGACGCTCTGCGGGCGGTGCAGGTGGCCGAGCGCGACGTAGTCGAAGCCCTCGAAGGTCTCGGGGTCGATTTGGGTGGCGGTGCCGACGATCCCGCGCTCGCTGTCCGACACCGCGCCGTCGCGCACGAAGCAGTGCGCCACGAGCAGTTGCGCCATCCCCGGTGTCCAGCGCGCGCGGATGCGGCGCAGCGCCTCGTCCATCGCGCCCACCTGGCTCGGCGTGGCCTCGCCCAGCGCGCCGGGCAGCAGGAACGGCAGCGCCCAGACCTCGGCCTCCACGCCGTCGCGGCCGGTGACCCGGATCGGATCCTCGATCCGGTCGGTGTCGCCGCGCAGGTAGACCCGCTGCCGGTCGAGCACGCTCGCCGTCCACGCGAGGCGCGGTCCGTTGTCGTGGTTGCCGGCGATGACGACGATGGGCAAATCCGGGGCGATGGCGTGCACATCCCCGAGCCAGTGGCCGAACATCCGCACCGCGTCGGAGGGCGGCGTGGCCCGGTCGAAGATGTCGCCCGAGAGCACGAGCAGGTCGTACGCCTGCTCGGTCAGATGCTGCTTCACCTTGTCGAGCGCGAAGCGCTGGTCTTCGTCGAGCGGATGCCCCCCGAGGGACTTGCCGAGGTGCCAGTCGGAGGTGTGGAGGATCTTCATGGGGCGGGGCCTTGCGGAGAGGGGGAACGATCGGGTCCGAGGCAATCACACCTCCGGCGATTGGGCAATCCGACAGCGCGGTCGCGGACTCCCACTGGCAGGACGGCGCGAGCTTCGCCCATGCGGCCCGGGTCGATCAATCCGGCGAGGGCGGAAGCGCCTGCGGGCCGGACCTCCGCGCCATAACAATTTCACCGCCGCGACCCGGTCACCGGGCAGTCGGCCTCAGCCCATCCGACCTTGACATCAGCTCATCACGTCATCAAGCATCAGGTCATGCGGACCACCTTGACCCTCGACGAAGACGTCTACCGCGCTGCGAAGGCCTTGGCGCTGGCTCGGTCGACGTCCATCGGTGCAGTGATCTCGGACCTGGTCAGGAAGGCCATGGAAACACCGGTTCCAACCGCGACGCGAGGTGACTTTCCAGTCTTCACTGTGCGGTCGGGAGCTCGTCCCATCACCCTGGAAGACGTCCAGCGCGCCCAGGAAGACGAGTGACGCACCCCTGCCCATGCATGGTTCGCGGAGCGGTCCGAACCGTGGGCGACCTGTCCCATCACGCGTCTAGGCTTCGTTCGCGTCTCCTCGAACGCCGCGGCCATCCCGGACGCGGTGTCGCCTGCCGTGGCGCTGGAATTGCTTAAGAGGATCTCGGACGTTCGGGGCCACGAACTCTGGACGGAAGGCCTCGACCAGGACAGCGAACGAGCAGGCCTCTCGACGCTCCTGATCATGGGCCATCGGCAGCTCACCGACGCCTACCTTCTGGCCCTAGCCGCGAGCCGCGGGGGCATCCTCGCAACGCTGGACGGGCGCATCGCGTCCTTGATTCGCAAGGGAAGCCCGCTGGCCTCGTCACTCATTGTCGTTCCCGTGTGAGCCCTGTCGCTTCGCGCGCCGGCCGAGCCGCTCGATACGCGTCCATGGTCGATCCCGAAGACCCGCCGGACCAACTCGGCTCAGGCGAGGGAACGCCCAGAGCGCCGCGTCGTAGGCCCACAGCGTCTCGCTTCGGCACGGCCTGGCGAGCCACAGCGGCAGGCCGAAGTCCGCGCAGGCCTGGTGGATGCAACGCCCGGGCTTCGGAGCCAGGCCCCGCTGGATCTCGATCGCCCAAAGGTCCCCGCCCGGCAACGACAGATCGAGGTCGCTGCGCTTGAAGTCCTGCCGCCACCGCCTGCTCGCCGCGTCGTCCGCGGCAAGCAGGCTCTCCGGGAAGCCGCCGCGCAGCCAGAGCGCCTCTCGGTCAACTGGTCGAGACGTCTCGCTGCCCCAGGTCACTTCTCGAGTCGCCGATTTCCGCGTGGGATGGTCTAGGCGAATCGTGTCAACCACGGCACGGGGAGCAGGAAAGTGCTAGGGTGACCGCATGAACGAACAGGCCCTCCGAGCCAACATCACGTCCCGAATCATTCGGCCAGGCCAAGACGAGCCGCCGGATGACGACTGGCGCAGCCGATCTCCAGAGGAGCGGATCGAAGCGGTGTGGGAGTTGACGAAGCTGTGCCACGCTTGGCGTGAGGACCACCCAGATGAACTCCGACTTCAAAGAACTGTTAGCTGTATTCAACGCACATACTGTTGAGTACCTCGTCGTCGGAGCCCACGCTCTCGCGGCACATGGGCACGTTCGCGCGACCAAAGATCTCGACGTTTGGGTCAAGCCGAGCGTCGACAACGCGCCGAAGATTCTCCGGGCGCTCGCAGAGTTCGGCGCGCCCCTGCACGATCTCTCCGTCGATGATCTCTCTCAACCCGGTCTCATTTTTCAGATCGGCGTGCCGCCTGTCCGGATCGACGTCATCACCCGTATTGATGGTGTCGAGTTTGATTCCGCATGGCCCGAGCGCCTAGAGGCGCACATTGGCGGTCAGGTCGTCCCTGTGCTGTCCAAGGCCCACCTGATCGTGAACAAGAGAGCGACCGGTCGCCTTCAGGACTTGGCTGATGTCGAACGGCTTGAAGGGCAAGCGGGTCGCGGTCGAAGCAAGCTGTAGTCGCGAGCGGGTTCGCCCTCTCCAACGACCGCCGCCCCCCCTATGTCACTGCCCAACGACCGTAGCGGCCGAGACCATGCCCTGACGAAAGCGCAGCCGTGAGACGGCGGCAACATCCGGGGCGGGCGCGCGCTCAGCCGCGCAGCGGGTCAGTTCTGCGGCGTGGGGTAGTCGGGCCGCAGCGCGAGCTGCTCGGGGGTCAGGGCGACGTTCAGGATGCGCACCCCGTCGAGCTCGCCCTTGAAGAGCTCGCTCCAACAGCTCCTGCGGAGGCCGAGCTCTAGCCGATACGCGTCCATCGGCGACAGCGGCGGGATGTCGTACTGCCCGGCGAACATGCCGTTCAGGTAGGCCGCCACGGTTTCGCCGCGCCCGCCCGCCTGGAAAACAAAGGCCACGTGGACCCAAGTCTCGGACGGCACGACGAAGCCGTCACCAAAGACCAGATAGCGGTCCCGACGCGCGTCCGGCGGCCCGGGGACGACCGCGAACGGGAAGACGTCCCCGTTGCCCGAGTCTGAGAAGCCGACGCCCCAACCCGCGGTGGACTCGCCGGACTGAAAGCCCGAGGGGCAGTCATTCAGGTTGGAGAGCGCGAAGCCGGAGTAACCGGGCTCCAAGTGCGGGCGCGCCCAGAGTTCGACCGTCATTGGCGAGCGCGAGCGCGTGACGTTGTCCATGCCAACGCCCTGCCAGTACTCCGGACTGAACTGGGGTGGTTCGTAGTCCCCATCGAACTGGAGCGCTCGCCCGAAGGGCGCTTCGACAAAGCGCGTGCGCGCCTCGCCCGGCGGACCATCCTCGGAGAGCCTGATCGGCATGAAACCTCGGCCCCGCTCACCCCAGTAGGCCGCCTCGGGCATCATGCCCTCAGGCGGCGGATCGAAGGTCCACAGGCCCTCGGTGGTCGAGGTCACGCACGGTCGCCCATCGGGTTGCCACAACGGCAAGGGGTCCCTGAGAGCGCTGCCGCATGCGCCCAGCTCCGGGGGCAGCGGCGGAGGCAGCGTGGCGTCGGGCATCGGCGGCGGTGCAGCGTCTGCCGGCGCCGATGCGTCTTGAGCCAGCGGCGCGGCATCGACCGGCGGCGCTGCGGCATCTGCCGGCGGCACCGAGGCGTCTGGGACTGACGGCGCGGCGTCCTGCGTGGGCACCGCGCCGTCTGTTGAAGCGTCTGGGACAGACGGCGCGGCGTCCTGCGTGGGCTGCGGCGCCGCGTCTACACTCCCCGAGGCGTCCGGCGCGGGCGCCGCTGCGTCAGCCCTTTGTGCGTCGGGCGTCGGCGGCTGGCTGATGCATATGCCGGCGACGCAGCGGTTGGGCGCGCACTCGGTGTCGTCCGAGCAGGCATCCCCGAGGTTGGGCGAGCAGCCCGCGGCGAGCGCGGCGAGAGAGAGGGCCCACGTCAGCGTCTTGGTCATGCACGCAGTGTCCACAGTTCACCGCGCCGGACGCAAGGCGCCTGACGTCAGTCCCACCAGAGCGTGACTTCGCGCTCCTCGGCGAGGAACTCCGCGAGCTCACCCTCGTCATCAAAGCCCTGAAGGATCAGGTCGGGGCACAGCTCGGACAGGTAGTCCGCGAGTGGACGCCAGTCGCCTGGATCGTTGAGGAACCGCACCGTGACTTGGTCCGACTCGCAGTGCAGGATGTCGAGCGGGTGCTTGGCGTGGAGCGCCTCGACCGAGCGCACGATGCCCTCGGTGTCGAGGTCGTAGTTCGGCCCGTGCGTCCCGACCCAGCGGATGAGGTCGTAGCGGTCATCCCCGGGCGCGACGATGATCTCGACCTGCTCCTCGTCGCCCATCTCGCCGTCGTTGTACATGCGACCCAAGAAGGCCTGCCAATTCGCGGGCAGGCGCTCGCGCACCAAACGCAGCGTGGCGCGGCCGTCGCGCTCGGGGATGAGCACGCAGAGGGCGTCCATATTGTCCAAGCGGCGATTGCGGGCCGGCTCCTGCGTCGCCTGGACGCCGGTGGTCTCGAACAGCACCGCAGCCACTTCGGCCGAGGTCATCAGGGCTCCTTTGTGCACGGCCTTGCGGGGCCGGAAGGTGCCCGCGCCCGCCGTTAAAGCCAAACGAAAAAGCGCCCGGGCCGCATCATCGGCAGGTGATCGTGTAGCCCAGCGCGGCGCGCTGAGCCGTCGCGCCGTCTTCGCCCGCCCAGACCTCGGTCAAGAGGGCGCTTGGCTTGCTCTGCTCCGCCCGCGGGATCTTTTCGCACAGCGCGTTCAAGTCGAAGAGCGTGAAGCGGGTGCCCGCGGTTGTGGCCGTGCCCGCGTCCGACTTGCCCAAGTAGGCGATGTCGCCCGAGGACAGCTGCGCGACGAGGAACACGCTGTACGCCTCGACGCCGCTCACAGGCTGCCACTCGGTCCACGCGCGGCTGCCGTCGATGCCGGTCGACACGATGCTCGGCACTTCGGCGACCGCCGGGCCCGACGCGCCGGGCCCGGCGTCTCGCGCCCCGCCTGCGCCGGCATCGTCCGCGCGCTGGTCACCCGCGACCCAGGCGTCCGCCTGCGCGTTCAGCTCGCCCGCCAGCGCCACAACGTCGCCGAAGATGTCGCCGCCGCCGCCCACCCAGTACCCGCTCGTCACGCGAAAGACGCTGCCGTCCGAGCGCAGAGTGGGCCCGCCGCTGTCCCCGGGGCAGGAGTTGTCGGTCGCGCCGAGCCGAAACGAGAGCACCTGCTTTCGCCCCGAGCTCGACTCCGCCCCCGACCGGCGGCCGCAGCCGTAGCCGAACCAGGTCACCGCGCTCCCCCTGCGCGGCTTCGAGGTCGCGAGCGGTGCGGGCGCGGCCACGCTCGCCGGCACGGCCTCGGCCAGCCGCACGAGCGCAACGTCTGCGGTGCCTGCGTCGCTCCCCCAAGAGCGCCACGCGTCCACCGTGTAGGTGCGCTGCGTGCGAGTGTCCAGATCCAGGACGAGCTCGCCCAGCGCGCGCCCTGCCCCGTCCCGCGTGGCAAAGTCGACGCAGTGCGCGGCCGTGACCGCGACGTTCGGCCGGATGAGCGTGGCCGTGCACATGCCGCCATCGATGAAGAGCGCGCCGACCTCGGGCCGGGCAAAGGTGAACTGACCGCCGAGGAGCTTCTCCTCGATGGCCGCGACCTGGTCGGCCTGCGCCCCGCCGCCCGCGGACGCCAGCTCCCCCGGCGAGCCGCACGCGGAGAGCGTCGCCACACCCCAGAGCAGCGCGAAAACCGAAATCGACTCCTTGAGTTGCCACCTGCGCATGCGTGTCCTCCGACCGTCGAGGCCGCGCACTCCCGCGGCGGAGTAAGAGGTAATCAACGAGCGTGCCAACTCGGCCGACTGCGCCGTTGGGTGGTCAGTTGACCATCCGTCCGAGACATGGACGTCCCACTTTGAGACGCCCGCGCCACATCTGGACGCCTCACCGCGTCCGTCGGCGCCCTCAGTGCCCGTCGTCGCCGCCGAACCGCAGGCCGGTGCTGCTGAACGAGTCACCGGTCGTGCGAACGAGGGTCACGACCTGCTCCATGCCGTCGATGAAGTCGGCCTCGTTCAGCGCCGCGAGGGGATGCAGGAACGCCGCCCACAGCGTGCCGCGCCAGACGCAGTAGCGCGCCTCGAGCGCGGTCTCAAAGTTCGCCCGCAGGAGCCGGTAAAGCAGCGCGGGGTCCGCGAGGTCCACGCCGTTGATCGGCGCGAAAACGCGCACACGGTCCGCCTGGACGTCCGTGACGACGTGAATCGGCAGGTCTTCGTACTGCAGCGACCACGCGCCTTCACGGTCCTCGAAGTCCACGACGAGGCGCCGCAGCACGGCGTTGATGTCCGCGTGTGTCACAGGCCGGACGTGACAGACCCGCGCCCTGCGCGCAATCCGAATCCCGCCAAGCGCGCCCCCGGCAGCGGCGTTTTTTGGGTGTTCGGGCTTGAGCGGCGTCGCCCGCAAGCCGACAGTAGCGCCGTGCGCCCGTCCAAGCCCGCTCCGGTCCGGATTCTCCTCGTCGACGACGACGAGGACGAGTGGGTGCTCACGCGCGACCGGCTGATGCGTATCCCGGGGCGGCCGTACACGCTGGACTGGGCGTCGACGTACGAGGCCGCGCTGCCGCTCTTGGCGTCAACCGCCTACGACCTGTACCTGCTCGACTACCAACTCGGCCCCTATACGGGCGTCGACCTGCTGCGCGCAGGCCGCCCGAACGCCCCCGCCGTGCTGCTGACGCAGCGCACCGAGGACGAGATCGACGCCATCGCCATGGCCGCCGGCGCCGAGGACTTTCTGACGAAGGGCGAGGCGACCTCGAGCCTGCTCGCGCGCACGATCCGCCACGCCTTGGAGAGATGGCGGAGCCGTCAGGGCTTGGCGCAGCGCGAGCAGGACCTGCGCCACGTGCTGCTCGCGCTGCCCGAGCTGCTCGCGCAGATCCATAACGACGCGATCGTCTTCTCGAACCGCGCCTTCGACGAGGGCGTGAGTGACGCCGCGCGCGCGACCGTCATCGAGGTCGCCCACCGGCTTCAGCAGACCGGCGGCCAAGAGACGCTGCACTTGCCGGGGAGCGACGGCGACGAGCTGGAGATCGAGGTGTCGCTGCTCCCGCTCGCCGAGGCGGAGGAGGGCGCGAACTGGCTGTGGATTGGGCGTGATGTGACGGAGAGGCGCCGCATGGTGGGCCGCTGGATGGCCGCCGACCGCCTGAGCAGCGTCGCGACGCTCGCCGCGGGCATCGCCCACGAGGTGAACAACCCGCTCGCGTTCATGACATCGAACTTGGAGTACGTGCGCGCGGAGCTCGAGTTGCTTACGGCGAACGAGCCAGAGGCGCGGCGCGAAGAGCTCGTAGGCGCGCTGACTGAGGCGCTCGAGGGTGCGGAGCGGGTGCGCGACGTGGTCGGTCGCCTGCGTGGGTTCTCTCAGACAACGAACGCCGAGGCTATGCCGCTCCAGCTCGCTGAACACGTCGAGTGGGCTGAGCAAATGACCGCCGTCGAGACGCAGCCGCGTGCGACCCTCGTGCGCGAGATCGAGCCCACGCCCGCGGTGATGGGCAACCGAGCGCAAGTCCGCCACTGCCTCGTGAACTTGGTCCTGAACGCGTCGCAAGCCTTTGACGCGCCGGACCCGCAGAAGAACCGCATCACACTCCGCCTGCGCGCCAGCCAAGATTCGGGCCGATCCGTCGTCATCCTCGAGGTCGAGGACAACGGGCGCGGTATCGCGGCCGCACAGCTCGCGCGCATCTTCGATCCGTTCTACACCACGCGCGCGCCCGGCCAGGGCATGGGTCTCGGCTTGGCGACCTGCGCGCAGATCGCCCAGGAGATGGGCGGCCACATCACCGCCGAGAGCCGCGTCGGCGGCGGGACCCTATTTCGAATCGTGCTGCCCGCGCTCGATGGAGGCTGAGGCGCCCCCTCAGGTCGACGCCGCCCCCTCCCCTTGGCGTCGGCTGATTCCTTGGGCGTCGCTCGCCTGGGGCGTGACGAGCGCGCTGGTCATGAACCGCGACCCCGGGCGCGCTTGGCTCGTGGCCGTGGCGGTGCTCGCAGGCTGGGGCGCGCTCATCGCCTCGATTGTGGTGACGCGCGCACCCGAAGGCGGGCGCGGCCTGCGCATCGCGGCCTACTCCACGCGCACGCTCACGCAGTCGCTCATTCAGCTCACGGTCTTCTTCGTCGCGCCGCTTTACTGGACGGCCTACGCGGGCACCGTGGGCCACGCGCTCACGCTCGCAGCGCTGGCGGTCACAGGGGGGGTGACGCTCTGGGACCCGCTGTTCGAGCGCGTCTTCGCGCGGCTGCCGCTCACGCTCGCCTGCGAGGCCGTCGCGAGCTTTACCGGTCTGCTGGCGGCGCTCCCGCTGCTGGGGCTGTCGCACGCGACGAGCCTTACGCTGGCGACGCTCGGTGCGGTCGTCGGCCTCCCGCTCGTCGCGGCCGCGACAGGTGAGCCCTCCGCGCGGCTGCGGCGCCTGCGCTCGGGCGCACTGGCCGGCGCGCTGCTCGCGGCCGCGGTCTACTTCGGCGTGGCCCGCTGGGTGCCGCCCGCCCCGCTCAAGCTGGCGCAGGGCGTGATGGCGCGCGACCTCAAGCGCAGCCCCTCGGGCAAGGGCGGCGACCCCGTCGGCGCCGCCGAGCACTTCGACAGCGCAGCGGGCGCGCCGCTTGAGCGCCTGTGGTGCTTCACTGCCATTCACGCCCCGCTCGGCTTGCGCGAGCGCTTCACGCACGTCTGGCGGCACACGCCCTATGGGCACGCGGCGACCGCCCGAGAGGCCCGCGTCGAGCTGCCCCCGGTCGACGGTCAGCGCAAGGGCGCGTGGCGGACGTGGTCGTATCGCGACGCGCCCGCTGCCGGCGAGTGGACGTGCGAGGTCGTCACGTCGACGGGTCAGACGCTCGGCGTCGTCGAGGCGACCGTCGGCTCGCCCTGAGCGGGCCGCAGCGCCCAGAGCAGGGCCACGGCGAGCAGGCACAGGACAAAGCTGAGCGTGAAGTGGGCCGCATAGCCCAAGCGACCCGCCACCACGCCCGACAGCGCGCCGCAGGCGCCGCTCGCGATCACCACGATCGAGGCCTGCGTGGTATAATCGGCGCCTGCGTGCGCGGGGCGACACCGCGCCATCATGGCGCTGAAGAGCGCGACCGTGGCCGTGCTCCCCGCGAAGTGCTCGAAGCCGCTCACGCCCACGAGCCACGCGCGGTCGCTGAACCCCACGCTCGGGAGAATCCACGCGGCGACCGAGAGCGCCTGCAGCAGCCCGCACACCACCAAGCCGCGCGTGCCGCCGAGGCGGTCAACGACCGCACCCCCAGCGAAGGCACCCAGCAGCGCCGCCCCGCTGCCCACGGTACCCAGCACGAGGCCCACGTCCGCCAAACCGAGGCCCAAATCGACGCACAGCGGCTTGACCATCGCAGCCGCGAGGGCATCGCCCCCCTTCCAGGTCACCAGCACGACCAGCCAGCGCCCCATGCCGGGGCCACGTAAGACCTCGGTAAAGGCGAGCCATGGGCGCGCCGCGGGCATGTCGGGCGCGGCCGGCGGGGGACTTGCGACCTCGTCGAAGCGTGCGATGGGGATCGTCGCGAAAAACAGCGCGACGGCCATTGCACCAAAGAGGCCTGTCCACCCCAGCGCGTCGAAGCACATGAGCAACGCGCCGCCCCCGACGACCATGCCGAGCCGATAGCCACCGACCTGAACGGCGTTGCCGAGGCCCCGCTCGCCGGATTGCAGCAGGTTGACGGCCAGCCCGTCCGTCGCGATGTCCTGCGTGGCGGCGAGCATGTTCAGGACGAGCACGCCGGCTGCGATGCCCCAGAGTGGGTCGCCCGGCTGGAACCCTGCGGCGGCCAGCGCAACCAGCACGCCGACCGTCGCGACCTGCAGGCCAAGGATCCACGCGCGGCGATGACCAAAGCGCGTCGACCGCGTCCGGTCCACCCACGGCGCCCACAGGAACTTGAGCGCCCACGGCAGGTTGAGCAGCCCGCTGAGGCCAATGCCCTCGAGCGAGGCGCCCTGCTGGCGCATCAGCACGGGAAAGGCCTGCGCGAAGAAGCCGAACGGCAGGCCCTGCGCGAAGTAGAGCGAGGCGAGCAGGGTCACGCGGTCGCGGCGCGGGAGGGCGTTCACGCGCCGCAGACTGCGCCCCTCCGCGACTCAAGACAACGCCTTCGCGCCCTGATAGAACCGCGCGCCATGCTCAGCGTAAGCCTCGCCACTGCCCTGCTCGGCGCGTCCGCCGCGCCCCCACCCCCGCCCCACGCCGCCCAGCTGCCCGCGACGTTCGCCCCCGAGGTCTTCGTCGCCCATGTGCGTGCGCTCGTCGACGAGCGCGCGGCGCGGTGCGGTGGCCCCAAGGCCAGCGATGACGACCCCCGGCTTCAGGTGCTGCGGGCCATGGTGGCGACGCACGCCGCGCAGCCGAGCATCCCGCTCCCCGGGGTGGTCCACGCGGCGCGCTCGCTCGAAGACCTGTGGGGCGGCAGCTCCGCACTCTATGTGATCGAGCTGATGGACAAGATCGCCCAGATGCGCCCGAGCGGCCAGTCGACCAGCCCGGAGACGTGCGCCGCGGTGTGCGCCGCGCTCACGCGCACGGCGGGGGACGACACAGTACAAGGGCTCACGCAGGCGGGCTGGCCAATGCCCGCCGAGTCTGCCGCAGCGATTCGAGAGGCCGCGCGCGCCACGACGCCTCTCTGCGCGCAGCGCTGCGCTGTGCGGCAGGTGCCGAACGCGACGTGCGTCGCCGGCATTCGGAGTCAGGCGGAGCTGAACTTTTGCTGGCAAGCCCCCAAGGCGCGGTGAGCGCGCCCCGATGATCGAACCAGTCACCGCGCTGCCGCCCCACACGTGGGTCGTCGGGGACGTTCAAGGGTGCTTCGAGGCGCTCCAGCGGCTCATGAAGGTCACGCAGTTCGAGCCTGGGCGGGACCGCGTCGTCCTGCTCGGGGACATCGTGAATCGCGGCCCCGCCTCGCTCGAGGCGCTGCGATGGTGCGTCGAGACCCCGGGGGTCGAGGCTATCCTCGGCAACCATGATCTGCATGCGATCGGGCGATGGCTGGGCGTCTACGCGCCCCGCAAAAGAGACACCCTGGACGCGCTGCTCGGCGCGCCCGACGCCGACCGGCTGTTCGCGTGGCTGCGCGCGCGGCCCTTTGTGCTCGAGCTCCCGCACACGCAGGGCGGCGCCCCGCGCGGACTGTGCGTGCACGCCGGGGTCCCGCCGGGCATGGGTGCAGCCGAGGCGCTTCGACTCTCGGCGCGTCTGAGTGAAATCCTGCGATCGAGCGACGCGCCAGCGCTCATGGCCGCGATGCGCGAGCGGCCTGCGCGCGCGTGGCCAGATGTCTTCGAGGGCCCCGAGGACGCCGCGCTCGTCGCCGCCGCGCAGGCCTTCGTGCTCATGCGGACGTGTGACGCCGACGGTCGCCCCGACCTGACCTTCGATGGCGCCCCCGAGGACGCCCCGAGCGCGCTCCGGCCATGGTGGGCCTTCGACTCGCGGGGCCGCGCCGACCACGTGGTCTACTTCGGACACTGGGCCGCAGCGGGTGCGCGCGCTGTCGCCGGTGGCCACGGGCTTGACGCGGGCTGCGTCTGGGGACGCGCGCTGGCCGCCTTGAGAGTGGGTGATGAGCACCTCGTCAGCGTCCCCGCGCTGCCGCTGAATGGATGAGGAAACGTGCGCGTTCCACACCGCTGGCGTAAGTTCACCCAGTTCGTCAGACTCTCCGGGCCCTGGGAGTGAGCCGCGCGTGACTGAGACGCTTGACCTGCTGATCGTCGAGGACAACATCGACGACGTCGAACTGCTCAAGCGGATGGTGCGCCGGTGCGACCCCAACTGGCGTACGCACGTCGTGGCGAGCGGCCGCGAGGCGCTCGAGATCGCGCAGACGCGCCCGTTCGACATGGCGTTCGTCGACCAGCACTTGCCGGACACGTCGGGCGACCAGCTCGTCGCGCAGTTGAACGCCCGGTTCGAGGCCCATCCAAGCGAGCTGCCCGTCGTCATGCTGACTCGGCAGGGCGATGAGCGCCTCGCCGTCGAGGTCATGAAGGCCGGCGCCTACGACTACCTGCGCAAGGACGACCTCAACAGCTCGCTCATCGGCCGCACGGTCCGGAGCGTGCTCGAGCGGGCGTCGCTCAAGGCGCAGATCAAGCGCGCGAACGAGCGCGAGCGCGCATGGGCCATTCGGGACGGCCTCACGGGCCTCGTCAACCACCGACACTTTCAGGAGCGCCTGCGGGACGAGTGGGCGCGCGCGAAGCGACACACCACACCGCTCGCGTGCGTGATGCTCGACCTCGACCACTTCAAGCAGGTGAACGACACCTACGGTCACCCCTTCGGCGACGAGGTGCTCAAGTGGGTCGCACGCCTGCTGACGGACACCGCGCGGCAGACAGACGTCGTCGCCCGGTACGGCGGCGAGGAGTTCGTGCTGCTGCTGCCGCAGACGAGCACCGAGGGCGCGCGCATCTTGTCCGAGAGGGTCTGCGCTGAGGTCTCCGCGGTGCCATTCGTTTTCGAGGGCACGTCGGTCGCGCTGACGATCTCCATCGGCGTCTCGTCGCTCGATGATCCGCGCGCGAAGACCGAGAACGACCTGGTCAAGCTCGCCGACAACGCCCTTTATCGAGCCAAGCGTTCGGGGCGCAACCGCGTCTGCATGGCGCTCGATGTCGGCGGACCACGGGCAGAGATCCTCACGTCGTCGTCGACCCTGACGGCGCTGCGCGACCAAGACATCGAGCTGCGGCGCGTGCTCGTGTCGATCATGACGGGCCTGCTCGGCCTCGTCGACGCGCGCGACGGCTTCGGTGAGCACTCCCTGCGCGTCGCCCGCTTGGCCGTGCGCATGGGTCAGCGCCTTGGCCTAGAGGCGACCGTGCTCGAGGTCCTGAGGACCGGCGCGCTCCTGCACGACATCGGCCGCATCGCTGTGCCGGACGAGGTCTGGCTCAAGACCGCGGCTCTGGACGCAGATGAGCGGGACCGTGTGCAGCAGCACGTCGTGCTCGGCGCGCGCATCCTGGAGTCAGCGCCCTTCTTGGAGCGCGAGCGGCAGATTGTCCGCCACCACCATGAGCGATGGGATGGCAAGGGCTACCCAGACGGCCTCACGGGGGACGAGATCCCCATGCTCGCGCGCATCGTCGGCGTGTGTGACGCCTACGAGGCCTTGACCTCGAAGCGCCCGTGGCGCACAGCGCGGTCTCGAGACGAAGCGCTCGCCGTGCTCAACGCCGGCGCGGGCACGGAGTACGACCCCGCGCTCGTACAGGCGCTCGCAGCGGCGATTCGAGAAGCGACAGGCGAGGTGTAGTTCCGGTGGCCAACCTTCTCTTGATCAGCCGAGACCCGGCACAGGCCGCGGCGCTGGTCGATGCCCTGACGCCCGCCGGTCACACGCTGGTGTGCGTCCCGGATACCGAGGCCGCACTCACGATACTCCGCGCGCGACCCATCGAGCTCGTGTTCGTGGACGAGCGCGTCACGCCCGCAGGCGCCGCAGAGGCCTGCGCCGCGCTCCGGGGTGGGCTCGACGACGCCTGCTTGCCGATCATCGTGCTCGCCGACGCGCAGGACTTGGAGCGGGTAGCCACCGCGCTCGACGCCGGCGCGTCGACCTTTCTTGAGCGTGGGGCGTCGGGCGTTGCCACGCGGCTCCACGTTCAGTCTGCTCTGCGCGTCCACGCGGTCACGCACGCCGCCGAGCGTCGTCTCGAGGACCAGCGATTCCTGACGCGGCTCGCGTCGACCTTTGGGGCGTCGCTCGACGAGCGCGCGCTGCTCAAGGCCGCGGCGCGGTCGATTGAGCGCTTCGGTGTGGCCGCGATGCACACAGTGCTGCTCTCCGACCGAGACGCGCCGCGCATCGTGACCTTTGGTGCCGAGCCGCTCGCGATCGACGCCGACCGCCTGCGCGCCGTGCTTGAGCGCGCCCAGCCCGAGCTGCGCGTGAACTTCGACCCGGACGAGATCCAGGGCCAGTTCGAGCCCACGGCGTGGCCAAAGCCGAGCGCGCAGCCGCTCGTCACGTTCGCCTTGCGTGGGGCGTCGCCCCGCCCTCGCGCTTGGATCGCCGTCGAGCCCGCGAGCGACTGGCCGAGCGCGGACGTCGCCCTGTTCGAGGACGTGATGACGCAGCTCGCCGCGCCGCTCGAGAACGCGCGGCTCTATGCGAACCTGAGCGTCGCGCACGACGAGCTCGCCGACACCCTCCGCAAGCTGCGCCAAGCGCAGACGGCCATCGCGCGCAACGAGCGCCTGGCCAACATCGGCATGCTCGCAGCGGGCGTCGCGCACGAGATCAACAACCCGCTCGCGTTCGTCATCAGCAACCTGAATGTGATGCGGGAGTACGCGCGCGAGCTCGGCGCGCTCGTCAAGCAGGCCCGGCAGAACCTGACGCCCGCAGACGCCAGCGACGAGCACACCCCGCAGACGCTCGACCCCGACTTCTTGCTCAGCGACCTCGACGCGCTGATTCAAGAGTCCGTTGAGGGCGCGAACCGCATGCACGGCATCGTGCGCAACCTGCGGAGCTTCGCGCACCAGTCGGGCAACGCGCAGGAGGAGGTCGAGGTCCACGCGGCCGTCGAGAGCACCCTCAACCTGCTCAGCGGCGAGATCATCGGCAACACAACGATCGTGCGCGAGATCTTGTCCGTCTCCGCGGTGCGTGGCGACCGCGGCAAGCTGAACCAAGTCTTCTTGAACCTGATCGTGAACGCCCTGCACGCTATCCCGTCCGACCGCGACGGCCGCGTCGTCGTGCGACTGGTCCAAGACGCGAGTGAGATCGTCTTCTCGGTCCGGGACAATGGCACGGGTATTTCGGACAACGTGCTCCCACACATCTTCGAGCCGTTCTACACCACCAAGGAGAGCGGGCGGGGCACGGGCCTTGGCCTGACGCTCGTCGAAGACATCGTGCACCAACACGGCGGCACCATCGGGGTCGAGACAAAGGTTGGCGTGGGCACCACGATGACAGTGCGGCTGCCCGCGCGCAGCACCCTGCCCATGCCCGCGATTGTGGTGCAATCTGCACCCTCGGACGAGCCGCCGGGCGTGGCCATTTTCATCGACGACGAGCGGTTCCTGCTGAACGCCTTCAAGCGGGCGTTCACGCGCGTGGCCGACGTTCACCTCGCACAGGGCGGCGAGGAGGGCATCGCCCTGCTCAGCGAGCTGCCGCATATCGATGTGGTCTTCTGCGACCTGCTCATGCCGCGCACGAGCGGCATCGAGGTGCACGCGTGGATCAAGGCCAACCGCCCGGAGCTCCTCGAGCGCTTCGTGGTTCTCACGGCGGGCGCGAGCGAGGAGCGCTATCGCGTGTTCCTCGAGAGCGCGGACCTCAAGGTCATCACCAAGCCGTTCAGCGTTCACGAGGTCTCGGAGCTGATTCAGGGCTACGCCCGGAGCGGTCGCGCGGCGCGCGCCTAGGGTCACCCGTGGTTGCGGCATGGGCGCGGCTCTGCTAACCCCGCCGCATGTCGACGCCCACACCCGATGCGCTTCCGCCCGCCGAGCCCCCCAAGCCCCTGCTGACCGTGCCGGTCGAGCCGCCGCCCGCCACCCAGCGGGCGCGCCGGGACGCCCGCTTCGTGGCCGCCGGCGAGAAGCCCAACCGGTACACGCTCCCGTCGCGCTTGGAGTCGACGAGCCCGATTGGGTACCGCACCCGCGCGCCGATGACCCGCGCGCAGGTCGACGAGGCCATGCAGCTCCTGGCCCTCGAGCGCCCTGCGGCGTTCGTGCCGGCGACCGCCCCGGTCAGCGAGCAGGCGCTCTTCGAGGAGGCCACGCTCGGCGTACTCTCGAGCCGACAATCCACCAACTATAGGGGCTTTCGACAGGTCACCTTTGGCCCCGAGGCGTCCGCGCGTATCGGTCACCTGCTGCGCTCGCTGCGCCACCGCGAGGCGCCGGTCTTGGACGACGCCGCGTACACGCACGTCGTGCTCGGGCGCCCCTACCGCACGCCCTTTACGCTGCTGCTCACGTTCGCAGGCCACAAGCCCTTGACCTCGCTCGCGACCGTCGCGCGCCGAGCCTGGCAGAAGCGGTTTCAGCACGCAGACGACCTGCCCACCATCGGCGCGCTGCCGCACCTGCACGTCGGCATCTTGGCGGACGCCATGGAGCGCGCGGCGTTTATCGCGAGCGGCGGTCGGCGGCGCGCGCAGGTGTTCATGGCGCCCTTTTGCGGCCGCGGGCGACGCGACGACAAGCCCACGGCGCACGCGCTCGAGGAGCTGTGCGGGCTGACGCGCGAGGAGCGGGCGCGGGGCTGGCGCGTCGCGTTGGTCGCGCAGGTCGGGCAGGTGGCTGATGACGCAGGCCCGGCCGTGCAGCCCGAGACGCTGCGCTGCTTGGGCGCGAACCTGCTCGCGTTTCGCAGCGAGCGCATCCTGCCGGGGCACAACGCCGAGGAGAAGGCGCCTCCGCAGTTCCACGCGCGCCAGCCCATGGACGTGCCCGAGGCGCTCGTGACCCAGTGCGGGCGCGCCGCCTACAACGCGTTCGACCACTGGACAGGCTGCGGCCGCGAGCACGCCAAAGACTTGCTGCTGCTCGACCGCGTCGACGCGCTGACGCCCGACGGCGACCGCCGCCTGAGCGCGATGCGCAAGCAGCAGAACGACATCACCGACTGGCTCATTCGCGACATACCGCTCTGGGCTGACCTGCCCACGGGTCGGCAGCTGAGCCGCAATGCCGAGCGGGGCCGCAAGGCCTTCGCGCTCGTGGGGCAGCGCATCTACATCGGCGGCCTGTCCCGCACGGGGGTCGCGGCCGCGGGGCTGGACTGGGAGCACGCGATGCGGGCCACGGGTGCGGCCGCCGCGCGGTCCGCGCTCTACGCCGAGCTGATGGGCGTCGTCGACCTGCCCGGGGACTGCGACCTGCTCGCCGGCCTGTGCCTGATGGCGGGGCCGGCCAACCAGAACGACATCGGCAAGCAGTTCTACGGCGTGCCGGACCTGATGGCGGAGACCTACCCGGACGCCGACGCGTGCTCGCTGCTCGTCTGGACGCTCAAGGCCAAGACCGTGGCGGACCCCATCGGCAATGAGGAGCAGCTGCTCAACGCGGCGCGTCAGGGCGCGCTTGTGGACCTGCGGTGTGGCCCGCACGAGGCCTGCATGGTCGAGCAGGACGGCCGCCTGACGCCGATGCGCGCGCGCGATGGTCGGCGCAACGCCGAGCGCGCGTTCGCGGACGTCGACAACTTCGTGCGCGGACCCGGGGGCGAGGAGATCCCCGGAAACCGCGGCTCGGCGTGGCCCCGCACGCTGGCGGACGCGCCCGTCTGGTCGCTGGGGGGTTCGCGATGAGCGGCCTGCGGCGTGATTTCGACCATCCGCCGGCGCTCGGGCCATCGTGGCTCAGAGCGCTCGGCGGCCTGACGAAGCGGCCGAGCGGCGAGCCCCCCGTGCCACAGCTGCGAACCACGCTGCAGCCGACCCGTCCGGAGCCGCGCGCGCTCGCCCAGTACCGCGCGTTGTGCGGCTTCGCGGACGGCCGCGCCCTGCCCGTGACTTACCCGCAGGTGATGGCGGGGCCGCTGCACTTTCACATGGTCACCGACCCGTCGTTCCCCCTGCCCGCAGCGGGCGTGGTGCACCTGCGCAATCTCATCGAACAGCGGGCGCCGCTCGCGTCGGACGCCGCGCTCGCCTTTGAGTGCGCGCTCGAGCCCGCCGTGCGCACCCACCGCGGCCTCGAGATCGACTTGGAGACCCTCGCGCGGCAAGACGGCCAGGTCGTGTGGCGCTCGGTCATCACCTTTCTCTCCCGGGGCGGGGGGCGCTCGAGCAGTCCCCGAGAGGGTCGACGCGCCGAGAGCAGCCCCGAGCCGGGCGCCGACGCTGCCCCCAGCGGGGCTGAGGTCGTGGCGCGCAGCGTGGTCTGGCGTGTGCCCGAGGACACGGGCCGCCGCTACGCGCGCATCGCCGGGGACTTCAACCCGATTCACCAGCACGCGGTCGCCGCCCGGCTCTTCGGCTTCAAGCGCGCCATCGTGCACGGCATGTATACGCTCGCGCGGGCCGCCGCTGAGTGCGCGGACGACCTGCCCGGCGCGCCCTTCACGCTGGAGTGCGCCTTCAAGCGACCTGTCTTTCTGCCGTCCACGGTGCTCTTCGAGGCGCGTCGCGGGTCGACCGAGGCGCTGTCATTTCAGGTCCGCAGCGGAGACACGGTCTGTGTGCAGGGGCGAGCGTCCAAGCTTTGAGCGCAGGAGTGCGCCGCGCCTGAGTCTGCGGCATTTCCTGATTCTTGCGCGGGGCGCTGGGCGCTGTCAGATTGCCGACGTGGGGAACGAAGTGCGCAGCGCCTTCGGGTGCAACTGATGGGGTCGGCGGGCGGTTCACTTTCGAGGACCTCGTCGCTCCGCACACGCTTCGCGCTCGCGTTCGCGCTCGCGATGGGCTCGGCGATCCTAGCGGGCGGCACCGCGGTCTACGAGCTCTCGGTGACCAGCGCCGACAACCACGAGTTCATGCGCTACGGCACGGAGCGCGTGCGCGTCGCCGAGCGGATGCACACCGGCCTGTTTCGCGCGCAGGTCGACGAAGACCGCTTTCTCACGACGAACGCGCCCGAGGACCTTGACGCCTTCCGCACGACGGTTCGCGAGCTCAAGGCCGACAGCGCGGCGTTTCCCGCGCTTTGGAACCAGGGCCCTCCGCCGACGAGCTTCGCGGCGCAGGTCATCGCCCTTGAGGCTTACGCCCGCGCCGTAGAGCGCGCGGCAGCCCTCACGCAGGGGCGCGCCGAGGTCCAGAACCCCGAGGAGTACAAGGCGCTGATGACAGAGCGCCGCGTCGCCATCGGGCGGGCACAGGAGGCCTCGCACGCGACGCTCAACGCCACCCTGAACGAGAGCGCCGACTACGCCAACCGCATCGAGGAGCGCTTCGGGAGCCTGTGGTTCGCCGTCACGCTCGCGTCCGCCGCGCTGCTCCTTGAAGGCGCGCTCTTTTGGCGCGTGGGCGGCGGGCTGGTGAGCCGAGTTGTGGACATGGCGCGCACCGTCCAAACGATGACGAACTCCGCCGGCTCCGGGGCGCGGCTCCCCGCGGAGGGCGACGACGAAATCACGACCCTCGCGCGGCGCTTCAATGGCCTGCTCGACCAGCAAGCGGAGCGCGCCGCCGCGCTCGAGCGCGCGAACGCCGAGCTCCGCGCCACGACCGAGGCGCTCACGAGCAGCCAGCAGCGCCTGGTGGACGCCGACAAGCTCGCGGTGATTGGCCAGCTCGCGGCGGGCGTGGCGCATGAGATCAACAACCCAACCGCCGCGGTTCGGGCGAACCTGGAGTGGCTGCGTGAGTCGCTCACACCCACTTTCACGGGTCGCCCCGCGCAACCGACTTCGACCGAGGAGACGGACGAGGTCATCGTCGATTCGCTGGAGACGCTTCAGCGCATCACGACGATCGTCAAAGACCTCGGCACGTTTTCCCGCAAGGACGACGAGCTGGAGGCGTTCGACCCGCTCGAGGCGGTCGAGGTTGCGCTCAAGATGGCGAATCACGCGCTGCGCGGCCGTGCCGCGGTGGTCAAGGACTGCGCGCCGCTCCCCAAGGTGCACGGCAGCCGCGGGCGACTACAGCAGGTATTTCTCAACCTGTTCGTGAACGCAGCGCATGCGATGGCGGATGTGCGGGACAGCCGTCGAAACGAGCTGCGGATCACGGCGCGTGCGATGGGCGAGCTCGTCATGATCGAGGTCGCAGACACGGGGGGCGGCATCCCCGCCGAGACCATCGGTCGCATCTTTGATCCCTTCTTCACGACCAAGTCTGCGGGCCAAGGTACCGGCCTCGGCCTCGCGATCTCCAAGGACATCATGCGCCGGTTCGGCGGCGACTTGGCGGTGGAGAGCGAGGTGGGCGTCGGTACGCGTTTCACGCTCACGCTGCCCGTGATGGGCGCGACCGCCTAAGTCAGCGGAAGTGCCCGACCGCGGCCCCGCCCCGCACCGTGACGACCTGTCGTGTGACGACTTTGCCGCTTGCCCAGAGCGCGAGCGTCCGCTCGCCGTCGGGCACGCCCGCGAGCGCGAACTCGCCGTCGGCGTTCACGCGCCCGAAGAACGGGTTGTCGAGCACCAGCACATACGCCGACATCTCCTCGTGAATGTTACACAGGAGCGTGGCGACGCCCGCCTCGCGCATCTCGACCTCGCGCGAGTCGCCCGGCAGATAGATCCCCAAGTTGAAGGCGTTCCCTCGCGATGGCGAAAAGACATTGTGACGCACGACGTCTCGGTTCGGGAAGCGCACGCGCGTGCCCTTGAGCACGGGCAACACGTTCGGCACGAAGCGCCGGCCGCGCTGCTCGATGTCCGCTGGCTCGACGGGCGGCGTGAACGCGCCCTCGACACCCTCGACGTAGACCACGGCTTCTTCGAGGCGCGCGACGAGCGAGGGGTCGACGACGCCGCGGACAGCGTGGGTCGGGGCGCTCACGGGCACCGGCGGCGTCTGTGCCTGCGCGGGGTTCAGCGCGGACGCCGCGCCCACGAGCGAGAGCGCCCAAGGTACGCAGCGAGCGTTAGAACGCACAGTTCGCCCCCAAGTTGACCTCGGTGACGTGCCAGCCGTCGCCGTTCGCGGCGTCCTCGTCGATCGTCGCGTAGAGCGAGGTCCGCAGGTTCAGGCGAGGCGTGACCGCGAGCGTGGGCACGATGCGTCGACGCGGGTCGTCCACGAGCAAGTCGACCTCGCTGCGGGCAGACGCCGACAGCCACGGAAACACGAAGTACGTCAGCTCCGCGAGCGTCTGCAGCCGGTCGGCGTCGTCGCTGTCCTCGAAGTCGTGCCGCTCATAGGCCGCGGCCCCGAGCATCTCTAGATGTCCGAGGCGCACGAGCACGTCTGCGCCCGCCTTGTCGAGGGTGTCCTCCTGAGACGCAGGGTCGTCCTCGAGCGCCTTGCGCTGGTCGAGCGTGTGCACGCCGTGAAAGCCGAACACACCCACTTGCACCGAGCGCTCCTCGCGCGTGCTGGCGGCGTCCTCGACGCCGTCGAGCCGCAAGCCGCCGAGCTTGTAGTAGGCGTGCGCATAGACGTCACGCGGCGCCTGCGGCAGCGGCTCGTCGAGCGCGCTGGTCAGCGTGGCTTGACCGTAGCCCACGTCGACCCCAAAGCGCCCCCCGAAGGTCCCGCTCAGGTTCAACCCGCGCAGCGCGGACTCCAGCCCCCACGCCGCGGGTCGCACAGGGTCGCCCATGAGTCGATATGCAGGGCCGCTGATGCGGCGCTGCGACGAGAACGACGCGATCTGGGGCTCGAACTGGCCCACGCGGAGCTGCAGCGCGTCCAGCCCCGCCACCCGCGAGACGGTGACGTACGCGCGACCGAGCGAGACGCTGTCCTTGCCAAGGCCGACCTGAGAGAAGAGCGTGACGTCCTCGCCGAGCCGCGCGCCCATCAGCAGGTTCGCGCCGCGAAACAGGCGGTCAAAGCGCACGGCAGGCTCGCCCTCGGGGCGCACGTCTGAGTCAGGCAAGTAGGGCACCGCGCCCGAGAGCGAGACCGCGATGGGCGGCACAGCGGGCAGGTCGGTCGGCCAGTCCGAGTCAGGCCACAGCCCGCGGCGTCCCTCGGCCACAAGCGTGACAGGCGGCGGGGTTTGCTGCGCCCCGTCGTTCGGCAGAAACCGATGCCCGTTCCGCCGAAAAGCCTCTCCCGTGGCGTTCAGCCGCGGGTACTGCAAGTGACAGGTCGAGCACGCCGTCTGATAGCGTCGCGCGAAGACGGGGATGGCGTGGGCGGCGCTCACCCCAAAGACCAGCGCGACGACCTGAATCAGGAAAAACCTGACAAGCTCACGATTTCCCATAGGCAACAGCCTACACGACGCCGTGCGGTTATGCCCTCCGAATCGCGCTCAAATCCGGCAGCCCCGACCCCGCGGTCGACACCCCGAGTGTCTGCACGACCCCGGCGAAGAGCTCGCGCTCCGTCATGTGGCGCCCCGGCTCAGGCCGCCCCGTGCGCGGATCGAAGCCATACGTGAGCGTCGTGTCGGGGTCGATGCCGCCGTAGACCGCGTTGCCCCGCAGGCGAGGCGACACCAGCAGCGCGCCGTTGTTCAGGTGGTGCCCGCTCCCGAAGTCGCGCGCGTTCGCGGGCCGAGATCGGGTGCGGCCAAAGTCGGTGGCGAAGTACATCAGCGTGCGGTCCCAGAAGCTGCCACCGCCGGCGTGCTCCGCCGCCTCGAGCAGGTCGATGAGTCGCCCTGCCACGCTCAGCATGCGGCTCCACATCACCGCCTGGCCGCCGCGGTGCGCGGTGTGGCTGAAATCGAACGCCAGCGGCGGGCTGTCCACGACCTGCTCGCCGCCCACCGCGGGCGAGAGCGACGGGCCGATCGTCACGCTGACGGAGATGCCGTTCTTAATCAGCAGATACGCGAGCGCGGCCTGGGCCTCGAGCGCGTCCGTCGTCGCGCGCGGGAAGGTCTGCGCGATGAGCGCGGCGTCCTGCGAGGATGCGAGCCCGTAGTCGGCCAGCGGGAGCCGCGGCGAGCTGACCTGCGCGTTCAGCCGCGTGATCAGGTCCTGCGCCTCGACCCGCTCGGCGTCCACGCGCCGCGCGTGCCACTCGGTCAGCACGTCCGACCGCGTGAACGTGCGGTCGAAGAGCGACCGCGCCTCGATGGCCTCGCGCGCGCGCCGCGCCTTGTCGATGAGCGACGCCGACGGCGCGCGGCGAATGCCCTTCGAGCCGTGCAGCCCGAACGGCCAGGTCGTGGCGTTCGTCACCGGCTCGGCGCGCGCGTATGCGGGCAGCTCAGGGTCGAGGCCCGGCTCGATGAAGCCGCCGACGCCCATGTTCACGTTCGGCAGCAGCAGCCCCTCGCCATAGGTCGCCGCGCAGACCTCCTGCACGGTACGGCCCTGCCAGGCGTCGTTACCCGTGAGCGCGCGCTTCTCGGCGATCAGGTGGTTCACGCTCGTACCGGTGTAGGTGAACACCGCCATCTCAGACGCCCGCTTGCGCACGAACGTGCTCTGCACCGCCTCGCCGGCGTAGGGCAGCGGCCCGATGTCGTCGAGGCGCTGGTCGATGAAGCGCAGCGGCGAGTCTGGTGCGTTTTGCACCATTGAGTCAGGGTAGGCGTTCACCGTTGAGGCGCTGCGGCTCTCACTCTCGCGCACGGCGAGCATCGCGTCGATGATCGAGGCGCCGCCGGTGCCTGTCACCACGACCAAGTAGCGTCGGTCGCCGGGCCCCTGCGCGCGCGCCCGCCACGGCGCGGCGGCTGCTGCAGCGGCGGCCCCGCTCATGCCGAGGAGCGCCGCGCGGCGCGTCATCCCTTGGGAGCGTGACATCGGTGCCTCCTCAGTAGAGCAGCGCTTCGCTGGCGGTGAGCGTGGTCATGCACACGAGCTGCGCCCAGGTGAACGCGGGCGTCCGGCCGCCCTCGGCGAGCACGTCGGCGTAGAGCGCCTTGAGGGTCGCCAGATCGTCGGGCGTCGGCTCGCGCAGCCACGCCTCACGCGTGAGCGCGGTCAGCGCGGCGTCCACCTGCGGCGCGTTCACGTCCGCGAGCGCGCCGCCCCGCAGCGGGATATCGCCAAAGTACACGGCCCGCGCGGGGTCGGCGGCGTCGCGCTCGATGCGCGCGGTGCAGGCCGACAGCGCCACACGCTCGACCGCGAGCGACGCGCCCACCGCGATCCCCGGGAACGGCTTGAAGATGTTGGCCTTGTAGGGCTCCACGCCGCCGAGCGTGATCTGATGCAGGTCGTCGATGCAGTCGAACTGCCCGAGCTCGGTGCAGAGCGCGTCCGTCGGCAGCTGCAGGATGCGCGCGAACTCCTCGCGCAGGCGCGCGGCCCCCTTGAAGCGCAGGTTCGCGCGGACTGACTCGAACGCGCGCTCGGTGGGCGCGGGCGTTGTGCCGCCTGCGGGGGGCGGCGCCTCACCCCCCATGGGCGGCGGCGCGGCGTCCATCGCGGGGGGCGTGGACGCCGGCGCGCTGGGGCCCGACGACGACGCCTCGCACCCGAGCAGCGTGAGCGCGAGCGCGCTGGCCGTTGCGAAGCGGCCGAGCGCGGCGAACCGGGGTAAATCACGGCGCACCGTAGGCCTCCGTGTCGATCAGGGCGTGCAGCATGCGCTCCACGCGATAGGCGTGCTCGGTGGGCAGCGCGGCCACGAGCGCCTCGAACTCGGCGCGCTCCGCGGGGGTCGGGTCGTGGCCCAAGAAGTGGCGCCAGTAGTCCGCCACGGTCGCGCGGGCGAAGGCGGGGCTGTTTGCGGCGCGAGCGGCCCACTCGACTAGGTTCGCGACCGGCTCGCCGAAGAGCGCGCCCGCCTCCGGGAGCTCAGCCAAGCGGCTGCCCTCGGCGGCGTCGAAGCGGGTCGGCCGGCGCGGGTCGTAGACGCCGGTGTTGCCACCCGCGATGCCCCAGTAGCGGCTAAAGGGATACGCCAGCGGATCGAGCGTGCGGTGGCAGCCCGCGCAGCCGTCTGCGGTGATGCCCTTGTCGTCGTAGTCGACGAGCGGCGCGTCGGGCTCAACCAAGCCCTCGCTCTTGGCGATGTCCAGGCCCAGATAGGCGCGATAGGCCTGCGCCGCCGTGGTGCGCGGCACGGGTGTGAACATCGTGTTGATCACGGCGAACCAGCCCGTGGTCAGCATGCCGGCGCGGGCGCGCGGCTGGGTGAACTCGATGACGTCCGGCTCACCGTCGACCTGCTCATAGCGGGTCGGCCCGACGCGGCGCACATAGTACTGCGCGGTCAGGACCTCGCGCACGTCGCGGTCGTCCGAGTGGGTCCAGACGAAGAGCGCGTAGTCGTCGTCGTAGTTCGCGAGCGGCACCGGGCCGCTGTTGGGGCCGCTCTTGACGGCGGCCAGCGGGCGGATCTTGGCGTGCGCCATGCGCCAGAGCACGCCGTCCGGCCCGAGCCAGAAGGCGCTATCCAGGCAGGTGTCCAGCGCGTCGTGCACCGCGGCGCGCTGCGCGCTCGGGTCAAGCGCCTCGAACGCCTTGAGCGCGGCCCAGGTCGGGGAGCGCCCGCACACGTCGAGCTGGACGCGCCGGAAGGCGTAGCGCGGGTCGTAGCCGCAGACGTCCCACGCGGGGTTGGTCGACGCGCCGTCGCACGGCGTCACGAGCTGCGGCGTCGAGGCGGTGTCCCCCGGGTTCGACCCGGCGACGAGCTCTGACAGCGTATCGACCCCGTCTGCGTCCGGGTCGTCACCCGCGATGGCCGGCAGCAGCGCGCGCAGGGCGTCCGCGAAGCGGGCGTCGTCGAGGGGACGCGCCACTCCCGGCAGCAGCGCCGCCTCGATCTGCGCGCCCAGCGCGTTCCGAGCGGGCGGGGCCGTGTGACACGTCGCGCACGCCGGCAGCGCCTCGGCGCAGGCGGCCGCCTCGGGAAACACCTCGCAGAGCACCGCCGGCCCGGGCGGGCGCGCGTGCGCCGGCAGCGCGGCGAGCGCAGCGGCGAGGGTGAAGAGCGGGAGAGAGCGGGGGATCGAGCGCATCGCGGACCCTCGGGTGGTCGCAGGGAGTGTGCCGTAGCATACGGGGTCAGGTCGAGTCACAATCGGGCGGTCACATGAGGGTGGTCGCTGCGAAGTGAGGCCCCCGTTTCAGGGCGAGAACGTTATCTCAGCCGTATTGCTTAAATCGAGCACGACACCCAGACCACTGACCACAGAACCGGCAACTACTAAACCTATCCCCACATTGCCATCGCTTGACGCTATTGTGCCCACGCCCACCATGGCCGACACCACCCCGAGAACCGCAAGTCCCCTGCCGAAAGACTTTGTACTCTTAGACTTGCTCTCAATATGGAGTGTAGCTAGTTCTCTATCGGGCAAACTGAACGCTTCGCTCAACCGATTCTCGGTCGAAGTGTTCGCGATGGCGAATCGGTCGCTGCGGCTGAGCCACAGCTCGCAGGGGGCCGAACAGACCTCGGTCGGGCTCCCCGCTTCCTCCGTCTGAGAGTTGTTCTCAGTATCTCTCGCATCTGGCAGGCGCATTAGCGTCGCTGCGGGCTCGTTCGAAACAATCGTCAGGAAGACCATCCCATCCTCCGCCGGTTTCGAAGACTCGCCGGTTCTCGGAACGGTGAGCGTCAACATCTCCGGCGCGCTCCGCTTCGACTTCCCACGACTTTCAGGAGACGGTGCAACTGTACCCATTAGCGCATTACACCGTTCGATCAATGCGGGTAGTGCCTTCGACGCCCGCTCTCGTTTCTCAACTTCGGCGTCCTTGCGCCCAAGGAACCGAGTGAACAAGTCCACGGCTGCACACGCGTCCGCTGCGGTCTCCAGCTTTTCGTAGGAACGCGCCGCGCCGTAGATACTCAGCGTCGCGAGCGAGTGGTCGTCGGGCAGCCGCTCCAGGAGCGCGGTAAACTGCGCCGCCGCCTGCGCGACATCCCCTGACTGCGCTGTTTCGACCGCGCGCTGGTACTCGGCCTCCAGCTCAGCAACCCTCTGGGCATGCACTTCGACGGAGCCGAGGAGCGTCCCGAGCGCCGCCACGCAGACAAGCAGCGCCTGCAGCGCGCGTTCGGCCCACCTCGACATCCCCCAGCCTCCGAGTACATCACCGAGGGGTAGACTAAACCACGCCTCACCGACCCCCGACAATCCCCACCCCGCCGTGTCCCCCTGCGGCGAGCGGCGGCGATGCGGCCCGCTGCGGCGCGTCGTCGTCGAGCCAGAGCCACGTCGCCAGCCCGCCGAGCACCGCGCCGACGCCCAGGGCGGCGTAGCCGGCGGTGCGCCGCTCGCGGGCGCGGTCGTCGGCCGCCGCGATGTCGCGGGTCAGGGCGGCGTCTCCGCGGCCGCCGGTCAAGAAGCGCCGATAGGCCGCGTCGCCCGTGTCGACGGCGTCGGCCGCCTGCGCGAGCAGCACAGCGCCTGCCGCGAGCCCCGCCACGGCGCCGCCCGTCGCGACCCAGGCCCCCGCGCGGCTCGGGGCGGGGGCGCTGCACCGCGCGATCAGACCGCCGAGCACCTTGGACGCCCGCTCACGCTTCTCGACCTCCGCGTCCTCGCGCCCGATGAACCGGGTGAACCGCTCGACCGCCTCGCACGCCGCCGCAGGGGTGTCGAGCTGCTGGTAGGAGCGCGCCGCGCCGTAGAGCGTCAGGGTGAACAGGGCATGCGGAGCGGGCAAGCGCCCCAGGAGCGCGTCGAAAGCGACGGCAGCCCCCGCCAAGTCGCCCCCCTGCGCCCGCTGGACGGCCGCCTGGTACTCCGCCTCGAGTGGGTCACCGACCGCCTCGACCTCGGGCGCGATGCCCTGCCCGTGGGCGCCGCCCGCGCCGAGCAGCGCGACGCACAGGGGCCCCGCGGCGAGCGCGCCCCTCATGACAGCGCCGCCACGACGGCCGCGCTCCAGTCGGTCACCGCCCCGGGCAGACGGCCCTCGGCGCCCTCGGGGCGTCCGCCGCCCCGCCCGCCGTGCGCGCTCGCCACGCGCTTGATGAAGCCGCCGCAGTCGAAGCTCGACTCGGCGCCGCGGGCCGCGAGCACGGCTGTGCCGTCTGCGGTGGGCGCCGCGAGCAGCACCACGGGCGCGCCGAGCCGCACCAGATGACGCGCCACCCCCCGCAGCGCGTTCGCGTCCTCGCCGGGCAGCGCGGCCACGACCCAGCCGCGTCCGTCGCGGGCGGCGTAGAGCGCAGGCGCCCAGAGCGCCAGCAGGCGTTCGCGCAGCGTGTCGCGCTCGACCCGCGCGGCGCTCAGGTCGTTGCGGACTCGGTCAAACGCCGCCGCCAGCTCGCTCGGCCCGCAGGTGAGCGCACGCGCGAGCGCCCGCACCTCGGTGTCGAGCGCGAACAGCGCCGCCCGCGCCCGCGGCCCCGCCGAGAAGGTCACGCGCTGGCCGCCTTTGTAGCGTTCCACGCCTTCGATCCGCAGGAGTCCGACCTGCGCCGTGCGCGTGCAGTGTGTGCCCCCGCACGGGGAGACGTCGAAGTCCCCGATAGCGACCACCCGCACGTCGTCGGTGACCTTGGGCGCGCGGCGCAGGGGCAGCGCGGCGAGCGTCTCCGCGTCTGGAAAGAACGCGCGCACGGCCACGTCGTCGTCTACCAGCGCGTTGACGAGCGCCTCGGCGCGCGCCAGGTCGCGCTCGCGCAGGACTTCGTTGGGGGTGTCGATCGTGCACGTCCCTTCACCGAGGCGCGACGAGAGCGTCTCCGCGCCGGCGACCTCGATGAGCGCGCGCGACAGCATGTGCTGGCCCGTGTGCAGGGCGCAGAAGGCCCGACGCCGCGCGCGGTCGATGCGGCCCTCGACGACGCTCCCGACCTCGAGGGGTGGCTCGCCGGGTGTGAGCAGGTGGTGCACCCGGCCGGCGTCGTCCACCTGCACGTCGTCGACCTCGACCACCGCGCCGTTGGGCGCGTGGAGCGCGCCGTGGTCGGCCATCTGGCCGCCGGACTCCGGGTAGAAGCCGGTCGTGTCGAGCACGACGCTCGGGCGCTCGCCCCAGTGGTCGTGCGCGACGACCCGGGCGGCGAAGTCGAGCCCGATCGAATCGGCGTAGGAAAGTCGCACGGTCGGTAAGGTCATGCGCATACAATGCCGCATGGACTTCAAAGGGCAACTCAAGTTCACGGCGACGCTCTTGCTCGTCGGCTTCGGTCTCGGCCTCGTCGCCAGCATGTTCTGGGGGCCGGGCCTCATCTCGTGGTGGTGGAAGCCGCCCGGCGACAGTGGCGTGAACCTTTGCGGCGAACAGGTGCTCGACTCGACCCGCATGCTCGTCCAACTGCAGATGTGGACAGGGCTGGGCTTGGGCGTCTTCGCGACCGTGATCGGTCATCTGGTCGCCTACAAGCGCCGCCCCGTGATCGTGCAGGCGGGCGCTCAGGCCGCGACGCAGCCCATGGCAACGACCTCGCCCCCGACCGAGCCGCCGCCAGGCCCCTAGTCGGCGCGCGGCGCAGCGACTACACTGCTGCGCCATGGCGAAAGAACCCCCGGCCCTCCGTCTCAACGTCTACGGCACCGTGACGTCCCCCTTCGTGCGCCGCGTCCGCGTCGTGGCGCGCGAGCTCAAGGTCCCCTATACCCTCGTTGACACCACGACAGACGAGGGGCAGGCCGCCCTGCGCGCGCGCAGCCCCATCTGGAAGGTCCCGACCGTGGAGCTCTTCGTCGGTGAGCCGAAGCCCCGCGTGCTCTGGGACTCGGCGCTCATCGTGGGCGAGCTGATCGCGCGCAAGGGCGCCGGGCTGCTTCGGCTACCGGACGAGCGCAAGCCCTTCACCGAGCACATCGACGAGGTCGCCTTCATGACGGCCGTAGACGAGGCGCTGCTCGCGCTCGTCAAGCGCTTCTACCTGCAGCGGGACGGCGCGTCCGTGGACGGCGTGGCTTCGCTCGACAAGGACCGTGAGCGCGTGGACTCGATCCTCGCCTGGCTCGAGACGCAGATCGACAAGGGCAGCTGGCGCGCGCGCGGCGGCTTCGGGCGCGCCGAGCTGTGGGTCGTGACGGCCCTCGACTGGATGCGATTCCGCGAGGTGCACCCGCTCGACAAGTACCCCAAGCTCGTGGCCCTGCTCGAGCAGGCGAACGGCCGCCCCACGCTGCACGCGACCCGCCCGGGGCAGGCCGAGGCCTGAGCGTTGCCCTTGGCGCTCAGCCCCGGTAGTGTCTCCGCCATGGTACGCACCGAGACGCCGGCCGAGCCTGATCTGCGCACGCTGCAGGCGCAGTTGCGCGGCGCGGGGCTGCGGAGCACGGGGCCGCGCGTGACGGTCCTGCGAGCGATGCAACGGCGCGCCGCGCCCGTGACGCACGGCGAGCTGGCCGCCGAGCTCATGCCCGAGGGCCTCGACCGCGCGACCGTCTACCGCAACCTGACGGACTTGGCCGAGGCGGGGCTGCTCACGCGCACCGACCTGGGCGACCATGTGTGGCGCTTCGAGCTCAAGGGCGAGGCGGACGCCGCCCACGGCAAGGACCACATGCACTTTGTGTGTCGCGACTGCGGGACCGTGTCGTGCCTGCCCGGCGACAGCGTGCCGATGACACCGCTCGCGGTCGGGCGCGTCGAAGAAGTGCTGCTCAAGGGTTTGTGTAATGACTGCGACTGAGCGGCTCGGCCTGTCGGCGTGGGCCTTGGCTACGGGGTTGCTGGCCTGCCAGACGCCAGTGCTCAAGTACCCGCACCAGCAGGTCGAGCAGGCGGCGCAGAGCTTCGCAGACGCCTTCAACCGCGACGAGCGCGGTCAGATCGCGCTCATGGTGCACCCCAAGCGCCGGGACGTCTTCGAGGCGCATCGGGGCGATCTGGACACCCAGCTCAAGCACTACCAAATCAAGAGCTGGGCCATCACCGGGCCGGTCGTGGTGCAAGACACCCTCCAGGGGCGCGCGGTCCGCGTCGTGTTCACAGACGGCGCTGTCGTCCGCGAGAACGAGGCCGTCTTCGTGCTCGAGGGCGACCAGTGGTGGCTCTGGAAGTACTGAGCCGCGCGGCCCTGCGGTCGCTTTGGGTTGTCGTGCTCGGGACGCCTCCGCGCCTCGCTGCGGCGGACCGCGGCTGGTTCGACACACCGCTCTCGGGGACGACTATGCCGTCGGCGGACTTTACGCCGACCGCGCGTGTCGCGGGCTCAGCGGTCGGGCTGGTCTCAAGCTCAGCGGTCAGCGCCGCGCTCCTGCGATGGACGCAGCGGGACATGCCGGCGCTTGCGGGCGCTCTGGCAAGCGGCGTGGGCGCTGCGGGCGGCGTCGCGGACGCGCTCGCCCTGCGCCGCTTGCCGCCTGAGCTGGACGCCCTGCGCATCTGGCTCGCCGTCGAGCCCGGCGCGCTCGGGGAGGGGCGTGTCGGGCCCTGGGCGCTCACGCTCGAGGCTGCGCTCGCGGGCGGGCTGCGCGTAGACACCTGGGTAGACGAGCGCCTCGACCTTGAGCGCGCGACCGCTGCCGCGCTCGACACGCTCGCGGCGCTCAACGCGCGCTTCGGGGACTGGCCGCTCGCGCTCGCGGCCTATTGCGCGGACGCGACGGCGGTCGAGGCGGGCCAGCGAATGACCGGCGCGCGGGACGCCTGGTCGCTCGCGGCGGCGGGCGCGCTGCCGGCGGTCGCGGCAGACGGCCTGCCCCGCCTCATGGCGCTGATGCACATGCTGCGCGACCCGAATCGGTGGGCGCTCGACACGGTCGTCGTGACGCCCCAAGCGCCGACGGCGCGCGTAGAGATGCCCGCGGGCGTGCTCCTGGCCGCGTTGGAGCGGCAGGCCACGCTGGACCCGGGCGCCCTGACGCGGCGCAACCCGGCGCTACTCAGAGGCCGCACGCCCCCATCGCCGAAGACGTGGCGCGTGTGGGTGAGCGCGGCCGACGCCGAGCGCGTGAACCGCGCGCTCGCGGGCGAGCCGACAGGGGGGCGCGCGCTCGAGTCACACACTGTGCGGTTCGGCGAATGGCTACCCGACATC
>Ga0209598_10000279_pt1 | contig 41332 bp, 37 predicted proteins | sample M_140807_EF_Meta_FD_187317 | JGI IMG/M metagenome (GOLD analysis project Ga0209598, IMG submission 187317) | Freshwater microbial communities from Lake Montjoie, Canada to study carbon cycling - M_140807_EF_MetaG (SPAdes) (version 2) | ecosystem: Environmental > Aquatic > Freshwater > Lake...
AATTAGCGGGTAAGCATCCGGCGGCGGTGAACCCTTGTGGAAAACGTGGCGGAGACTATTCTGCTCCTTACCGAAGTTTGAATTACGGAAATTTAAGAAAACGGAGTATGTAAACTCTGTGCCATTCACTTCATTTCGGCTCATAAAACACGTTTTGGATGTATCCAAATTAGGCTCTTGTGTGTATGTATCCGTAGATGTCGTCGTATCAGGCTGTAAGACAGTATTCATTTCCAGCCATGTATTGTAAAGTATTCCCAGGTTGTTGAGAATAGAAAGAAATACATACATGAAGAGTACTACAACAACCGCCTGTAGGACTTGATCTAAAGTACCAGTTCCAACAATATTGGGCATTATGGCATCCATATCTCTTCTCTATCTTAGGTGTAATAATTTCAGACAGTATAACTGTGCGAAATTATGTATTTAGTATGTGAAGTTTAGTATTTACTGTCCACCCGCAGCGGCCATGGGATTTGACAGTATATTTCCTAGTGTTCCACTTGTGGTCAAGCCCGCGGAATCCAGGGCATTCGCGACTGTACCAGGCACGTTAACGCTCTTTGTGCTTGAGCAAGAGGCCTGCGGAGGTGTAACCTTGTAGGCACTGTAGGTCAGATTGATTCCAAAGAGGGCCAGGAGTCGGTCAACCAAGGTGTTACTCTTCAGGGTAGGGCCGGCTTGGTAGATGGAGTAGGCACGGTCAGGCGTGATGGCATAGCTGAAGAGCTGAACCTTACTCAAAGCACCGCCAAATCCACCGAACTGGCACGCATCCACGGTAACACCAGCAGAACCAACCGCCTTAGGGAACTGGATAACATTGTCCAACATACAGCTGCGGCTCAACTTACCATCCAGATATACGTCGCAGACACGTCCATTTACAACGATATTCACGTGAACCCAGCGCTGGAGGTCAAACTCAGGTAAGTCGCACAGCGGGTAGTTAACTGTGTTCATGAAATCCTTCATTCCCGCGTTTTGGGGGCCGAAGAGATTGGTGTAGGCAGTTGTGTCAGTGTACTCAGTACCAGAGGTTGTAACTGTGTTTGCCGCATTAGCTCCAACACCACTGGGGGTATTTGTACCCGCCGTGCGGACACGAATCATGAGCTTATTTTCAAGGGGGTAAATACCGCAGACAATGGAGTTGTAGTTTGCACCAGCACCCTTCAATGTGACTACGTGCTTCATGCGACCAGAACGAACTTCCCAGTCACTTACGTACATCCAGAAGGCCAGAGTACATTCACCACCTGTGAAGAGAAGCGGTAAGTTGTCTTGGTCTGTATCGGTCGTCTTTGATTGAGCAGAAGCACCATCATTGAACTCTAATACAAGAGCCTCCCGAGGATCTTTCTGCGGGTAAACAAGACGATATACCGCATAGACGATAACAAATGATACAAGAACATAGATGACATTTGTTGTTAAACTTCCGCCACCCGCACCAGCAAGAGCCGCTCTAGCATTGTTCATTCTCTAAGAATAGCAAATACAAAAACTAGCGCCGAATCTTAAGCATATTCATATTTTACGTAGGTTTTACAATCGCCCTTAACTTCTTCGCACCAGGGCATTCCAGGACAGAAGTTAAGATTTGGAAATTTCCATACGAATGAATAATCAACAGGTAAAAGTGGACCTGATATATCAGATGTGCTTTTGTACTGTGATAAAACTTCTTTATCTGATAGACGACCCTCGGTTATATTCCATAATGCCATCTTGCCCAGGATTCCCGAATTTCCGACCATTTGTATACCATCTGTGGACTGTTTTAGAATGTTAGGTAATTGAATACTATTAGAATGTTGACCATTTACATAGATATCTATACTACGACCTTCAACTGCGATCGCAATATGAAACCATTTATGAGGATTTATATTGGTAATATCAATGGATACAATCTTTTTAAGATTTGTCTCAGAAGCAGATGCGTGTTCATCACCCGTCGGCGCGGTTCTAAAATCAAAACGAATCTTCTCCTCAGCGGGAATATAGGAAGCCAGCATTGTCGCATAAGCATTACGAATCGGGTCATTTATTCCCCACCTCCAGAGGGGTTGAGGATTTACTCGTTGCTCTTTAGAACCCTCAATATAGAGATAATTGGAAAGTGTATATGCTCCTTTAGTAACAGTGCTTAATTGAACACCCGTTAGAACAATCGGAAATTCCGCAGGATTAAAATTCCACGGTCCAGGATTTCCCTCCATTTTCCTATATTGTAAATACATGGCGGTGATACCAATAAGAGCAAAGATTAAGACAGCAATACCAACATATTTGGCTACATCTATAGGTGTCATTGACTGTTCCATCCTGTTATATACGGCGTTTATGCTTCACATGATTCACCTGCCTCTGCTAATATAATCTTCGCGGGCATCGCAATACTTGCGGCATCTTTTACCTGCTTGGGATTTAGTGCTCCATTCCAGATTTTCATATTCTGAAGAACACCATATGCGGGAATAGGTCCACTGCGTCCATACCAATCAGCAGGAACAGTACGGGGTTCGCCTTTTAGAATAATGGATTTCATTAGTTCTCCATTTTTATAAACATCAACAATAGTGCCATTTAGCACAATTGTTATGCGAAACCATTCCCTAAGCGGGATATCATCCAACGCCAGACTTTCAAGATATAAAACGTCATATCCTACTACACTCTTTTGAGCGGCTTCAGTCTGAAAAAAGAAGATTAAGTCATTACGGTACGGATGAAGGAAAACACCGGGGTTCATATAAATAGGAAGAGGGATGCCTCCAGCAGCAGCGCCACTTGCCGCAGACGCCTCAAATGCTGCGTCGCTGCTCGTATTTCCAGTGACCTTCTGTGTCATTCCAGAGCCAACTTCTTGGTTAAAGTCATCGCTGCCTCTGTGAAGAATATGACGATATGAACCCATAGCTGGTGCCTTTGAACTATTAATGTTTAAGTCAAACATTACACTATAATTAGTTGGTCTCTTAGCAATACTATCGTCTTTATTAACATAAAGTCCGGAGGGAGGTTCACCGCCTGTTGGAATCTTAAGATTTGTCCAATAGCGTTTGGAACTTGGCAGTGTAGCCATAAGACCATTATCATAAAAAGCAGTGAAAGGAAAAAAGGAATTTACAATAAATAAAAGTATGAAACCGACCATTAATATAAAAATAATGAGTCCTACGACTGTAAGAACTCTTTTAACGGGTTCACTTGCTGGAGGAAACCCCAGGTCAGGCAAAGATAATGATGGCTTTGGAATTCTTGATAATATACCAGTACCACGACCAGATACATTTCTGAATAATGAATCTGCAGCAGTTAATTCACGATTAATATTCTGCATGTCTCCCTACTTTATGCCTTTTTCTTAAGAAACTTTGTAAGTAGACTTGGAACTTGTTCGGGGTTTTTATATAGATAATATACACCTGTCGCCGCAACGATAACTGTAATAGCGGAAGCACCGAATTTGTATACATTTTGTAGCCCACTATTTATAGCATCGTGGTATAAAAAATACACATACGATGAGATAATGAAAATTATAAAACCGACTTCTACAAGCCAGCTTCGTGGGGACATTCTATAGTTTAAGAATGATTTCTCTTACGTTTCTTTGTTTGATTTCCAGAACCTGCGATAAAGTTCTGAAGACGTCGTGTACCTCCCCCAGGTATTCTTTGACGATATGTTTTAGCAAATGTAGAAGCGGATTGTTCAACGTCATCAATATCATTATACTGTGGTAAAAGCAGGCTTTTGACGGGCTTAGATTTGGCTTTCTCCAGTTCAGCTGCCTCATCAAATCCACTTCTAGCATAGTACTCAGCGGTTTCTCCTTCATCACACTGCTGGAGACGGTCACGGAAATAGCAGACAAATGTTAGACGTTGATATCTTGCCTCAGAGCCAATTAGACCTGTTGTTGGATCCCGCGACCGAATGTCGGGGAGTGACATATTATAGACTTTGTCCTCAGGCGACTCATACATCGGAGTATTACAATGCCATTCGTGAACATCCATCGCAATAAAGTCTCCAGTGCGTACATCAAATCCCACACCGAAACGGGGGAAAAGTGTGTAGCCACCTTGATATTTACCCCATTCAATTACAGATAAGTTGCCAAAGCCGCCCTTAAAGTCTCCATCGTCTTTGTGAACAGCAGTTCGGAAATTAAGATTCACTGTAAGAGTACTAAAAGCAGTTCCGGGAATCTGATAATTCTTCTTTGCCTTTACAGCTTCTAATTGCCGACTGTGTTCCTTGGGCACTAATGCTTTGAACTGATTATCTATTGCTTTCAAAAATGGTAATCCATTCAAGAAAAGATGAAGATATCTGCGGGTATACACAGTCATACGGCACGCGGCCTTCATAAAAGGAGTTTCCTCGTAGAATCCAATCACACCACTAGCAACTAAGTTATTAACACGCATCTTGCTGACCTTTTTTGTGTCTTTATTATCCTTATTTTTAACATAGTAGCGTACTGCCCACTTGGAGGTTTTATCATCCTTTACCTTAATCGGATCGCGTTTCTTCCAATAGGGTGAATTAAAATCAATGGGTCCAGCAGCAGCACCGCGATTACGACCAGGCATCGCTAACATGCGAAATGAATCCCAGCCATTTTGGACCGTGGAGGGCGGTATAACTCCTCGGCGAAATTTTGCTAGAAGTCTGCGTGTTCCATCTGGTTCTAAACCATAGATATCCGAGTCTTCGCGAACAAGTAATTTGGCCGCTGCTTCATCAAAATGCGTGCCTTCATATTTGGCCTTAAAGTCTTCATCGGACATGCTGGCTTTAAGTTCAATAATCTTTGGTGGAGGCATACCCTATTCTTCACGTGTGTTTTTTATGCGTAACTTTTATATAGCGCGATACCTATACCGGTTAGACCTAGAACACTTACACCTCCAGCAATGGCTCCTCTATAATAGGACCGTTCATCGGCAGATTCATAAATTTTGTGAATAAAAGGTGAAGGAGGAACTGGAAGACCACGATCGCACATTTCTTCATAGGCTTTCATAAATTGTTCACGAGTGACTGTTGGTTTGCCCAAATCAAGATTGACTTTGTTATGGAGTTTAAGAGTCCAATCCACCAAATCAGAACGATTATCCAGGAACGGTTCAATAGGTGCGGCCTTCAAATGAGTTGCATAATGTTTCCGGCAGATAGGACATGGTATAAGTTCAACTAGACTCATGTAGAAATCCTTTGCTGCTCTTTTTTGAGGATAACTCGGCTGGTCGGGATACGCTAATGCTACAGTGTGAATTGTTGCCCAGAAAATTGGACCCCATACTTCTGGTGGCATTGATAACGGCATCCGCTTTGCTCTATGTTATAAGGGAAATTTATGCTAGTCTATTTAAACACACAATACCCTTTTCTCTATAGGGTTAGATTCAAATGTCAATTGTATGTACTAATTGTGGCAAACCAGGTCACTACTATAAAGTCTGCGTAGAGCCTATCACAAGTTTTGGAATTATTCTTATTCAAATCTTAAATATGAAAAAAGAGAACTTTGTTCAGAATCTAGCAAATGATACAACAATTAATGGATTAGATGATGCTGAGTTTCGTTTCTTAATGATTCGTCGTAAAGATAGTCTCGGATATATTGAGTTACTTCGCGGAAAATATGATATAGAAGACCACGCATACATTCAAACTTTGGTGGATCAGACGTGTATGCTTGAACGGCAGCGTCTGCTAGAATGGGACTATCCGCGTCTATGGGAGCAATTGTGGAATGGTCCAGTTAGTAAACCGTATCGTCACGAGTATGAGCCTTCGCGGATAAAGTTTGAGACTATACAAAAGACGATTCTAACTGAAGCTATCGCTGGTTCTAGGACATCATGGTCTGAGCCCGAATGGGGATTTCCCAAAGGAAGGCGCGGTCCTAATGAATCAGAGATGCGATGCGCAATTCGCGAATTCTGGGAGGAAACCCGATTTCCTCTTGATTCAGTAATTATAAGTCGGAATATTTTTCCCCTTGAAGAGAGTTTTTTCGGCTCTAATAAAGTTCATTATAGACATAAATATTACATGGCATTCTGTTTTGATGCGATTAATCCTGTGATAACTGCTGGGGATTCTGTTTTAGAACGGGAAATTGGCGCAATTCAGTGGTTTACAGGAGAAGATGCTATGGAGCATATTAGACCTTATAATATTGAGAAGAAGGAATTACTATTACACGTTTCTTCCATTTTGCGTAATTATTGCTTTTGGATAAATTCATTGACAGCGGATGAATAGACTGGGCGATTTTATTAAGTAACCTTAGAGGATGGATCAGTCAAGGCGTGAAGATGTGCTAAGCAAATGGGCACAGAAAAAAGAAACAGGAACGGCTGAAAGTACTCTTTCGCGCTTAATGACACGCGAAGGTATTATGCCTACTGAATGGACAGCGCAACGGGAACAAGCTGCGGGTCTTTATCCCGATATTGAAGATCCCGAATTTTCTGAGAAATTGACTAAAAAGAAGGAATTCTACGATGCCAAGGCTCAACCATTCGCAATCTCAGAGAAAGGTGATGCTTGCTCATTAGCCGCATTTGAGGCCTTTACTTTATCCCCTGTTCAACGTCTTGTTAGTCGTTTTATGAACCCCAGTACACCTTATCTAGGTTTACTTTTGTATCATGGTGTGGGTGTTGGAAAAACAATATCAGCAATTTCAATTGCGGAGAACTTTCTAGCAGAAAGACCTATGAAGCGTGTCTATATTGTAGTGCCTCGTTCAATTGCTCCTGGCTTTAAACGCACAATTTTTGATCCGGAAGTTCTACGCCACGCTACTCTGGATGATCCTGGTCGGTATGTTTGGAAAGGATGGTACTCAGCACAGTGTACTGGTACTACATATTTGAAATTAGCAAACGCAAATGATTTGGAGGAAAAAGATAAAATTATGTATCGCATTGAAAACCTTAAGAGAAGCCGTTACAGCATTAAGGGATATATGGCATTCAAAATCTCTGTTGATAAGGCTTATGCGACGGGTATTCCATCAACAATTAAGGACGCAGAAGAAATTCGTCGTCGTAAACATGATATTCTTCGCCGACTTTTTAATAACGGATTAATCGTAATTGACGAAGCGCATAATTTACGGCAGGACCCTAAGACAATGACAACGGATGAATTGGCACCCGAAGAAAATCCAGATGCGAAAGCAGTAGAGGAGGGTGCAGAGGCGAAAGCCATTATACCACTTCTGCTAGATATTCTCATGTTCACTGAAGGCTGCCGGCTAGTATTAATGACTGCGACACCAATGTTTAACACAGCGCCCGAGATTCTTTTCTTACTGAATTTGCTCGTTCTCAATGATAAGAAACAAACTGATTTACTCAAGGCGGAATTATTTGATGGAAAGGGGTTTCTAAAACCGGATTCTGAGAAAATTATTAAGGATATTGCTACACGCTATGTCAGTTACATGCGTGGTGAAAATCCTTTTACATTTCCTATTCGTCTTCATCCAGAAGCAGAGGCAGACGCACTAACAACAGCTCCCTACCCCGAAAGGTCTGCGTTACAGGGAGGCAAAGACATTGATGTGCCCGAAGAAATCCAGCAGGGGATAGCCGCACTTCCTATACAGCGGGTCGCTCCTGTGGCGGGTTCAATCTGTGAAAAGGTGACACGATTTCAGATGAATGTTTCAGAAGGAGAGGAAGAAACAGGGGAAGATGTTATGGAAATCGGTCGTCGCAAGAATGTGCTAGATGCTTGGGCGCAGATTGGTAATTTTACGTATCCAAATGAACGATTCGGAAAAGAAGGATGGGAAGAATATTTCCGCGAAGAAAAACGAACAGTTGAATGGAAAAGTGATATGAATATTGATGATGTTTTTGGTCCGGCTGCTCTGGCCAATCACGGGCCTAAGATTGCTAAGATTTTGGATACTGTGAGGACTAGCAAAGGAATTAATTTCATCTATTCCCGCTATGTTCAGCCGGGTGCTTTACCCGTATGTATCGCCTTAGAAAGAGCCGGATATACACGTGTTAATGCGACTGGAGAACCTGTTCCTCTGCTTCGTGGTTCATCTCCTGTTGTGCGCCAATGTGCGATGTGTCCTAGAAAGCAGCACGGGCCTCTTCCACCAGAAGAATGTCCCGGTTTTCAGCCCGCAAATTATGTTCTGCTAACGAGTGATTATACACCTAATAATGTTGGAGCGACAGTTACATACGCAACAACCTTTCCCGAGCCTGTTGCTCTAACTGCTCGTGGTTCACGGGTTAAAGTCATAGTAGGTAGTCAAATCGCAAGTGAAGGTTTGGATTTGAAGTGTATCCGTGAAATTCATGTGCTTGATCCATGGTATCATTTGAATCGTCTTGAGCAGGTAATCGGCCGCGGCGTTCGTTATTGTTCACATAGACAACTTCCGGCGGAAGAACGTAATTGCCTAATTCATTTATATTGCTTATTTTTGGAGGACTATGAGACCAGTGATTTATATAGTTATCGTTTAGCTGTTCAAAAGGCTAAATCAATTGGTCTGGTTCAGCGTCAACTTAAGATGGGTGCGTGGGATTGTGCTCTTAATCACGAGGGCATTTTGTTAACGGGTGATATAAAACAGCATCATATTGACGCACAGGGCAAAGATTTAGGGGAAATACAGTTAGCAGACAAGGCGAATTCTAGCATGTGCGATTATCAAGAATGCTCTTTCCAATGTCGGTTAGACATTAAATCCGTTAGTGAAGACGATTTGAATCTGAGCACATTTACTGCTCGTGATGCTCGGGCCTATGTTTTACTGAGGGAGAGTTCTTTGCGTGAAATGTTCTCAGTTCAGCCTTTTTGGCCTGTTAGCGAAGTCCGACAACTTTATAAGGAACTTCCGGCAGAAGTCTTAACTCAGGCTCTTTCGGTTGTTATCAATAATCGGTCATTTGAATTGCGGTCTAATGGTCAACCTGGATATTTAATCCTGCGTGGCGGATATGTGATTTTCCAGCCGCGTGAAATAACAGATACATCCATTCCTCTAGCACTTCGCTACAAACGGTCAGACCCTGTAGATGGAAAATTGTGGTCTAAACAGATTCTGCCTCCGGTTGGACCTTTTACGCAGGATTTAGATGACCGTGCGCGCACAGTACGACCGAGTGGTGTTACACGACCGAGTAGTGTTGCTGCGACTCTTGCTGGCGCTGGTGGCGAAGAGACCGTGGAAGAAGATACTGCTAGCGTACAAACAAGCAGAACAACCACTTCTTTATCAAGAAGTGTGGCGGCTGGTCCTGAATCTCCGATAGAATGGTTGGACTTAGTTAAAGGTGTATATGCTCAAACTGACCCATTTAAATTACCTGTATCTGCGGATCTAAAAGCAAAAATGAAAGGCCTGGATGAATTAGGAATTATCGCATTTCGTTTTAAAGAACTTGTGGAAACGAAACAAGTTCTATTAGGTTTCGGTTGGGACCATTTTTACTCCTATGACACTAAGAAACGACTTTATACAGCATATATGAATGAAAAATTAACTGGGAATTTAGGTGAATTTGCGCCTGTCATATTGAAAAATACATTCAAAACAGAAGATATTAATGGATATTTCTTATTAGATATTAAAAATAATCGTGTTGACACATTTTGTAAAAGAACAGGACAAATGACATATACGGCATGCCCCAGCAGTTTGATTCCTTTTGTTGCGGCAGCAACCACAGATGCGGCGGAAAGTGAAGGTCGTGCTGGTGCGCCGATTGTTGCGATTGCTCAACGTTGTGGAAATCTCTTTGGATTTCTAGTTGCTAAACCAGCACAAAATATTTTATCAACAAAGACTGTTGAGAATACACCCGGTGGGGCTATAACTGATGGAAAAGACTGTGCGGGCGATAGTAAAAAGGAGCCGCATTTAGAAAGAATCCGAACTCTACGCAAAGCCGTGGAAACATATGGAGATACAGACCTTTTACGAATTATGTATCCCATAGCGGTGGTCGCCGCCGAAAAGAAATCAGTTGCTCGGAAAAGTTTCATTGAAGAAACATCGGATATGAAACAATCCACGCTCTGTATTTATTTGGAATTCATTTGCCGATTGATGGATGCTCGTCGTGTAGGCGGTAAACGTTGGTTCTTGAATGATGTTGAATTTAAACGCTCCTATGATGCGCCGTTATCGCAGTGGCCCAAAATGAAGAAAAAGTAATACTAAAGTAGAAATGGCGTCCCCTAAAGAGTATCATCCGACAGTACGGGGAGTCTTAGAGTGGGCTAATTCAGAACTTGAGCATGTAGGCCGCATTGTTTCTGTTGAAGATCCTGATCTTCAGTACAGTTATGCGTTGAGCACAGTGAATGGAATGGCATACCTGAAAGATGCTCTCTATGAACTTGTTAATGATCCTAAATATTCTACGCACAAGGAGGACCTACTACGTGTTCATGGAGCTGTAATCCGTACAATGAAGCACTTAGTTAAGGATTTCAATATTGATTTAGATGCAATCAAGACTTTTAATACCAGAAAAGTCTTAAGCAATAGAAATTTTACTTACTTGAAAAATACAAAGAAAGAAAACACGCGTAATAACAAGACTACTAGCAAGACTAATAACAAGACGCGAAAGAATCGCAAAATTTAAGTTTATATCTTTCATCATTTGGAAGCGTTGTACGATGCTTTAAAAACTTAAAATATTTTGATGCTAAAGCATATTGTGTAGGCTTTATCTTCTTAATTACGTTTAATCTAACATATAATATCATTCCAACTTGCCATATCCTTTTATGTGAATAACGTTTATTTTTATATAATTGTTCTAATGTACGAATTGTATTTTCAACATCAGAAATAGTTGTATATTTTATTGGTATTGTATTCTTAGGATTTTTATCAATATAAACATCAAAACTTTTATCAGGATTCTCTGGATTGAATAAGAAATTCTTTCGTGTCTTATTTTTTGTATATTTCTTTATTCTTCGTGTTTTCATTTTATATTATAGTTAGGATTTATTTACCTTCCTATTAGACCCGTGCTGATTTTAAATGAGCGTTTTCTAAGCGACACCTCAATCATTTATTGCTACGTATTTTTCCCTAATAAAATTAATTTCAAAAGCAAAATCGTCAATTTCTTTAGGATCTTTTAACCCATTCGCAAGTGCTTGTCTATAACTCCAACTAAGAGTGCTTGGACTCATTCGCCATTTATTATTAGTTTTACAGCGATCTTGTAGTATCCCTTTACTTTTTAAATATTTCTTAGTTGTATTTGCCACAAGAGGAGAACAAGTTATACCAGAAACATCAAAATCAAATAGTTTATATTTACCATCCGCACCAATACCAATATTATCAGGTTTCCAGTCAATATACATTATACCTAAACTTTGTAGAAAGTTCTTAGCTAATAATGCCTCTGAAACAAGTATGGTTTTATCATAATCCTTCTCGGAAATTATAGGTGTCAATAGTTCAATATCTATATAACTATCTGTAATACGATAGACTTTTACGATATTTGGGTGTGGATTCTTTTTAAGAATTTTATATATTGCATTTTCAGTGATACTTGCTCCATATTTTCTAAAAAAGTTTTTGCCTCTAAATGTTTCATCAAGTTTTGTTACGTTAGTTCCTCTATATTGCTTAGAGCCACTATTCTTTCGTGTTTTTCGTTTATATTTTTTATTATCTCTTGATTCAACCATTTATTATTTGTTTAGAATATATTTCTCTTAACGCCTAAAAATGCTGAAAACGCTCATTTTAAATCCGCGCGGCTCTAAAATTGACTATCGGAATAGGAAAATTTGATGACTTAAAATCCCACCTTTAAGAAGAAATAAGATGTATCGTCCTTGTTTTCTTGAAGAACAGGCTGTCTTAACTCCGAAAGAATTTGAAACTGCCGCAATTGATATGGCCGGATTTCTAACTCTTCAACTCCGCAAGAAGTTAGAGGGTCGCTGTTCACCGCAAGGATTTATTAAGGAAAATAGTTTGAAGCTTTTGAGCAGGACATGTGGAATGGCAAAGTCGGGAACATTTACATCCGATTTTACATTCCGTTGTAAGATTCAGTGTGACGTATTGTATCCAGCAGTTGGCGATATTGTAGAAACTGATGTTCTCAAGGTAAATAAGATGGGCGCCTACTCCGCGTTTGAGAATTCATTGCGTGTCCTGATGCCCCGTGATCTTCACCAAGGAAGTATCAACTTTGACGAACTCAAGGTGGGCGACAAAATCCGTGTTAAGATTCTAAAGACTCGTTTTCAGTCACACGATGAATTTATTATGGCAGTTGGAACACTGGAGGCAGTAGCACCTTCTCTTGAAGGAGTACAAGAGCAGCCGATTCCCGCAAACGCACTTCCTGCGGAAGTAATCGCCCTATAAGTTCTCTTAAATGAGTAATGGACGCCGCTGAATATACTCGTCGCGAAAAGTTTTTAAATGCTCTCAAGCAACTCGGGGAACCTGAATATCTTGAGATTCTTCGGTTACTTCAAAAGAAGAACATTCACTACAGTGAAAATGCAAATGGAGTTTTTTTTGATATTGCTGCTCTTGACCAAGAAACTTTCAATTCTCTTGAACAATTCATTGATTTTGTAAGGAAAAACCGTACTGAACTCTCTGAAAGGGAGACACTCATTAACTCATTTAAACAGAAGTAGGCGTTATTTTAATAGAGATGGCACCGTATACATCCTGGAAGAATTTATCTGCTGCTATAAACTTGAATACAAATAGGCATTGTTCGCTTCATACTTTACAAAAGCAAACAATGCATATTATTGAATCTGAACCGGAGTGGCTGGCAGGAACGGGTTGGAAACTTCTTCACGAAAGTATTCCTGCTCATCCCCTCAGTATACCCTGTATAGATGCCGACCCTTTCTTCCGGTATAGTGATAAAATCAATCACTCAAATGGGATTCGCACACAGATTTCTGAACTCTCACAGAAGTTTGATGATGTGTACAAGGAAAACAATGGTCGTACTCGTGGCTGGATTAAGTCGCATTTTCTTGCCTGGTTTTTGAAAGTGGAGGCTCTAGAAAAGTGGACATGGGATTATGACAGTTGCTTGAAGGATAAGTTATCCTCGGCTGTATGTGATTTTATAGCAGTCTGGTGTAACTTAACAATTGCTGTTTTCTTTCCCGAGCAGATGCGAATTGTGTGCTATCCAACTGGTCGGCCTATAAACGACCGTGTTGTTTGTATTGATGGCGCATCTAGCAACTGGCTACTTGGTCCCGGTGGACCTTATGCTACACGCATGGAATTTAAAAGTTTGGCTTCTAAATTGGGATGGAAATGGATAGCGCCGGCGTCAGTATCTATTCCCGAAACAATTACCGAACTTAAGGCAAAGATCTCTGCTGGTGGAGAGGGGAGTTTACCAACAATGACAAAGCAGGAATTGGTGGGATGGATTTGGCGTACTGCTTTCATTAAAAATTGAAAGCACTAACTATCCGCATATTGTAGGTATGGAACTCCGTAAAACAGAATACGAAGAAATCAAAGGTCTCTGGTCCACGTGGCGGAGTCTGAAGGACACAGAGTTAGAAGCAGTCATTCAACGAGTGGATGCTACGCAATGGATGGATATCATGAAACGGTTACGTAGCATTGGTCTTCAAGAGGAAGTTCAGCAACCCTATCTAACAATTATAGTTGAAGGCGGTATGCGATGTGTAATTACAGGTGAAGATGCTGTGCGCAAGTACTGCCAGACAAATAAATTGCCTGATTCCGCAACTTGTAATCTGAAAGCAAATATTCGCGATATTCAGCCGATTGAACTGAAGGATTATGATGTACGAATTAAGTTGAAGCGGGAACAGAATGTTTCACGCGATGATATTAAATTTCAGGAAATTATGCTCAAATGGCCGCTTTTACAGAAAAGTTTCCGATACATTCGGCGATATTCCTTTTCTACAGCAAAGGGCGCCCGCTTTGATTTAAGCATTATCCGGCAGTCAGCCTATACGCAGCAGAGGAGATATGCGACGGCAACTTCTTTTAAGGAGGCGGATATTCTAAATCAGCCGCTGCGATATGAAGTGGAAGTTGAAGCCATTATGGAAGATGCTGCTACAGAACCGATGAGTTTTATCGGCAAAATCGGTCAAGTACTACAAGGAAAGCAGCGTTCGTACGCAGTCATTAAGAATTCTCAACGGGCGGCTGTACTAAATTCATTTAAGAGTCTATTCGGACAAAATACTAAATTTCCTGGACCAAAAGCAATAACATTAGAGAAGAAACATTTGTTGCCTCCAGCAGAGAATACTCCCGATACGATTAGTCTGCTAGCTCTGAATGGTGGATATAATGTAACAGATAAGGCGGATGGTCTACGTGTCCTGCTTTTCGTATACGGGGATGAAAAGGGTGAAGGTGGACAGATATATCTGATTGACATGAATATGAATGTATATGCTACAGGCCTAGTAACTGACCCGGCGGTCTGGCGGGGAACTGTGCTGGATGGAGAATGGGTCCAGCAGACAAAGAAGGGAGAGCCTCATAATACATTCTACAGTTTTGATATCTTGCGGACACGAGGTGGAAAAGATTGTAGGCCGCTTCCCTTTATTAGTTCATCACTTGTACCTGCTAAAGAAGGAGCACCCGTTGAGTTTGAGGCTCGCTATGGTTTGCTAAAGGAAGCGATTGCTGGTCTTTCTACCGCACAACAGTTACTTCGTCTACCTCTCATGCAGCAACTTATTATTGGTATTAAGCACTTTAAGTTTGCCTTACCGGGAACTCCTCAGCGACAGATATTCGTGGAGGCAGCGGCCATGCTAGATACTACAAAGACAGTTCCATATGAAACAGATGGGCTCATCTTTACGCCAAATGCGCTGGCTTTGCCGATGGGAATAGGAACGTGGTCTGCTCAGTTCAAGTGGAAGCCTGTTGAGAAGAATACAGTTGATTTCCTTGTCATTGTAGAACGGGAAAAGGATGAGGACGGAAACTTTCTAGCAGATGATATTATTCAGACTCAGTTGCGGCCGGATACAAATGAACTAGTAACTTATAAGACATTGCGTCTCTATGTGGGCAGTGTTCGGGACCCCGCCTTTAAGAATCCGCGACAGACAATTTTGGAGATGATTCCTCTGCCTGGCGCTGACACGGATGATTATCGGCCGATTGTATTCCATCCACTAGATCCGGTGGATGTATATGCTTCAGTATGTCACGTTCCAATTATTACAGATGGTCGGGAAACTGATATTGCGGAGTCAGTTATCCGCACTATGGCAGATGGACAGCCGATTACGAGCAACATGATTGTAGAGATGTCCTATAATCCAATGGCGGCTCCCGGATGGCGTTGGCAACCCGAGCGTATTCGCTGGGATAAGACGGAGGCATATCGTCGGGGTGTAGTAGGCGGTTCTCTGAATGCGGAGAAAGTTGCCGATTCTGTGTGGGCGTCTATTCATGACCCTATTACGGAGGAGATGGTGCGGGGAGAAGTTGAAGTAGCCGCGGAAATAGAAGTAACAGCTGGACCGGTTGCAGTTGAACGTTCATATGTGAATAAGGTTGACCAGCAGAATGAATTCAAGGTTAAGAGCCTGCGGGCATTTCACAACTATATCAAGGGAACACTTCTTCTTGGTAAGACTCTACAGGCTGGTGCTGCTGTTCTTGATATGGGTTGTGGCAAAATCGGCGATCTTCATAAATGGTCATCTGCTCGTGTAGGATGGGTTCTCGGTGTTGAACTAGCAGAGGATTCACTGATTAATCCGCGGGATGGTGCTTACCGCCGGTATCTGAATAAGAAACTTGAATATCCCGAGGTTGCTCCTATGGTTTTCGTACAAGGTCGGTGCGAACGACCCTTGGGAACAGGTGATTCTGGAATTACACCGGATGACCAGAGTTTGTTGAGGGCTCTATATGGAACTCCCGGCTCATCTAGCAAAGTCGCTCCATTCCTAGAGGCTGCTGGATTAGTCGGAAAGGCTGCTGAGAAGTTTGATGTGATTAGCAGTATGTTTACACTCCATTACTTCTTTCAGGATCGTACAATGATTGATGGCTTCTTGCAGAATATTGCGGAGAACTTGAAGGTGGGCGGCTTCTTTGTAGGCTGTTGCTTTGATGGAGAAACGGTGTTTAATAGGTTGGCTCCTCTTGGATTTGGCGGAGTTCTATCAGGAAAAGAGGGCGATACTGAGATGTGGTCAGTGGAGAAACTCTACGATTCACTGCCGGATGAACTGACTCTGCCGGATTCAGATGGAGGCTTGGGTCGGAAGATTAAGGTAAACTTTATCACCATCGGGGATGGTCATGAGGAATACTTGGTGAACTTTGTATATCTGCGCAGTCGGTTGGCGGAGATGGGTATTGACATTCTAACATCGGAGGAATTGACCGCCCTAAGTTTGAAGGAAGCCTCCGGAATGTTTAAGAAATTATACGATGAAATGGGTGGACGCTTTACCATGACGCCTAAGTTGCGTGAATATTCATTCTTGAATCGGTGGTTCATCTATCGTCGGCGTTCGTACGGGCCGTTGTCTGCGGCGCTTGTTGGGGAGGGTGGTCTGCCAGTCACTGCTCCTGTTGAGATTGTATTGCCTGCGCTTCCTAATGCTCCTGTTGGTGCTTCTGTTGGAGCCGGAACAAGAGGTCGTGGTAGAGGGCGTGGTGGTGCCACACGCGGAGGCACACGGGGAGGAAAAGTCTAAATACTAAATCTGCGCATTTGTTGTCTTTTATGCTTTTTAGGAATGGGTGAATGAATACCCACATCTCGCAAAGATGGTTTACGATGTATAGGAGATTCCTCTAGCATTACTACAAATTTAACTATATCTGTAGAGCCAAAACTTACTTTTTTAAGTTTCTGCTTTGGAGTCGGTGTTCTATATTCATGGAGTGTGGGTTCTGTATTAACTTTTTTAATTCGTATAGATAACCGCAGAATCGGCGTGGACCACTCCATACATATTAAGGGCGGGGATAATTTAAATTGTAAAATTGACTGAGTTGTGTATCATAATCTACTAATAGAGAAAATGATTAAAGCAGTTCTCTATGGTATTTTATATGCGGTCTCATCAGCCGCAGAAATTGTAGCAATAAAAAGTTTAAATTATAATTCAGTGCCTCTTATTCTTCCAGCATACACAGCTTTACTTAGTAATCAAGTATGGTTGTTTATTCTTCCTGTTTATTGTTATCAGTATAAAAGCCGTAAGGCCTTAAAGAAAACATATTGGTGGCAGTATCTAGTAACAGGTGTTCTTCTCTTTTCTCTTACAATGCTTCGGCATATAAGTATTAATATAATACCCGGCAGTGTATTTGCCATTTTAATAAGTACAAGTATTCTGTTTACCATTTTGTTAAGCAAGCTTTTACTTGGGAAGAAATTTACCTATTGGCATCTTGGAGCAGCAGTGTTTTGTTTAGCATCCGCTTTCAGTATTGCGTTTATAGCACTCTTTACAAGTCAAGAGGAAATTGCTGGTGTCAATTATAAAGTCGGTATTCCAACAGCAATAATCGCTGCTTTTCTTCTTGGTATTATGAATGTATCACAGGAATACATGCAGTCTTCATGGGATGATTATGATATTCGTGTTGTTGAAATGACCCTGTTTTCAAGTCTTACTGCGTCGGTACTTATTATTGTTTATGGTACATTTAGCAAAGAAGTGGTAGAATGGAGTCCAGCTTTAACAGCAGTAGCACAGTCAAAGGAAGGACTTATTCTTGTGGTCGGTGTTAGTATAGCTTTGCCTATTATTAAACTTCTTGTTCGGAATACAAAATATGCTACGATTAAAAATTCAAACGCCTTCTTTGTTGAGTTTGCTCAATCATCGGGGTCTCTGCTTAGTTCTCTAGCAAATATTCTTATTTTCGCAGAACCATGGGGTGTGGGATATATTGCGGCTATTATACTTATGGCCATAAGTTTTGGCTTATACGCGCAGACTAAACTGGAAGTAAAGATGCCTCCCCCTCCGAATTATCCTAAGGGTGAAATTCGGATTGTAAATCCACTGGATACGAATCTTAAAATTTCAACCGCAACAGCAAAACAACAAGAAAATGGAAAAATTGTTGTTTCTGTTACATTATGGAAGTAAAATTGATTGGTTTACGAATATAGTAAATAAAGACAAATAAATGGAAGTACCTATTGGACAAGAAATACATATTTTAGACCTTCAAAAGGGGGAAAACTATTACGGGTTTTCTACACATAATGATAGCCGATTTAGAGGTATATTCACTGATTATTGGACTAATTCAGTAGGATATAAAATGGTTCATTTTCATGATGGATTTTATGAATCTTCTTCTTTTACACAAACATATGGTTCTTTTGAAGAATTTGGAATGGGTCTCTTTTGGCGTGTGTTTGGACCGAATTGTGGAAGGCAATCATACAAATATTATCGTGTATCACGATTTACAGAGGCCGAGAAGAAGGAACTGCTAGAACGATGTGTTTTGCGGGAGAGGCGCCAATATGAACGAGGCTTAACTGGAACTACTAGCAAGGATGTGTGGTTGCCACGCGACCTTGTTCGTGAAATTAGTCTTAGGTATCTAACAGATTCTAGAATAGCATGTGCTGGACGCTGGCGTTAAATGTATGTGGTATACGTATTGGTCGCAAATCGTGTAAGCATCACATCACGTGTAGAATAAATATCATTGGAGAATAATGACCCCTTCAATGACTTTGCCATTTTTGTTCTGTTCTCATCAATATCCTTATTAAGAGTCGCAACTTCTACCGCATATAGAGTTCCATTGTAAAGCGACGGGTCACCGAACACTGTGTTGATTTCACCCACAATTGTGGCAATTGCAACACTGAGGCCAAGGCTGCTCATCTTAGGATTACTGAAAACATCACAGAAAAGGAGCTTCGTAAACTCAAATGTAGTTGAATGGAATGCTGCACCAAGAACTAGAAGCATCTCTAGCACAGTCTTTACTGAAGGGACTGTTGTGATGAGCGGATTGTTCGCATACTGAGTCCCGAGAAACTTTGTTAGCGCAGCATTTTCATTGCTTAGTGGATATCCCTGCTTCTTGACAATACTACGCACAAACTTCTTGATGATTTGAACATTGCTCTTCAGACCCGGAAGCCAATTCAAGGTGGGGTCCGATGCTGCTGTGTTGAAATATGTATCAAAGACAGTATCAATATTAAAATTCTCAATGAAACCACTGATCTTCTCATCAACATACTGCTTGAAGCGATCATTCTTGCTCAAATTCTGATTGAAAATAAGGGGGCTGCCGAAGAGCAAGAACTTAACCTCCGCCGCCTTAATGAAGACATTCTTGCTGCTCATGTTAAAAATCTTAAGAATCTCTGTACAGCAGAGCTGGGAATTGGTCATGTATACCATATGCGCAACCATCAAATGCCACACTGCGTGCTCAATTGAAACTAGCAGAATCAGTTCTGTAAATGCACTCTGTACAAGGGTTAGCCACATCGGGTGGTCTACATCAACCTTCTCGTCCTTGTAGACAATATAATCCAATGCTAGAAAGTCATTTGGCTTTGACCTATCTACAGTGAAAACCATGGTAAGATCTAGCAACTGAAGATTCTCACGAAGAATGGAACTGAGTGTACGCATCTCTTCACATGCGGACGCCTGCCCCATCTTCATAAGGAGTTCAGCGGGAGAAGAGCCCTTTTCTAAGAACTTACAGAAAGGCATGTTGCTAATATAGCAGCCGAGGAGCTGCTTATTCTTAGATGCTTCAATAGGAAAATTAGTGAAAACTTCACTTTCACTGATACCCTTATAACCGAGGCCTGTCAGTTGTCCAATGTAGGAAGTACGAAGAGCCGCCAACTTGTCAGTATCACTGCCTGTAAGAGTTCCGACGAAATCTTTTTGGGGGGCTGGCTGCTTAAGAGTGGGAAGAGCAAAGTTTTCAAGATACGGATCCGAGCGTGAACGAAAGCAGCAGGTACGAGCAGAAGAACACGACATATTATTATAGATTCAGTCCACTTTCTTAAATGCTTTAGAAAATCATAAAAAATTTGAAACTGTACAAATCTCTTTAAGTTAGTAAGATGCCGCAATCAATCGCAGACGGGGCGTTGCCTTGGCAGCGCTTAGCTGTAGTTAATAAACATCCACGTGATGATAATATTTCCTTTGAGGAATCAACCCATACCTATAGTATTGATGGTGATTCTACGGGTTGGAAATCGTGTACAACAATTATTAGTCATCTTTATAAGCATTTTGACCCGGATGCGATTATTGCAAAGATGCGAAAGAATAAAGAGAAATTTGCGACGGGACCGTATTATGGAAAGACGGATGAGGAAATTAAAGCTGGATGGAACGCAAATGGAGCAACCGCATCTGAAGCAGGAACACGGATGCACTTGGATATTGAGCATTATTATAATTCGGATCCTGTTGGCAATCTAGCAGGTGATAACTATGAACCGCTGGAATCACCGGAATGGACAATGTTCTTGGAATATCAACGCAAGATTGGTTCTAAGTTTAAGCCGTATCGGACGGAGTGGCTAGTTTGGGACCGGTCTGTCATGATTGCGGGTTCTATTGATATGGTGTATAGGAAGCCCGATGGCACTCTAGCAATCTATGATTGGAAGAGGGCAAAGGAAATTAAGACTGAAAATCGCTATGATAATATGCTTGGACCTGTAAGTCATTTGCCGGATACGAATTATTGGCATTATTCTATTCAGTTGAATGTTTACCGACGGATTTTGGAAGAAAATTATGGGGAGCGGGTATCTGAGTTGGCTCTTGTGATTCTCCACCCGATTAATTCAAAATTTCAGGTTCTTCAACTGGCTATGATGCCGGAGGAAGTGGACGGGATATTTGCTGCTCGGAAGGCGGCTGTTGCGGCAGGGTCGGCTGAGCCGCTTGTATTTGATTAACTTCTTCATTCCATTCTTGGTTTTCTTGTTCTTCTTGATTTTCTTGGACAGGGGCTTCCTCTTGGACCGGGGCTTCCTCTTGGACCGGGGCTTCCTCTTGGACAGGGGCTTCCTCTTGGACAGGGGCTTCCTCTTGGACAGGGGCTTCTTCGCCTTCTACTTCATTTTTACTTTCAGGCAAATCTATTTTAACCGGTTCATTTTTAGATTCTTTCGCTTCTTCTGTTTCTGTTTCTTCTGTTTCTGCTTCTTCTGCTTCTCCTTCTGCTCCTTCTGTATCATTTACAACACCAGCAAACGCGACTGCAGGTTCTAGCTGTGATTCCTCTACAGGAGGCGCCGGGGCTGGAATTTCAGGTTCTTGTATGCTAAATCCTTCATCTGGGAGTTCAGCAGATGCTTCCATAGGAGGCATAGGAGGTGCCACAGCTTCTGGGGGAGGAACAACGGCTAAAGACTCTGCGGGAGGAGCTTCTACAGCCTCGGCAACTTGAAGAGCAACAGGTGGCTCAGCAGAAGGCGCAATAGATACAGTTTCGTCCACAACGGGCCTTTCTTCAGCAACTTGAAGAGCAACAGGTAGCTCCGCAGGAGGAGGCGCAATAGATACAGTAGCGGTATTAAAAGAAGGATTTGTAGATTCAATCGGAACTTGTAATTGGTCAATCTTCTTTATGGAGCTTCCAGCAAGGTCCATTTGTTCCATTTGTTTTGATAAATCAATCGGAAGAGTATTTACATGATGAGTTGGCCGACCTTCTAAATCAATAACCAAATCAGGTCCATCACCCCAAAGTAAAATAATATCCTCCTTATTTTGACCCATGGGATTAAAATATGAATTTACAACTACAGACCCTGTTACTGATGTTGTAATCAGTGCTAAACGACAGTTTGCTATCAGAGCAAGAGCAAAGAAATCATAAGGTGAACTACGCCATCCTCCAGCAATTATATCTGCTGGAACTCGTAACTTCTCTTGCTTGCCCTTTACTTGTGTGTATATAGATTCAATTGTTGGATTTTGTTTTTGTTGAAAAGTACTAAAAAGATATACAAGACCAAGAACTAGTTTATCAGCCTGCGCGTTAGAAACAACTGAAAATTTCTTATACCGGTCCTTAAATGATAAAGGTAAATCTAGGTGATATGCTTTTCCTTCTAAGCGTGTCATTGATTGAACTAGCGACGAGGATTCGTCAATTTGACCACCGAGAACTGCTTTGAGTATCTCCATTGTGGTTGGTTGCTCTTCCGCAAATTGTAGACCCTGCGTATATTTTGTTTTATGTATTTTCCCAACTTGGCTATCAATTGAGAATGTATCTGTTGTAATTATTTCCGTCGCAGTTTCAACCGTTCCCGATAAAGGACGAACGCGACTGACCTGCGCTGTATCTATTTCAGCAAATGCCCATGGATTGCGGAGAATCTCATCTGTTAAACGAGCAGTTATATTTGCGGTAGAGGGTACATGTAACATACAGCGACCATCGGACCAAGAAGCAATTCCCGGTGGACAATCTTCAGGTTTAGTTAAAGGATTTCCAATATTTTTACGAATACGCGGAAGATCCTTGAGTGTTTCAGTATACGGTGTTTCTTTAATAAATTGATAAACAACAGAATATAAGATTGTATCTACACGTTTGCGACGTTCATAAAGAGGCAGATTTCTAGCATCGCGTAGAGCCTTAAGTTGTATAAGAACACGAGCTCCTTCGTCATCCCGTTTGAAATGGTTTGCTAGAATTAAGCGTAGATATTGGTAGACTTCATTGATAAAACCATCTTCAGATTCTATTCTAGAAGCCGAGTTGAGAACAGCGGGCAATGGTGAAAGTTGTTCATCTAAATCCCACGGGAAGTCCGTTACAGGTTGAACTTCCAATCCCGCAGAATCCTGTGTTGGATCAATTGGTAAGATTACACCACTTTTTAGGAGGATGGCAACATATTTTGCTGGCTGCTCTTCCGATGAAATAAGAATTTTAACAATTTGTAAACCCTCTAAATTAAAGAATTTATTATCATTGTAAAACGTTTGTATTTCACCTAGAGATGGAGCGGGTAGCAATGCTTTACTTTCATAGAATCGCGGCCATTGATGGGTACTCGTTCCATCATCGCGGGCTGGAACAAAGAAACGTCTATTCTCTTTATTCTCAAAAATAAAACCAACGAAACGATTACTGCGTTCGCGCACTATTCCACGCGGCTCAACAGAAGTGGAACGGCAGTGCTTGAGAATATCACTGATTGTAGGAATAGATGCGGCTTCATCTGATTTAGCGGGCGACCACGTATACGGTGGTGTTTGAAGACGACCGCATCCAACACCCTTCTTCTTAATTTCAAGAATCCATTTATGAATTGCGGCACTGCTTGATTGACCTAATTTTCCGTAAAGATCTGTAGAATCAAATGATGTGATAGCCTTATCGGTTCCAGCATAGAGAATCAAAGGCTCCCATATGCTATATTTACTGTCATGAATTACAAAGACAGGTGTGGGCTTATCATTTGTGCTCGGAATACCAAAAGCAGGGCATTGGACGGCCCAATCATCGGAATCATTATCCCGAAGAATACGGAAAAGAAGGATACCACGCGTTAAAAGAGCACCGGGCATCATAAGAAGATGCTCAAAGTAGCGAATATCTTTGGGTGTATTTGCATCCCGCACATAATTCATGAAATTCTGATACGCGTAGAAGAGTCGTACAAGATTAGCCCGATTTGAACCTTCATTTTGAGCATATCCATTTGCTTCTATGAATTTACGGAAACTATCACCTACAGGTTCTGCGGGTAAGTCGGGGCGCGCAAATTCATGAACTAGAGTGCCATAGTTCGCATCTTCAAACGCATGGATAAAAGCGGGTGTTGTCATTCTCGCAATAACATCATTTAAATTAAATGTTCCTAACCAAAATCCCAGCATACTTAGGAACCGATTGCCCGGTTGCTCAGTATTTTGAAGACCAAAACGAATAAAGACCATTTGCTCACGAGACAGCATCTGCTGAGGGCCAGATTTCTTAATTGCTTTAGCAGAATCTTGTCCGAAAAGAGAATCTATTTGCGGTGGAACTATACCCAGTTCACCCGGCCCTAGTGGATATTTGCCAACTGATTTAATATATTTAGAGGGAAGACTGCTGAGGATTTTATTAATTTCTACAAGAGGAACAACACCCCGAGTTTGTCTAGCCTTTGCTTCTTCTTGTGCGGCAAGTTGACTGGGCTGTAGTTGTTCGGGTTCTTGCTCGGGCTGAATTGAAACTTTATCATATGAACGTGTTGTATCTACTAATTTATCTTCCTTCGTTTTTATTCCGCAGCAGGGTAGAGGATAATTATCGGGATGTTTTGATTTGCTTTGAAATCCAATATATTTCTTAAAACCATTATCCGTTTTCCGTTCAAGAACAGTTTGACCGGGTGAAGGTGAAGAACCTGTTATCTTTTTACCACCGCATAAGGGGCACTCATGCTTTGCTTCAAACTCCGATTCAATAAGAGGAATATCATCGCGTAGACACCAGTATAGAGCGCACATATACCAATTGCGTTTTATTTCAGATCCTGTTCTAAGTGTAACCCATACTGGTCTTGGTGGAGAAAAATTACTATCAAGGTCCCATGATACTTTAGGACCATATCCCAACGGAGGTTTATCATTGAGTTTCCAGCCCTTTGGTTTAGGACCTTCTATAAATGTGATTTTATCTTTATAGATTTCTTTGATACGAGCATATTGTGATTGAGATAAAGAATGAGGCATATCACCGTTGGATGTTTGACATGCTGAAGAATATCCCTTAGACTTTCCCGCACGTTTGTCTTGATATCCAAAGAGGTCGCTATCTAATTGTTTGAGTTTTGTAATATAGAATTTGGAAACATCCTTTTGAACTTCGTCTGAAGAGCTTGCTGTTGGTACAGGTTCGGGGCTTTCAACAGGAGCACGGGATGCTAATATAACAGGTGCGGCTTCGGAGACAACTTCTGCTGAAACAGAACCGATGGCTGCTGCTGCTTCTTCACCTCCCTCTTGATCTGCCTCTTGTTCTCCCTCTTGTTCGCCGTCACCTTCTAAGAAGTTCAAAAAATCTAAATTTCCGGCATCTACTGTTGCGGATGCTGTTGCGGATGCTGCGCGTGTTTGCGCATCAGATGACTCTGTTACAACAGTCGCATCTTCCTTTTTAATAGACGCAACAGCTTCTAAAACAGCAGGTGCTTCAGATTTTACTTCAGTCTTTTCAAGCAGAACAATTGCTAGACCTGTCATAATACGTCGGAGATTTTCACCCGCCCCCGGTGATAATAAATTTGCGATTTCAATTTCATACGAGGGGTGATTATTGCGGATTGTTATAATAACACCATCATGATGTAATGGAACTGCCTCCGCCCCCTTACCTTGAGCAACTGTTTCCTGCTTTCCCTTATTTTCCAGAAAATGTTGAAAAATAGCTAGTGCTTCCTTGGGTGATTTACTAAAACGGCTTTGAATTTTTTCAGTAAAAAAGATTGTAGTCTCTTTGAGTGAAAGTTCTTGTTCGGAAAATTCTAAAGCTGCTAAACGTGAAATATAGCCAGTTATACTATTATCTGATTCATAATTGGTTAAAGCTGTATAACGAAGATTAATTACACCAGGTTCACCCTTCTCAAGTTCAAATATATAGGAATAATTACGAAGACGGTCCTTAATTTCTTCAATAGAAGGACGGGGTGAACTTACAAGCGGATGTTCCCATACAAATTTTCCATGTAATTCAAGAAGTTCAAGGGGCGAAGAAGGGGTTTCAATTTGCTCAAATGAATTGGATGTCACAAATTTCTGAAGACCTACAAGACCTTCCTCTATCAAACTGCCTAAGAAAAGGTGGTCTTTGCGGGGTGATTGAATTTCAACACGGGCTGAATTATCAGCAAAGAAAAGAACATCAAATGCGGATCCAGCAGCGATACGATTCCCACGGATAAGAATTTTACCTAGGATGAGTTGCTCCTTTTTACTAACAGGTTCTTTGAGCCAAGCAGTCATGGCATCTGCTGGTATGTAAGCGTTTTTAAGATAGCGTAAGATAGGTTCTTGATCTCCACGGTCCGAGAAATAACGAATAAAAGGAAGTTCTTGAGAAAGTTTGAGTTCATAAAAAAGGATTTCTAAAGATTCAGGTTTAGGAATAATTGCTGGAATTTTAATTTTTAGTTTTTCAATTGCTCTACAGTAAAGTTCACCAATTCTGCTTCCATGCTTTTTAAGGGAATCTTCAAGGCGCGTTAATTGTTCCTGTCGCGAAGTAATATAGAGTTTACAGATTTTATAGTATTCAGATTCTGTTTCATCCGTATTATATGCTTCTTCAATACTACTAAGTTCAGAAATCCAAGGAAAATAAAGACGAATAAAACCATCAAATAATTGTATATTAATAGCAGTTGGATCAGGTCCTATAATTTCACTTAGACGCCAAATATGAAGAGTTGGTTGCTTTACATAATTTGATCTGAAACTATCCTCAATTGTTGCGTACATATGAAAAGTTGCTGTAGCACCACTACGATTTCCAGCAGAATCCACTAGTTCAGGACGTGGTGCTTGATTTGTTAAAGGATCGGGAAGTTCTGCGGGTAGACTTGATTCAGTTGGCCAGTGAAAATCCATGGGGACAAACTTACCATCTTTTTCATAGGCTAGAAACACAAAATTTGGCGTATAACTTTCAGCACCGCCTACATCAATCCATATCATACGTTTCAAATCCGCAATAGATGTGAAAGGAAACACATTTGTCAATTCATAATTTGCAGTAGTTCCATCACGTAAATGCTCAACATACTCAAGAATACCGTCATTTTCTAAGAAACTGCCAGTAAATTCCATACCTAAGTCTGCTAGGCTCATCCTATCTTCTATCGTCCTTTTATCTCTTCTTATTTAAATCATTAATTGCCGTTTCCTTGTATTTCGGTTGGTCCGTAATACTTATTCCACAGTAAGCCACCGGTTGTTCGGCAAAATTTTGAAATTCATAGATACCAAGTTGTTCTGCCTGTTTTAGAATCCAGGCGAAGTTATTCCAGAAAAGTGGCGTGTGTCCAATTTCACGCGTTCCAATATGTCCAACTTCATGTAATGTCACAAATGTTAGGACATTTACATCAACGAGGTCTTGACTGGAATTCTTCTGTCTCAAGCAGACATGTATTTTTTCACCCTTATTTAGTGTAAAAGATGTATAACTAGAATCGGGCGTAGATTCACTAAATCGTGTAGGATCTGCGTCAAAGTTCTTGAGAATATCAAGTGCAATTTGATTGTCTGTATTTGACTGCTTAAAATGCTTCATTAATCGGAGAATACGACTACGAACTTCGGCTAAGCGATTTGCGGCTTCTAATTTATCAGGTAGGTTGCGAACTAAATAACTATTATCATCTACGGTTGATTTAACATAAGACATTTCAAAGAGTGCCTTTCGTGTATAATATGTAGCCAAAGCTGTTCCTGTAATGGCAACAAGAAACATAAACATATTCTCTTGACTTGACATTCCCTATCCTGTGTGCTTAATTTCAAACAGTTTGACTGTTTTAAATTAGTTGTATAATGTGATGAATGAATAATTTATGAGCCAATTTCCAAAGGCTTGCGATTTACGTCAGGCTCAATCGTGGTCTGGTTCCAGGGACCGACCTGTACCTGCGGGTTAGGCGGGGATGAGCGGAGATCGTGGGAAGCATTACGGAGGGACTGGCCGATTGTGTCTACGCCAATCTGGTATCCAGCATTGAGGAAGTTCTTGTCCATGATAGAACCGGGTGCCATGGGGTTCGCCTGTACCCACTGGCTGTTAGGATCATTGGGCAGGAGTTCAGACGCCTTGAGCTGCTTCTTGGGGTAGCAGTTTTGCGGTTGCTCAGTGGACTCAAATCCAGACGCAGCCGGGGAAAGACCGCTGCTCGTCTCAACGTAGTTGCCGCTGTAGTTTCCAGACATTTGCTCTACGCCCGCAACATTAGGAACAGGGGGGTTAGCAGTCGGGTATCTAGGCGCGTCAACGAATGTCTCAGGCATTGTAAAATGGTTTCTGGACATCTTGACGAGACCACCGAATGTAGGATCTAAGAAATATACCAGTGCGGCACCCAAGGCAACAATTACAATTGCTAAAAGGATATCACGAGTGTCCATTGCTTCTACTAATAACATAGGGGAGATTTCTTATTAAACCGCAAACATCCAGGATTAAGTGTTTTATCTTTTTGAAGGGCTTCGTACAGGGCTTCGCGCAGGGTGCGGAGGAACTTCAATCTCTTCCTCTTCTTCATAATCATCATCCTCATTATCCGTTAAATCGTAATCCGAAAATGTAGATTCATCATCGTCCAGAGTAAAATTTTCAAAGAAGAAATTGATTTCACGAAAAGCCATTTTCTTGGCAACTTGGGCCTTCAGGCGGGACTCCTTCACACGCTCCTTGGCTGCGAACTTACGGTCCAGATAATTACGATCTTCATGATGATTGAGTTTTACAGGAGCAGAATCAACATCAATATTGATTTCTCGGCTGTCATCAATTTCCTCTAATTCATCATCTTCCGAACCTTGAGTCCAGGGCATGGAAATCTTTGACACTTCATCCACTTGCCAGACAGAAGAGGTCCAGCGCGGAAAAATTCCTTCACCAGAGATTTGAACAGCAGTAAGTGTTTGAGAACCAGAATAGTTTTTGCTAGTATCAGATGGCATTGCAAGATTCTTAGTATCCCAACCCTTCATTAACTTTGTTAACTGACTCTTTGTTGGAGCAGATGAAAACCAGGAAGTACGCTTTTCGTATAACATATCAATTAAGTGACGGCGTGTTTCCATAACAACCGCTAGCAATTCTTCATCATTCTTCCATTTCCCTCCTTCCCATTTAGTTAGTAGAGCAGGCTTTTGGCTTATTCTAATTAAGAAGCCAGACGCAGTCTTCTCAGGCTCAGAAAGTCTCAATTCCATTCTTGCTGAGCCTTAGATTTTTGGGTGTAGTCTTTACCGCATTGCGTTTTTATGCTGCGATTAATTTCATATTCAGGGTTAAATGGCACAATCAGTACCAAATGAAGGCCGATATAAGCAGGCTTTTGGTACTATGGGAAATCAAATGGTGACAAGTTTATGGGATTATATGCAGGCGCCTGAGAATAAAGCACGTCTGGTTAATGTATTAGATCCGTTAATCCAGCATATAATTAAGTCTATATTTCCATACATCGCATTCTCTGCCATTTTATTTGTTTTGTTACTTATTATTGCGGTCCTAACACTTGTTGTAACACTCAAAGCCACTGGTTATAATCCAGTTACTGCGCTCGTTGATGTAATTCCTACAATGGCGACTATTGCGTCTGTTGTCCCTGCTGCGGAAAATATTAGTTCATAAAATCGCATTTTCTAAAGAGATGTCACTTGTAACACAGGAGCCAACAAATCAACAGCGACTCCAGCAGTCAGTTCGTGCTTGGGTACATTATGATAATTTGGCAAATACTTTTAATAAACAGACTCAAAATGCTCGTGCTCAAAAACAGATTCATGAGAAGGAGATTCAGGATATTTTATTCGCAATGAAACAATCAGAGGCTGTGCTAGAAGTAAATGGTGCTCGTCTTCAATTTCAAAGAAAAGAAACTAAAAGTCACTTATCTTGGTCCTGGCTTCAGGATAATCTACGAACATGGTTCTCATCAGAAACTCGGGGTAAAACAGCTGATGATTTGTTTAAATATTTACAGATGCGGCGTTCCACTAAAATTACCGAAAGTCTTGAAAAGTTATAGACGCTTAAACACTTGTTCTGAAAGATTAATAATAACAAGTTTTACGTTATGGTCGTGAATTTTGATGAATGGTGGTCTTCAGAGGATGTAGATGGATATACTCCTCGTCTATATATTCATTCTTTGATACAAAATGTAGGAAATGCTTATAAGGAAAAAAAGTTTTCATTTATAATGCCTCTAGCAGATATAGAACTACGCGTAACTAAATATTTTTCTTTGCTTTTTAAAATTGTTCATAATAATCTGCAAAAAAAAATAGAAACAAATATTCAAATATCTTTACCCGATGACTGGAGCGAACGAGATGAGAATGAATGGAAAGATGCTTATTGGCATTATTTTGATTCACTCTTTTGGGAACAAGTTATGGGATCTGAAAAGGCATGGGAAAATCGTATTATCAAATGGCGTTATGCTCTGCCCGGGATTTTACAAGATTACACTAAACGTTCTCGTAATAATTTACCGCATATTGAAGAAGATATGTATTCTGATGGAGAATATGAATCATATCAAGAACATGATTAAAAATTTGATTATTTTTAGACGTATTATGATATACCATATCTTAATATGTCAGTTCAGTTTAATCAATCTGCTGTAGAGGCGTGGGTAGCATTGTGCAATGAGGAAGGCGAACTAAAGAGGCAGGGTGCTTCTGCAGAAGTGCTAGAGTTAATGCGTATTCGTGTAGCAAAGGCTCTTGTTGCTCTCATTCAAGAGGCTCAATCAAGTGCTCTTCTACAGCAGATTTTGGAGGTGCCTGCTACAACAGAGGAAGTAGAAGTGGAAGATCCAATTTAGTAAGTAAATTTGATGAAAGTATTTAGAAGTTAAATACTTAAGGATGGTACAATTTGTATTTTTACGCCACGGAGAGGCTACACATAATAAGGCATTCCATGAGGAAAATCAAAATGAGTCTATATTTACTAATGAAGAGTTTAGGGATGCTCCTCTAACGCCTTTAGGAATTTCACAAGCACGAGCAGTAGGGAAAAAACTTGCTATAGAGTTTGGTTTGGATGGATGGACCGGTATGTGGTGTTCACCTCTTACAAGGGCGATTCAGACTGCTAATGAAATTTATGAGGAAATCAATGTTGATAATTTATATCTTCATGATGATCTTATTGAGGCGCAGGGTAAAAATTATGTATGTAACTATCGTTTAACACGCGATGAAATTGATAAAAAGTATTTCTCTATGTGGGGCACTAAGGATCTAGCAGATGTTCAATCTAGATGGAATAGGTCGGAAAATCCTTATAGAGTACGATACCGTATGTGGATGTTGTGCGCATTTCTATCAGAATTATACAAGGATAAACCAAATCCTCGTATATTGATAGTAAGTCATGCGAATGCAATTCAGGAATTGACAGGAACATATCTTAAGAACTGTGAATATTGTGTTGTTGATGGTCTTGATCTGCGGTTGTTACCTACAGTCACTAACCGCTCCTTACAGTAGGGTGGTCGTTCCTTTCAGTCGGGCGGTCGCTTCGCTAGCCGCTCCACTTGGCCTTGTTCCACGGTAGAACAACCATTGTGTCCAATTGGTCGCGGAATTTTTGTACTTTGCGGTCAAAGTCAATTTCCTCAGGTGTTGCTGGCAGAGCCGCACCATTTTCTGATAAGAGTTCGTCAGTTGCTTTTTTATCAGGACGGATTCCATAGCAATTTACGCCAAATCGGAGGTCGGGGTTATCAAAATGTCCACCATTTATACCAGGCTTTCCGCACGCCCCCTTGTATTGCTCAGAACCATGCTGTAACTTTTCCCATGTTTCCTTCTGTGTAGGATAGACAGCCATTTGTCCCTTAACCCAGCCATAGTTACACCAGTCGGCGCCCTGTTTGTGTGCTTCTTGAACTTGCTCAAATGTTGCTAGTTCCGCACCAAGAGCCTTACATACGGGTAGAGCATCTTCATAGGTATAGATATTACGACTTACATTAAATACTTCACCTCTCGGAGGCATTAATGAATTGCGCAAATCCAAAGGTGAAACTGCCGGAGCATCACGAGAACCGGGGATTCCAGCAGGTAATTCGCTCTTTGACATCGGGGCCTCTTGAGGCGGAGGGGGTATTGTTGCAGTTGCTCCTATTTCAGGCTTTTCATCGCCCCATAAATTAATTCCTACTGAACCTTCCTGTCTTTTCTGGATTAAGTCAACTAATGAAGTATAACTGCTGTTTATCGTGTATCCAATATAATGCCAGTAAAGGTAAATTGCGGCTAGGAAAAACAGAACAAGTCCAGCATAAAAAAGATTGGAAGAAAAGAAACTCCAGACAGAGGAACCTGCCTGTGAAGCCGTATTTGATACATTAGATATTCTGTTACGAATGCCGAAATTCGTGGCAGGTGCTGTTGTTGAAGAAAATCCTAGATTAGCACTCATCCTACTTGTGCGAAAGAATATCCATATTGGGTACCCTCTTCTCTGTGGATGGAGTTGTATTAATGGATGAATCAGGACATTGTTCTAGAAGAATCACATATGTATCACCGTTATTTACATGCTCAGTTGGCATCGGGTGAACAGACTCGTCATCATAGCGTAGCCAAGTGTTATCCTCATATCGGCATGATGATACATAATGACCGCCGCCCATAACACCATGATGATCAATGACAGCAGTACAGCGATACTTTGTCTTTGTTGTATCCCGATTACCAATGAACCATGGATCAAGATCAACAGAATTTAGATCAAAGTCAATCTTTGCACGAACCTTATTTCCCCGATTAGTATAGCGCATAATGCTCAATACAATATACTTAGGTAGAATGGAAAGACGACTTGTTTGACTGGCTTCACGCTTCTTACCGCATACATCGCAGTGATAATCTTCAAGAATTTCCTCCTTGAAATAATCCTCTAGGCATTGAATGAGGGTCGGTGCAGGAGTACCGGGCTTATCACCGTTGACAATCGGGAGACTGAGTGATCCCCAAGATTCAAACCGCTCAGAATGATACTGACACGTTTTACAGGTTGTAGCAGTCATCTTCTGTCCATGAAGAGTCTTAATAACAACGGACCACTGCTTCTTATAATGCTGAATCCACTGCTCGTAAGACTTAGTCCAACGGCGCTCCTCAGGAGTTGTCGCAATACCAGTAACTACCATTTCAACCGGATGAGCCAGGCCTTCATGAAGACAATCTAGCATAAAGAGCAGGGCTTCACCCGCATCGGCTTGGCGGTGTTTTACTGCTAGATCATCATAACCAACCTTTGAGGCAATCTCAGTAAGAGTCTGATAGAAACGACCAGGAGCAATTTTTGTATTTATGCTCAAATCAGTGCGCCAAATCGCATTGAAGAATTCACTAATTCCATTAAGCATCGGTGAATACTTATTTGCTGGATTCGCATGATAAACCCATTCTGTGTTCTGGAAATATAGACGAACAGGAGTGATGTATCGCATAAGTTGAAGGGCCGAGTTCAAGAAGCATGTATTTCCAAGATTTGCTAGACCAATCCGTCCATTCGCCTTCATTGCCTGTTCCTTTTGAGATTCCGTATTTTCAGACATTGCCACTCTTCACTTTCAATTTATTCCGGCAAATTGAAGATTCAATTTTTTGTGTGTGCTTAAAAAAAGTTAGTTAAAATAGTTTAATGAACCGAGGAGGGGGAAACCGTAACCGACCCTATGAAAATATACTTTTAAATGATTTACATGAAATAATGCCCGAAGCATTATATGATTCTGATTTATTTAATTCGCCTATTCTTCGTTTTTTCCAGCAGAGGGTCGGACATATGTTTCCGGCCTATCATCGGGAAAGAGGATTGTATTTGCGCGACCAAGCTGATAGTCGGCGGCATGCTTTTAGGTCAACGCGTCTTTCACGCATGCCCAATCCCGTAATACCACCTCCTGTACCTGTTGTTCAGACATATGAATCAAATGTATCAGAGACCTTTTTACGAAGTCTTTTATTATCAATTATGGCTGAGAATGCGGTGCAGCCTTCTATTGCTCCTACTAGCCCACCGCCTATTATAGAATCTGCCAGTGCTACTGCTACTGCTTCTGCGTCATCTTCTACAGAAGAAGAGGATGAATCTGATATGACAGAGGGAGGACGGATTATTAATGCGGCAAGTCCTCTTGATACGGAGGCAGAACCGCATGGAAATAGAAATGTACATCGTATAATTCGGAGAGGACACTCTGGAATTACAGTGACAATTCCCGGAGGGTCAAGATGGTGGGATCCAGTTGCGGTTCGTCCTAGTGCGACTGCATATTCCCGGAATACAATTTTAATGGATTCTAGTGGTGTTCCAGCAGGGACAGTTTGTACAGTTTGTCAATCCGCTCCTGGCGAAGATTTGAGTGGTGTTCTTATAACAGATACTGTATGGCGAAAACTCAGAGGCTGTCAGCACTATTTTCATAAAATATGCGCGGATAGATGGTTTGAGCAGAATATTCATTGTCCAAATTGTCGCGCAGATATACGTACGTTCCATCAACGAGCAGATTCTACAGAGGGGACTGATACACTTAATGTGTAAAAAATGGTATTGAAGAAAAGCCATGAATCTTTTGCTGCTTTTTTAGTACGTTGTGCATCTAAATAAAGATCTTGGATTTGAGAATCTGGTCCACGATATTTATTTATATTTTCTAGCATTGAACCTACTGTATCAAAAGCGGATGCTTCAAATGAAATGACTGGAAGATTGGTCTGATAAATAGTCACTAACATTCTATTTTATATGTATAGAATAGAAATATGTCTTCCGCAATGAACAATAATAATGCGGGAGGTGGAGGTGGAGGTGGAGGTGGAGCTGGAGCTTCTAGAGGTGCGTTAGTCCCTAAACCTGCCTCAGGATTCAAGTGGGTAATTAAGTATGCTAGAGTCAGCAGGGATAATGCTCCTAGGATTGCGGAACTCGTTGCTCAAGGATATCAGCCGGCTCCTGAAACAGGTCCGCGTACGAGACTTGCGGTAAAATCAAATACTGTAACTTACTTTAGAGCGACTCAAGTTCTTAAAAAAATCGCTCAACCCAAAGTTAAGAAGGTCATAATTGATGAGAAAAAAATGTTTAGTATGGCGGATCTAGCATCAGCATTAGAAGATGATGCTAATAATGCAGCTGCTGCTCCAGCTGCTGGTGCTGGTGGAGGCGGAGGCGGCGGACCTGTTGCTGGATGGGGAGGAGAGCAAGAAGGAGAAATTGTAGTACAATCAAATAGCCAGGAATTGGCAAGTGCTTTTGCTGGAATGGGTATGGGTGGAAATAATAACAATGGTATGAGTCGTAGTCGGAAGACACGTAAGGATCGTAAGACACGTGGACGTAGCCGTAAATACCGCCGTTAAAGGTAGGGATGGCTAATAATTTTGGATTTGCGAATTTACCTGAAGCAGAGCCTGAAGAGGAAGAGCCTAATGTTCCTGCTCAAGCAGAAAGACAAAGAGTCTATCAACTTATGAAAGAGTCAACATATCAAAGTCTGCTCCAACGAGGTGTTCCTGTTCAAATGTCCGATCAACCTTCTCAAAGAGGTTTTGTAACCGTCTATATGGATCTAACTCCCGAGCAGAGAAGACAACTTGAAGTTGGGTGGTCTGGGATGCGAACATCTCCCACTTTCTCAAAAAATCTATCTTCATTGGCAGCTAATAGAGGAAGAGGCTATGGTAGTGGGTATGGTACCGGACACGGTTCTGGCGGAGGACAAAGAAATCGTAGCCGTAGCAGAGAACGCAAACCAAACAAAAACAGAAATACTAGAAACAGAAATAGAAACAGAAATGAAAATAGAAATAGAACTCGTAATCTAAGAAATCGGGAAAGAGCAGAACAGAATGCTGCTAGATACGGACACGGTTCAGTCCTACCCGATGCGACGGATGAGCAATTAGCAGACTTATTATCAGGCCTTCGGTTTTGAAGGAAATAGCATAGACCGAATATCCACCTGTCCCGAATGCTTATTCTTCCAATTTGACAAGATTTCTCCGAACAAGAGTTGTTCAGCAATCTTCTGTCGCTTTACAACTAATTTTTCGTCTGTTAGACCCGGCGGAATCATAGACTTTTTGAAACCTGGAAGAGACTCCAAGACAAGAGCAAATACCTGTGCCACCGGCTTTGAAATCTGTCGCTCAATATAATATGAATAATCTGGTGTTAGTTTATTGGCTGTAATGAAAGCCGGTGTCTCAATCTTGTCTCCCTGCAGTGTCGGCTCCGGTTGCCCCTTCGGTGTTGCGATATACACATAACCAATACGCTGCGAAGAGGTTGGCGCATTTCCCGGATCCCGAGCAGCAATTCGGTCAGCCAAGACTTTATGAGCAATGCGCTCCGGATTTGCGTACTCTGCTCGTAGCGATTTCGTAATTGTCAGCTTTGTCATTCCGAACTTTCCAGCAATAAGTTCCTTTGCTAGAACTTTCGTAAATTCAAAGGCTCCAACTACATCATGCTTCTGTAGAATACGGTCAATGATTCCTCCATATATTACTTTTACAATAGGAGCATTATCACGACGCTTCATAACAATACCCATGCTGGTCATTACCGGTTTATCCAAGTCATCCTCATACTTGTTGCCTACATAGCGTTTCTTTGAAAGCAAGCAGAAAGGCCACATAATCTTATCATACTCAAAGTCATGAGGCGGCTTCAAGGCGGATGTACAGAGCTTACCCGCTTCAATCGCCAACGTCTTTACAATCGGTAGCGCATCACGCCCCTTAATTGGCTTTCCTGTAACAGGGTCCCGAACACGAAAGTTAATAAAGACAGAATCTGTATCACCGTAAACATACGTTGCATCACAACGAGGGTCCTTCTTTCCTGAATAACAGTCCTCTACAACTGCCTTCGCATACATTAACTGCTTTCGGCCATAGGCTGTGGTGGATGCAGCCAAGCAGACACGCCGAATCTTAAATGTCTTAGAACCCAACTGACCGTACAATGAGTTAGCTGTAATTTTATAGGCATTCTGCTGGCAGTCTAGCAGACCTTTCTTGAAATCATCCGTCTCCGTCTCAATCAACTTACGGGTTGTCTTACGGGCTTTTAGTAGTTTTTGTAGAATCTTTGGAATAGTTCCCTTCTCCGACCCCGCAAATTGAACATAACGGGAAATCCTTGTCCCCGCCTTTGCCTTTGTTGGATTTTTACGTGTATCTAAGGGGTCCGCTTTCAAGATATCGTATTCAACATTTACATATTTATATCCGGGAAGATTATCATAAGTATCACTGCCTTCTTTCAAGGTGGCTGTTCCATCTTCTGCGTAGTCTTTCACCCAAATTAGCGTATCATGGCTCAAATTCTCCGAGATGATTGTGCTCGGATAAAGAGAAGCAAAATCTAGTGTCGCGATAGGATCATCCAAGTAAATACCCGTCTTCGGCTCTAAGACAATGGCACCTTCATAGGAATCTTCCTCTTCCTCTGCTTCCGAGTCGCCATCCGGTTTCAACTCCAATTCTTCCGCGTCGGGAAATCCTTGGCTCGGCAGAACCTCAATGAGCTGCCCCTCTTTCATACACTCCTTGAAAATCAGTGATTCAATCTTGATTCCCTGTCCGCGCATATAGATGTATCCTGTCGGTACACAGCAAACATCTGCCATGGCTTGAGCATTTCGGAGGGCTTCCAACTTATTGAAGAGATCCATCACCAAGTCACAATCCTGTAAGCAGTATTTTGCTACTACGGAACGATCAGCGGCTGAACCCTTTTGAAGGCGGAAGATATCTTGCGGTGAAACATCGTCTTTTACCATACACCAGAATTCGGGCCGACCATTCTCAAGGATTTCTGCTAGAGGCTGGTTGGACTTTACTGTAATCTCCTTGTCAGTCATTGTAATAACTTCCATCTTGCCACTTAGTTTATCATTCTCAGCGTCTAGAATAACTACATAGCGACCAACACGCAGGCCCTTTGTAGATTTCGTCTGGATTTTGATTATGCCCTTGGTGGGTTCCAGCAGCGCTCCTTTGAGAGCGCCTGCCATAAAATGGGATGAAACTGAATCAAGCGAATAAGACTGGAGATTGAAGTTTCTGCGAATATAGGGAAGCAAATCAATCTGTAGGCGGCCGGGCATTTCAAGAATATAGAAGAAGTTGTCTCCCATTGCACCACTGCTCAAACGTTGCTCTTTGAGGGCTACAGGCTGAGTCTTAAGGCGACTAATATGCTGGGCTAGGCGGGGATCTAGGTGCTTTTCTGAGTTAATATATCCTAGTTCTTCTAGACGTTCCCAGCAGTATCGCTCATCAAAACCAAAGATATTATAGCCAATGAGAATATCGGGGTTAATATCACCGAGTTTTGAGATCCAAGCAGAAAACATTGCGGACTCTCCCGCATCTCCTTGGTCGGCGAATGGAAACGTGTGGATGGGCACTGAAGTGTCCTCGTCTTCCGCATGCTGGACTGGGTCACATGTTCCAAGTGTATAAATCCATTTTTCAGCGGGTTTTCCATTAATCCACATCACCATGCCAATTTGAATTGCTCGGTCTCCCGCAATAGGTGGCAGATTCCGATTTAGAATAGCGGTCAATTCATCAATCTTCTTTTCATTCTTTGCTGTTTGGTCTTTCATGACTGAAAGAATATCGGGAATTTTCTGATTAATAACAGTTAGAGAGACTGACTTTCCAGCAGGAGGAGGTTTCTTAAGTTCAATGAAAGATAGATGGGGTGCGGACTTTCCTTTTAGAGCAATGGCCAACTCTGTGATAATTTCTTCTGCTGGATTTGACCATTTTGCCTCAATGATTTCACGCGCAACCTTTCTGTAATTCTTCTTAGCAACTGGGAAGTCACCGTGACTGGACATACATTCAATATCCCAACTAATGATTTTGAATGGGGCAGCTTCAAGAATAGGTTTTGCTTCAATATCTGCGACACTGGCACGAATATTAATATCGGCTCGTTCAAGTCCTTCATCATTGGGCTCCCAATCACTGACTGAAATCCAACCACTGGGTGAAATGTCACGCGCGTGGAAAAGCCGGAGCATAGGGTCAATGTTTGCTTCATAGATTTTAAGAGGTGGCTTTTTGGGGTCTACAATGTTTGGAAGGAAGTTGGAATCCTTATCAAGAAAGATATTCTTGAGTTTTGTGAAAAGGCTTTTATTAGGAGCACTTAGTTTTAGAACGGGGATTTTTGTATGATTATTGAAATCATAGAGGACTTTGTATTCTTCTTCTTCAATAATAATTTCATTTCGCTTTGCTTTCGGAATCTTCTCATTCTCACGAATTGCGGCTTTTAGTTTATTTATAAAGGATGGACTATTTTCCGGGATACCTACGAAGAAATAGGGGTAAAATCCGGTGATACTAGCACAGACAGTTTTTCCTGCAGATGTCATTCCAAAGATTTGAACGACATATCCAGTGTTTACTCTGAAAGTTTTTCCATTTTCTTCTCTTTCTTCAAAGTGATCTTTTCCATTAAATTCCAGTGCTTGGAAAACAATGTCATCTTCCATGTCGTTTTTGCTGCTTTTCAGTGTTGAAAGTATTGTTTCAAATTTTACGCATTTTTCTTGTTAATGATCTGAGAAACTGGAGAAGCTTTCCTTTTGCCTTTCTTGAGCGCTTGTTAAGCGAACCGCCCCGTTGTTTAACTTCATTCTTAGTTTCGTTTTTTTTGGCTTCGTTTGCTGCTTGGAGACCTTCTGCTTGAACATTTTCAATTAAGTTTGCTGATTGCTCGGCTTTCTCATTGAAGAGTTCTGCGACCGGTTCGGGCGCGGAGAGATTGATTAGAGGTTGCGTCTCATTTACAGAACCTGCTACGGGGGCTGGTACGGGAACAGGGGCGGGAATTGGTTCTAAAGGAGCCTGAGACATTGTAGTCTCAGAAGGCAAGTCTGCTAGATTGATAGATGCCATTGTTGTATTTACGGGAGCAACAGGAACAGAAGCAACAGGAACAGAAGCAACAGGAACAGAAGCAACAGGAACAGGCTCTACAGCATTTGCGACAACAGTGGAAGCAGGAACAGCTAAATCTAAAGCACCCTGATCATTCTTTCTTGATCCATCTGTCTCACCCAAATTGCGGGGGTTCGTATTAACCTGATTGACCATTTGGACCATTTCCTCTGTAGGAACTACTTCTGTAGGCTCATTATTTGCCTCTTCAACAACAGTTGGGTTCTCATTCGCAATAGCATTTGCTACAGCCGGCTGATTAATGGGTACATTGCTAGCACGAGAAACTTCCTGCTCCATAACTTCAATGTCATTCGCTTGATCAATGCCAACTGCTCTGACTGTTCCATTACGAACTTCTAGCACAGTCGGGACACCTTCAATAGGAACATTCTTTAGCACCTGACTATTCCGTTGGAGTTCAACAGGCATCTTTACCATATTCGCATTTCTGCCCGGAACATTTGCTAGATTATCCCATTTTGGCTCATAGTCCTTACAGTGTCCACACCAATCTGCCTTAATTAAAACAAAAGTCACTTGAGGTTGTAATAGAAGCTTATCCATTTTTTGGACTTCATTCTTAGTATTAATATTCAGATTAGTCGCACGCTCTGTGGGCTGTTGTATTACGTTCTTATTTACTAAACCTTTGAATCCTGTGCGAATGGCATTTACAATCTTCCGGGTACGACTAAACCGATTTTCAAGAGTAGATTTAGTTGTCTTCTTTTTAGTTTGAGGCATCTCTATATTCTTTAGAGAAAATTTACTCTGTTAAAACAGGGATAGATGACAGGAGATATCTTTTTTATATTAATACTTTTATTGTGTATCGGTATACTTCTAATTGTAGGTGTCCGATTGACAACACATGCCACAGAGCAACAGAAAGAAGAAGCGGAACTAAAATGCCCTAGCCGAGCAGAATATAGTTCATTAGGATTAATTACTTCAGAGCCCGGCGGAAAGATTTTTACAAGTCTTGAATCCTACCAGCAATATTATAAGTATCTGGCCTCTATGGGTTTAGAATGCTCATTTGTTTCACCATCCCGGCATGAATCTCTTCTCAAACATTCTCCGGCTAAGGCAACCGAAGTCTCCACTGAAGACGAGCAGACATATGCTCTGACTCCAATTAAGAAGTTAGATGACTATGAATATTCTCGGGTATTTCAGATTGAAAAAGAATCGCGAAATGAACTGGAAAGAACAACAGTAAATGCTCTTACATCACAGCGCCAATTTGACTGGTCTCAATTGCCTTTCAATAGTGAACATCGTACTACAAATGAACAAAATATGTCGGGGCGGCGTCTCGTAGAGGGATTTACACCCACAGTTACAGAACCTTTTTTCCAGGCTATTGCTGGAGATAGTATGGCCCCCCAGGACTTACAGGAATTAGATGAGCGGGAACAGGCAATTCTCCAGCAGTATGCGCCAAAGAATACGGAGGACTTGATGGAGCATGCTACAGATGATGTTCAGGTGCTAATGAAGAAAC
>Ga0209598_10000280_pt1 | contig 41315 bp, 27 predicted proteins | sample M_140807_EF_Meta_FD_187317 | JGI IMG/M metagenome (GOLD analysis project Ga0209598, IMG submission 187317) | Freshwater microbial communities from Lake Montjoie, Canada to study carbon cycling - M_140807_EF_MetaG (SPAdes) (version 2) | ecosystem: Environmental > Aquatic > Freshwater > Lake...
ACGAGCCGGGCGAGGACCGCCTCACGATCCTCCGCCAGCGCGAACTCCTCCACGAAGCCGATCTCGCCGGCCCGGCCGCTCGCACTCCAGAAAGCCACGGTGATGCCCATGACCGCCAAGCCTACGACAAGCCTCCGAACGTCGCGCGTTTCGGGCGCCGCACTGGGGAAGAGAAACTGCTGATGCCGTGACATGAAATCCCCTTCAACCTGGACTGGATGCTCAACGGCCGGCGAGCGCGGAGAAGCTCGCGCGGAGAACGGACGGCGGGAGGAATCGTTTCAACTCCCCCGCCGCTCCCATCCCCACCTTCCCAATCCGCGCTTTTTTGAATCATAGTTCAAGGATGGCCGCCCCGCCGTCGGGTGGGGCGTCAGGGGGTGTGGGCCGAGGCTTTCACCGGCACGAACCGGAGGTAGTCGAGGCCGAACATCCAGGCTTTCGTGGCCGCGGGGTTCTCGCCGACGAGGTCGACCGTCAGCGGCACCGTGCCGGGCTCGATGTCAAAAACCCCGAGGGACACCTCGGGCGTGACGGTGACGGCATCCTTGTCGTAGAGGTCGATCGGGGCGGTCGGCTTCGCGCCGTTCCACGACAGAGTGACCGTCCCGTAGTCGTGGGCCTTCGAGCAGACGGCGACGATTTCATAGCGGCCGCGGACCTCCACGGGCACATCGAGAACGAGCTTCGCGCCGGGGCGGGCGCCGGTCCACCAGACGTGGGAATTGCCACTCCAGCGCGCTGCCTTGAAGCTCGCCATGTCCTGCAGCCGGGTGTCGCCGGCGCTCTTGGCCGCGATCGTCATCGTCTCCCCCTCGACCGACCCAGGGATCCGGCCCTCGTCGTTGAACGGCGGCGGTCCTTCACCGGGGAGGGGCACCTGCGACGGGTGCCGCAGATACGAGACGAGGTCGCGAGCCTCCTCGGGCTTGAGCTGGCCGAGTTGGTTCTCGGGCATGAGCGACTGCGGCGAGAGCACGCGAGTCTCGACGTCGTCGAGGGGCACCGTCACCTGCTCTGTCGGGGTCTGGAGGGTGACGCTCGTCGGAGTCTCCTTGACGACGATCCCGGCGATCGATCGGCCATCTTTCGAGAGGACCGTCGTCATCTGGTAGTCGCGGCCGACGATGGCGCTGGGGTCGAGGAGGTTCGCGAGCAGGTACTCGAGATCGGCCCGGTTCGATCCGGTGATGTCGGGGCCGATCTTCCCCCCCTGCCCGTGGAGGAGATGGCAGGCGCCGCAGGTCTTCACGAACACCTCGCGGCCGTGGGACAGGTCGGCCCCCTTCATGGCCGCCGGCTTGAAGGCGTTGCGCCACTTCTCGAACTCCCCCTGGCGATCCTCCGGAGTGGTCCGGATCGTCCCCCACACCTCATTGAGCCTGGCGATGACTTGCGTATCGGCCGACTGCGCGAGCCGGCCGACGGTGAAGGCGGAGAGGTCGCCGCGCGGCAGCTTGCCGGCGTCGATGGCGTCGAGGAGCGCGATCGTCCAAGCCGGGCGCGAGACGAGCGTGGCGATGGCCGCCTGCCGGCATTCGTCGCTGAGCCCCTCGTAGGCGTCGAGAAGGACTCCCGGCGTGGCATCATGGGGCACGGCCGCCAGCGAGACGATCGCCCCCTTTTGGAGAACAGGATCATCGATCAGGGCGTGGAGCACCGGTGGCGTCCCTTCGTCGCGGGAGCTGACGAGCGCCTCGAGCGCCTCCTGACGCTCATTCATCGGGGCGTCGCGGTCGGCGAGCACGCCGCGCAACTGGGGGAGGACGCGCGGATCTCCGAACCGGACCGCCACCACCCCGGCGAGCCGCCGGACCGTTTCGTCGGCGTCGGCCGTGATCGCCTCATAGCCCTGCTCCCAGGCCTTCGGCGCCGTCATCCTTCCGCGGGCGGCCAGCGCCGTGACGATCTCCCCGAGGATCTCCTTCCGCGTGGCCGAGTCGGCGGCGGCGAGGCGTTCGACGAGCGCCTCGTAACAGCCCTCCTCGGAGGCAGCCCGACGGACGATGAACCGCGACACCGTCGGGATCTTCGCTGCCGCCGCCAGCGCCATCGCGCGGCGGGGATCGAGCGTCACCAGCGGCTCGATGGCGTACCAGTTCATGAGGGGGAGATTGTGGTCCCCGGCATCCTCGGCGTGCCCCACGAGCCCCTCACAGACCTCCCAGCGGACGTCGACCGGCATGCGCTGCAGCGCCGAGCAGAGGGCGAGGCGGACCACCGGCGACGGATCGTCGGCGGCGAGTTGCCGGTAGCGGCCGATGCGGGTCTCGAGAGGAATGCTGCCGATCTCGTTGGCGAGCTGGATCGCCCAGGCCCGGACGGCCGGATCGGGGTCGTCGAGGAGCGCCTCGCTCCGCGCGGCATCGAGCTTCCCCGTCACGTGCATCGCCCAGATCACACGCAGCCGTTTGGCCGCCGTCGGCGCGGCGGCGAGTTTCGCGTCGAGCAGCCCGCCGATGTCGTCGGCAAGCCGGCCGGCGACGGCCCGCTCGTGGAGGAGCCGACGGGCGTGACGGACGAACCAATCATTGTCATGGGAGAGGAGATCGATGAGCTCCGCGTCGCTCTTCGCCGCGAGGTCGACCTTGACCGCGGCGGTGTCGCCGCGGTCGTACATCACCTTGAAGATCCGCCCGTTCCCGCGATCGTGCGTCTCGTTGTCGTTGTGGTGGCACTGGTTGCGGTCGTACCAGTCGATGAGCACCATCTGGCCGTCGGGCCCGGTCTGGAGCGAGATGAACTGCGACCAGCTGTCGTTGGCGAAGAGGAAGTCGGGCTCGCCGTCGCCGACATAGCCCGAACCGAGCGGCGACAGCCGGTCTTCGTTGAGCCGGGCGCCGTGGATGTTGTTCATGAAGAGCTTGTTGCGATAGCGCTCGGGCCAGGTGCCACCGAGGTAGATGCAGGCCCCGCTGTGGGCGTGGCCGCCGCCGATGGCGTCCGATTTCTCCCGGTCGGCGTTGTTCCACTGCCCCCCCGTCCAGTGGCGGTGGCGGGCGATCGTCTTGATGTCGTCGAACGTCCAGGGGTTGAAGTGCTGGCCGGCCTGCCGCTCGTACCGGGCCCCCTGAATGACATGGTAGAGGTGGGGGATCACGCAGGCGGTCTGGAAGGCATGCCCCAGGTCGTTGAAATCGACCCCCCAGGGATTGCTCGTCCCTTCTGAAAAAACTTCGAATTCATGACGTACCGGGTGATAGCGCCAGATGCCGGCGTTGAGCTTCGTGCGCTCGTCGGCCGGGGTGCCCGGCTTGCCGACGACGGAATGGGTGAAGACGCCGTGACAACCGTAGAGCCAGCCATCGGGGCCCCAGATGAAGGCATTGAGCGTTTCGTGGGTGTCTTGCCAGCCCCAGCCGTCGAGGAGCACCTGCGGCTCACCGTCGGGGATGTCGTCGCCGTTGGCGTCGGGAATGAAAAGGAAGTCGGGGGCCGCACCGACCCAGACGCCGCCGAAACCGACCGCAAGGCCACTGACGAGGTTCAAGCCCTCCTTGAACACCTTGCGGGAATCGAGCCGATGGTCGCCGTCGGTGTCCTCGAAGATCAGGATCCGGTCGCGGGCCTCCTCCGCTGCGACGCGCTTCGGATAGGCATAGGCCTCGGCGACCCACAGTCGCCCGCGGTCGTCGAAGCACATCGCGATCGGCTGGCGGACATCCGGCTCGGAGGCGAGGAGCTTCACCGAGAAACCGGGGGGCGCCGACATCGCCTTGGCCGCTTCCTCCGGCTCGAGGCCGTCGGCCATTGGGCGGCGCTTTCGCGGCTGGGCCTCCTCATGGCGGGCGACCGGCACCTGCTCGCGCGACTGCGTGTGAACGAAGATTCCCTGTTTGTTGGCGACGACAATGTCGGGCAGGCCGTCGCCGGTCGCATCGGCCGCGGTCACCTGAACGCCGACGCCGGAGTTGTCGTCGACGAGCTGCGGGACGAACTCCGCCTCGCCGGGGGCGGGACGGGTGCCGCGGAACCAATAAAGCACCGCCGGGGCCGCCGGCTCCGGATCGCCGTCGGGACCGTGGGCCCAGAAGCGCTTGCCGGTGACGATGTCGTCGAGGCCGTCGCCGTCGATGTCGGCGACGTCGATGGCGTGGATCTGGGAGAAAACGGTGCGGTACGGACTGTCGGAGGCTTTCTCACCTGTGATCGGCCGGTAGTCGAACGACCGGCCGCCGTCGGGGCCCTTCCCCTGCTTCCACCACCCTAGGCCGTAGCCATGGGCGGCGAGACTCGTGATCACGTCGTTGAGCCCGTCGCCATCGACGTCGCGAACGTGCATCTGGGCGCCCCCGGGGCCGGCGAAGGGGACGGGATGGAAGGCCCACAGCGGGTCGCCGGCAAGCGACGCGGGTTGCTGCCACCAGCCGTTCTTCTCGAGGATGTCCGCCTTGCCGTCGCCGTCGACGTCGCCCACCCCCATGCCGTGCGTGAACCGGCCGCCGGCCACTTCCCGCGAGATCCTGTGAAAGACCCAGGGCTTCGTCGGATCGTTCTTCCCGATCGGGGCATAGCCGAAAAACCCACCGACCGAGCAGACGATTTCGGGCCTGAGGTCGCCATCGAGATCGGCGAACGTCGGCGACTCGTTGTCGACTTGTGCAAGGACGCGGTGGCGAGGCCATGGCCCCTCGCGCCCCTGGGGGTTTTCGAACCACGACGCATCCTGTCCCGGAAAGCCGTAGACGAGGATGTCGTCCCAGCCGTCGGCGTTGAAGTCGTGGCCCCAGCAGAAGAAGTTGTCGGAGTAACCGCGCGGATCGAACGGCTTCGGAGCGTAGACCTCGTGACGCTCCTCGAAGGTGGGGCCCGCAAACCACCACGGCCCGGCGGTGATGTCGGGGACGCCGTCTTTGTTGAAGTCGCCCACGCCGGCCCCCTCGGCGACGAAGCTGCCGTCGAGTTTATGGCGGGAGAACGTCACCAGCGGCACGGTCGCCTCGTCGGCAGTGCCCGGGGCGGGCATCGACGTCGCCGTCAGGAGGGCGACGACGAACGTCAGACGGAGGCGGAAAGGAGTGCTGTGCATGACGGTGGAAACCTCCTGAAACAGGCGACGGAGAGGCGGATTGTCCGGGGCCGCCCCCGATCATCCCCCATATTTCATCCCGGGAGCGTATCTCTTGGCGGGGGGTGCGGGCAACGGAACCTCGCCCCGGGCGTCACCACAATCCCATCAGCCTCGTCGCGGCGGTGGCCGTGAAGGCGAGGATGAGGGTGTCGAAGAGCCGCTGCGGAATCCGTTTCACAACCTGCTTCCCGGCGAGCATCCCGACGAGGACCATCGGTGCGAGGAGGAGATTCAGGAGGAGCGTTTCCGGGGTGATCAATCCGAGCTGCCAGCTGAACGGGAGCTTGAGGATGTTCAGAACGAGAAACAGCCAGGCCGCTGTGGCGATGAGGATCTCCTTGGGGAGCGCCACGGCGAGCAGATAGAGGGCGATGATCGGCCCCGCCGCGTTGGCCAACATCGTCGTTACGCCGGCAAAGCCCCCCGCCAGCCACCCGAACCACACGGCGTGCGGAAAGTGTCCGAACCAAACGGGCCTCCACAGTCGCGCCACCTGGAGAAGGGTGAGCCCGAGGATGATCCCCCCCACCACCGGTTTGATCGCCCCCTCGTCGAGCCGATCGAGGAGGCACCAGCCGACGAGGATTCCTGCCGCCGATGGGGGGAGGAGCCTCGCCACCATCGGCCATTGCACGGCCCGGCCGACGAAGAGGACGGCGAGGATGTCCCCTATGACGAGGAGGGGGAGAAGGACGCCGGTCGAGGCCCGGGCCCCGAACACCGCCGCGAAAATCACGATGTGAACCATCCCCAGGCCGGCCAGGCCGCTCTTCGACATCCCCACGCCGGCGGCCGCGAGGGCCAGCAAGGCGAGCGTGGCCGGGGAGAGGGCGGGGAGGAAGCTGGTGTCGGGCACGGCTGGTGGATGGGGCGGTGGGGGCCAGGGGCCGTGGGGAGACGATACCACGGCCGGCGGGGGGCTGGGATTGCGTCGCGCTCACTCGATTTTGACTCGACGCGAACTATCCTCGAACAATCCTCGTACATGATGACTTGCGTTCCCGGCTTGTCCGGGTAGCCCATGAACCGGCCTGTTCGACACCACGGCGCCGAAAGTGGAGAAGTAGCGATGGATCGCGAGACGCTCGAGACCCTCTGTCAGGCGTTTGCCGCCCGCCAATCCTCCTGGCCGCAGCCAGCGGCTCCAGTGGGAGCCGATCCAGTACCGGAGATCCTCCGCAGCTTCCGACTCGCCGAGATCTCCGCGGCGGAGATGGAGTCGCTCCTCGGCTTGGTCACCGCCGACGAGGCGGACGAGACAACCGGCCTCGTCCTGGCCGGCCTCGACGAACCGCCGATGCGCATCGACGATTTCCCCGACTTCGACGAGATCGTCGCCGCCGGGATCGTCGAGGACGAGAATGCCGACGTCTCGCCCTCTGGGATCTCGCCCTCTGGGATCTCGCCCTCTGGGAGTTGCCGTGGCGTCGTCGAGATCCGACTCTCCTCCGCCCGACCCGGTGCCGATGTGCGCCGCCGGGATCTACCGGGGTGATGATGCCGGAGAGAGAGGGCCTGTTTGATCGACCGATGGTCCTCCTCGAACGGTCGGGGGTCGTGGCGCTGGCCAAGCCCTGCGGCCTCGCCACCCAGGCTCCCGCCGGATTCCCCTCGGTCGAGTCGTGGCTCCGTGACCGGCTCCCTGCTGGCGCCTATCTCGGCGTGCCCCACCGACTCGACCGCGCCGTGTCGGGTGTCCTCCTCATGGCGACGACCCCGCGGGCCGCCCGCCAACTCTCACGGCAGTTCGAGCGGCGCCAGGTGACGAAGACCTACATCGCGATCGTGGCCCCCGGGGCCGCTGTCAGCCCCGTGGCTGGTGCGCTGCTCGAATGGCGCGACCGGATTGCGAAATGCCCCGCTGCTGCTGCGGCGGCGGTCGTCGGTCCGGAGGATCCGGCGGGACGGGAGGGGGTGACCTCGGTTCGGACCCTCGGGGAGGTGGCGTCCGGAAGATGGCTCCTCGAGCTGGCGCCCCTCACTGGCAGGATGCACCAACTGAGAGTCCAGGCCGCCTTCCGCGGCATGCCGGTCGTCGGTGACACGCTCTACGGCGGGCCGGCGCTCGCGGAGGGCAGCGCCCCCGACCACCGGCGGCTGCCGATCAACCTCCATGCCCTCTCGATCCGTTTCCAGGATCCCGACTCGGCCGAGGAGCTCGTTGTCACCGCGCCGCTCCCGTCCTTTTGGCCCGCGGCCGCCGCCCCCCTCCTGCCGGGCCGCTGATGGCCAGAAGCGCACGGCGCCGTCATCCCCGCGACAGGCTGCCGAGGTGACGCAGCCACTGCTCGAGCCATGGGGCCGACCACGGGTTCCACGTGGGGTAGGCGACCGACACCACCGAGAGGGCCAGGAGCAGCAGTGCCAGCCACCGCCCGGCCCGGTAGCGCGCCAAGCTGTCGGCCGCCGGCACTGCAGCCACCGTCCACAGCGGCGCGAGCCAGAACACCCAGCGGAAACCACTCGAAACCCCGCCGTAGTTGCGGTCGATCTGGGAGCGCGTCAGGTAGAAGAGGATCACGACGGCCGACACGAGAAGGATCGCCACGGCGAGATGGACCTGGCCGGGGGGCGTGGGCCGGCGCCGGGTCGTGATCAGGAGCCCGAGGCCCCAGGGGACGAGGATCCAGGCGGGGGTCAGCGAGAAGATCCCATGGTGGCCAACCAGCGCGTGCCAGGCGTAGACCACTGCCGAGGGCTCTCCTCGGTCGACCCCCTTCGGATCGCGCCAGTAGCTCGTCAGTTGCTTGCCGTTGGAGAGCACGAGAGAGTAGTCGTACCAGTTGTCGGGATTGGCCGAGGAGGTCCCGGGGGCCGGGGCGGCCGGCGCGGCCGGCGCCGATGGGACGGGGGAGGCGGCGTGGCGGTGGGCATAGGGTGGAAAGACCGATCCGTGGGCCAGCCAATTCGTTCCCAGGGCGACCGCGGCGACGACGAGGGCCGCCGGGAGCGCGGCGCGGAGCGTGGGCCGCGGGTCGACCAGAAACAATATTCCAAGGACCGCGACGCACCAGGCGAGGGCGGGGAGTTCGAAGGCCGCGGTGAGGGCGGCGAGGGCCCCGGCTGCGGCGAAGGCCGGCAGCGAGCCGCCACGGCCGACGATCCGCAGCAGCCACCACCCGCTCCAGGCGGCCGCGGCCGCCGCCGGGAGGTGGTTGGTGAGCGACACGGCGAACGGTGAGAGGAGCGTGCCGAAACAGATCAGGGCGGTCCCCCAGCCGCGCCCCCAATCGGTGCCGCCGACCGTCTCGATCATCCGCTGGGTGGCCACGAGGAGGAACGCGAAGGGGAGGAGGCAGCAGGCGACAAGAAGCATCCGCGCCATCTCGAACGGATGATCGCCGAGTGTCCAGCCGGTGATCCGATGGAGGGCCCAGTAGGGGGCGGCACAGAGCACGGAGAGGAGCGGCGGCTTGCTCGAGTAGAGGCGGATCCGGCCGGATGCGTCGGCGTGTGCCACCGCGTCGATCGTGTCCCAGCCCGGTTCGACGACGAGGTCGTCGATCGCGAACGTACCCCGTTCCACCAGGGCCCGGACGGCGAGCCAGCGACTGCGATCGTTCGCCGACAGGAAGGGGCGCTGGAGGCGCCGTCCCTGCTCGATCGAGGCCGCGATCGCCTCGGCGTCGACCGCCGGCCCGCCAGCCGCCTCGGCATCGCGGGCCTTGGCCACGGCCTCGGCGACGAGGCGCTTCTCGAGCGCGATCTTGTCGACGCTCGTCACGGCACCGATCCGGCCGAAGAGGCTGCCGAGGGCCACGGCGAAGAGGATCGCCGCCAGGTGCCACCGATGGCGCGCCCGGGCGGAGGGAACGATCGCGCCGCACGCGGCGATCCGGCGGCGGCGGATGTCAGCGGCGATCCGGGCCAGATCGATGAGGCCGGTGAAGAACCGGGTGAAACCGTACTTCGACCGCCCCAGCTTTCGCGGCCGGTGGTGGACCGCCTTCTCGACGACCCGGTGGCCATCCGCGGCGGCGAGCACGGTGATGAAACGGTGCATGTCGTCGCCGAGCCGCAGCGACCGTGCCGCCGGGGCACGGAAAACCTTCAGGCCGCAGTTGTGGTCGTGGAGCAGAAGCCCGCTGACCCAGCCGACGAGAAGATTGAAGATCCGCGACGGGAGGGTCTTGTGCCAGGGGTCGAGTCGCGGGGTCTTCCAGCCGTTGACCACGTCGGCGCCAGCCCGGCCGGTCGCCGGATCGGCGAGGAGGGCGAGCATGGCGGGGATCTCGGCCGGGTCGTCTTGGCCGTCGCCGTCGAGCATCACGATTCGCGAGCTCCGGCAGCGGGCAAAGCCCTCCATGAGAGCCGCCGACTTCCCCTCGCCCCGGGGCTTGTGGATTCCCACCACGCGCGGATCACCCCCCGCGGCGGAGTCGATTTCCCCGCGGGTCGTGTCGCTCGATCCGTCGTCGATGACAAACAGCTCCCAGGCGAGCCCGGCGCCATCGAGCACGGTGCGGATCTCGGCGATCAGCGGGCCGATGTTCCCCGCTTCGTTGCGCACAGGGACGACGAGCGAGACGTCCGGCGGCGAGGCGTCGGGGGCGTTCATGCATTCGGACCAGACGGGGGCTCCTTCCGGCCGGGCTGACGGGAAGGGACGCGTGGAGGGTGCGCCGGACGACAGCGGTGCCAGGGAGGCCGGCCGTGGCGAACCGGGCAGGATACCCCCCGGGAGCCCGATCCGCCATGCCGGAACGGCGCCGACCGCCATGACGGGCGTGGATCACTTTTTCAAACCACCGTTACAATTCGTCCACGAGTGCCAGCCCCCGTCCCATGGACCCGCGGTTCCCGCCGCGCCGCGGAATGCTTCTCAACAGCCTGATCCCGACCGACACGCCACCGAAGCGTGTGGCGCGGCTCGTCTCCTTCGGCGTCCTCCTCGCGCTCGTCGCCATCTTCGGCCTGCTTTCGCTGCGGGTGATGTCGAGCTTCCTGCTGCCGTTGCTCCTGGCGGCGATGCTCGTCGTCATCTTCGGACCGCTCCATCGCTGGCTGCGCGATCGGATCATCGGCCCGGACAAGGGGCCGGAATGGATCCCCGCCCTCCTCACAACGCTGTTTGTGCTCCTCATCGTCCTCGTGCCGCTGTTTCTCCTCGTCGCCCGCGCCGGTGGCGATGCCGTGCGGATCTTTCGGGCGGAGAACGGTCTGAAGCTCGATCCGGCGGTCCTGTCGGGGCTCGTCGAACGGATCAACGACACCACCGGGATGCATCTGACCGCCGATTCGGTCAACGGCGAGCTGCGGCGGATCGCCGAGGAATGGATCGGGCCGGTGGCGGCGCGGACCCCGGTCGTGATCGTCAAGGGGATCATCGGCCTGGTGGTGATGACGGTGTCGCTCTTCTACTTCCTCGCTGACGGGCGGCGGATGCTCGCCGCGGTCACGCGCTTGATCCCACTCGATCCCCGCTATCAGTGGCAGCTCCTCCAGGAGTTCGAGGAGGTGAGCCGGGCGGTCGTCAGCTCGACGCTTCTGGCGGCGATCGTTCAGGCCGTGCTCGCCGGCCTCGGCTTCTGGGTGGCGGGTCTGGGGAACGTCTTCCTTCTTACGCTCCTGACGTTCTTCGGGGCCCTCGTCCCGTTCGTCGGAGCCGCTGCCATCTGGGGGAGTGCCAGCCTCTATCTTCTGTTCTTCGCCAAGAACACCTTTGCCGCGGCCGGCCTGGCCGTGTGGGGGATGGGAGTGGTCTCCACCGTCGACAACATCATCAAACCGATCGTCCTCCACGGCCAGTCGAAGCTCCATCCCCTCCTGGCGCTGTTGAGCGTCCTGGGGGGCGTCGGTGCTCTTGGTCCGATCGGGATTTTCGTCGGTCCGATCGCCGTGGCCTTCCTTCAGGCGGCCCTGACGATGCTCCAGACCGAGCTCGACAGCCTCGACGTCGGGAATCAGGCCGGCGGCTCCCCCGCCGGGCAGGCCGATTCCGGGCCAGTTGGACAAACCGCCGTCGAGAGGTTGAAATCCCCCTGACGGAGAGCCTGTTCACCGGAGAGTATTCGCATGTTGCTCGAAATCGTTGTCCTCCTTGCCGGGATCCTCGCGATGGGGATCGAGGGCGCGTACGTGCCGACCGAGGGAGGGGGCGGGGACTACCTCGTGCGCGTCGAACCCGATCTGGTCCGCAACGGCACCCAGACCAGTCCGCTGACCAGTGACGTGCCGGCCGATGCCCGGGATGTCCGGCGCGTGAAAATCTTCGTTTCCGACACCTGGCCGGCCGGTGTCGATCGGCTCGTCTCCGACGCGGCGAAGCGGCCGCGGGTCGAGCGGACGTCGCAGAAGACCTCGCTCCTCTCCGGTGGCGAGGCGGGAGCACAGGTGGGAGCGGTCACCGATCGCCCCTGGCCCCTCCTCATCGGCAGCCTTCTGACGCTCTTCCTCTCGCTCGGTGCCAACGCCTACCTGGGGCTCCTCTTGGCGAGCATGCGGCAGCGCTACCTGCGGGATGTCCAGCAGGGGGTGGCCGTCAGGTAGACGTCTTCCGGAAGAGCTGCCGATGCCGGGGCGTTGTCCGCCAAAAGGTTGTCTGCTGGTCGTCTGCTTGACTGGGATCGTTTGGTGACCCGGGATCGCTTGGGGCTCTCCGTGCTGCCGTTCGCGTTGGCGATTTTCACCGGGGCCTTCCTCCTCTTCATCGGGCAACCGCTGGTCGGGAAGTACATTCTCCCCTGGTATGGCGGTGGTCCCGGTGTCTGGACAACCTGCCTCCTCTTCTTCCAGGGGGTGCTGCTGGCGGGCTATACCTATGCCCACTTCCTCACGACATGGCTGTCGCCGCGGCGGCAGGCGCTGGTCCATGGCGTCGGTCTCGCGCTGGCCCTCGCCTTCCTCCCCATCGCCCCGGGGGAAGGCTGGCGCCCCCGCCCCGGCGATGACCCCGTCGGCTCGATCCTCCTCCTCCTCACGGCAACGATCGGTCTGCCGTTTGTCGTCCTCTCGGCCACCGGACCGCTCCTCCAGCGGTGGTTCAGCCTGGTCCACCCGGGCCTGTCGCCCTACCGGCTCTACGCCCTCTCCAATACCGGGTCGCTCCTCGCCCTCCTCGCCTACCCGACGGTGGTCGAGCCGCGGCTGACGCGTGCGGCCCAGGCCGGTGCCTGGTCGATCGGCCTGGCCTGCTTTGCCACGGCCTGCGTGGCCTGTGCCGCGCGAGTGTGGACCGGCGCTGGCCGTGTGGAGCCCGGGAACGGGGCTGTCGACGCCGGGCTCGACGACGAACAGGCCGGCGACGGCGTGCTCTGGGTGGCACTCCCGGCGATCGCGTCGGTGCTCCTGGTGTCGACGACGACCCGGTTGTGCCAGGACGTGGCGGCGATACCGCTGTTGTGGGTGCTGCCGCTGGGGATCTACCTGGTGACGTTCGTCGTCGCCTTCGACCACGCCGCCTGGTACCGCCGGGGGCCGTTCACGGCCCTCGCCGCGCTCGGTGTCGTCGTCACCTGGCAGATCCTCGCGGAGGGCAACTCCGCCCCGCTCAAGCTCCAGTTGGCAGGGCATCTCGCGACGCTGTTGGTCACCTGCATGGTCTGCCACGGCGAGCTCTACCGGCTCCGACCCGCCCCCCGTCACCTCACCCGCTACTTCCTCGCCATCGCTGCCGGAGGGGCGATTGGCGGCTTGGCGGTGGCCATCGTCGCCCCGAGCGTGTTCAACGACGACTACGAACTTCCGGCGGGGCTGTGGATGCTCCTGGTGGCCCTCGGGGCCCTGTCGTTTCGACATCACAGCCGGGCGATCCCGCTGGCCGCGGGCCTGGGAACGCTCATCGGCGTGGCGGCGGTGCCGTGGCTCCGGACCCTGTGCAACCACGGCGGCACGTTCGCCTCCGAGGCGGCCCGATTCCTCCCCACCGCTGCCCCGTGGGTGGCAGGCTTCGTCCTCGTCTTCCTTGCCTGCCTGTGTGACGTGTGGCACCGTCGGCTCGATCCCCCCTGGCGGCCGGCGGCGGGGGGCTTTCTGATGCTCCTCGCCGGTGCCGCCGGAACCGCCTTTCTCCTCCTCACCGGGGATCCGGGCGACCGCGCGATCTTCCGCAGCCGCAACTTCTATGGGACGCTCGAGGTGATCGAACCGGCGCTGAGCGACTCCCGCGAGCACCATCGGCTCCTCGTCCATGGGGCGACAACCCACGGCCTGCAACTGACCGAGCCGGGGAGGACCCGGATTCCGACCACGTACTACGCCACCACCAGCGGGGTCGGGCGGGCGATTGCGAGCCTCGGGGAGGGGGATGGTGAGAGGGAGGGGGATGGGGATGGGTGGCTCGAACCGCACTCCATCGGCCTAGTCGGCCTCGGCGTGGGGACGCTCGCGGCCTATGCCCGGCAGGGCGATTCTCTCCGCGTCTACGAGATCAACCCGGCGATCCGCGACCTCGCGCGCGAGCGATTCAGCTTCCTCGACGAATGCCCGACGACGGTCGAGGTGGTGATGGGAGACGCGCGGCTCGCGATGGAGCGGGAGATCGCCGCCGGTGCCCCCCAGGCCTTCGATCTCCTCGCCCTCGATGCCTTCTCGAGCGATGCGATCCCCGTCCATCTCCTGACGCGTGAGGCCTTCGAGACCTACCTCGCGCACCTCGCGCCGGAGGGGATCCTCGCCATCCACATCTCCAACCGGTACCTCGATCTCGCCCCGGTGGTGGAGCGCCTCGCCGACCACTTCGGCCTCGCGATCGTCTCCGTGAACGACCCCGGAGGTGATGAGTGGTGGATTTATAGCTCGACCTGGATGCTGCTTTCGCGCGACGCAGACGTGCTCGAGCGCGAGGGGATCGCCACCGCCTCAGATCCCTGCGGGGAGGGGGCTGGGTGCAGACTGTGGACCGACGACTTCGCGAGTGTCTGGTCGATCCTCATCCCGTGACGCGCGCGCGTGGGGCCCGATCAGGCCCCGCGGCCGCGGGATCGCTTGCCGCGCGGAGCAGGCTTCGAGGCTCCCCCCGCCTTCTTCTCCCGCCGCGGTCGACCGGGGTCGGCCTCGTCGGCATCGTGGTCGATGGCCAGGTCGAGATCCTCGCTCGCCTGGGACGGCGGGATCATCCCGGCGACCATCTCCATGTGCGGGTAGCTCGTGCGACCGTGGCCGACGCGCGGAACCGGCGTGGTGCCGACCGACGTCGGGAACGTGGCGGCGCCGGCGGCCGTCGCGAAGGGGGCCGTGACATACCCGACATAGCCGAGCCCGGCGAGGTGCTCGGAGTGGATCACCGTGTGCGACGGGAGGCGATGGCCGTCGGGCACAGGGTAACCGAGGCCCCCCTGCGAATGCCGCGGCATCACCGCGGGGAACGGCGTGGGAAACGGTGCGGACGGAAACGGTGTCGCCGGCGCCGGTGGCGCGAGGGGGATGACGGCCGGCGCCAGATGCTGGACGACGACCCGGGCCCTCGGCGTGGGCTCCGGCGGCAGGGGGATGGGGATGGGGATGGGCAGGGGGCTGGGGATGTGGAGGTGGGCGACAGGCTCCGGCCGGCGGACCTCCACCCGCACCGTCTCCGGCTCCGGCGCGACGACCCGCGCCGCAGGGAGGGAGGCGACGGTGGGATCGGCCCCGGAGAGCGAGCGCACCGACGCCCCCACCGCGCGGAAGATCTGCCCCACATGGGCATGGCAGGTGAGCACGAGCATCTGCCGCTCGCGGGGCTGGTCGGCGACGAACTCCATGAGCACCTCCGCCGCGGCGCGGGCCCGGCTATCGTCGAAGTTCACCAGCGCGTCGTCGATGACGACCGGCAGATGAACGCCATGCCGCTCGAGATCGCGGACGAGCGCCAGGCGGAGGGCGAGGAACACCTGCTCGCGCGTCCCGCGGCTGAGCCGGTCGGGGCTCCAGGAGAGGTCGTGGGTGTCGTGGACCTCGAGCCGGGCTTCGTGGATCGATGTGGTGATCCGGGTGTAATGCCCCTCGGTCAGCCGCACGAGCCAGCGCGAGGCCTCGCGGAGGACTGCCGGCTGATGGTCGCGGGCGAAGGCGGCCCGCGTCGACTCGAGCATCTCCCGGGCCGCCTCGAGGGTCCTGCGACGGTGGAGTTGGCGATCGAGATCGTGTTCGAGGGTGGCGATCTCGAGTTGGATTCCCTCGGTGGAATGGTCCTTGGCGGCCGCCTCGACGCGGGCGGCAGCGGCCTTACGCGCTTCGCGGGCCCGATCGAGCGCCTCGCGGGTAGCGACCGTGACGAGGTGGGCCTCGGCGATCCGCTGTTCGAGGGTCACCTGCTTCGCCCCGGTCATCCACTGTTCGAGCTCGGGGAGGTCGGCGAGCCGGCGGCGCGCGTCGCCCCACGCCCGTTCGGCGACCTGGGCCTCGAGCCGCGCCTCGTCGACCAGGGGGCGGCGGTCAACGAGGGGGAGGAATTCCTTCTCCGTCTCGACATTCCAGCGGGCGATGATCTCGCGCACCCGCCGATCGGCGAGCTTGACCCGCGCCAGTGCCTCACGGTGCCGGCGACGGGCGCGGACGAGCCGGGCGGTCATCTTGCCCCGCAGACGGTGAAACGTGGTCTCCCGGCGGAGCCGCTCCCGCAGCTGGAGGAGGTTCTCGAGCGCCGTGCCCTCGGGGAGCATGTCGCATTCGACGAGGATTTCCTCGACCTGGTGCCCCATCGCCGCGAGCTCGTCGCGGCGCAGTCGCGCCTCCTCCGAGGTCCGCTGCCGCTCCTCGTCGAGGGCCAGGAGGGCCGTCTGGTGCCGGGAGAGCTGACGGACATCGGCGGGGGAGAGGGTGGCGGGGAGGGCGCGGGCCTCGAGAGCCTTTCGCCACGACGTCCGGGCGGCAACGCGCCGCTGCGCCGCGTGGCCGAGATCCTGCTGGGCGGCTTCGAGCCGATCGGAGAGGAGGTGGAGTGAGCCCTCGCGCGTGGCGAGGGCCTCGAGGCGCTCGACCTCGTTTTGGGCCGCGACGAGCCGGCGGTCGGTCGTCGGGGCATGCTCCCCTGGCCAGCGCTCCACGCTGCCGCGGAGGGCGTCGAGCTTCTTGTCGAGGAGGCCGCACTGGGCCGAGGCGTCGTCGCGCTGCTTCCGGACCATCGTCACCTGCTGGCGGGCCGATTCGAGGCGGTCGCTGGCGGCGCGGTCGAGCGACCAGGTGACCACCGATGCCAGGCCGGTGCCGACCAGGCCGAGCGCGGCCATCGCGTAGGCGAGCGATCCGGTGACCGCCGCGGGGAGGAACAGGCCCGAGAGGACCAGCGCGGTCCCGGTGACGAACATCGCCCCCAGTCCGAGGAGCCACTCCAGCGGGATCAGCTGCCCGCGGAGACTCGCGGCCACGTCCCGGTCGAGCGCCGTCAGCGATTTCTCGAGCTCGATGACCTGGTCACCGGAGGCGATCCGGTTGCGGAGGAGAGCGGCCCGTCCGGCCGCCTCTTCGATCGCCGTGGCAAGCGACGCTCCCGCGGTCTGCGTGGCGGTTGACTTCAGCGCGCCGCGCGTCGACTCGACGGCCGCCCTGGCCTCGGCCACCGCCTGCTTCGCCCCCTTCAGAGCTCTGGCCGCCGCGGCCAACTCGCGTGCCTTCCCGCGGAGGCTGCCGAAGGAGCGGGCGAAGCCCCCCGGGAGGCTCATCTCCGCGAGGGTGTCGGGGGAGGCACCGGGCTTCGCCTCTGCCACGAGCAGCCGGACGAGCCCTGCAGCCCCGAGCTGCTCGCCGAAGCGGCGTGCCGCCTGCCGCGCCGTCGCCGCGGCCCGGGCCGACTCGGCCGCGAGCCGTTCCAGCCGCGGCTGCTCCTCGCACAGGGCCGCCACCGCGGCGCGCTTCTTCCAGATCTTCTCGTCGGCGGCGTGCGACTTGATCTCCCGGGCGATCTTTCCGCGGATCCGCTTGCGCTTCGCCGCCGACCGGGCCAGACCGTCGCGTCGCTTCGTGGCCAGCTGCCAGGCGTCGAGATCGGCATGGATCAGCGGGGCGGCCTCGAGCTGCGCCAGATGGTCGGTGGTCCGCCGCCACTCGCGGAACAACGGCTCGAGGGGGACGACCGCACGGATCGTCTCCTCGGCCAGCTTCGCCTGGTGGTGGCCGGTCTCGGAGGTGGCGATCTCGGCATCGATGCGCACCAGCTCGCTCCCGAGGGCGCCGGCGGCGACGGCCGGTGCCCCCATGCTCGCCAGCCTCCCCAGCGCGGCGCTGCGGCGCTGCCGGAGCGATTCGATCGGCGACACCTCCGGGTCGGTGGAGTCGAGCCGTTCGATGGCGACCCGCAGACTGTCGAGGACGCGCGTCACCCGGCCCCGATCGAGGCCGCTGGCCAGTTCGTAGAGCCGGCTCCCACAGCCCTCGGCCTCGAGGGTGTGGAGCTCCTGGAGCTCGTCGAGGCCAAAGGCCATCACGGCGGTGAAGGTCCGTTCATCGATGTCCCCCATGTAGTCCTGGAGGAAGAGGGTCGTGGCGGTGCCGCCGTCGGCTGCCGAGACGGTGAGATGATCGGCGACCGGAAGATCCTTCTCGGCGGTGTAGTCCTGCCGCGAGAGGCGCTCGAGGTGAGGGCCCTCGTGGCGGCGTTCGATGAGGATCCGGCGGGCATCGAGCCCGGCGCGCGCCTGGAGGCGGCCGCCGCAGGGGATGTGCGGATCGAGGATCCCCCGGCGGAACAGATGGCCGAAGCCGAAGAGGACGCCGCGGACGAACTCGAGGAGCGAGGTCTTGCCGGTCTCGTTCGTGCCATGGAGCACTTCGACGCCCGCGCCGAGCCCTTCGACCGTGACCCCCTCGAGGGCGCCGAAGCGGTCGATGTGGATCCGCTCGATGATCATACGGATGCTCCTCCGGTGGCGGGGCGCCGGCCCCGCCGTGGTCGATTCTTCAGGTTGATTCCATCAACTCCAGCGCCACCCAGGCCGACTCGCGCCCCCCTGGGGCTGCGGCATGCTTCTCTGCCTCGAGGACCTTCTCGGCGAGGAGTGACGCGAACGAAGCCGTCGTGCCGGAGGCGCTCGAGGAGGCGTTGCGCACCAGCGCCCCGAGCGGTTCATTGCGGTCGGCCTCGAGCTCCTGACACCAGACGCGGAACGATCGGGGGTCGAACAATTCCCGCAGCCGCCCCATCGTCTCGGCCGAGATCTCGGAGACATGGATGCGGCGGGTGAGGCTCCCCCCGCAGTCGATGGCGACGCGGACGACATGGAGGGGACCGGCCGGATCGGGCGTCATCGACTCGAGCGCTCCCCAGATGGTCGTGGCCAGCTCCTCGTCGTTGCCGGCCAGGGACTCGAGCGTCAGTGTCCGCCAGGTGACCCGGTGCGTCGGTACCTCCCGCCAGGCCGGACGGGCATCCGTACCGACGGGAAGCATCAACGCCGACGGCGAAGCGCCCCCCACCCCGTGGCCCGGCGACGGCGGGGGAATGGGGGCCGGCCCGAGGGTCGTCAGCGTCACCGCCCCGCAGGCGCCGGCGGCCGCCTCGCTGGCGAGTCGGGCCTGGAGTGCGGGGAGGGGGTGGACCCCGGCCGGAACCGCCTGAAGGCGCCTCGATCCCCACACGAAGAAGGTTCCCGACGCGGGCCCCGGGCCGGTGGCCAGCGGGGCATGGAGGCCATGCACCGGCGCTGCACCCTCGGCATGGATCGAGCTCCAGGCGTCGTCCCAGCCGACGACGATCCGTCGCTGGGCGGGGAGAAGGGAGGAGTGTGCCGAGGCGAAGGAGGGGACGAGTTGCCCGACGCCGGTCGTCGCCACCATCGGGCCGCGCGCTGAACAGATCTCCACCGACAAGCCGCGGATGTCGAGCCGTTGCGGCGCCGCCGGTGTCACGAACGACAGGCCGGTCGGTTCGGCGAGGGCCCGGGCGACATTGGCGCAATCGGTGGCGTCGTCGGCGACCCACACCGTCAGGCAGCCTTCGGCCGCCAGAGCGGTGATCTGGCCGCGGAGTCGCGCCGCCTGGGCAGGGCTCGCGCGGAGGGGGTCGAGCGTCGAGCCAAACAGCACCAGCGCCGCGGCGCGCGATTGGCGGGCCGTGGTCACTGCCACCTCGAACGCCTCCCACGGCGCGGCGGCGAAGGCGTCGACGACATCGGCCGGGGCGGCGGCCGGCAGCGGCAGCGGGCGGTCGAGCGCGGCATCGAAGGCGAAGACGATGTCTGCCACGGCGAGGCCCTCCAATGACCACTGACCAGGTCCGTACCTTGTGGGCCACGCCCCCAGGGCGGGGGCCGTCGAGGGGCGCGTGCCGGCTGCGGCAGCGCGCCCCGCTGAACGGGGCCCTTCCGGTGCCGGTCCATGGCCCGTGAAAGGTAGGGAAGATGGGGGCAATGTAACGCGTGCCCCCCGATCGCTCCAGCGGAAAAACCGAGGCGTGGGGAGGGGACTTCCCCCGGCGGGACGACCGGAATCGACGATCGACTCCGGTCAAGTGGAGAGGAGCGGTGGGGAGGCGGCAAATCCCGCTGCGAGTCGGGGGCTCCAGGCGGCCTCGTCGGCCGTTGGCCCGACGGCGGCGAAAACCCGGCTCCGCAGCAACACCCCCTTCTCAACCCCCGCCGGGAACAGCGCACACTCCACGCGCGCCCGTCCCCCGGCGCAGACCACCGTCAGTGTCTGGGGTTCGGAGGGGTGGAGCATCACGAGCACGGTCCGGCCGTCGCCGCGGCGGACGAGGACGATGGCAGGGTGGGGGATGGCCCGGGGGGAGAAGACAGGAGATGCCCCGGGGTGCCAGGTGGCCGAGAGGATCTCGGCCGCCGCAACGACGGAACTGACCGCCAGCGTGGCGTCGGCCCGCAGCTGCCGCGTCGTCGCCGAGGCGACGAGCTCCCAGGCGGCCAGCCCAGCGTCGGCGGGATGGGCGCGCCACAGCCCGGTGGCGCGGAGGCCGCGGTCATCCCCTGGCTCCCAGATGGCGGTGATGTCGTCGCCGCGCACCCAGGCATCGATCGGCGGCCGCCCCTCCCCGATGTCGAATCCGAGCAACCGATCCCCCGCCGGGGTGACGAGTCCTGAAGCGGGGGCCGTCAGATCGAGGACGGCGTGAGCGGCGCGATCGTGCGCCTGTCCCCCCGAAAGTGACCAGGCCGCAACGCCGCGATCACGGCCGGCGGTGGAGTGGGGCGACACGGAGGCCGATCGCGACATGGGAACCCTCGGCGGAGAGGCGATGGAGCTGGGGCAGGGAAAGCGTGCAGGGGAGTGAAAGGCGATCCCCCAGCGAGTGTAGCCGGCGGTGCGGGAAGTCCTCCATGGGAGCCAGCCGGTTCGACCCGCGGCGACATCCACCGGCGCGCGGGGAAAAAAACGCCCGGCTCGGCACCGGCCGAGCGGTCGTGGAGCGCCTCCTGCCGCGCTTCCGTGGCGGTCTGCTAGGGTGGTGGGGGCGATCGCGGTGCCCGGAAGTTGCCCCCGCGTCGCGTCTGTCGAGGAGTCTCCGCTGATGTCCGATCCGCTCGCCGTCTGTGAAGCCGCTGCCCGTGCCGGAGGGGGCGTGCTCCAGGATTGGGTGGGCCGGTTCGCGGTCTCGTCGAAGGGGCCGCGCGACTACGTCACCGAGGCCGACCTGGCGGCACAGGCCGAGGTCCAGCGGATCGTGCTCGGGGCGTTTCCCCACCACGGATTTGTCGGCGAGGAGTCGACCCCGGAGGAACAGACCCGATCCATGGGCGAGCACCGCTGGATCGTTGATCCGCTCGATGGCACCACCAACTATGTCAAGGGGATCCCCGCCTACTGTACGTCGGTGGCCCTGGCGCGTGGCGACGAGCTTCTCGTCGGGGCGATCTACGATCCGGTGCGGGACGAATGCTTCACCGCCCACGCCGGAGGGGGCGCGTGGCTCAACGGCAAGCGGATCGCCGCCGCGGCGACCGCCGACCTCGGCGCGGCAGTGGTGGCGGTGAGCTTTCCTGCCCAAGTCGACGGCACTTCCCCCGCCGTCCAGGATTTTCTCGCCGTTGTCCCCCATGCGCTGGCGATCCGCCGGAGCGGCTCGTCGGCCATCAATCTCGCCTACGTTGCCTGCGGGCGATTCGACGCCTTCTGGGTGCGGAGCATCAGGTCGTGGGACGTCGCCGCCGGGCTCCTCCTCGTCCGCGAGGCCGGGGGCTGCATCGGCCCGTTCGCCGCCGGGCCGGAGCTCGTCCTCGACACCCCCGCGTTCATCAGTGCCGCCACGCCGCGGCTCCTCGGCGAGCTCCAGCGCGTGCTCCCCCGGTGGCTCGACGGGAACGAGACCGCGCCGCGGTGAACCGGGGTGTCGGTGGTGCCGGTCGTGCCGATCGGTCGCGTCGTGCCGTGCGCGTCGGGCTGGCGGGCGCCGTCGCTTCCCGAGGGCGCGGCGTGCGATCCTGGTCGCGGGAAGCTAGTGTCGGGGGGAAGCCCTTGATGACGATCGACCGAGCCGTGGCCCGACAACCCCCGGGGTGGTGATGATGAGGCGGAAGCGAACCATCACCGTGCCCCATCCCAGGGTCGTGCACCTCCTGCTCCTGTTCGTGGCGACCGCCTGGGGGACGCTTGCGTGGGCGCGCCCGCAGGGGGAGCCGCCCGCTGCGGGGGGGATCGCCGTCCCTGCGATCCCCGGCCCCCCTGGCGGCGGGCCTGTTGGCGGCGGGCCCGGCCCGGGTGTCCCCGCGACGGCGCCGCCCCGGGGGGAGAGCGCCAAGGCGGCGCGCGCGGAGAGCGGGGGACCGCGCCCTGTCGAGCAGCCCCCGGAGATCTTCTATCTGCCCGACGACGGGGGGCGTCTCGTCCCCGTGCCTGGCTTCCAGTACCGCGACTTTCTGGAATTACTCGGCCTTCGCGACCGCTTGCCCGGCGTGCCCCGGCCCCCCGCCTTCGTCATCGAGAGCCTCGTTGTCGAGGCCCGTCCCGACCCAAGCAAGGGGGGCGATGGCTGTGGCGTCGAAATCACCCTCGGAATCCGCCAGCTGCGCGACGGCTGGGTCGACGTTCCGTTGCGACTCGGTGGGCTGATCCTCGCCGCCGACCCGCGGGTCGATGGGCCGGGGGGATTCCTCCTCGAGGGCCCGCGCCCCGACCGCGATGCCGGGGCCAACGGCTACCGCGGGTGGGTGTCGGGGAGCCGCGACGATCGGCACACAGTGACCATGAACGGTGTCGTGGCCCTCGAATCGCTCGTCGACCGCGAGACGTTCCTCCTCGATCTGCCCGTCGCGACGACGTCCCGGTGCGTGATTCGCACCCCCCGGGCGGAGCCGGTGGTGACCGTCCAGCCCGTCGGGCTCCCTCCACGCGTCGAGCCCGACGACGGCGGCGGGAGCCGCGTCGTCTGTGAAGGGATCGGCGGGGAGACGAGATTCCGGGTCGCGGGGCGGGGCGCCACGGCGGCGGGGGCCGGCGTCCTGCCGCAGGTCACCGTGGAGAGCCTCGTGCGGATCGATGGCCGCGTCGCCGTGATCGACGCGACGGTGCGGATCGAGGGCCTGCCGGCGGAGCAGGGGTCGGTGCGGTTGACGCTCCCCCCGCGCTGTACGCTCGTCGGTGTCCGCGAGCCGGCATCCCGGGTCCATGCCGCCGACGAGACCGGCGCGGGAGGCGAGGGCCCGGCGACGATCGAGGTGCAGCTGGACCGGAGGGGAAATGGAGTGGCGGTGGTGGAGCTCGAATGCGAGTGCCCGGTCGATCCCTCCGGCCGCACGCCGTTGGATCCACTCGGTTTTGTCGTCGAGGGGGTGCCCGGCTGGAGACAGCGGGGACGGACAGCGCTGGTGGTTGCGGGGGAATGGCAACTCGATTGGGACGATCCTGGTGCCAATCGCCGCGTCGATCCGGCACCGGCCGCCCGTCAGCCCGGGTTCGTCGCCGCCTTCGCCCACGACGCCCAGCCGGCGAGCCTGCCGATGCGGGTCCGCCCCCGCAGCAGCCGGGTCGTTGTCGAACCGGAATACCGGTACACGATCGGCGCCGCCCGCGTCGTCCTCGAGGCCAAGTTCCGCGTCTCCGTCCGCGGCGCGCCGGTGACGCGCCTGTCGCTCGGCCTCGAGGATTGGACGATCGACGAGGCCTCCCCCGCGACCCTCGTCGATGCCGCGGCGGTCGCGTCGCGCGACGGGGAGGTCGTGATCCCGTTCCTCCAGCCGCTTGTCGGCGATGCCGTCGTCGAACTGCGGGCCGCCCTCCCCGTCGACCGGTCGGGCGACCGCCTCTCCTGGACGATGCCGCAGCCGCGCGCCGACCTCGTCGGTCCGGCGACGGTGACCGTGGTCGCCGATGCCGACATCGAGGTCCTCCCCGACAGCGAGAGGATCCGCGGATTGGTGCGGCAGGTCGTGCCGGCCTCGCGGCGCAGCGACGGAGACCGGGGGCTCCTCGTCTACCGGCTCGACGGCGCGGTGGGGGAGTTCCAGGCGACGCGACGATCGTTGCCGCGCCGCGTCGAGGTGGCGATCGACGTCCGCGCTACCGTCGGCGAGCGCCAGACTGTCGTCGAGGAGACACTCGAGCTCGACGTCGCCCATCTCCCCCTCGAATCGATCGATATCGTCCTCCCCCCCGCCGTCTCCGCCACGGGGACGTTCGAGATCCGGCAGGGGGCGCAGCTCCTCTCCCCCTTCGAACTACCCAACGGCGATCCGACGTCGCCCCGTGGAGAGGGCACGCCGCTGCGCACCCTCCTTGCCGTGCCGCTGCTGGGGGCGGGGGAGGTCGTCCTGCGGTGGACCGTGCCGACGCCACGGCCGGAGGGGGACGGCGAGGTCGTGGAATGGCCGCTGGTCCTCCCCCGTGGGGCGCGGATCGGACGGCAGTCGTTCACGCTCGTGACCGACGACAGCGCCGTTGTCGATGTCCGCGGCGACGTCTGGAAACGGGACGCGGCGGCGAACCTGTCGGTGGCCGAGCGGACCTGGGTGGCGACCCGGATCCATGAGTCGGTGCCGCTGACGTTCTCGCCGCAGCCGGGGAACGGCGGCGGCGACACGGTCGTCGAGGCGGCATGGCTGGAGACGCGGCTCCTCGCCGATCGGCGCGAGGATCGATTCCGCTATGCCGTCACCACCACCGGCCGGAGGCTGGTGCTCGCGCTCCCCCCGACCTGTCTGCCGGTGCGTGACGGCAAGCCCGATGCCGCGGCGGTGGAGGTCCGTCTCGACGGACGGCCGATCCTCGGGGCGGTCCGCCCCGACGGCGCCGTGGCGATCGACATGCCGCGCGCCCCGGGATCCGTCGCGGGCCGCGCTTCAGTGCTCGTGACGATCGGCATGTCGCGACCGCGGAGCGTTGCCGAAGGGGGCGGATCGGCGTGGTTCGTCGGAGGCGTGGTCGGTCCGCTCCTCCTCGAGGCGCCGCGGTTCGCCGATGGAACGCTCCAGCGTCGGTTTTTCTGGGACCTGATCCTCGATGATGAGGAACACCTCCTCGCCGGCCCGGCTCAGTGGACATCGCAGCAGCGCTGGGAATGGGGCGCGCTGGGGCTGAAGCGGGCACCGATCGTGTCGCGTGGGGTCCTCGCCGACTGGGTGTCGGGGGCGGTCCGGTCGGCGGTGCCGCGGTCAGCGTTGGCCGATCCGAACGGGGGGGGCGACCCGGCCAGACCGAATGTCCCCCAGGAGCCGCCGTTCGTGTCGGGGCGGATCGTGTTCGCCGGGACCGGATCGCCCGGCTCGGGCACCGTCTGGCTCCTCCCCACCTGGCTCCTTGTCCTCCTCGTCTCGGGCCCCCTCCTCGCGCTCGGGCTGACGATGGTCTACCGCCCCGCCTGGCGCCGGGTGCCGGCGGTCTTCGCGCTGGCGTTGCCGGCGACGCTGGCGGCGGTGGCGTTCCCCGCCATCGCCCCGCTCGTCGTCCAGGCGGCGATCCCGGGATGCTTGCTGTCGTTCCTCGCGGCCCTTCTGCGGCGGGGCTCCGGGGAGGTGGGCCCGACGGTCGCGCCGCCACGCCCCCTCCCCCTCGACGACTCGACGCGGCTCGCCTCCAACCCATCGCTGATCGTCAATCTCGAACCGCCGTCGGCGGTCCGGACCGAGTCGCCGGGAAGGGGGTTGCCATGATCCGCCCCCGCGACGCCGGCCTGTGGATCGCGCTGGTGGCGCTGCTGATCCCCACCGTGGGCGCCGAGCCCCCGTCCCCCGCGGCTCCCTCCTCCGGCGTGTCGCCCGCGGCGACGATGCCGTTCCACCGCGTCCGGGTTCCGGCGGGGAGGCTCGGTGACGTGCCCCTCGGAGGGCACCGGCTCGTGCCGGTCCCGCTCGAGGAGTTCGAAGCGGCCCTGTCGGCCACCGAGGGGGATCCCGGGGTGACCGGCGCGCCGCGCCCCGGCCACCCATCGGCCAGCGTCGTCAGGGAGGCGACCTGCAGTGCCACGCTCGCCCCGGACGGTCGCCTGCTCGGCACCTCGACGATCGACCTGGCGGCGGATGATCTTCCCGCCGCGATCTCCCTGGGGATGGTGCCGGTGCTCCGGGGCGCCTGGGAGGGGGACGATGCCGGCGGCGAGGTGACCCTTCATGGCGGAGTGAAGGGGCTCGGCTGCATGGCATCGCGCCCGGGGCGCTATCGTTTCCAGTGGGAGCTGCCGCCGCCGGAGGAGGGGAGCAGGTTCGTCGTGCCGCTCCTCCCCGCGCTGCGGACGCGCATCGACCTCGGGCTCCCTGCGGGAATGTCGCCGCTGGTCGAAGGAGAAGCCGGTGCGGTGCAGGTCGTGGGCGGGCCCGACGTCGGGCCGACCGGGGAGGGGATCTGGCGGATCGACGTCGGGCCCCGCGCGGCCGTCGCGTTCACACCGCTGACGACGAAGGAGTCGCCCCAGCAGTTCGGCTGCTGGCAGCGGGCCGTCATGGGGCGCGGGGAGGTGCGGGTCACGGCCGTGTTTGTGCCGACGGCGCCGTGGCGGACGGCGCTGCTCGCGGTCGACGCCGATCCGCGTCTGTCGCCAGAGTCGGTGACGGTCACCCTCCCCCGGGCCGGGGTGCGTCCTGCCGACATCGGCCCGCGGGACGTGGCAGGGACGACGGCGGTGCGGCTCCCCGCCGCATCCCTCGGCACGATGGCGCCGGTGACGATCACCGCGGTCGCCCCGCTGCCGATGCGCGGAGAGGGGGGTGAAAAGCCCGCCGAGTCGGGCGCTGGGTGGCTGCCGCTGGTGTGGCCGATCGCGGCCGAGTGGGCCGGCGGCGGGATCGTCGTCGAATGCGACCCTGGGCTGGCGCTGGTCGACATCAGTGCCGAGTCGTGCCTGCCGGTGGCGGAGGAGAAAATCGTCGCCTGGCCGATCGTGGCCAACGCCGAGCCGGCGGGGGACCGGGCCCGGGTGTCGTTCGAGGCGCAGGCCCCGCAGGCTCGGGTGCGGGTCGGCGTGGCGCCGCGGGGGGCGGAGCTCGACGTCGCCCGGGTGACCACCGTCGACATCGGTCAGGCGGTCGTCACGGCGCGCGCGGCGTGTGATCTCCGCGTCCGCAGGGGGGAGGCGTTCGAGGTCACCGGCCGGGTCGCGCCGGGGTGGTTCATCGACTCCGTCGAGGCCGTCGAATGGCGTGGCATCGGCGTCGAACGGACCTCGGCAAACGCCTCGCTCGACTGGCGGATGGTGCGCGACCTGCGCGGAGACCTGCTGCGGATCGGTTTTCCCACCGCCGCGACCCCGCAGCGGGGATTCACGCTCGCGATCGCCGGGCATCGCGCCGGGATCACCACCGAGGTGCCGTTCACCGGCGCTGAAATGGACATGCTGCGCCTCGACGGGGAGACCGCGGGCCAGGCCGTCCTCGCTTTCACGTCCCCGCCCGAAACGACGATCGAACTCGATCCCCCGGCACCACCGCCGGCGGCGCTGCCGGAGCGGTTGGCGGGCTTGACGGCCAAGGCCGCCATCCGCGCCTGGATCCCGATCGAGGACGGGGCGATGGCGGCTCCGGCCAGCCTGCTCGAACGGCGGCCCCCGGTCGAGGCCGACACCCGGGTGCGGCTCACGGTCCTCGACGACCGGATCACCGAGTCGTTCACCTTCTCCTGCACCCCGGGGGCCGCGGCGCTCGATGCGGTCGTCGTCCATTTCTCGGAGCCGACCGACGACCTCCTCGAGTGGTTGCTTCTACCCCCCGCGGGAGGGTCACTCGCCGTGCGGCGGATCGATCGTCGTGGCGAGGGTGGGGGGAGCATCGACGAGGGGGAGTCGTGGCTCGTCGAACTGCAGCCCCCGGTCCGCGGTAACGTGCGGATCCGGGCCGCACGCGCCATCCCCTTCGGCGGTCCGGTGGCGGTCCCGCTGGCGTGGGTCGATGGCAGCGATCCCCAGCAGGGGGGCGTGGTGATCGTCAACGCCAGCCGTCGTCGGCCACAGATCGTCAACCGCCGCCTCGAGGAGCTGCCTCCGGCCGGACGGTCGGGAGACGACGATCTGCCGAAGGGAACGCTCGCCGAGTTTGCCTTCACGCCACCGACCGACCGCTCACCGGCGGTGACGCCCGCGGCCGAGATCGTACCCGGGGGGCGCGATCGTGATGACGAGGCCCGGGCCTGGGTGTGGAGCGAGGAGACAACCTGCTGGTGTCATCCGACCGGCGTGACCGAGTACGAGACCCGCTTCGACATCGAGAACCATGGCCGGACGGAGGTGGCCGTCACCCCGCCGGCGGGAGTGTTGGCGCGGGGCGTGGTGATCGACGGCGTGCCGGCGACAGTGTTGCCCGACGTGATCACGGGGGCGTGGCGGGTCGATCTCCCGGCGGACCGGCGCTTCATCCGGCTCGTGGTCCGCTCCGAGACCTCCGCCGCCCCCTCCCCTTTCGCCTGGAATGTTCCGCTCGCCAGTGCCGGGATAGATGTTCCGGTGCTCGAGAGGGTCTGGCAGGTGCTTCTGCCCGACGGCGTCGACATCGTCACGCTGCCGATCGGATTCCGCGAGGTTGGCGCAGCCCGCACCGGCTGGCTCGAGCGCCTCCTTCCCGTGACGATCCGGGGGCGATCGGCGCCCGGGGCCGAGGTCGCGCGCCCACGGAGTCGACAGGGAACGATCGACGCCGGCTTCCGTGAGCGGGTCCTCGTGCAGCGTGCCGGGCGCGGTGCCGGGGTGAGCGTCCGTCTGGTCCATTCGCGCTGGCTGTGGGGCGGGGCGTTGTTGGTCTGTCTCGCCTTCGCGACCCTCGGGTTCCTCACCGCTAGCCTCGTGAGGCGACTCCTCGTGGCGGTCACCCTCGCCGTCGCAGGCTTGTGGCTGCCGCTGCCGCTCGACGGCCTGGCCCGTGCCGGCCTGTGGGGGCTGGCGGTCGCCGCGCTCCTGCGGCGGGCCGTCGGCCGGTGGCGCGGCACGCTCCCCCTCCTCGTCGTGGCGCTGCTCCTGGCGCCCGCTTCCGCCGCCGCCCGGCAACCGCTCCCCACCGGCCTGGCGCCGCCGCCGGCCGACCCCTCCGCGGCGGAGGATTCGCTCCCGGTGTTCATCGTTCCGGGGCTTCGCTCTTTAGAAGGATCTGACCCCTCCGATGAGCGCGGCGATACGGCCCTCGTTCCCGAGCCGCTCTACCGGGCCCTCTCGGCGGCCCTCGGGCGGAAGGCGGCCTTCGGGGTCCGCATCCACGCCGTTCGCCTCCGCGCACGCCCCGGAGCCGACGGGGCATGGACGCTCGACGTCGACCTCGATGCCGATGCCGGCGGACTGATGACGCTCGTTCAGGAGGACGGAGCCCGCTGGGATGAGGCGGGGCCGCGCGTCGATGGCCAGACGGTCGTGCCGACGCCCGACAGCGATGGCCGTCGGCTCGGCGTCGGTTTCGCCCATGCCGGTCGGCACCGGCTCGAGGTCGGCGTGATTGTCCGGCCGACCCGCGCCGGCGAGGTCGACAGCGCGATCGTCGCGATCCCCTTCTCCCCCCGCGCCGAGTTGGTCGTCGAGGGGCCACTCCCCGTGGCCCGCGGCGACGCGTCGGTCCTCCAGGTCGATGCGCTCGGAGCCGACGGTCTTCCCCGGCGCGTCCGCCGCCCCGCGGATGGCAAGCGGGCGGCGACCGGATTCGATGTCAGCCGCGCGACGCGCGTCCGCCTCGCTTGGGCGGGAGATGGCGGAACGCGGATCGTCGACACCATCCCGATGGCGGAGAGTCGCAACGACCTCGCCTGGGCCGACGGTGGCTGTCGACTGACGGCGACCTACGCGATCGACCCCGGCGATCAGATCGTCCGCAGCCTCGTCCTCCGTGCCGATCCGCGCCTCGGGGCCTTCGCCCTCACCGAGCCGGGATTCATCCTGACGGCGCTCGGCGGCGGGAGATTTCTCGTCGATGTGGCGAATCCCCGTCGGGGCCGGATCGCCTTCGGGGCGACCTGCTTGATGCCGTTGGCGGACCCGGTCGGCTTCTTCGATCTGCCGTCGGCCTGGCTCGAGGGAGCGACCAGCGACGCCCGTACGACCCAGCTCGAACCGTCGGCTGAATTGATTGTCAAGGCGACGCTCCCGGAGGATGCGACACTTCTCCCCCCGCGCGGCGCGGGGACACCCGTCGGGGGGCTCGTGTGGCGGAGTGAGAGCGGCCGCGGCGTGCGACAGGGGGAGTTTGAAGGGGGGGGGTCGGCCGGGGTGGCGCGCGCCAGCACGCTTACCTCCGTTGCGGCGCGAGTCTCCGTCGAGCGGCGCCGGCAGCCGCCGCGGGGGAGCCAGCGGATGGATGTGGGGTTTGCCGCCGATGCGATCCGCCTCCGGCTCGAGGCCCGCATCGATGCGCTGCTCTCACCGCTGGTGGCGATCGGGCTCGAGATCCCGGAGGGTTGTGACATCGATGAGGTGTCGCTCCGCGAGGATCCGGGGGGCGTCCCCGCCGCGGCAGAGATTGTTCCGATCGGGGTCCGGTGGCGCCGTGATGGCCCCCGGCGGATCGTCGTCGTCGTCCAGCGCCCGCGCCCCGGTGTCTTCCTCCTCGCCGTCGCCGCCAGTCTCCACGGAGCGCCGGCCAGCGCCGGCAGCCTCCCACTGATCCGGTCCGTTTTCGATCCGGGCGGACCGCTGACGGCGACCTGGCGAATGGCGGAGGGGCGCGTCGCGATCGTCGGCGGCGGTGGACCGGGGGGCGAGGCAGCCTTCGCCCCCAGCGGATCGGTGGAGGTCGCCGCCGATGCCCCGGCCCCCGCGTACCGCGTCATCGACCGCGCGCCGGACGAGGCCGTGGCCGCGCCGGTCGCAGCGCCGGCGGCCCTCCGCGAGCCGAGGGTCGAGGTTGCTGCCAGCGAGGGGCTTGGTGAGGCCCGGGTCGAGTTCGCCGAGACCCACTTGGCGATCGATGCCCGGGGACGGGCCTGGGGGGTGTCGAGATTCGATGTCGTCGCCGCCGACCCGCTGATCCGCATCCGGATCCCGGCGGGGATGCGGATGTTCGACGTGTTCGTCGACGGGCGGATCGCCAACGACGCCATCCCCGCCCGGTCGAGCATCGCCGAGAACGCCTGGGAACTGCGGTTGCTCGATGTCGGGTGGCCCCGGTCGATCGTCGCGGTCTATGCCGGTGACGTCAGCAACGGCCTGCCAGTTGACGGCATCCTCGAGATCCCGGAGCCGGGCATCGTCGGGCTCGCTTCCCTCCACGCCGCGTGGATCCTCGAGCTCCCCGACGGGGTCGTGGCCCGAGCGCTCCCGCCGACGGCCACCGTCGACGAGGAGACGATGACGGCGGCCCGACAGGGGGCGATCGAGCGACTCGCGACCGGCTTCGACCGGGCGATCGCCCGGGCCGCGCCGGACGACGCCCGCCGGCTCGGGGATTTCCTCCGGCAGCGTCGCCGCGAGGCCGTCCTGCCGTTGCCCGCTGCCTGGTCGCACGTCGGGATGCGCGACAGCCATGCTGCCGCCGCGTGGGCGGCCCCGATGCGGTTTCTCCAGGGGCGGGATGCGCCCAGTCTGCGGATCGTCGTCGCCCGCCGCACCGACGCCTCGTTGTCTGGGCGGGTGATCACGACAGCCGTCCTGCTCCTCGGCATCGTCGCCCTCCTCGAGGCGCGGCGGAGGAGTCCGCTGGTCGCGCGCTTCGCCTCGGCGCTCCTCGGTCCCTGGTGGGTGGCGCCGAGCTTCGTGATCGTCGCGGGGGGGGTCTGGGTCGCGACGCTCGATCCGACCTGGCCGGGATGGCTGGCGATGGCCATCGGCGCGGCGCTGGTGTCGATGTGGATGCCGCGGCAGTCAGGGCGCTGGTTCGGCTGGCGAGCGCCGCGGGGGGGAGGGCAACCCGGGCGAATCGTGACCGGAGAGACTGCCACCCGGCTTGGCCCCGGCCCCCGGCTTGCCACCGGGAGCAGCGCCGCGCCCTCCGGTTCGACCGTCCGCCCGGCCGGCTGATCGGGCCAACGCCCTCCGCGGGCCGCGGCTGCCGGGCCCTGTCGGCCCGCCCCCCCGCCGGAGCGTCGTCGCCGCAAGAGCGTTTTTCCCGTGGTTGTGTGGGGGAAAGCGGTCTGGTTCCGCGTCGCGGCGGTTCGCTAGTGTCCGCCCCCCCGCGATCGGCATGACCGCGGGAGCCGCGATCGCGTGCCGAAGGAACGGCACGTTGATTCCCACGGAGGTGGAGTCGACATGCTGGAACGATGCTTCGTGCGACCGGTGCTCGTGGTGCTCGCCGCCGTGCTCGCCCTGGGGGCCGGACGGGTCAGTGCCGCCAGCCATCGGACCGCGAACTTCGTCATCGACGCGCCGACCGACGGCCAGGCGAGAAAGATCGGCGCCGCTGCCGAGCAGTATCGTCATGACCTCGCGGTGGAATGGCTCGGCAAGCCGCTGCCGCGGTGGAACCGCCCCTGTCCGATCAAGGCCCAGGTCGCCCCGCATCTCGGGGCCGGCGGCGCCACGAGCTTTGTCTTCGACGCCGGCGAGGTGTTCGGCTGGACGATGACGATTCAGGGGAGCGAGGAACGGATCCTCGATTCGGTCCTCCCCCACGAGATCACCCACACGATCTTCGCCAGCCACTTCCGCCGTCCGCTGCCGCGCTGGGCCGACGAGGGGGCCTGCACGACCGTGGAGCATCCGGTGGAGCGTGCCCGGCAGCACCGCCTTCTGATCGAGCACCTCACGACCGGCCGGGGGATCGCCTTCCCGGAGATGTTCGCGATGCGCGAGTATCCCGCCGACGTCCTCCCTCTCTACTCGCAGGGCTATTCGCTGGCCCGCTATCTGATCGAGCGCGGGGGCCGGCACCGCTACGTCGCCTTCGTTGGCGACGGCCTCGCCACCGACGACTGGACCGGCGCCCTCCAGCGTCACTACGCCGTTCCGGGCGTGGCCCAGCTCCAGCACACCTGGCTCGACTGGGTCCGGCAGGGCTGCCCGGCCCCCCCGGCATCACTCCTGGTCGCGGCGCCAGCCCCTCCGGCCGCGTTCGCTCAAGGTCCCACGGCCCGTGGGCAGAGCCCGGAGCCGCTCCCCGTCCCGCTCCCCGAGCCGCTTCCCGAGCCCCCCGCTCCCCAGGCCCGCCCGGTGGCAATGGCGGGGCGGCGTTCGATCTACGCCCTTCAGGCCCGCCGCATTCCCGACGGCGGCCTGCCGTCGGACCGGCCCGAGCCGGCCGTCCCCACGCTCGCCCCCTGAGCGATCGGGGAACGGGCGGCCCCGCAGGCGACGCGGCTTCCGGGGGCGATGAGTGCTCACCGCGCAGGATCGGGTGATTCTCCAGACCGTATCAACACACGTTGGCCAGGCTTGCATGGTGACGGAGTTCCGGAAACTCAATCACGACTGGAATGCCGAGCCCAACGCTCCGGAGCCATCCGTGCAGGTTGATGGCTGCGACGTCGTGCTGGAGTTCTTTGCCAACTCCTTTCTGTTCCCCCGATTCTCGGAGGGGCAACGCCTGCGACTGCGGTTCACGAATGCGAGGAGATACCGCCTTGGACCAACCAACGACGAAGGGTGGTATCGTGGGCAGTGCCGCTTCAGTGGAGAGGCACCCGCCTGGGGAGAGTTCTACGAGGTGACGGGCGACCTCAAGCTCGAGCGGAGTCCGCACGACTGGCATCGAGTCGGAGACGCTCGCCCAGCGGGGAGGAGTTTTCTCTTCTATTTCCGCGACGAGACCTTCGAATGCGAAGCCGATGACTGGGTCTTAGAACAGTGACTGGCGACCGAGGCGCTGCGGCCGGTCTGCGGCGTCGCTGAAGTTGTTTGAGGGGCGGCGCTCCAGCGAGCCAATCGCTGCCGATCGGGAGCGTTCTTTCGTGTGGTAGTCTCATGTTCGTGGCCCGACTCCGCGACGTCCTCGAACGCCTTGAAGCGATACCGGAACTGCACGGTTTCGCTTGGCAGGACGTCCTCGCGGTACGCCTGAAACAGTTCCAGCATGTGGTGTACGACGTCGTGTTTGCCGACCGCATTGAGGTGCTGGCCGTCTTGCACGGCGCCCGCGATGCGTCTTCGTGGCAGTCGCGGGCGCCGCTGACGAAAAAGGCTCGCGAATGAGAGTCAACGGTACGTGTGATTCGTCGGCGATCGATGAGGCGAGCCTGCTCACGCGTGAAAACGTCCGCCGGCAGTTCGCGGACTTCCTCGACCGGCTCGCCTCCGGGACAGCCCATGCCAACGAGTGGCTGAACTTTGTGGTCGTTCACTACCAGGACGAGTTCTTGGAAGAGATGCGACGCTGCACGGTGCGGCTTTCCAGCGGTGAGATGTCGCCTGTGCTTCAGTCGACCGAGGGACGACACCTTCTCACGGCGTGGGCCGTTGCTCTCCGCTCGGCCGCAGGTGGGGACGCGGAACAAGGAGCTGGGACAGACCCAGGGGGAAGGGTAGGCTGATCGAGGGTCGAGGCTCCGGCAGGCATGCTGCCTCTGAGCGGGATGGTGTGGCGGCCCTGAGGAATCGACCGGATGGCGTTCTCAGTTCACTGGCGGCTGATGTTTCGGGTCGGCAGTCGCGACGCATTCCAAAAGTGCTTGGATCGCTCGCTTGCCTTGCTCGGACCGGACAGCGTGCCGGGCGAGGGGCAGCCGTACTGCAAGATTCCCGACCTGTGGGAGTGCCGCGTGTCGGCTCCCGCTCCGGCTGGCACGGTAGCCGACCAAGGGTTGGGCACCCTGCTTGCAGCCAACCGTCTGGACACCGGGTGGCGCCTCAACGGGTCCTTGTCTCCTGTGTCGGTGACCGGATTCAGTGGGGTGCTGGCGGTTGGCAAGAGCGGTGGATCGGCTCACATCGCGGGCTTGGAGTGGGCGTCTTTTGATCTGGCCGTCGATGCCGAACCGGGCGATTCCACCGATGGCGGTGTGGGGTAGGATATGAGAGGGTCGGCGCGACAGGGGGACGATCGCTGATCGGCGTGGTCGTTCGCGAGAGGAGATAACGGAGGCTGCCGGTGAAAACGCCACGTCCGCTACGGCCTGACGGCTGGTTGATCGACGATCATCCTCGCGGGTGGGATCTTCGATGGTTGCCGTGGACCTGCTCTATCGGCCCCCAGGCTCTCGTCGTGATCAGTGCTGCATGGATCGTCGCTGACGGTACCCGCAGCTATCTGCAAGGAAATCCGGCCATTCCTTTCTCGACCTATCTTTTCGCTTACTCGCTTTTTCTGCTGACCCATCTGTCGCTGTGCATCGGGTGCTGGCACCCGGCCAGGCAGATCACGGCACGGGATGGCCTCGTCACCTGTTTGGCCGGCACCTTTCCCGAGCGGTGCCTCGGGTCGCTTCGCCGCATTCGTGCGCGGAGCGGGCGCGACAGATCGAAGCTCGTGTTCACCGGTAATCGCGTACCGGACGTCGAGTTGATTGGCGAACCGGGGCTGCCCGACGCAGTCGCGGAGAGCCTCCTGCACGACCTTCCGCTTGCCCGCTCTGGTTGTTCGTGAGCCTCGCTCAGAGCCTCTGGCGGAAGCCGGGATGGGGAGTGGCCCTCGGGCGTGCGGCCATCCCCGTGGCTGTGTTTGCGATTGCCCTGGCGAACGATGCGTTGCAGCGCCGTCTCGCCCTCGGGCGGGCGGAGCGTGTCGTCGACGCGATCCGTGCTTTCCATGACGAGCACGGTCGATATCCGAGCGAGTTACAGGAACTCGTGCCGAAGCAGTTGCCATTCGTACCGCAGCCGAAGAACGCGATCGTGTTCAACGAGTTTTCGTATGCGACGGGTGGAAACGAGCGCGGCGCCATGGTGTGGTGGATCGACGTGCCGCCCCACGGTAAACGCTCGTATCACTTCGACGAGGCACGGTGGTCGTCCACCGACGAGGCGGGTAGGCTGTCCGGGGGGGAGTGTTTCAGCAGCCAATCGCCGCTGCGAAGCCGGAACGGTCGTCACGCGGAGAGCGCAACGATGGGGCCAATGAGCCGGTGGATACTCGCCGGGGTGGCGGTCGTGCTCGTGTCGGCCGCGACGGCCGTCATCACGACGATGAGCCTTCGACCAGGAGGTTGGGGGGGGACGGCGACAGCGAACGTTGCTCGCGAGATCTTCCCGGCTGGCCCGGCGGAACGGCTGCTCTGGCCGACGGATCGGGCGTGGGTGTTTTCCGTCCGGCTGGATGGGGCTGGTCCGAAGTCTGGTCTCAGAGCCGCAGTGCGGACGGCCGATATGGGCGAGAACGAGGGCTGGGCCTACGAAAAGGTTGCACGAGGGGCGCCCGAACGGACTGGCCCATCAATGAATTGGCAGACCGCGCCGGACACGGCGATCGTATCGATCCAGGTCTTTGGTCCCGGAGAGGGGCCGGCCGGTGGAGATCGGGATCGCGAACGCCTGATCGTTCGACTGGAGGCCGGAGGCGTGGCCAACAGGGCTGTAATCGCCATTGAGGGTGCCGTCACGGGGTATGGCGGCAATGGGTACGCCGAGTGGGTGAATGGGGAAATCCATCTCATGAACCTGTGGGCCAAGTCGGGAGAGGTTGAGACCCGTTACGACGTCGTGTTGAGCGAGTACCGAAACACTGAATCAGACGCTCCGGCAGACGGCGGGGGCGGATAGGCTTTTTGGGCCAGCCCTCTGTGCCAATGATAGGTGAGCCACCCGCCTTGTCCCCAAGAGTGGAGACGCGAGGAGGGAGGCTGATCGAGACGGAGGAATGGTTGGACTTCGATAGGGTGCGGCGGGCGGAACGGGAGGATCACTCGATTGGTGATCCGCCCGCCATTGCGGCTGCCTGAAGGGAGGTGGTCTGTGCGGCGCGAGATTGACCTGAGCCACCACGCGATAGGATGATGGTGAGGATCATCAGCGCGAGGAAAGCAACTCGACGGGAGCGAGAAGACCATGAAGAAGCCACGCGCCCGTAAACCTGTGGCCAAGTCGGCCGGCGAACTCGGCGACGAGTATCGTTTCGATTATGCCAAAGCAAAACCGAACCGATTCGCGTCGCAGGTGGACCACACTCGACTGGTCGTGACTCTGGATGCCGACGTCTCCGTGGTGTTTTCCACCCCCGCGGCGGTCAACAACGCGCTCCGATCCTTGATCGCGGCGATGCCGACGCAGGTCTCGCCGAACAAAGCACCGATCCGGAGCCGCCGAAAACAGGGCGCCTGAAAGCTTGGCTGCCGGCCTGCGGGCCCGTTGCGGCCAGCGCGGCCGGCGAGACGGTCGCTCCGTCCGGTCGGGGGCGTAAAGCCCGCCCTGGCCGGTCGCGGCGCGTCGGTGACATAGCCGTGTGGCTCAGCACGGCTGGGGCCGGGGTTCCGTGGCTCCATGCCCGGCTCGACGACCGCCCCAAATACTTCGGGTTTGCCCCGTACAGGGAACATTCCCGCCCGTCGGCCGGGATGTCTCGGGCGGCAGCGGGAAGGAAGGTGGACGTTCAGGCTCACCCGAGAGCCGCTGTCGCAAACCCCGGGCAGGGCGCTTGGGCACATCCCTCATCGCTCCGCCGGCTCGTGAACAATGCCTTCCTTCCGGAAAGTCGTCGGCCATGACTTCCTCATCAGGAAGAAGGAGGTCACTCCTCCAGCCGCGAGACACACCAGGTAAAGTCCGATCGCGAACGCGAGGCTGTCGCTGCCCGGAAGCATTGCCGCGATGAATGCCGTGGGCAACGCGTACAACGTCGCGAACACGGAGGCGAGGACCATTCCCGCAAAGACGATAGCGCACTTGGCGATCATTGGTGTTCCAGACAAGGGGGGCGTTGCTTTTCCAGCGGTATTGACCGCAGGCGCCAGCCTGCTACTGCCCGGCGACGAACCACGTGAGGTGGTAGAAGACCGGTGCCGCGAAGCACATCGAGTCGACCCGATCGAGGACGCCGCCGTGGCCCACCACGAGCGTGCCGTAGTCCTTGACGCCGCGGTCGCGCTTGATCGCCGACATCGTCATCCCGCCGGCGAAGCCCATCACCGCCACGACGAAGCCGACAAGCGCCGCCTGCCAGGGCTCGAAGGGGGGTGCTGCCCACCACAAGACGGCGGCGAGCAACGCCGTACTCGTGGCACTGCCGAGCAGGCCCTCCCAGGTTCGCGTCGAGCTGACCTCGGGGGCCACCGGTCTCCGGCCGGCCATTCGGCTCCAGACATATTGCATGCAGTCGGCAAACTGGACGAGGAGGATGAGAAAGAAGAGAAGCCGGAAATTGGCGTCGCTGTTGGCCGGATCCTGCCCGCGGATCCTCACATGGAGCAGCGCCGCGGCGAAGGAGAGGCAGTAGACGCAGACGACCAGCCCGGCCTGGATCTTCGCCGTCCGCTCGAGGAAGCGCCTGTAGTCGCCTGCCATGGCCACCCGGGCGAGGACGAAGAGCGTGCCGTAGAGGGGAAGGAAGACGCTGAACAGGTCGTAGCGGTCGTAGGCCACGAGAACGTAATGGAGCGGTGTGAACAGAAAGAACACCCAAAACAGCGCCCGGTGGTCGCCCTTCCGCGTGGGGGTGAGCGTGATGAACTCCCGCAGAGCCCAAAATGACACCAGCCCGCACAGGACCACCGTCGTCGTCGTCCCGAGCCAGAAGGCCGCGGCGAGGACGGTGCAGATGATCCACCACCCCCGCAGCCGGAGGTTGAAGGCGTTCACCGCGGCGGGATTGAGGCCGCGATCGGGGTTGCGGGCGAGGAACTGCCCGACGGCGGTGGCCACGAGGAGGAGGAGAAGAACCCCGGCGATGAGGGCGATCGTGCGGATGTCGTTCATGGCAGGGCGTTCATTCCTTGAGCGCCTGCACGGCCTTCCGCGCGCGGGCGAGGAAATCGGCCTTCGCCTCGCCATGCTCCAGCCACATCGGCGGCCCGAAGCTGATGCAGGAGAGGAGGGGAACGGGGAGAAACTCGCCGCGGGGGAGGATCCGGTTGAGGTTGTCGATGTGGACCGGCACGAGCTCGATGTCGGGGCGCTTCTTGGCGAGGTAGTAGAGGCCGCTCTTGAACTCCCCCAGATCGCCCGTGACGCTCCGGCTCCCCTCCGGGAACACGATCAGCGAGCGCGTCCCGCCGATCTCGCGGAGCATCAGATCGACGGGGCTCTGGTGGACCTTGATGTCGGTGCGGTCAATCAGGAGCGCGTCGAACACCTCCTCGGCAAGCCAGCGTCGCAGCACCCCGCGCGACCAGTAATCTTTGGCGGCGACCGGGCGGGTCAACTCGCGCACCGGCTGGGGAAGTGACGACCAGATCAGGAGGGCGTCGAGGTGGCTGGTGTGGTTGGCGAAGTAGAACCGCTGGCAGGTGTCGGGCTGGCAGGCGATCCAGCGCACGCTCGCCCCCGACAGCAGCCGCGCCAGCGCCGCCAGCGTCAATCCGGCAGCGCGGCAGACGGCGGTGCGGCCGGGAACGGCACGGCGGGGTGAAGCGACGTCGACGGGCATCGGTTCAGCTTGATAGAGCATCTGGTCAATTGTCGATCGCCGATGCGGTGGGGGTCAATCGGCCCGGTCTGATCGTGGTCCAGAAGGTGCGACGGGCACGAACGGCACGAACGGATTGTGGCGGCGCTCGTGCCCGACGGTGGTTTCGGGGCCATGCCCCGGAAAGACGACCGTCGCGGCGGGGAGCGTGTAGAGCCTGCGGCGGATCCCGCTGGCCAGGGCGGCGAAGTCGCCGTCCGGGAAGTCGGTTCGGCCGATGCCTTCCCGGAACAGCACATCCCCCCCGAACACGACCGGCGGCGTGCAGCCCTCGACGAGGAACACGACATGACCCGAGGAATGGCCGGGGATCTCCATCGCCCGGAAGGAGAGCCCAGCGACGGAAAAAGACTCCTCGTCGTCGAGGAGCCGGTCGGCGGGGGGACTGGTGATCGGGAGGCCGAACAATCCGGACAGATTCCCCATCGGATCGACGAGTTTCGGGGCGTCGCCGCGGCCGACGACGATCGGCAGAGCGGGGAAGGCCTCACGCAACGTCCCGTTGCCGGCGATGTGGTCGGAGTGGCCGTGTGTGATCAGGATCGCCCGGGGCACCAGCCCCTGCTCTGCGATCGCCTCGAGGATCGCGTCCGGTTCGAATCCCGGATCAACGACGACACAGTCGCGGCTCCCGGCCGCGGCCAGCAGATAGCTGTGCTCCGCGAACGGCTCCGACTCGATCCGGGTGACGGCAATCTGGGGGGCCGGGGTGGGCGCGTCGACGGTGGCCATGGGGGTGCCGGGGCGGGGGGCGCGGGCGGGAAGAGGAATCTGCGAGCATGGTTGCCAGAGCGGGGAGGGGCAAGGAGCGAGGGTTTTTCGGCGTAAACCCCGCCCAACGGGGAAGTTTCGACGGGAAAGATGGGATGGTTCCGGGCGGACGCGGCCGCTACACTCCCCCCCCTCGAGCCGACCGACGATCCCGGTGGGCGGTTAGGTCGGTGTGCCGTCGGATTCTGACGGCGGTTCCGGTCCCGTTCGAACGGTTCATGCCGGGGACGGCCGGGGGCGATGAAGGGGTACGCGGTGTCGACAGCCGAGCGGGCTCACTCCAGACCCCGCTTCTCCATGGAGGGTGCGTGATGGCCTGGGTGCGACAGGACAAACGATTTTCTACGGCGGGCCTGGGCGTGATCCTCGCCGTTGCCCTGTTGGCGCCTGCGGCCCGCGGCCAGACGGCAGCCGACTTCGGCCCGGGGCTGCTCCCCAACGGCGGCCTCCCCCGCGGGAACATCGGCTCGCCGGCGGCGGTCCCTTTCACCGAGGCAGAGCATCCGCTCAAGCCGGCCCTCGAACTGGCGGAGAAGGGGCTCAAGGGGATCCAGGACAACATCGAGGACTACTCGGCAACCGTCGTCAAGCGGGAGCGGATCGACGGCAAGCTCGGCGAGCACGAGTACATGTTTGCCAAGATCCGTCAGAAGCCGTTCAGCGTCTACCTCTCCTTCCTCGGCCCCGACAGCGTCAAGGGGCAGGAAGTGCTCTACTTCGACGGCCGTAATGAGGGCAACATGCTGGCCCATGCCGGCAGCGGGGTTCGGGCCCTCGTCGGCACCGTCTCGCTCAAGCCCCAGAGCATGATGGCGATGTCGGGCCAGCGCTACCCGATCACCGAGCTCGGGGTCGAAAACCTCACCAAGCGGCTCGTCGAGGTGGCGCGGCACGACTCGCAGTATGGCGAGTGCGAGGTCAACTTCTACCCCAACGCCAAGGTCAACGGCCGCGTCTGCACCTGCATCCAGGTAACCCACCCGACGCCGCGGAAGAACTTCCGCTTCCACCTCGCCCGCGTCTTCATCGACGACGAGCTGACGATCCCGATCCGCTACGAGTCGTACGACTGGCCGCTCGAGGCCGGTGGCCAGCCGCTCCTCATGGAGGAGTACACGTACATGAACGTGAAGGTGAACAACGGCTTCACCGATGCCGACTTCGATCCCAAGAACACGACCTACAAGTTCGGCGGAAAGTGATCCGGTAGGCCCTCGCCGCCGCCTTCGCACCACGCCAACGCTCTTCACACCGCCCCGCGTCGACCCGATCGACGCGGGGCGGCGTCGTTTTGAGGCGAGCGGCGCTGGAGCCGTCCGCTGTGCTGGCGTCGTCTCGTCTGTCACAAGCAACCCAAGCCGGCAGCCGCTTTACCGAGCCGGCGGCCGCTTTGCCGAGCCGCATATTAATTTGCACTTGGTTCAAACCGGTCGCGGATAGGCGCTGGTGCCGCCGCGGGATCCGGGGGAATAACGAGTTGCCGATGCGGAAAATGGCGCAAAGTGTCTTACGCACTGCGCGTGGTCCGTTGCGCTTTCTGCATGTGGGGCGTGCCCAACGGACTATTAAACTGGTGGGGAAAAACGAGCTGGCGGCCGTGGCTTGCGGACGTCCGTGTGCGTTTCGAGCAATTTAAAGCGAGAGGGGGGTTCTATACGAACTAAAAGGGGGTGGTGGGGTGTAGGTTTTTCGCCCTCCGTCGAGCGCAGATTCGCCTTGTCGAAAGGACGATCGTATGCCGTACTTTTCTTTGAAAGCCTTTTCCCTTTGGCTGGCTGCCTTGGCCTGCCTGC
>Ga0209598_10000283_pt1 | contig 40759 bp, 33 predicted proteins | sample M_140807_EF_Meta_FD_187317 | JGI IMG/M metagenome (GOLD analysis project Ga0209598, IMG submission 187317) | Freshwater microbial communities from Lake Montjoie, Canada to study carbon cycling - M_140807_EF_MetaG (SPAdes) (version 2) | ecosystem: Environmental > Aquatic > Freshwater > Lake...
CGACGTGAAAGTGCCGCATTCGATTTGTCACTGATGCAGCGCTTCATCAAGTGCCTTGGGGTCTGGCCGGCCGGCACATTGGTTCAGTTGTCCAATGGCGCGGTTGCGCTGGTGACCGCTGTGGCACCGGAAGACACCCTGCGGCCGACGGTGATGGTCGGCGACCCATCGGTGCCCCGCGCCGAAGCGCTGATCGTTGACCTGCGCGAGGCCCAGGATGTGCGTATCGAGCGGGCCTTGAGGCCTGCCGAGCTCGAGCCCGCGGTGCTGGCCTATCTGCTGCCGCGCATGGGCTCGCAGGTGTTTGTTGGGCGCGATGTCGGTAACTGATCGGCCTGCGTCATCGTTCGGGTGGATGCGCGTCGCCGCAACAGACCGAGACCGATAAGGCTGGCAACGCGGATTGGAGCGCCTATCCGCGTCGATCGAATTTGAGAATTTCGCCGGCCATGCGATCGAGCGGCAGGACTTCATCAGCTGCCCCCAATTTGATGGCTTCACGCGGCATGCCGAACACCACACAACTGGCTTCATCCTGCGCCACGGTTCGGGCGCCTGCCTGATGCATCGCGAGCAGTCCGCGTGCGCCGTCGTCACCCATACCGGTCATGATGATGCCCAATGCATCCGGGCCCGCGCACTCGGCCATGGTTTTGAAGAGCACATCGACCGAGGGGCAATGTCGATTCACCGGCGGGCCTGCGAGCACCTCGGCGAAATACTGGCCGCCTTGCTTGCGCACCTGCATGTGCTTGCCACCGGGTGCGATCAACACCACACCGCGTTCGATCCGATCACCACTTCGGGCCTCACGAATGTTCATGGCGCAGATGCCATCGAGTCGGGATGCATACATTGCAGTGAACCGCTCGGGCATGTGCTGCACGATCGCGATGCCCGGCCCATCCGCGGGCAATTCGGTGAGCACGGATTCGAGCGCCTGAGTCCCGCCGGTCGAGCTGCCGATCGCAACCGGCTTGTTGACCGACAGCGCATGCAGGCCGGCGATCACCGGGCGGGCAGTGCGCGAGGGGCCAGCCATTGCCGGCCGAGCCGCGGCACGTGGCCGTGATTGCGCAGCCGATTTCAGTGCCCGGACCAGTTCAAGTCTGGACTCCTCCAAAAACTGCTTAAGTCCGAGCCTGGGCTTTGCAACCACCGCGACCGCACCGGCTGCAAGCGCTTCAAGGGCGGCCTTGCTGCCGTCGGTGGTCAGGGTGGAACAGATGACCGTCGGGATCGGAGACGAATCCATGATCTGACGCAAGAAAGTCAGACCGTCCATGCCCGGCATCTCGATGTCGAGCAGCAGCACATCCGGGCGATTCTTCTGAATCGCTGGCCCGGCAATCAGCGGGTTGGGTGCGCTGCCGATCAGCTGGATCTCGGGATCCCCCTGCAGCAGGTGAAGCAGGGTCTGACGCACCACCGCAGAATCGTCAACGACATAGACCTTGATTGCCATGACGGCTCCTCAGACAGGGACGGTGATCACGTGTGGCCTCTGCGGACCGACGACCCAGGACAGCTTGCGATACACACGGCCACCGAGGTCGGAATCGAGCACCACGATGCCTTCACCGGCCAGCACCTCGATCGCCCAACGCGAATTGACTTCGCCGACATGCGATTCAGTGACCAGGCCGGGAAACAGATTCCCCCCGCCAAAGACATAGGCTTCGCACTGGCGTGGATCAATGCCGCGCGCATTCAGCAGTCGATACATTGAAGCGAGTGCGACCTCGGCATGGACCGCATCGCCGACCCGGCGCTCGTTGCGCAAGACCGGTTCGACCCGACGCGAGGTGGGGCCGCTGTGCACGATGTGGCACATCGCACCCACGGTGCGACGTGGATCGGTGAGGATGATCGCCACGCACGAGCCCAACAGGGTATCCATTCGCTCGCCGCGATCCGCACAAACCACATCGCCTGGATGCAGAGTGTGCAAGGTCGAATCGCTGGGCGCACACGTGGATTGCAGGACCGGTTCCAGTGCGTTCATTCAGGCATCGCCTTGCGAAATGCGCCTGGGGCAAGCACCTGCAGCGCCGTCTTGCAGGGCACGCGGCCTTCTGCCGTTCCGATGAAAAAGAGTCCGCCTGGTCGCAACTGGGTGAGTACGCGATCGACCACCGCAGACTTGGTGGGCGCATCGAAATAGATCAATACATTTCGCAGAAAAATCACATCGAAAGGGCCGATGTCTTCGATCTGGCGGCACAAATTGAGCTGACCGAAGCGGACATGCTCACGCAATCGAGGATGAATCTGAATGAGTCCTTCGCTGCTGCCCTCGCCGCGCAGGCAATAGCGCTTGAGCCGCTCGGGCGAAACATTGCGCAGCCGATCCTCCGGGTAGATTGCATCGCCTGCACTTCTGAGCACCCGATCACTGATGTCGGTGCCCAGGATCGACCAGGCCTCGCCGATTCGGCCTTGCTGTTGCAGATCGGCCAGCAGCATCGCGGTGCTGAAAGCCTCGTCACCAAAAGACGATGCGGCGCTCCAGACTGACAGCGACCTTGGCCGCGTCTGTGCGATGTGCTGGGCGAGCAGCTCGTAATGTGCAGGCTCTCGGAAGAAGTAGGTTTCGTTGGTGGTCAGCAGATCCACAGCAACCTGGAATTCACCGCCGCTCGCATCGCCCGAGATCAGCTCGACATATTCCTCGAAGCCATCGAGCCCGAGGCGCTGAATGCGAGGTGCCAATCGTGATGAGACCAGCGGCTTCTTGCTGTCGTTCAGTGCCAGGCCGATCGACCCGTACATCAGGTCGGTGATCTGTCGGTAAGTGTCGGCAGTGAGCGCGCGCATCGCGGAGTCCGGGTTTCATTGAAGCCAAAGTCTTGCGGCTGAGTGCCGGGCACAGAAGGGGCCGACGGCGCCTTCTGTGTGCTCGCTTGGGTCAGGTGCTTGCGGCCTGCGCCGACTCGCACAGCTGCGCCATCTCGCTCACATCGAAGGCCTTGTCAGGCTCCAGAACGATCACGAATCGGCCGTTGACCTTGCCCATGCCCAGGATAAAGTCACGCCGGACCGCAGTACCGAAGTTGGGCGGCGGCTCGATTTGACCCGGCGCGATCTCGATGACTTCGCTGACCGCATCGACCATCAGGCCGAGCTCGACCCGCTCGCCTTCGCGGATCGAATCAAAGATCACGATGCAGGTCTTCTTGCTGACTTCGGCTGCAGGCCTGCCGAAGCGGGCCTGCAGGTCGATGACCGGTACGACCGCGCCGCGCAGATTGATCACCCCGCGCACGAAGCTGGGCATCAGCGGGACGGTGGTCATCGGTCCGTACTGGATGATTTCGCGCACCGTTCGGATGTCCATCGCGAACACCTCCTCGCCCAGCGTGAAGGTGAGGTACTGGGCGGCGACTTCATCGGCCGGCCTGTTCGCCGCACTCGCATTGCCAGGCATCGATCCGGATGCTGTGATGGGGCTCATGCTGGCCTCCTCAGTAGGGGCGGAAGTTGCCATGGGTGCCGGTGGCTGCAAACAGCTTTCCAGCTTTGGCTGCGGGCTCCTGGCTGCGAGACGCGCCCCGCATCGGTGAGGCCGGGTGACGACGCTCGCCTTGCGGTTCCGATCGACCCTTGCCGTGCCCGAACGAAGCGTCTTCGCCGAGGGTGAAGAAGGCCACCGACTGCTGCAGCTGCTCGGCCTGGCCGGACAGTTCTTCGGAGGTCGCGGCGAGTTCCTCGGATGCAGACGCATTTTGCTGTGTGGCTTTGCTCAGCTGCCCCATTGCACCGCCGATCTGGGTGACCGACTGGCTCTGCTCCTGAGAGGCCGCTGCGATTTCCTGCACGAGCTCCGAAGTTTTCTGAATCGACGGTACGATTTCTCCCAGCAGCTTGCCCGCATGCTCGGCCGTGCTCACGCTGTTACCCGCGAGATCGCCGATTTCCTTGGCCGCTTCCTGGCTGCGTTCGGCGAGCTTGCGCACTTCGGCGGCCACCACGGCGAAGCCTTTGCCGTGTTCGCCGGCCCGCGCGGCCTCAATCGCGGCATTCAGTGCCAGCAAGTTGGTCTGATAGGCGATGTCATCGACGATGCTGATCTTCTGGGCGATCTGCTTCATCGCCGTCACCGTCTGCATCACCGCCTGGCCACCGTCGCCAGCTTCCTTGCTGGCTTTGGTGGCCATGCCATCGGTGACCTTGGCGTTGTCGCTGTTTTGCGAGATCGATGCCGACATCAGGTCGATTGAGGCCGTGGTTTCCTCGACGGACGAGGCCTGCTCGCTGGCCGACTGCGACAGCGACTGTGCGGTGGCACTGACCTGATTCGCCGCGCCGGTGAGCGCGTCGGCGGCTGCGCGCACTTCCTCGATGATGCTGGCGAGCTTGTCGCAGGATGTGTTTGCATCTTGCTTGACCGTCTCGAAGATCCCTTCTGCACTGCGGGTGATGCGTTGAGTCAGATCACCCGTGGCCAGGCCCGAGAAGACGCGACCGACATCTTCGATGATGCCCGACAGGGTCTCGGAGGTGGCGTTGGCATCATCGCGAACCTGACCGAAGGTGCCGCTGTATTCGCGAGTGATGCGTTGCGTGAGATCGCCGCTGGCCAGCGCGCCGAATACCCGACCGACATCCGAGAAGATCACCGATGTGGTTTCCATCAGGGTGTTGACCCCGGCACACAGTTCACCGATGGGGCCGGTTTTGCCCTCAAGTGGAATGCGCTGGCTGAGGTCGCCGCGCTCGGCCGCTGCGGTAACCGATCGGGCCTGCTCGACTGCCTGCTTGAGCATCTGGGTGGACACAACTTCCGCGGTGACATCGGTGGCGATCTTGATGATCTTGACCACTCGACCCATTTCGTCGCTCACCGGTGCATAGACCGCCTGGATATGGATTTCTCTGCCGTCGCGTGTGATGCGCTTGAACACGTCGGTCTGGGCCTTGCCGGCGTTGAGGTCACGCCAGAACTGCGCATAGGACTCGGTGACTGCAAAGGTCGGATCGACGAACATCCGGTGATGCTTGCCGACGATATCCTGCAGGTTGTAGCCGAGCACCTTCAGGAAAATGTCGTTGGCACCGAGCACATGTCCAGCCAGGTCGAATTCGATGAAGGCATAGGACTGGTTGATCGCATTGAGGATTCCGCGGGCGTTTTGCCGCTCGATTTCGGCTTCGGTGATGTCATAGCGCACACCGAGATACTTCATCGGCTTGCCGTTGTCGCCCATGATCGGCGCAACCACCGCATCGACGTAGTAAGGCGTGCCGTCTTTCGCCCGGTTCTTGATGATGCCGCGGAAGATCTCGCCTCGCCCGATCGTCGACCACAGTTGCTTGAAGGTCTCCTTGGGCATGTCGGGATGGCGCGTGGTGTTGTGTGGCGCACCGATCAGTTCCTTGCGGCTGTACTTGGACACCTCGATGAACTTTTCGTTGATCGAGAGGATGTCGCCTTTCTTGTCTGCCTCCGAGACGATGCTGGTGACATTCATGATGTCGGTTCGCACCTTGAGCTCGGATTCGACCTCTGCCAGTCGGGCCTTGAGTTCGGCCACGGTGGCTTCGACCGCAGTGCGTGCCTTTTGAGATGCGGCCAGTTCTGCAGTGATTGCAGCCCGTGCACGTTCCTGCTCGGTGAGTGCAACTTCGGCTTGCTTGAGTTGCGCACCTGCAACCAGGCGCGCCATCCAGGAGGGTGAAAGCGTGTTCATGAGTGGTTTCCTTAGTTGGAGTCTTGAGCCTGGTTCAGGGACAGACCATCAGTCGGCGGTTTGAGGCGGAGGCTGCCGTCATCCGGCAGGGTGGAGCGGTGCATCGTTGGCGGGTGTTCCGCCAGCTCGCACAAAGAGGTGACATCGAAGATCAGTGCGACTTCGCCATTGCCCAGAATCGATGAGCCGGACATGCCACGAAGACTTCGGAACATGCGGCTGAGCGGCTTGATCACCGTCTGGTGCTGGCCCAGCAGGGCATCGACCATCACGCCATAGCGGCGCCCGCCCGACTGGATCACGACGACGCTGCTGCGCTCCGGTGCATCGGAGTCGAGCGAATAGAGGGTGCGCAGGCTGACGATTGGCAGCACCTGGCCACGCAATTCGACGACGCTGCAGCCACTGGCATTGACCGCGGTTTCGGTCGGTCGGCTTTCGATGACCTCGACCACCGCGTCGAGCGGGAAGATGAATTTCGACTGTCCCACCCCCACCAGGAAGCCGTCGATGATGGCCAGGGTCAGCGGCAGTCGCACTTCGATGCGGGTGCCCTGTCCCGGCTCGCTGTGCAGATCAATGCGGCCACGCAGGCTCTCGATGTTGCGGCGAACCACATCCATGCCCACGCCGCGTCCCGACAGGTTGGTCACCTGCTCGGCAGTCGAGAAGCCGGGCTCGAAGATGAGGGCGAGCAGATCCGAATCACTTGGCGTGCTGCCGACTGCGACCAGTCCGCGCTCCCGGGCTCGGGCCAGCACACGGACACGATCGATGCCGCGCCCGTCATCCTGAATGCTGATCAGGATGCCACCGGCATCATGGCTTGCCGCGATGCGCAGACTGCCCTGCTCGGACTTGCCACTGGCCAGCCTTTGCTCTCGCGTCTCGAGTCCGTGGTCCAGCGCATTGCGAACCAGGTGCATCAGCGGGTCGGCAATGCGCTCGACCACGGATTTATCGAGTTCGGTCTCGCCACCAACGATGTCCAGGTGCACGTCCTTGCCCAGTTCGGCGGCGAGGTCATGCACCACGCGGCGAAAGCGCCCGAAGGTCTCGCCGATCTGCACCATGCGCAGCTGCAGTGTGCCGTTGCGGATTTCCTCGATCAGGCGGCCCAGATGGTGGCTTGATTCGATGAGATCTGAGACCCCGGTTTTTTGCGCCAGAAGTGCCGTGCCGGCGCCGGCGATCACCAGCTCGCCCAGCAGGTTGATGACCTCGTCCAGGCGGTCTGCCCGCACGCGCACGAAGCGGTTGTCATCGCTGGCACGCCGCTCGACTGTGGGCTTGCGCTCGGTGATTGCGGCTTGCGAAAGGTTTGCGGCATCGCTTGCGGCATTGTTTGCATCGACCGACTCGGTGTGCGCCTCAAGCGAGACGATGCTGACATCGCAGTCTTCGCGCACCAGATCGAATGCGGCTTCGATGTCCTGGGTGCGATGCGTGCTCGTCAGGTGAAGGGAGATGTCGAGGTGACAGTCTTCCGCATCAAGGGCTTCGAAGGCCGGCAGGCGCGAGGTGTCGAGTACAAGCGAATCAATCGCACCAAGTGTGGCCAGATAGTCGAGGATGGCAATCGGGTCGAAGCCGTCGCGAAAGGTGTCGCGCTTGAAGTGCAGGGTGATGTGATGTGCGCCGCCCGAAGCCGTTTGCCCGGATGCGGTCGATTCAACCTGAGCGCACTGGGGGGCTTCATGCGTCGGCGATGGATTCGAGTTGCTCAGCTCACGGGCCAGGTCGGCGATCAGCGACGCGCGTTCATCGCCGATGTGCTGGGCGGGATCGGCACCCGCATCGCCCAGCATGCCGATCAGCCGACGGATCTGGTCGGCCGAACGCAGCAGCACCTGGCTGGTGTGTCGGGTCAGGCTGACCTTCGCCTCGCGCAGCGCGTCGAGATAGGTCTCGACGTGATGGGTGAACTCGACGATTTCGTCCAGTCCGAACAGCCCTGCCGAGCCCTTGATCGTGTGGGCACACCGAAAGAGCGCATCCAGCAGGTCGCGGTCTTGCGGCGCGGCCTCGAGCTCGAGCAGCAGGTGTTCGAGCTGATCGAGCAGCTCGATCGATTCGCTCACGAAGGCCGGAAGGGCCTCGCGCAAAAAGCGCTCGTCATCCGGTGTGTTGGCGTTCATGTCGGGTTCCTCAGGCCGCGTGAGCGACCGGTTCCAGGTTCAGCAAAGAGCCGGCGGCCAGCCGCTCGATGCCCTTGCGCAGCACGTGGCTCGGGTCGACCAGCTCAAGCCGATGTCCGACTGACCGCAGCTGTGCGCAGACAGCAATCAGCAGCTGGATGCCTGAGGCATCGACAGTCTCGACCGCCCGTGCGCCGATGCGAAGCGGGATCGCAGTGCCATCACCGTGGGCCAGCTGGTGGGCATCGAGTGCTGACTTAAAGGACCGATGCAGCTCACCTGCTGCATAGATCCCGAATTCCTCGGGCAGGTGCAGAACAATCGGGTTCATTTCGTCTTGCATGTCATTGACCTGGGCGTTGGCGGCTGCGTATCGGATCGCGTGTCTCAATGCGACGCTCAGGGCAGGCAGAGCTTTGAGACCGCATCGAGCAGCACGGGCGGATTGAAGGGCTTGACGATCCAGGCCTTCGCGCCGGCTGCACGGCCGGCTTGCTTCTTTGCATCACCCGCTTCGGTGGTCAGCATGATCACCGGGGTGAACTTGTAGTTCGGCATCGCCTTGACGGATGTCAGGAAGGCGATGCCGTCCATGTTCGGCATGTTCACGTCGCTCACGATGAGGTGGACCTTGCGGCCATCGAGTTTGGTGAGTGCGTCCTTGCCGTCGCAGCCTTCGATCACTTCGTAGCCGGCGCGACCCAGCGCCAGGCTGACCACCTGTCGCAGGGAGGAGGAGTCATCGACGATGAGGATGGTTTTCTTCATGGAGTCCTCAGAAAAACGTGACTTCACTGGCCTGGGCGCGGGCCCCGGCGTTCTTGCTGCCTGAATCGGCGTTGTGCTGCTCCTCGGTCGAGTAGCCGCGCTTGAGCGTCTGATCCCATTGCTGCTGAGAAGGCAGCTGTCGGGTGCGAGCGGCCTCTTCGACATGGGCACCAATGCCTTCGACCGCTTGCACCACCTGGTCGATGATCTGGCTGACGCGGTCCTGGAACTGGAAGGCGACCATCAGCTGTTCGACTTCATTGCGAATGGATTGCGACAAGGCCCGGGTGTCTTCCGTCTGCCTGTGCAGCGTCTCGACCGCATCGTCCATTCGACCGATCACCGTGCGCACGCGGTTCTCATTGGTGTCGAGTGCCAGGCGATCCTGCTCGGCCTGGGTGGCTGCGTCGCGGATGGTGGCGTCGACCTGAGAGCCGAATCGACGGACCTGCTCGCCGATCTGCTTGCCCATGTCTCCCGATTCGGCCGAGAGCCTGCGCACTTCGCCGGCCACCACCGCAAATCCGGCGCCTGCCTGACCCGCACGCGCTGCTTCGATGGCGGCATTGAGCGCAAGCAGATTGGTCTGGCGGGCGATCTTCTCGACCACATCAGCCAGGCCCATCAGACCCTTCGATGCGCCGTCGAGTTCGCGGATCGTGCCCAGCACTCGGTCCTTGGCATTCACGATTCCGTCGAGCGAAACCAGCAGCTCCTTGAGGTCGCGTTCGGCTTCGGTGAGCACGCGGGCGCGCTCATCCTGCCCACTCGCGGCGGCTTCCTGCGCGCCGGTTTCGATGATCTGGTCGAGCTGCTGCAGGATCGATACGAAACCGTTGAGCAGCCGTTCGGTGGCATCTCGGGTCTGTGATTGGGCGGTCTGCAGGTGCATCTGCCAGACGCGGAAGGCCTCGATGAGTCGCGGCGCAAGGGCTTCGAAGGTGGCCTGCTCAGTGATTGCATTGCCAGACGTGCCAGTGTCTCGATGTTCGCCCCGTGACGGCCCAAACCGTGTCAGACCGATCAACAGGACCGCGCCGACATCGCAGGCCACGGCCAGCCACAGCGTCCATCTGGGCATCAGGTCGAGGGCGTGTGCGGCATGAATTGCTGCGGCAAGGAGCAGTGCCGTCAGCAGGCCGGCGATGGCGCGCGCGCCGTAGCCCAATCCGGTTCGATCAGTTCCGCTCATCAGGGTCATTTCAGAAGGTGTGTCAACTTCAGTTGTAAACAAGTCTGGTCGATCGGACTGACGATGAGGCTCGGAAAAGGGGGGCTGTAATGCCCTTGTTTCCGCATGGCGGTTTGTCCTGGACGAACGGGCTGCATCCCCTCTTGACAGATGTTGAACAGGCAAAAAAGCCCGAGTGATGCTGATGCGGGTCGACACCCAGCCCAAGCTCAGGCAACCTTCGCAAAAGTGCATGGACGGCCATCCTTCACATGCGATGCGCCGATGGGCCTGAACCGCCGCCGGCAAGGGAGACTTCGATGAATCGTATCCAGCGTGTCATGGCGAATGCCTCGACTCGGACGCTCATGGCTGCCGCAGGATTGGCCTTGCTCGGCCTCATGGGGTGTGCGGCAACACCGCCTGATCGATTGGCCCGTGCTGCGCCTGCGGCGGGCACCGAGGAGGCTCGCGCCATTCGGCCGTTTTCTTCAGGGAAACTGGTCAACGGCAATGGCGGCTGGTCGGACTGGGCGTTTCACCCGACCAAGCCTGCGACCCGTTATCGACTGGTCGAACAGGATGGCGCCCACGTGCTCGAGGCGCGCGCAGACAGCTCGGTGTCGGGGCTGATGCATCCGGTGAACCTCGATCCGCTGCGCAAGCCGATGATTGAATGGCGCTGGCGAATCGACGGGACGCTCGATGGCGCGGACATCGGCGAGCGCCATGCCGACGACTCTCCGGCGCGAATCGTGCTGTCTTTCGATGGCGATCCGTCGGCCCTTCCGCTCAAGGAGCAGATGTTTGCCGAGCGGGTGAAGTTGATCACCGGGCAGGAGATGCCGTACGCCACGCTGATGTATGTCTGGGACAACCAGCGCGCGCCCGAGACAGTCACACCGAACGCCCACACCAGCCGGGTGCGCAAGATCGTCGTGCAAAGCGGATCAGACGGTGTGCGCAGCTGGAAAGTCTATCAACGCGACATCGTCGCTGACTTCACCCGTGCGTTCGGCGAGCCGCCCGGCAAGCTGATCGCAGTTGGCGTGATGACTGATTCGGACAACACCAAGCAAAAGGCCCGATGCCTGTATGGCGATATTCGGCTTCTGGAGCGACAACCCTGATCACTGCCAGCCGAATCGTCGTGCATAGGCGGTTTTCATGAGCTGGATGAGCAGGCCGTACGCCATCAGGATCGCGGCCAGGCAGGCGAAATACATCGGCGGCAGCGACTCAAGCCGGAAGGCCTGTCCGATCTGACTGAGCGTGAGGATGATGCCGGCCGAAATCACGACGATTGTCGTTGCAATCAGTGGCCATGCGGCATGGCTTTGTACGAAGGGGATCTTGCGGGTACGGATCAGATGCACCACCAGCGTCTGCGACAGCAGGCCCTCGATGAACCAACCCGATTGAAACACGCCCTGATCGGCGACCGTCCGTGCATCGAACACGAACCACATCAGAGCGAAGGTCGCCAGATCGAACAGCGAACTGACCGGTCCGAACCACAGCATGAAGCGACCGATGTCGGCCGCATGCCAGCGTTGCGGCGCCTCGAGCACCTCTGCATCGACCGTGTCGAACGGGATACCGATCTGCGAGATGTCATAGAGCAGGTTCTGCACCAGCAACTGCAGCGGCAGCATGGGCAGAAAGGGCAGCAAGGCACTCGCAATCACGACGGACAGCACATTGCCGAAGTTCGAGCTGGCGGTCATCCGGATGTACTTGAGCATGTTGGCAAAGGTCCGGCGGCCTTCGGCAACGCCTTGCGCCAGCACCATCAGGCTCTTGTCGAGCAGGATGATATCGGCCGCCTCCTTCGCGATATCGACCGCTGAATCGACCGAGATGCCGATGTCGGCCCGCCGCAGTGCGGCCGCATCATTGATGCCGTCGCCCAGGAATCCAACCACATTGCCTGCATCACGCAGGCAGCCGACGAGGCGCTCCTTTTGCGCTGGATTGAGCCTTGCAAACACATTGCAGCGCAGGGCCGCCTGCGCAAGCTCGAGATCGGACATGGAGTCCACCTGAGGTCCCAGCAGCAGGCCGTGCTGCTCCAGACCGACGTCGTGGCAGACTCTCGCGGTCACCATTTCGTTGTCACCGGTCAGGATCTTGACCGAGATGCCACTGGCTGCAAGCGCCTTGAGCGCTGGCGCGGCGGTCTCCCTGGGCGGATCAAGAAAGTCGACATAGCCGACCAGCGTCATCCCGGCCTCGTCAGCCACACCGTAGGCGTGTCGGTGCGGGGGCATGTCGCGAACCGCCACGGCCACCACCCTCAGGCCCTGCTCATTGAGGGCTGCGGTGGCAAGCCGGATGGCTTTAAGGTGTGCCTCGGACAGCGGCTGGTCCTGGCCGCCAACACGCACCATCGTGCAGACTGCGAGCACCTCCTCGAGCGCGCCCTTGCAGATCAATCGGTGCCGGTCGTTCTGTTCGGCCACCACGACCGACATGCGACGACGCTGGAAATCGAATGGAATTTCATCGACCTTCTGGTAGCGGGTGTCCAGACTGAGCGCCTGCTGCACTTCGACATGCTCCAGCACCGCGACATCGAGCAGGTTTTTCAGTCCGGTCTGATAGTGGCTGTTCAGATAGGCCAGTCTCAGCACCTCGTCCGACGCGTCGCCTGCCACGTCGGTGTGGCGCTTGAGCACGATGCGGTCCTGGGTCAGTGTGCCGGTCTTGTCGGTGCACAGGATATTCATCGCGCCAAAGTTCTGGATCGCATCCAGGCGCTTCACGACGACCTGCTTGTGCGACAGGGCCACTGCGCCGCGTGCCAGGGTCGAGGTGACGATCATCGGCAGCATCTCGGGGGTGAGTCCGACCGCAACAGCCAGGGCAAACAGCGAGGCCTCGACCCAGTCGCCCTTGGTGAATCCGTTGATCAGCAGCACCAGTGGCACCATGACCAGCATAAAGCGGATCAGCAGCCAGCTCACCTGATGGATGCCGGCTTCGAATTCGGTCGGTTCGCGGTGCGTCGCAGTGACCTGCCGTGCCAGGACACCGAAGCAGGTGCGATCGCCGGTGGTCAGCACCAGCGCATGACCGGCACCGCTCACGACGCTGCACCCCATGAAGAGCAGGTTGTCGCGATCGAGCGGGTTGTCGCCGCCATGGTGGTTCGACTCGAACTTCTCGATCGGCAGCGACTCGCCCGTCATGGCCGATTGGCTGACGAACAGGTCTTTTGCGGACAGCACGCGCAGGTCAGCCGGGATCATGTCGCCGGCCGAGAGTACGATCACATCTCCGGGAACCAGATCGCGAATCGGAATCGGTTGGGCCTGGGCGGCTGCCGGGCGCAGCACGATGATCGAATTGCTGACCAGCGCCTTCAGGGCTTCGGCTGCCCGTCCTGATCGGGTTTCCTGCACATACCGCAGCAGGGTCGACAGGATCACCATGGCTGCGATCACCCAGGTCGCGGTGTGGTCCCCTGTCCCGTAAGACACGGCGCACAGCACGGTCAGCAGCAGGGCGAATGGATCGCGATAGCAATGCCACAGGCGCATCCACCAGGCAGGTGGCCGGTCGTGGCCCACCTCATTGGGGCCGATCGATAGGCGCACCGTGTCGGCTCGCTCAGCGCTCAGGCCCTTCTCCGAGCTGTCGAGCGAGGACAGCAGTGCATTGGTTTCAGCCTGCGATGCGGCCAGCAGCCCACTCGACAGTTCACCGGGCAGGGTACGGGTATCGATTCGGTCGCGATATTCGTCCCAGACCGCCAGGCTGCGGAAATGCCGCGCCATGCCCCGCACGAAGACGAATCGAAGAAAGAGGTTGGCGGGGAGGTCGCGCAGCACAGCCCGACGCCATCCGATATCAGGCATCTTTGTCCTGCTGTTTGGCGCTTTGCCAAACGACAGTCAGGTGAGGATAAGAGCCTGTTGTGTTCAATGAATTCACCCTTGCGCTGCCCGGAGCCGCCATGCTTGCTCGACTGATCTACACCAGTGCCATCGCGATGCCGATCGGTCCGGCTGACATCACGGCCTTGCTGCGCAAGGCCCGACTCAGAAACGCACTGAGCGGGCTGAGCGGGCTGCTCACCTTCGACAGCCGATTCTTTCTTCAGGCCATCGAGGGCTCGCCGCGCGCGATCAACGATCTGTATTCAGGCATCGTCAACGATCCGCGCCATCGGCAGGTGACCCTGCTCAAGTACGGGCGCATCGGGACGCGCATGTTTCCCGATTGGCAGATGGGATTCTTGTCGGCAAGCGCAGAGCACCGCGCGCTGTACTCAAAAGTGATGCCGGGCGGCGAGTTCGACCCGTTCGCAATCGACGGCGATCAGGCTGAAACCCTGATGGCCGATCTGGCGGCGGCCGGCGCCCGCAACGACGAGTCAGTTTCGGCCTGAGTCACGCAGGCCGGAGGCCTTGCGCAAAAAGGCGATCGCATCGGCGACCGTGGCCTGCGGGTCTTCTTCCATCGGCACATGGCCGAGGCCGGGGTAGACGATCAGGGTGCTGTTTGCGATGTCACGCTTGAAACGCTCGCCTTGCACCGGCGGGATCCATTCATCGCGACCGCCCCACTGAATCAGGGTCGGGATGCGGATGGTCTGGATCTGTTCCCACTGCGTGTTGTTGCTCATCGACCGCGCACGTTCGCCCATCGCGACTCGATTACCCGGCCGCCTCAGCAGGTCGGAGTAGCGGTCCACCAGATCGGGCGTGACTTTCTCGGGGCTGCCGTAGACGCCTTCCAGGCTGTTTCGCACGCCTGCACGAACCGGTGCCCAGCGCATGAGTTCGCTCACGACCGGGGTGCGGGCGAGCCGCAGGCCGACGGTGCCGGGGCCAGAGAGGTCGGCCGGATATCCGGCTGAATCGATCAGGATCAGTGCGGTCACTCGATCCGGGTGACGCAGCGCGAACCGCCAGGCCACCAGTCCGCCCAGGCTATTTCCGGCAATCGCAAAGCGCCCGAGACCTGCTGCATTGACGAATCGCTCCAGAAAGTCGACGGTTGCCGCAGGCGAGTAGTCGCCAGAGGGATGCGGGCCGGTCAGCCCGAATCCCGGCAGATCGAGACGAACCACGCGCCATTGCGCCGACAGCGGGCCTGCCCAGCCGTCCCAGGTATGCAGCGAGGCGCCGGTGCCATGCAGCAGCAAGATGGCCGGCGCATCCGGCATGGCTTCAGACGCGGCGGTGTGATCGGTGCGGGCGGTTCGGTCCGGGCCTTCATCGCGCCAGTGCACCTCGATCCCGTCCATCGGCAAAAAGCGCGAGGGCGGCGCGCCGTAGTGCGATTTCAGGTCGGCCAAAGGCAGGTCGGTCTGGCACCCGGCGAGAATCACCGCACTGATCAGGCCCAACAGCCACGCCCAGGACTTCATTGCGAACGCTCCATCAGGTCACGAGGCCGGCAGGAACCGCTGCGCCAGGCGAACCCAGAAGCTGCCGCCCAGCGGAATCAGTTCGTCGTTGAAGTCATAGCTCGGGTTGTGCAGCATGCACGGGCCCATGCCGTGGCCTGATTCACGATGGGTTCCATCCCCGTTGCCGATGAAGACATAGCAACCCGGCTTGGCTTGCAGCATGAAGGCGAAGTCTTCTGCACCCATCGTGGGTTCGCACTGGCCGTCGACCTGATCATCGCCGACCAGCTCAAGCATGACCGATGTCGCGAATGCAGCTTGCTCAGGATGGTTGATGGTCGGCGGGTAGTTGCGGTGAAAGTGCAGTGACCCGGTGGCGCCAAACGCGACAGGCAGTTGTTCGGTGAGTGCCCGCATGCGGGTCTCGATCAGATCGAGTGTCTCGAGGGTGAAGGTGCGCACCGTGCCCCGCACAATCGCGCTGTCCGGAATGATGTTGGTCGCGTCACCGGCATGGATCTCGGTGACCGACAGCACGGCCGCATCGATCGGCTTCTTGTTGCGGGTGATGATCGATTGAAAGGCCTGCACCAGATGGGTGGCCACCAGCACCGGGTCGATGCCGTTCTGGGGCAAGGCAGCATGGGCGCCTTTGCCGCGCAGGGTGACCTCGAATTCATTGGACGAGGCCATCATCGGGCCGGGCGTGGTGCTGAAGGTGCCAACCGCTGCACCGGGCCAGTTGTGCATGCCAAAGACCGCCTCGCAGGGAAAGCGGGTAAACAGGCCATCGTCGATCATCTTCTGAGCGCCTGCGCCGCCTTCTTCGGCCGGCTGAAAGATGAAGTGCACGATGCCATCGAAGCCGCCATGCAGAGACAACCAGCGCGCGCCGGCGAGCAGCATCGCGGTGTGGCCGTCATGGCCGCAAGCATGCATACGGCCCTGATAGGTGGAGGCATGCTCGAAGCTGTTGTGCTCCTGAAGCGGCAGGGCATCCATGTCGGCACGCAGACCGACCGCCCGGTTCGAGGTGCCACGGCGCAGCGTGCCGACCACGCCGGTGCCGCCCAGCCCGGTGTGAACCTCAAGGCCCCAGGCCTTCAGTTTGTCTGCCACGATGGCGGCCGTGCGATGCTCTGCAAAGCACAGTTCGGGGTGAGCGTGAATGTCCCGGCGAATCGCCTGGATTTCAGCCTGGAGATCGACAATGCCTTCAGCGAGTCTCATGGTGGAAAGTGTCCAAGGCCCTGAAAATCTCAGCTTAACATCGTGAACCTGATGGATGCCCCGATGAAGACAGCCACACCCGAGCTCGAAACCACCGTGCGCGGCGCCTGCCCGCATGACTGCCCTGACACCTGCGCGCTGCGCGTCACCGTTCGCGACGGTGTTGCGATCCGGGTCGCGGGCGATCCTGATCATCCGCCGACCGATGGGGTGCTGTGTACCAAGGTGTCGCGCTATCTGGAGCGCACCTACTCGCCCGATCGCCTGACGGTGCCCTTGCGCCGCACCGGCCCCAAGGGCAGCGGGCAATTCGAGCCCGCCACCTGGGATGAGGCCATCACTGCGATCGCCTCGCGCCTGTCGGCCATTGCGAAGCGCGATCCCGAGCGCATCCTGCCCTACAGCTATGCCGGCACGATGGGCATGGTGCAGGGCGACGGAATGGGCCAGCGCTTCTTTCACCGGCTCGGTGCATCGCGTCTTGATCGAACCATTTGTGCTTCGCCCGGGGTACATGGCCTGACCTACACGCTGGGTGCAGCGGTTGGCATGGATGTCGAGCGTTTTTCTGACGCTGGGCTGATCCTGATCTGGGGCTCCAATCCGATCACCTCGAGCGTGCATTTCTGGAGCCTTGCGCAGAAGGCCAAACGACGTGGCGCCAAGCTGATCGCCATCGACCCCTACCGCACGGCCAGTGCGGAGCGCTGCGATCAGCACATCGCACTCATGCCCGGGACCGATGGCGCGCTGGCACTGGGCATCATGCAGCAACTGATTGCCAGCGATCGGCTCGATCACGACTGGATCGCGCAACACACCCTCGGTTTTGAAGCGATGGCGCAGCGGGCGGCTGCCTGGACGCCGGATCGGGTTGCGCGCACCTGTGGCATCACCGAGGCCGAGGTCATCAGCCTGGCCGAGGATTACGCGACGATCGCGCCAGCCGCAATCCGCCTGAACTACGGCATGCAGCGCGTTCACGGCGGCGGCAATGCGGTGCGGCTGGTGGCCGGGTTGCCCGCGCTGATCGGGGCCTGGCGTCATGCAGCCGGTGGCGTGCTGTTGTCGTCGAGCGGGCATTTCGGTGTCGACATCCAGGGCCTGCAGCGCCCCGATCTGCTGGCCGGGCGCATGCCCAGAACGATCAACATGTCGACCATCGGCGATGCCCTGTTGCGCGCAGACCCGCCGATCGAGGCCATCGTCGTCTGGAACTCCAACCCGGTCGCGGTGGCACCGCAAAGCGAAGAAGTGCTGGCCGGGTTTCAGCGCGATGATCTGTTCACCGTGGTTATCGAGCAGTTCATGACCGATACCGCCGATCAGGCCGATTGGGTCCTGCCGGCCACCACGCAACTCGAGCATTTCGATCTGCACAAGACCTATGGGCATCGCTGGTGGGTGGTCAACACGCCTGCCATCCGGCCGCAGGGCCAGGCCCTGCCCAATTCCGAAGTCTTCAGGCGTTTGTCTGCAGCCATGGGATTCACCGATGCCTGTCTGCAGGAAACCGATGAGCAGATCGCAGCCAGCGCGTATCGACTCGATGATCCCCGATTGCCTGAAGCGATGGCGAAGGCCGCTGCAACGCAGGGCGGGGCCGGTGTTCAGGCCGCCCACGCGGCACTCGATGCACTCACCGAAATGGGCTATGCCAAGGTCAATATGCCCGAGGCCCCCTATGCTCAGGGCGGATTTCCGACCGCATCCGGCAAGGTCGAGTTTCTGTGTGCGGCCTTGCAGCAGCAGGGGCTGGACCCTTTGCCCGACTACATCGCGCCCTATGAATCGCCGACGTCTGCGCCTGAACTGGCTGCGCGGTTTCCGCTGGCGATGATCTCGCCGCCTGCGCGTCACTTCATGAACTCCACCTTCGTGAACATCGACAGCCTGCGCGCAGCCGAGCGTGAGCCCTTTGTCGACCTGAATTCGCAGGATGCCGCGCAACGCGGCCTTAAGGCCGGTGAGATGGTGCGGGTCTTCAATGATCGGGGCGCGTTCCTGGCCCGCTGTCGGGTCGATGACCGCGCGCGCCCAGGGGTGGCCGCCGCATGGGGCATCTGGTGGCCCAAGCGCACGCAGGGCGGACGCAATGTGAATGCGGTCACCGGACAAGGCCTGACTGATCTGGGCCGGGGCCCGACCTTCTATGACTGTCTGGTGGAGGTCGAGCGCTGGGTCGAGCCGGACACTCAGTCCATCGGTCAATGAGCCGGGCCAGTCCGTACGCGCGGCCCTTCTTGCGGGCCGCCGGGCTGGCATGCGGTTTGGCGATGGCCATCGGCCTTGCGGGGTGTGCCAGCCTCACCGAGGCGAGCGGGTTTTACTGGCAGGCGGTCAGCGGCCATCTGGACATGATCCGGCGCGCTCGGCCGATCGAGACCGTGCTGGCCGATCCGACGACCGATGCCACCCTGCGCGCGCGCCTGGAGCTATCGCGCGAAATAAGGGCCTTTGCCAGCCGCGAGCTGGCCTTGCCGGCCAATGGCAGCTTCACCACCTATGCCGACCTGAAGCGGCCTTATGTGCTGTGGAATGTGTTTGCAACCGATGAGCTCTCGGTCAAGCTGCGGCAGTGGTGCTTTCCGGTGGCCGGGTGCATCGGCTATCGCGGCTACTACGCACTCGATGAGGCCCGCAGCTATGCCAGTCAACTGCGGGCTTCCGGTCTCGATGTGCAGGTGGGCGGCGTGCCGGCCTATTCCACGCTCGGCTGGTTCGATGACCCGCTGCTGTCGACTTTCATCCGATTCCCCGAAGGCGAGGTAGCGCGACTCATCTTCCATGAGCTGGCGCATCAGGTGGTCTATCTGAAGGGCGACACGACCTTCAATGAATCCTTTGCCAGTGCGGTGGAGGAAGTCGGCATCGATCGCTGGTATGCCGCTCGAGCCGATGATGAGGGCCTGCGTCGCTATCAGGCCCACCGCGAACGCAGGGCAGCCTTCACTGCGCTGCTCATCGATCACAAGCGACAGCTTGAGGCCCTGTATGCACGGCCGATCGACGACGCCGAGAAGCGACGCGGCAAGCAGGCGGTGTTCGAATCCTTGCGTGTCGGCTATGAACAGCTCAAGGTGCAATGGGGCGGGTTCGCAGGCTATGACCGTTGGTTTGACGAGCCGCTCACCAATGCCCACCTGGCTGCGGTCGGTGCCTATGCCGATGGGTTGCCGGCGTTCAGAAACCTGTTGAAAGAAGCGGGCGGTCAGTTGCCGGTGTTCTATGCACGGGTTCGCGAACTCGCGGCATTGCCGCCTGAATCACGTCAGCAGCGACTGCTGGCGCTTTCAGCCAGTCCATGACTCGATTGCACAGGTCTGTGTGCGTCGCTGCACGGATCGATACAGCAATGAAGCTATCATCGACCGCTTGCGATGCCTTGCGGCACCGCCCTCAAATGACGATACGGAGATGCCCATGGAGCGATTCTGGCTGAAGCACTATCCGGCGGGCATGCCGGCCGAAGTCGATGCTTCTCAATACACCTCGCTGATTGCACTGATCGAGGAGTCTTTCGCCAAATTCCGGGATCGCAAGGCCTATGACTGCATGGGCACGACCATGAGCTTCGGCGAGGTCGATGTGCATTCGCGTGCGCTGGCGGCGTGGCTGCAAAGCCGCGGGCTCAAACCCGGCGCGCGGGTGGCGATCATGATGCCCAACGTGCTGCAGTATCCGATTGCGATTGCCGGCGTGCTGCGTGCTGGCTGCATCGTGGTCAATGTCAATCCGCTCTATACACCGCGTGAGCTGGAACATCAGCTCAAGGATTCGGGTGCCGAAGCGATCGTGATTCTCGAGAACTTCGCCGACACCTTGCAGCAGGTGATTGCACGCACCTCGATCCGGCATGTCGTGGTCGCCTCGATGGGCGACATGCTCGGGTTGGTCAAGGGCCTGGTGGTCAATCTGGTGGTGCGCCATCTCAAGAAGATGGTGCCTGCGTTCAGCCTGCCCGGCAGCGTGCCGTTCAAGGACGTGCTCTTGCAGGGGGCCGGCAAATCGCTGCAGCCTGTTTCAGTCGGGCCCAATGACGTGGCCTTCCTGCAGTACACCGGCGGCACCACCGGCCTGTCCAAGGGCGCGACGCTATTGCATCGCAATGTGATCGCCAACCTGCTCCAGTCAGAGGTCTGGATTCAGCCCGGCCTGAACAATCCGGCCAAGGGCCCGCCACCCGATCAACTGGTGTGGGTCTGTGCGCTGCCGCTCTATCACATCTTCGCGCTGACAGCCTGCTGCCTGGTGGGCATGCGATTGGGCGGCATGAATATTCTGGTGCCCAATCCCCGCGATTTTCCGGCGCTCATCAAACAGATCCGGCCTTACAAGGTCAACATCTTTCCGGCGGTCAACACCCTGTTCAACGGGCTGGCTCACGATGCTGAATTTCGCAAGCTCGATTTCTCGAGCCTGCGGGTCTCGCTGGGCGGAGGCACCGCGGTGCAGGAGGCGGTGGCGAAGGTCTGGCTCGAGGTCACCGGCTGCCCGATCTGCGAGGCCTATGGCCTGTCGGAAACCTCGCCCGGGGTGAGTGCCAATCCTACCGATATCGACACCTTCACTGGATCGATCGGCTTGCCGTTTCCCTCGACCGAAATTGCCATTCTCGATGATGACGGCCAGCCGGTGCCTCTGGGGCAGGCCGGCGAAATTGCGGTGCGGGGTCCGCAGGTGATGGCCGGCTACTGGCAGCAACCCGAAGAGACCGCCCGGGTCATGACGCCGGACGGCTTCTTCAAGACCGGCGACATCGGCATCATGGATGCCAGCGGCTATACCCGCATCGTCGATCGCAAGAAGGACATGGTCCTGGTCTCCGGCTTCAATGTGTACCCGAACGAGGTGGAAGGCGTCGTGGCCAGTCATCCGGGTGTGCTCGAGTGCGCGGCGGTTGGCGTGCCGGATGAAAAGTCGGGCGAGGCGGTCAAGCTGTTCGTGGTGAAAAAAGACCCGAACCTCACCGAGCAGGCCCTGCGCGACCATTGCGATCAGTACCTCACCGGTTACAAGAAGCCCAAGCACATCGAGTTCAGAACCGAATTGCCCAAGACCAATGTGGGCAAGATTCTGCGCAGGCAGTTGCGCGACGAAAGCCTGCCGGCCAAGCGCGCTTAAGGCCAGCGAATCGGGTTGGCACAGGCCTTGCATCGAGTTTGGGGCCTTGCCCACAGCAAGGATCGACTGCAGGCCGCAGCCCCCGAATAGTTTCCGGAGAAAACCCCGTGTCGATTCATGTCGCGTTGAATCACCTGACGCAGTACCTCTACGACCGACCGGTCTCGCTCGGCCCGCAGGTGGTGCGGCTTCGTCCGGCCCCGCATTCGCGCACCCGCATCCTGTCGTACTCGATGCGCATCGATCCGCCGGGTCATTTTCTGAACTGGCAGCAAGACCCGCAGTCCAACTGGCTGGCCCGCGCGGTCTTTCCCGAGCGCACCCAGACGCTGCGCATCGAGGTCGATCTGGTCGCCGAAATGGCGGTCTTCAATCCCTTCGATTTTTTTCTGGAGCCCTATGCCGAGGCCTGCCCCTTCGAATACGAGCCCGAGCTGCGCCATGACCTGGCGCCCTATCTGGCCTGTCTGCCCGGCACCCCCCGATTCGATGCCTGGGTCGCCGGCGTCTCGCGCGAACCGATCCGGACCATCGACTTTCTGGTGGCACTCAATCGCCGTGTGCAGCAGGACATCGCCTATCTGATCCGAATGGAGCCGGGTGTGCAGACACCCGAGGACACCCTTGAGAAGGCCTGCGGTTCCTGCCGCGATTCGGCCTGGCTGCTGGTACAGGTGCTCAGGCGCCTGGGCCTGGCCGCCCGATTTGTCTCGGGATACCTGATCCAGCTGGTGCCTGATGTGAAGTCACTCGACGGCCCGGTTGGCACCGATCGCGATTTCACCGATCTGCATGCCTGGTGCGAAGTCTTTCTGCCTGGCGCTGGCTGGGTGGGCCTGGATCCCACCTCGGGCCTGCTGGCCGGAGAAGGCCATATTCCGTTGGCTGCCACGCCTGAGCCGTCCTCGGCGGCGCCGGTCAGTGGCCTGGTTGATGCCGCCGGCTGCGAGTTCGAGCACACGATGTCGGTCTCGCGCGTGCACGAGGCGCCTCGCGTTACCAAGCCTTATGACGATGCACAGTGGGCGTCGATCGATGCACTCGGCCGGCAGGTTGATGTACATCTCATCGAAGACGATGTGCGACTGACGCAAGGCGGCGAGCCGACCTTCGTCTCGATCGACGACCGCGATGGCGCCGAATGGAATACCGAGGCGCTCGGCCCAAGGAAGCGCCGCCTGGCAGGCGAACTGCTGGATCGGCTCAGGGCCACGCACGGCTCGGGCGGCCTGCTGCATTACGGGCAAGGCAAGTGGTACCCGGGTGAGCAGCTGCCGCGCTGGTCGCTGAACTGGTTCTGGCGCAAGGATGGCCAGCCGATGCTGTCGAACCCGGAGGTGCTCGATCGTGAGGCCGATGACCCATCGGCCGCGGCGCGCGTTCCGGGCGAGCATCGCTTCGACATCAACCATGCCCGAGATCTGATGGGCGGGATCGCGCAGCGGCTGGGCATCGAGGCGGGTCTGGCCTTCGAGGCCTATGAGGATCCGGTGCACTTCGTGCATCGCGAGCAGCAGTTGCCGGTCAATGTCGATCCGCTCGAGTCCAGGCTGGACGATCCGATGGAGCGCGAGCGTCTGCATCGGGTGTTTGCACGCGGGCTGGCAGAGCCGGTTGGTTGGGTCTTGCCGATCGTGCCGGCACGCTTGGCGGTACAAGCCGAGCGCATGCGCCAGCCGGTCCAGCTGTGGCAGGCCACGGCCTGGCCGCTTCGCACCGAACGCTGCTTCCTGGCACCGGGTGATTCGTCAATTGGCTATCGCTTGCCATTGGCCTCACTGCCCTGGGTGTCCGAGACCGAATACCCCTGGATCTACCCGGCTGACCCGAGCGCAGCCACCGGCCCTTTGCCGACCCGCGCGTCCCTGCTCGATGCCGGTCGCGCCGAGCCGCGTCGTGAGTCGCCCGGCATGCGGGCCGCACCCGGGGTGCGGCAGGCGCCGATTCGCTCTGCCCAGGCCGCAGGCCGAACCGCACAGCAGATTGAGCGCGACAGCGCCGACGGGCAGGGCAGCGCGGCGGGTGGTTCGTATGCCGGCGTGGCCCGCACGGCCTTGTGCATCGAGCCGCGCGATGGTCGGCTCTATGTCTTCATGCCGCCCTGTGGCCAACTCGACGAATATCTGCAACTGGTTGCAGCCGTCGAAGACAGCGCCCGTGACAGCGGCCTGCAGATCATCTTCGAAGGCTATGAGCCGCCGCGAGATCCGCGCCTGGCCGTGTTGCGCATCACGCCCGACCCCGGGGTGATCGAAGTCAATGTGCATCCGAGCACGAGCTGGGATGAGCTGGTTGAGCGCACCACGACGCTCTATGACGCTGCGCACCTGACCCGCCTGTCGACCGAGAAGTTCATGCTCGATGGCCGTCATGTCGGCACGGGTGGGGGCAACCATGTGGTGATGGGCGGGGCCACGCCAGCCGATTCGCCCTTCCTGCGTCGCCCTGATCTGCTGGCCAGCCTGATCGCCTGGTGGCTTGCGCATCCGTCGCTGTCCTATCTTTTTTCGGGGCTGTTCATCGGCCCGACCAGCCAGGCACCGCGCATTGACGAGGCTCGCCACGACTCGGTACGAGAACTCGAAATCGCCTTTGCCGAGATGGCTCGCCTGCAACTCGAGGGGCCGCAGTCCTGCCCGCCCTGGCTGCTTGACCGCTTGCTGCGCAATCTGCTGGTCGATGTCAGCGGCAATACCCACCGCACCGAGTTCTGCATCGACAAGCTCTATTCGCCCGATTCGGCCAGTGGTCGCCTCGGTCTGGTCGAGTTGCGCGGCTTCGAGATGCCCCCGCATGCACGCATGAGTCTGGTGCAGCAGCTGCTGTTGCGTGCACTGATTGCACGTTTCTGGCGCGCGCCGATCGACCCCATGCGACTGCCGCGCTGGGGTACCGATCTGCATGACCGCTTCATGCTGCCCTCGGTCATCAGACAGGATCTCGCCGAGGTCGTCGACGACCTGCGCGCGCACGGCTATGCCTTCGAGCTCGAGTGGTTCGATGCTCATTGGGAGTTCCGTTTCCCCAAGCTCGGTGATTTCGAAGCCGCGGGCGTGCAGCTTGAACTGCGCATGGCGCTCGAACCCTGGCCGGTGATGGGCGAAGAAGGGGCGGCTGGCGGTACGGTGCGATTCGTGGATTCGTCCATCGAGCGCATCGAAGTCAGGGCGCACGGGCTGGTGCAGGGTCGACATGCGATTGCGATCAACGGCCATGCACTGCCACTTCGGTCTGTCGGTGCAGACGGTGCGCAGATCGCCGGCGTGCGCTATCGCGCCTGGCAGCCGGCCTCCTGCCTGCATCCCACGATCGGCGTGCATGCGCCACTCACGGTCGATCTGGTCGACACCTGGAACCAGCGCTCGCTGGGCGGCTGTCAGTACCATGTCTCGCATCCGGGTGGATTGAGTCACGAGACCTTTCCGGTCAATGCCTATGAGGCTGAAGCGCGGCGTCTGGCGCGCTTCTTCAGGATGGGGCACACACCCGGACCGATGAGTTTGAAGCCGGCTCAAATCGACCCGGAGTCGCCCTTCACACTGGATCTGCGGCGTGCCTGATTCGCTGGCGGGCTATCCACTGGATGGATCGCAGCATGACGAGATGTTCGTCGCCCCAGGTGTGCCCAGACCACACTGGCAGGCGATGGCCGAATCGCTCGCACGCACCGAGCCGGGCCTGATTCGCGAACGCATCACCACGGTCGAACGTGAAATCCGCGACAGCGGGCTGACCTACAACGTCTATGCCGATCCGCGCGGCGCTGTGCGGCCCTGGAGCCTGGACGCGCTGCCCCTGATCCTGCCTGCAGAGGAATGGTCCGAGATCGAGTCGGCCATCATTCAGCGGGCCAGCCTGCTGAATGCGGTGTTGGCTGATGTCTATGGGCCTCAGACCCTGCTTGCAGAAGGTGTGATTCCGCCGGAACTGGTGGTCGGTCACAGTGCGTTTCAGCGCGCAGCCTGCGGGTCGAACTGGCCGGGCGGTCAGCCCTTGATGCTGTATGCAGCCGACCTCGCCCGTGCACCGGATGGACGCTGGTGGGTGATCTCCGATCGAACCCAGGCGCCCTCGGGGGCAGGCTATGCGGTCGAGAACCGACTGATCGTGTCGAGGGTTTTTCCCGGGCTGTTCAGGTCGCTGCACACACAGCGGCTGGCCGGCTACTTCGCCGCCCTGCGCGAGTCGCTGCGAGACGCGGCTCCCGCCGGCGATGGCCCGCACCTGACCGTGCTGCTCACACCCGGCCCCTGGAACGAGACCTACTCCGAGCATTCGCTGCTGGCGCGGTATCTCGGCTTTACCCTGGTCGAGGGCGGTGATCTGACCGTGCGGGCTGGCAAGGTCTGGCTCAAGGGCATCGATGGCCTGCGACGGGTTCACAGCATCCTGCGCCGCCAGGATGATGATTTCTGTGATCCGCTCGAGCTGCGTGCCGATTCCGCACTCGGCATCCCGGGGCTGCTCGATTGCGCGCGGCGCGGCACGGTGCTGATCGCCAATGCGATCGGGTCGGGCGTGGTTGAGTCGGGCGCCTTGATGGGCTTTTTGCCGGCGCTGTGTCAGCGCCTGCTGGGTGAGCCGCTGCGCATGCCATCGGTTGCGACCTGGTGGCTGGGAGAGCCTGCGGCCTTCTCCGACGCCATCTCGCGCATGAAGGATCTGGTGTTCAAGTCGATCGATCCGCAGGTCCGTGCGCCGACCACCTTCGGGATGGATCTCGATGCCGCCGCCGCGCGAACGCTGATTGCCCGGATCAGACACCAAGCCCAGGCCTGGGTGGCGCAGGAAACCGTCACCTTGTCCCAGTCTCCCGTGTTCGAGCCGGCACCGGCTGCGCTGCTGGGGGCGCGCTCGATCATCCTGCGGGTGTTTGCGGTGGCGTCGCGCGGTCGATGGGTGGTGATGCCGGGGGGGCTCACGCGGGTGGCCGCCAGCGGTGATCGCCGCATCGTCGCAATGCAACGCGGAGGGGCGTCGAAGGATACCTGGGTGCTGTCGCCGGGGCCGTTGAGCGGCGCACTCTCTTTGTTGCAGACCACGGTCGGCCCGGAAGACCTGATCCGAACCAGCGCGGCGAGCCTGTCGTCCCGCTCGGCCGAAAATCTGTACTGGTTCGGCCGATACTCAGAGCGAGCTGAAGCGGTGGCCAGACTGCTTCGGGTGGCGCTGCCTCGATTTTCAGTCGATGAAATCGATGACCGCGCAGCCCGTGCCCCCTTGCTGGCGCTGGCTTCGGCGCTCGGGCTGCCCACCCCGTCGGATGCGCCTGAAGCCGCACTACTGGCCTCGGTTTTCGATTCCGGCTCGGGCGAGACCCTGCGCGATGTCCTGTCTCAGCTGCAGCGCCTGGCCTTCACCTTGCGTGATCGGCTGTCGACCGACCACTGGCGGGCGATCAATCGCATGAACCAGGATCCCGCGTTCGAAGGCTTTCGCGATCTGACCCAGGCACTTGGTTTGCTGGATCGAACCGTCTCCGGCATGGTCACACTGTCCGGCTTCATGCTCGACGGCATGACCCGCGACACCGGCTGGCGCTTTGTCTCCGCAGGCCGTCGAATCGAGCGCCTGCGCACGATCTGCTCGGCGCTTTTGGCCGCAAGCGATCCTGGCCGCCTGGCGAGCCTCGATTGGTTGCTCGAGTTCTGCGACTCCACGATCACCTATCGTTCGCGCTATCTGGGTTCGCCCGAGTGGCTGCCCGTGCTCGATTTGCTGCTGCGTGACGAAACCAATCCTCGCTCGGTGGCGTATCAGATGAGAGGGCTGTGCGATGTGCTTAATCGAATCGAGCAGGGCATTCACCAGAGAGACGGCCAAAGCAGCGGCCAAGGCGATGCAAGCCTGTTGCCAGAGGTGCTGCGCAAGCTCGATCGCTGGCAGAATCCGGCTGATCTGCAGGTCGGACCACGCCTGACCGAGTGGTTGATGCAGGTCAGTGTTGCGACAGCTGATCTGTCTGAGAGCCTGTCGATGCGATTCTTCTCCCATGCACATGACAGTCGCCGAACCCAGTTCGCGGCCTGAGGGCCGGCTGATCGAAGTCGTCCATCAGACGGCCTATCAATATCAGCTGCCGGTCGAGCAATCCTGGCAACTCGCGCATCTTCGGCCGCGTCCGCTTGACCGCCAGACAGTCCGCTCACACCGCATCGAGATCGATCCGGTCCCCGACTGGATCGAGGAAGGTCGTGATTATTTCGGCAATCCAGAAACCCGCTTTGCCATCCACGCGGCGCATCGGGCACTCACCGTCACCACGACCTCGCTCGTTGAAGTGTATTCAGGACAGGCCGGTCTGCTGGCCGCAGGGCAGCCAAGCGATGCCGAACAACGACTGGCACGGGCGCAATTCAGCTCGCCCAGCCCGCAGGTGCCCCGATCAAGGCGCGCGCAGCTCTACGCGGGCCGCAGTTTCAGGGAAGGCAGGCCATTTCTGGAGGCGCTTGAAGAGTTGAGTCATCGGCTCCACCGGGACTTCCAGTTCGACCCGAACGCCACGACCGTGACAACCCCGTTGGAGACGGTCATCGCCAAGCGAAGCGGTGTCTGTCAGGACTTTGCACACCTGATGATTGCCTGTCTGCGAGAAGTCGGCGTGCCGGCACGGTATGTGTCCGGCTATATCGTCACCGAACCGCCGCCAGGCCAGCCCCGACTGATTGGCGCTGACGCGTCACATGCCTGGGTCTGCGCCTGCAGCCCGTCAGGGGTCTGGGTCGATATTGATCCGACCAACGACCGCCTCATCGACACCGACTTCGTCACGCTGGCCTGGGGGCGTGATTTTTCAGATGTCACGCCGCTGCGCGGGGTCATTCTGGGCGGTGGGGAGCAGCACCTGGAGGTGAGGGTGACGGTGACGCCTGGCCTGTGAGCAATCAGCCCAATCAGATGCCATAAAAAAAGCGCCGGGTTGCCCCGGCGCTTTCAGCTTTGACACTTGACCGGCGATTAAGCCGGTGCTCGATCAGAAGCGGTGATTCAGGCCGATAGCGTAACGCTGACGGCTGTCGATACCGTTGTTGATCGTGACGTTGTTCGCGATCAGCGGCGAGGTGTCGTTCAGACCAACGGTTGCGTACAGCGTGGTGCGGTTCGAAAGCGGCCATGCGTAGGTCAGGCCGATCTGCAGAGCGTCGCCGCCGACAGCATTGACGGCGGCTGCCGTACGGAAGTCTTTGACATCGCTGTAGTAGCCGTTGACGATGAACTTGCCCGGGCCGAAGTTGGCGTAGGCGCTGAACAGGATGTTGCTCAGGCTCGGCGAGGTCAGAGCGGTGGCCGGGGTGAACTGTTGGTCGAAGTTCGACACCGAGTAACCCAGGCTCAGGCCGAAGCCACCGAAGTCGTAGGATGCCGTGGCAAGCCAGACGTCTTTGTAGACTGCGTTAGCGGTTGCCAGGGTGCCGTTGCTGTAGAAGCCAACTTTGTTCGAGAACGAGTGGTAACCGCCGGCGAGGTACAGGCCGCCCATTTTCCAGCCAGCAGCAATACCCCAGATGTCTTGGGTGCCGTTGATGTCGCTACCGGTTTGGCAACCGGTGGTGCACGAAGCCGGCGTGTTGCCGTAGTAGTTCTCACCGAAGGCGTAGGTGGCAACAACCGTCAGGCCGCCGAATGAGGGCGAGGTGTACTTGATCGAGTTGTCGGTACGAACCGGACCCATCGGCACGAAGGCGCCGGGTCCACCACCGATGTTGTCGCCCTGGGTGGACGACCAGTTGTTGTAGTACCAGTAGCCCGAGAAGTCGGCCGGCAGGGCCACGTCAAAGATCGGGGTGTACTGGCGACCCAGGGTCACACGGCCCCAACCGCCCTGAATACCGGCCCATGCCAGACCATTCCAGAACTTGTTGTTAAAGGCGGTGTTCGTCGTGCCAGGCAGCACGAACACGTTGCCACCAGCGGTGTCGCCGGTGTCGATATTGAAGCGATGCTCGATCGTGAAGATCGCGCTCAGGCCACCACCAAGGTTCTCCGAGCCACGGATACCGAGGCGCGAACCCGTTCCGAGGCTTGACTGAACGCGGATGCCGCTCTTGCCAGCTTGGGTGTTGGTGGAGTTTGCGGCACCGTTCGAATACTCGACGCCGATGTCAGCGATACCGTACAGGGTGATGTTCGACTGAGCCTGAGCAGCGGCCGGGAGGGCGGCGGCGACGGCCAGTGCGAGAAGCGATTTCTTCATTGGTCAATCTCCTAGGTTTCTGGATTCCACAGGACACCGAATCGGTCGGTGCCTCAACTCCCCGAACAATGCCTCGGTTGGAAGTTGACGCTATTCTCACCAAAAACCCTGGAGCGGCAAACAAAAACGCAGCACGAGCGGCCTTCGCTACCCCCTGTTTGTTGCTTGGGGGCAACGAAAGCCGCTGCGAGCTGGCCTGGCCACGGTCAACAACACGCATCGACCGTGGGCAGTTGACTCAAGGGCCAGCGCTGCCGACCCTCTAAGCGAGCTGTGATCAGAAGCGGTGCGTCAGACCGACCGCATAGCGCTGGCGATCGTCGAGTTTGTAGATTGCCGTCGTGGACTGGTTGATTGACGCGTCGTTCATGCCAAGCGCGGCGTAGATCGACGTCCGGTTTGAAAGCGGCCACGCATAGGTCAGACCCAGTTGGAGTCCGGAATCGTTACGCAGTGGGGCAGTCGCTGAGCCGTACCAGCCTTTGAACTCGGTCTGGTACGCATTCAGGATCAGTTTTCCGGGACCGAGGTTCACGAACGCGCTCAACAGGATGTTCTCCAGGCTGGGCTTGTAGTTGGTCCGGACGGTTGACACGTAGTTATAGAAGGCCTGATCGAACTCAGACTTGCTATAGCCCAGGCTCAGACCAAATCCACCGAAGTTGTACGAGGCGGTTGCTGCCCAGACATTTTTATAAACAGTCGAGTTGGCCGTGCCCGTGGTGCCTGAATACCAATATGGCTTGTTCGAGTAGTCCTGGTAGCCGCCGCCGATGTAGAGGCCACCCATCTTCCAGCCGGCGCCCACGCCCCACATGTCCTGTGTGCCGGTGAGGTCCGAGCCAATCTGACCTGTGGTGGTGTTGTTGGGCGTGTTGCCGTAGTAGTTCTCACCGAAGGCATAGGTTGCGTAAACCGTCAGGCCGCCAAAGCTGGGAGAGACGTATTTAATGGAGTTGTCAGTCCGGGTCGGGCCGATCGGGGCGCTGCTTCCAACGGTGCCTCCAAAAGAGTCACCCTGGGTGCCCTGCCAGTTGTTGTAGTACATATAGGCCGAGAAATCGGCCGGGGCCAGCGCGTCATACAAGGGGGTGTATTGACGGCCCAGGGTGACCTGGCCCCATCCACCTCTGAGGCCCGCCCAGGACGCGCCATTCCAGAACTTGTTGTTGAGCGTGGAATTGGTCTGGCCTGGGAGCAGGAAGATGTTGCCGCCGGCGGTGTCACCGGTATCCAGGTTGAAGCGGTGCTCGATCTGGAAAATCGCGCTCAGGCCGCCACCCAGGTTCTCCGAACCGCGAACGCCCAAGCGAGTGCCGGTACCCACGCTGGAGCTCACGCGAAAACCGCTCTTCCCGAGCTGCGAGGAACTGGAGTTAGCGTTCTGGTTGGCATACTCGATGGCGCCGTCGACGATGCCGTAGAGCACGATCGATGACTGCGCCTGAGCGACTGCAGGCAGCGCCGCTGCGAGGGCGAGGGCAAGAATGGATTTTTTCACGGGTCAATCTCCTGGCTGACGTTTACTGAAAGACGCTTGATTTGAATTGCGGCGTTTCGAGATAAATATTAATCATCCGAGCACGCTGACCTGAAGATATTACCAAGAAATTTGATGAGCGATTCAAACAGTTGCTGCATTGCAACTGTTTGTTAAGTAACTGAAATAAATCAATTTTCGTAGCAGATTTTATTTAAAAAATAATTACTAACTTATTGAAAAAAAATGACTATTTATAACAAAACGATTGATAAATTATTGATAAGCTCCTGTAAAGCAATGAAAATTTTTGCTGTGCCGCAGCAAAGTATCAGAGATATTCAATCCGTAACGGTCATGTCCGCGTCTGATTCGCCCATGACTGAGGCTGATCGCCAGACTTCGGGGGCGCTCATGAGGGTGAATCATGTGGGTGAGGTCTGTGCGCAGGCGCTCTACGAGGGGCAGGCGATCACCACCTCGGACGACAGCTTGAAGGGTTTTTACCGGCGCTCAGCCCAGGAGGAGGCCGACCACCTGGCCTGGACACGACAGCGTCTCAAGGATCTGGGCGCCAGGCCGTCCTTGCTCAACCCGCTCTGGTTTGCGGGCGCTTTTGCGCTCGGGGCGCTGGCCGGAAAGCTCGGGGATCGGGTTTCGCTGGGGTTTACGGTGGAGACCGAGCGTCAGGTCGAGCAGCATCTGGCCGGGCATCTGGAGCGCCTGCCTGCCGAAGATGCCGCGTCCCGGGCGATTGTTTCTGCCATGAAAGACGACGAAGCGGCTCATGCCGATGCGGCGCAGGCGCTCGGCGCGGCTGAACTGCCGGCGCCGGTCAAGGGGTTGATGCGCGCAGCCGCCTGGGTGATGACCACTACGGCGCATCGAATCTGATCGAGATGAGCGCGGCGGGCGGCGTGGGTGCGCTCAGGATGTACTCAGTCCTCGACAATCTCCCAGGACAGCACCAGTTCAGCTGTCTTGGCGAGCATCGCCGAGGCCGAACAATATTTGTCATGCGAAAGCTTGATGGCCCGCTCGACCAGGTTCGGCTTGAGGCCGCGGCCGCGGACGGTGAAACGGAATTCGATCCGGGTAAAGACCTTCGGGTCGGTCTCGGCGCGGTCGGCCTTCAGTGCGACCTCGCAGCCTCGGATGTCCTGGCCGCTTTTTCGCAGAATCAGCACGACGTCATAGGCTGTGCAGCCGCCCGAACCCAACAGAACCATCTCCATCGGGCGTGGGCCGAGGTTGCGGCCACCGCCTTCGGGTGCACCATCCATGACCACCGCATGGCCACTGCCGGTTTCGGCGACGAAACTCATTGTGTCGGGACCGGTCCAACGCACCAGAACGTCCATGTAAATGCCCTTTGACTGAACAATGAAAACCCGGTTATAATAGCCGGCTCAGCAGATTCAGTCAGGCCATGAAGACTTTCTCCGCAAAACCACATGAAGTCCGACGCGATTGGTTCGTCGTCGATGCCAACGACAAGGTGCTCGGACGCCTGGCCGCGGAGATCGCCTCGCGCCTTCGCGGAAAACACAAGCCCGAGTTCACGCCGCACGTAGACACGGGCGATTTTATTGTCGTGGTCAACGCCGCGAAAATTCGCGTGACCGGCGCCAAGGCGCTGGACAAGAAGTACTACCGTCACTCTGGTTACCCAGGCGGTATCAGCGAGACCACCTTCGGCAAGATGCAAGAGCGCTTTCCGGGCCGTGCCCTGGAAAAGGCGGTCAAAGGCATGCTGCCCAAAGGTCCGCTGGGGTACGCCATGATCAAGAAGCTCAAGGTGTACGCCGAGGCTTCACATCCCCACACCGCCCAGCAGCCCAAGGCTCTGGAAATCTGAACCCGGCTTAGCCAGGACAAGCAGGACGCTCTCGAATGATCGGCGAATACAACTACGGAACGGGTCGGCGCAAGACGTCGGTGGCCCGGGTGTTCATCAAGAAAGGCAAGGGCGAGATCATCGTCAACGGCAAGCCGCTCGAGCAGTATTTTGCTCGGGAAACAGGCCGGATGGTGGCTCGTCAGGCCCTGCAGGTTGCCAATGTCGCCGGTGAATTCGACATCAAGGTCAATGTGGCCGGCGGTGGCGAAACCGGCCAGGCCGGCGCAGTGCGCCACGGCATCACCCGCGCCCTGATCGATTACGACGCAAGCCTCAAGCCGGTGTTGTCCGGCGCCGGGCTGGTCACTCGCGATGCCCGCGAGGTCGAGCGTAAGAAAGTGGGTCTTCGCAAGGCGCGTCGGCGCAAGCAGTTCTCCAAGCGCTGATCAGAGTGGGGGCGCGGCGTGTCGGGCGCTCCGTTTCTGGAAGTATCCGAACCCGCCTTTCGGCGGGTTTGCGTTTTTGAGCGACCCTGCGCGCGCTGTGGCTTTTTGCCCGCCGTTACACTGACTGATTCTGGAGGAATGCCATGAATGCTGTTGCCGAGATGCCCGCGCCCCTGATCTTTACCGAGAGCGCCGCCGACAAGGTGCGCCAGCTGATCGAGGAAGAGGGCAACAACGACCTCAAACTGCGCGTTTTCGTGCAGGGCGGTGGTTGCTCAGGGTTTCAGTACGGGTTCACCTTCGATGAAGAGGTGAACGAAGACGACACCCAGATGGAGAAGAACGGCGTCACCTTGCTGGTCGATGCGATGAGCTATCAATATCTGGTCGGTGCCGAGATCGACTACAAAGACGGCCTGGAAGGTGCGCAGTTCGTGATCAAGAATCCGAACGCCACCACCACGTGCGGTTGCGGTTCGTCTTTTTCGGCTTGACGCGTCAGGCGCCTGAACTGGCTGGATAGACCGCACCGAGCACGCGCAGGCCGCGTGCACCGGTGACTGAAGGCAGGTTGGCTGGCCGCGCGGCCAGCCGCTCCCGCGCCAACCAGGCAAAGGCAAGCGCCTCGACTGCACCCGGGTCGACCCCCAAGGCGGCAGTCGACGTGACCTCGATACCCGGCATCAGTGCGGCCAGCCGGTCCATCAGATAGGTATTCTGAGCGCCGCCCCCGCAGACCCTGCATTCCCCGGCGCCCCGCTCCAGGCAAGCTGAGGCAATACTGCGCGCTGTGAGTTCAGCCAGCGTCGCCTGGACATCCTGAGGGCGTGCGGGTGGCGAACCGGACAGATGCCCTGCCAGCCAGTCAGGCGAGAACAGATCGCGGCCGGTGCTCTTGGGGGGCGCCATCTGGAAATACCGGTCAGCCAGCATCTGGTTCAGCAGCGGGTCGATGATGACTCCACCACGCGCCCAGCGTCCTTCGGCATCGTAGGCTTGCCCCAGATGCTGCTCGCACCAGGCATCCATCAGCAGGTTTCCAGGGCCGGTGTCGAAGCCGACGATGGAGGGCGCAGCCGTTGGCGCCAGTGGTGTGCCCGGATGCGTCTCGGCCAGGGGGGATGCCTGGATGGGGCGCGGCGGGATCATGCTGACATTGGCGATACCCCCGATGTTCACCACGGCGCGCAGCCGATCTTTCGAGGCAAAGGCCAATGCGTGAAAGGCCGGCACGAGTGGCGCACCCTGCCCACCGGCTGCGACGTCCGCGCTGCGAAAGTCGATGACTGTGGTGCAGGCGGTGAGCTCGGCCAGACGCGCACCATCAATGATCTGCAGGGTATAGCCGAGTTCAGGGCGATGCCGCACGGTCTGGCCATGTGCGCCGATTGCACGTATGACCGATTGCGCGGGCGCGTGCTGGATCAGTTCGAGCGCCACACGGGCGTAGAGGTCGGTCAGCTCGATTCGAGCGAGCGACGAGCGCGCCAACTCATCCGGGCCGGGTTGCTGCAGCGCCAGCAGCTCCGCGCGCAATGCAGGCGGGATTGGGATTGAGGCAAAGGCGACTGTCCGGGCTGGCGCGGATTGCTCTTCGCCATCAAAGGCGGCCAGCACACCATCGACTGCATCGATGCTGGTGCCGGACATCATGCCGATGAACATGGGGCGCCTGGACGGTCGGCGGCACTGCGGGCGGGAGACGCGCCCGCAGCAACTGCTGGATTACTCGAAACGGGCTGCGAGCTGGGTGTCGAGCAGGCCGAAGCGGCTGCGGTATTCACCGGCCGTTGTATTGAAGCGCTTGAGGTCTTCCCCGGCAAGACCGCGGACCGGAACAGTCTTGACCGCGGTCATGGGATCGACGTGTTCATTGTCGACCAGGAACTCGAAATGCAGATGCGGGCCGGTCGACCAGCCGGTGGTGCCGACGGTGCCGATGAAGTCACCCTGACGAACCGGCTTGCCCTGCTGCAGGCCTTCGGCGAACTCGTTGAGGTGCGCATACAGGGTCGTCTGACGGGCGTTGTGCTTGATGATGACGACGTTGCCGTAGCCGCGCTGCTGGCCGACAAAATCAACGATACCGTCTGCTGTGCTTCGGATCTTGGTGCCCAGGGGCGCCTGGAAGTCGACCCCCTTGTGGGCGCGCCAGTCGCCGAAGATCGGGTGCTGGCGGCTCTCGGTAAATCCGGAGCTGATCCGGGTGAACTCGAGCGGGGAGGTCAGGAAGGGCTGCGACAGGCTGCGCCCGTCAAAGCTGTAGTAGTCGCCCGAGCCATTGGCCTGTTGATACCAGACGGCTTCGAGTTTGCGCTGACCACTGCGAAACTGGACTGCGAGGATGCGTCCGACGATCGGAGGCTCGAGGCTGCCCGCTTCGTGAAGGGTTTCATAGACCACGCGGAGGCGGTCGCCGCGGCGCACGTCACGCAGGTTGACCTCGCGTCCGAAAACGTCGGCCATGCGGGACAGGACGTTGTCGGGGATTTCTGCTGCGTCGAGCGCTTCGACGAGTGAGCGCTCTACCACAGCGGTTCGGGTTTCGATCGACCGCTCTGCCGGGACCGGCTCATCGAACGCAACCAGCTTGCCCGACTGACGGGCAATTACCAGCCGGCGACCCAGCCCGACTGGATCCTCAGCGCCCACGCGATAGGACAGCCGTTCAATTGTGCGATCGGCATTGAGCACGGCTGAAACACTGCGCCCGGCACGCAGCTCAAGCAACTGCCGGGCGAAGAGATCCACCCGGACGAAGGCCGCGAACTCGGGATCGTCTGCACCCAGACGCGACATCAGTGACGCCAGGGTTTCGCCGCGGCGGATGCGCTCCTGCTGGGTCAGTTGGGATTCGCTGCCAATGACTTCAGCCGACAGAGTCGCCGCTTCGATGCTCAGGCGGCCTTCCGGAAGATCAGGCGCGGTCAATGGCGCAACGCCAAAGGCAGTGAATGCGGCCAGCGAACTGACCACACCGACTGCCCAAGCAAGCGTCTTCACCCGAATCTGCGGCATCTTCAAACTCAAATTCCTTATTTCTGTCAGCCTGATTACTGTGGAGTGGCCCGAACCGATGAATCGACCGGCATATAGAATCCGGGATTGGCGCTTCGATTCGAGACCCACGTGTGAGCGGCTTTCAAAGCCGAGCTCATGACAGTCACGTTGAAGTCTAACAGATCACCCTGGCTGGCACGACCCTTTGACGTTTCGCCCGCCGAGCCGCCCTGAACCGAACCCAGTATCTCTGATGAATCCGTCTGCCGAGTCTGCACACCCCACCGAACCGCCCCTCTCATCGTCCGTTCGTCAGGCGCTTGCCGTGGCACTGCGCGGATGCGACGAATTGCTGGTTGAACAGGACTTCGTTCGCAAGCTCACACGTTCGGAATCCACCGGCCAGCCGCTGCGGATCAAACTGGGTCTGGATCCGACTGCCCCCGACCTGCATCTGGGGCATACGGTGGTGCTCAACAAGATGCGTCAGCTCCAGGATCTCGGGCACACCGTGATTTTTCTGATCGGCGATTTCACCGCCATGATCGGCGATCCGTCCGGTCGGAACGTGACCCGTCCGCCGCTGACGCGTGAGCAGATCGAACTGAACGCGAAGACCTATTTCGAGCAGGCCAGCCTGGTGCTGGACGCGGCCCGCACCGAGATTCGCTACAACTCGGAATGGTGTGATCCGCTGGGCGCCCGCGGCATGATCCAGCTGGCCTCCCGGTACACGCTGGCACGCATGCTTGAGCGCGACGATTTCACCAAGCGCTATAAGGGCGGCATACCGATTTCCGTGCACGAGCTGCTCTATCCGCTGATGCAGGGCTATGACTCGGTCGCCCTGAAGTCTGATCTGGAACTCGGTGGCACCGACCAGAAGTTCAATCTGCTGGTCGGCCGGGAATTACAGAAGGAATATGGACAGGAGCCGCAATGCATCCTGACCATGCCGTTGCTCGAAGGCCTGGACGGCGTCGAGAAGATGTCCAAGTCCAAGAACAATTACGTCGGGATCACCGATGCGCCGTCCGAGATGTTCGGCAAGCTGATGTCGATTTCCGACACGCTGATGTGGCGGTATTTCGAGTTGCTGTCGTCCTTGAGTCTGGATCAGATTGCTGCGATGAGGGCCGAGTGCGAGGCCGGTCGCAATCCGCGGGATGTCAAGGTTCAGCTGGCCGGTGAAATGGTGGCCCGATTTCACGGGGCGCCTGCTGCTCAGGCCGCCCGGGAAGGCTTCGAAGCCCGGTTTTCGCGTGGCGCGCTGCCCGAGGACATCGAGCAGGTCGCGGTTTCAGGCGCCCCGATCGGAATCGCCCAGCTGCTGCGCGAGGCCGGCCTGGTGGCATCGGGCAGCGAGGCGCTTCGTAATGTCGAGCAGGGCGGCGTGCGCATCGACGGTGAGAAGGTCTCCGACAAGGGGCTCAAGATCACCGCCGGCACCTATGTGATTCAGGTCGGCAAGCGTCGGGTCGCGCAAGTCACCGTGTCCTGAGGCGGGTCATCGCGTGATCGGATTGCTTCAGCGGGTGGCACGCGCCCACGTCGAAGTCGGCGGCGAGGTGGTCGGGCAGATCGGCCGCGGGTTGCTGGTCTTGCTGTGTGCAGAGCGCGGCGATGCGCCTGCTCAGGGCGAAACCCTGCTCACCCGGTTGATGGCGTATCGAGTGTTTCCCGATGAGTCCGGCCGGATGAACCGCTCGCTGACTGACGTGAACGGCGGCTTGCTGCTGGTGCCGCAGTTCACGCTGGCTGCCGACACGCGCAGTGGATTGCGCCCGAGCTTCACCCCGGCTGCGCCCCCCGACCTGGCCCGCGCCTTGTTTGACGACGTGGTCCTGAGAGCGCGGCAGCGATGGCCGGACGTGCAGACCGGGGTGTTTGGTGCCGATATGCAGGTGCATCTGGTCAATGATGGCCCGGTGACTTTCTGGCTGCAGGCGCCATCCTCTACAATAGCGGGGTCCGCGCGACTGGCGAGTGAGGGTGAATCGACACCGTGAACCGCGGAATGAGGCGACAGGTGTCGCCAGCCGTTCGCCTGGGCAGTTGCCGGCATGTCGCCGGGCCTGATGACTGCAACAAGGACTCTCCATCATGTTTGATCGCAACCAGGGCATTGCCCAGGTCGACCCGGAACTCTGGCAGGCCATCGAGGCCGAGAACCACCGTCAGGAAGCGCACATCGAGCTGATCGCTTCCGAGAACTATGCCAGCCCGGCGGTCATGGCCGCCCAAGGGTCTCAGCTCACTAATAAGTATGCCGAGGGCTATCCCGGCAAGCGCTACTACGGCGGCTGCGAGCATGTCGATGTGGCCGAAAGCCTGGCCATCGAACGGCTCAAGCGCCTGTATGGCGCCGAAGCGGTCAACGTCCAGCCGCACTCGGGTGCGCAGGCCAATCAGGCGGTGTTCCTCGCGTTTCTCAAGCCCGGTGACACCATCATGGGCATGAGTCTGGCCGAAGGCGGGCACCTCACCCATGGCATGCCGCTGAACCTGTCGGGCAAGTGGTTCAATGTCGTGTCCTACGGGCTCGATGCGAAGGAAGCCATCGACTACGACGCGATGGAAGCCAAAGCGCGCGAATCCCGCCCCAAGCTGATCATCGCGGGCGCCTCGGCCTACTCTCTGCACATCGATTTCGAACGCTTTGCTCGGGTGGCAAAGGAGATCGGCGCGATCTTCATGGTCGACATGGCGCATTACTCCGGCCTGATTGCGGCCGGCGTGTATCCCAACCCGGTGCCGCATGCCGACGTGGTGACCTCGACCACCCACAAGAGCCTGCGCGGCCCGCGCGGCGGCATCATCCTGATGAAGCCCGAGCACGAAAAGGCGATCAACTCGGCGGTGTTCCCGGGTTTGCAAGGTGGCCCGCTGATGCATGTGATCGCCGCCAAGGCGGTGGCCTTCCATGAGGCGCTGCAGCCCGCCTTCAAGGTCTATCAGCAACAGGTGATCGCCAATGCCCACGCGCTGGCCCAGGCCCTGATCGGGCGCGGTTTGCGCATCGTTTCGGGCGGCACGCAAAGCCATGTGATGCTCGTCGATCTGCGTCCCAAGCAGATCACCGGCAAGGAGGCCGAGCTGGTATTAGGGCAGGCCCACATCACGGTGAACAAGAACTCGATTCCCAATGATCCGGAAAAGGCGATGGTTACCAGTGGCGTGCGCCTGGGGTCGCCCGCGATGACCACGCGTGGCTTCAAGGAAGCCGAGGCCGCGCAGGTGGGCAACCTGATCGCCGACGTGCTCGATGCGCCGCGTGATCCGGCCAATATCGAGCGGGTACGGGCCAAAGTATCGGCCCTGACCGCATCGTTTCCGGTCTATCGCTGATTGCCTGCAGCGCACGGGCTCGTGCTGAACTGATTCGAGCGGCCCATGCGCTGTCCCTTTTGCGATCACGCCGAGACGCCGGTCGTCGAGACTCGCGATGCCGAGGACGGTGCGGCACTGCGGCGGCGTCGCCGCTGTGCCCAGTGCGACAAGCGCTTCACGACCTACGAACGCATCGAGCTGTCACTGCCCGCAGTCGTCAAGAAAAATGGCGTTCGTGCCGAATACGATCGGCGCAAATTGCGGGCCTCACTCGCCTTGGCGCTGCGCAAGCGTCCGGTGACGTCCGAGGCGGTCGATGCGGCGATCGGGCGCATCGAAGAGAAACTGCTTTCTCTGGCGACCCGCGAGGTGACCAGCGAAGGCATTGGTGAACTCGTCATGCGCGAACTCAGGAAGATCGACAAGATCGGCTACGTGCGCTTTGCCTCGGTCTATCGCAAATTCGAAGATGTCGACGAATTCGCCGAAGCAATCGAGGAAGTGCAGCCCAGGCGGCGCACGAGAAACAACTGAGATGTTCACCGCCGACGACCATCGTTTCATGAGCCGTGCGCTTGAACTCGCACGACAGGGCCTGTTCAGCACGACGCCCAATCCGCGGGTGGGTTGCGTGATCGTGAAAGATGGCCTGATCGTCGGCGAAGGCTGGCATCGCCGTGCAGGCGAGCCGCATGCCGAAGTGCTGGCGCTGGCGCGGGCTGCCCATCAGGCCCAGGGCGCAACCGCCTATGTGACGCTCGAGCCCTGCAGCCATTTCGGAAGAACGCCACCCTGCGCGGATGCCCTGGTTGGGGCGCGCGTGGCACGGGTCGTCGCGGCAATGGAAGATCCGAATCCGTCGGTCAATGGGCGGGGGCTCGAACACTTGCGCAGTCGCGGAATCGATGTGCGATGCGGTCTGCTCAGGCACGAGGCGATCGAGCTCAACATCGGATTCGTGGCCCGCATGACGCGCGCACGGCCCTGGT
>Ga0209598_10000284_pt1 | contig 40599 bp, 39 predicted proteins | sample M_140807_EF_Meta_FD_187317 | JGI IMG/M metagenome (GOLD analysis project Ga0209598, IMG submission 187317) | Freshwater microbial communities from Lake Montjoie, Canada to study carbon cycling - M_140807_EF_MetaG (SPAdes) (version 2) | ecosystem: Environmental > Aquatic > Freshwater > Lake...
GGTTTTGGACGAAACATTCAAGACACCGGACAATTCAGCTTTGTTGCGAAAATAGGACAGCGTGCATCGCCTGCGGGGCCACACGCACGCACACCAGGCGTTACGTCTGGCGGCACGAAAGAGGGCGAGGGTATGTACTCCGAACGCGGTCGGCATGCGCGGGGCCATGAAGAGCGTCTTGACAACGTGTCAGCATTGCCGGCGCTCGAGGCATTCGCTCAGATTAAGGTCATCGGGGTCGGTGGTGGTGGAAGCAATGCTGTAGACCGGATGATCGAAACGGAAATCCGAGGCGTCGAGTTCATCACCGTCAACACCGACTCACAGGCGCTTCTTCGGTCAAATGCCCAGACCCGAATACGCATCGGTGATAAGGCGACCCGAGGTCTTGGAGCGGGCGGGTCACCGGCGATTGGTGCCAAGGCCGCCGAAGAGAGCGAAGAGGACATCACCGAATCCCTTCGTGGTGCAGACATGGTGTTCATCGCCGCCGGAATGGGTGGGGGCACCGGAACGGGTGCTGCTCCGCGTATTGCCGAGATTGCTCGAGAGCTCGGTGCACTGACTATTGCCGTCGTGACCCGACCGTTCGGGTTCGAAGGGTCGCGACGTCGTCAAGCAGCTGAGGACGGCATTGCTGCATTGCGCGAAAAAGTAGATACACTCATCACCATTCCTAACGATCGCCTGAGTGATCTTGCAGATAAGAAGCTGCCAATGGTCGAGGCCTTCCGGTTGGCAGACGATGTCCTTCGGCAAGGAATTTCTGGCATTTCGGAGCTCATCACCATGCCGGGCCTCATTAATGTCGACTTCGCCGATGTGAAAGCCATCATGGCCAATGCAGGGTCGGCTCTCATGGCAATAGGCCAAGGTTCCGGCGACCAGCGCGCAGCTGATGCAGCCCGTCAGGCTATCGCCAGTCCGTTGTTAGATATCCAAATTGACGGAGCCAAGGGCATCCTGTTCAACATTACCGGTGGCGAAGACCTGACCTTGTTCGAGGTCAATGAAGTAGCCGACATCATCATGAAGGCAGCCGACCCCGACGCGAACGTGATTTTCGGCGCGGTAATCGACCCGCGCCTCAATTCCCAAGTGCGTGTCACGGTCATTGCGACCGGGTTCGAAAGCCGTCAACCCATCTCACGTGGAGCGCGCACCTTCGTTGGTGGCCAGACCGGGCGTCGGGATGTCGTCGGTGGTACTCGGTCAGTGGTTGGCCGAGAAGCTGGCAGCGCTTCCTACTCGGATTTGCCGGAGCAGCGCGACCTTCGCGTTCCGCCATCTATTCGCGACCTTGACCGGCCACCGGCCCGGCCAATTCCGCCGCCTGACCACATCGGCACCGACAACCTTGATATTCCGCCTTTCCTGAGACCTCGCAAGTAGAAACACTAAGTCCAATCTCATGCAGTTCCTTGAGATCGGCCCGTTTCTTTACTCGCCGACTGTGGTTTCAGCCCGGAAAAAAGAAAGTCCTCCAATGGACCGGTGGGTCACTTGGAGGACTTCTCGTTTGCCATCAACCAATCGTGTCTAGGCGCTCCTGGATGACCGCCATCAGCGCCTCTTCAGTCGCGTCAACGACAACGGGTGGGTTCGCGAACTGCGATGTGAGCCCACGCCCGTGATCTGTCACGATCGTTTCGCTGCGGAACTCCTCAAAAAGGGATGACTGGTGATAGCGGATCGTGTAATCCGGATCCTTCAGCACATTGCCCGTGAGAATCGCAACAATCGTCTCGTCGGGATCGATCCGTTCATCGGTTCCCTCACTTGCAAGACGCCTGATGGCGGCGAGAGTAGTCGCTGAAGCAGGTTCGCAGCCAATTCCGTCCTGCCCAATCACCGCCTTGGCGTCGGCAATTTCCTGCTCGCTGACCGACATGACCCAACCGTCGCTCCAGTCGACTGCACGTGCCGCCTTTTTCCACGAAACGGGTGCGCCGATCTTGATTGCCGTCGCAAGCGTTCGCGCGTGTACCCGAACGAGCGTCTCCGAGTGACCGCCCTCGTACGCTTCTGAAAGAGGAGCAGCCCCACGAGCCTGAACAATGGTTATTCTCGGGCGCTTGGACAGCAGCCCCAAGTCGTGGAGTTCCCGAAGTGCCTTGCCAAAGCTACTTGAGTTTCCCAGATTGCCACCAGGCACAACGATGCGGTCCGGCGCCTCCCAACCAAGTTGCTCGAGAAGCTCGATCATCACGGTCTTCTGTCCCTCAAGTCGGAATGGATTTACCGAATTGAGGATGTAAATGCCGAGGCGGGGCGCGAGCTTACGCAAGAGGGCCTGCGCGACGTCAAAGTCGCCGCGAACCATTAGCGTCAGAGCGCCGTAATCAAGCGACTGACTTAATTTGGCAAAGCTGACACCGGTTTCGGGTACCAGCACAATTGGTAACAGGCCCGCCCTGGCAGCATAGGCGCCTAGCGATGCCGACGTGTTTCCGGTGCTTGCGCAGGCAACGGCCCTCATTCCAAGAATGCGCGCCTGGGTTACCCCGGTGACCATTCCGTAGTCCTTGAAAGACCCCGTCGGGTTGAACCCAAGATGCTTGAAGCGTAGACGCCTCAACCCCGCATACCCCGCGCTCTTCGGGGCTTCGAGCAATGGGGTATTGCCCTCGGGGTAGGTCACGATCTGGGCCTCGTTGTCATAGAACGGCAGCAGTTCGCGAAACCGCCAAACCCCGGATCGATCAATCGGGTTGTCAGACATCCTGCGAGCCCGAAACGTAGCCGCAAGCGCGGCACCGGTTTCGGTCGGCCGCGGGAACACGACGTCCAGGAGATCCCCGCACGAACCGCAGCGGTAAATCACATCTCGAAGCGGGTGAACCGCCTGGCAGGTAATGCAGCGGAGAACGCGCTCGCTATGCCATGGATGCCAAGGACGGGTCATCATTGCGCGCCGGGAGAGATTACTCTCGTCACTACCGGACGCATGTTCGTCAATTGCGAGCGGGGAAATCTCGTCTCGTGTCACGAAGTGCAGTGTAGCGTCTCCGAGCGGGCAGTCCCGGACCCCCGTCTAGGTTTTCAACCGCGATTCCGGACTGCTAGTTCGTGACGAGAAAGATCCTTACGGCCGTCCCGCATGCAAACAGGACGATCCCAGTCAGAACGGCGCCAATCCCGGCCGAACGAATCGTGGCTCCGAAACGCGCACGGCGTGTCCGGACCAACTGTTCAGATGCGATAAGTTCTCGCATTCGGTCAGGTCCCGATGACCGCTTCGCTGGTTTCGGCTGACTAGACCTAGCTGCCAAGCCCCTGCCTAGATATGGGGATGTGACTAGAAGTACCGCTCCGATTGCGACGGCGATACCTCCCAAGGTGAGTAGGATTGCTCCCAAATCTTCCACGGCGAAAGTATAGGATCCGTCGTCCAGTGCTAAAGTCAGAAAGATGACCGCGCGCGCAACAGGAACCAGATTTCATCTTCAACCTACCATAGGCACTAGAGGACTTCTGATCCACCTGTCTCAATCAATGGCGATGCTACTCCGTCAATCTCGCGGTCTGAAATCCGCTGGCTTGGTAGCAGTGGCGTTGCTCGCGGCGAGCCCAAAGGTATCAACCGCGCATGGCGGCGTCACCGGTGCCCAAGATCTGGTGCAGGATTACGGCCTCCTGCTTTTCTTGGTCGCAGTGATCTTGGTTGGCGCAGGAGTTCTTGTGTGGGTGCTGCTTTCGCCGATGCCCCTCGACACTGACGAGCCAGGTGTTGCAGACGAAGCGGGCGTCGTGCAGAAGGGAGACCCGACGCAATCGTCAGAGTTGCACGAAACCCGGCGCGTTGACCACGAAGACCGTCGCGCGACCTAGGGTAACTTGACCTCCGTTATCCACCTTCCGGGTACGACAATGCTCGCGAAGGGTGGCCACTACGTCATCTACCTGTGCAGGCTCCACACCGAGCAGCAGACTGACGTTGCCGCTCCTGAGCCACCCGCCAACCGTATTTATTCGCGTCGTTCGGTATCCACGGGAAACGAGCGCTTTGAGGGCCGCGCTAGCATCTTCAGACTGGACGATTGCCCAAACCAGTTTCACGGTTCTCTCTTTCGCGCATCGGCGATGGAACGATTCTCAGGAATGGTCCCTACAGTTGCTCAAACCGCTCCACATCAAGGACGAACACCGTCGCACCACCCACCTGCACCTGAACCGGGTCCAGTGGGTATGGCTCGCCAACCTCTCCGGGTGCAGTCGGCACGAAGTATTCGCTCCGAGTCTGGCAGTTGTCACGAAGGATCACCAGCGCACGCTGTAACTGGTCGCGAGCAACTCCCACAAGGATCGTTGCATTGCCCTTGCGAAGGAACCCGCCAACCGTATTGATGCGCGTGGATCGAAAGCCAGCTTGGGTCAGTGCCTCAATTACAGCACTGGCATCCTCGTCCTGAACAATGCCAAGGACAAGCTGCATATCTGTCGATCCGTCATTGGGCTCTGTCACGGTCATCTTTCCACCTTACACCACACGGGTCCTGACCACCATAGTTGCCAGCCAGTCTTGGGACCATCCCCTCATACTAGACCCATGAAACCATCGATGACGAGACGTGGCGCAATCGCATCCAATCTCGCGGTGCTTTGGTTCCCGGCCATGGTGACGTCCGCAGAAGCGTCGAGGTGTAACTGCGTCTCCGAAGCCACGGTGCAAGAGGGCCCGCTTCCCGATGGTGCGATAGACCCGTCAGGTGACGAGACGCAAACCGGAAACGCACCGGTCGCGACGGATGCGGTTGACGCGCCTTCCGGGCCGATCATGGTCACGATACGGCTCATGCCAGACCGGCCAGTGACCGGCACTGGGTACGAGTTCGAAATCGCCGCCACAAACGTATCCGCGGACGAGGTCACTTTGGAGTTCCGGAACGGGCAGGTCTTTGACCTCTGGATCCTTGGGGACGGTGGCTCGCTCATCTGGCGCTGGGCGGCTGGCAGGATGTTCACTCAGGCACTGAGACAAATACGGCTGCTTCCGGGCGAAATATCCGTACGGCAGGTCGTGTGGCCGGGCACAGACGCGGCGGGCACCAGTCAAGTTACCGGTCCGCTCGTCGCGCTCGCAGATTGGGTTTCTCGCCCGGGCGGATCATCACGCCCACTCGCCTTCATTGCGGAATAGCGGCGTTGAACCGAGATTTCGGAGCGCGTTCACCTACGGGTTGGAAGTGACAGTCCCTATGCCTCGTCTGCGACGTCCGCGCCAGGGTCGGCCAATCCGACTTCGCTATGTATGAACCGGGCGAGTGACTTCGCGCCACCACGACGTCTCACGTTTACGATTTCGGCCATGATTGCGAGGGCAATTTCTGTTGGCGCCCGCCCACCAAGGTCCAGCCCAATTGGGGCGTAGACCTTTGAGAGCAACGTCTCGTCCACGCCGGCCCTCTTCAACCGATCGAAGACCACTAAGACCCGACGCTTGCTTCCAATCATTCCAATGTACCGGGCCGACGACCCAGCGACACGTTGCAGTGTCGCCTCGTCATGTTCATGGCCACGGGTCACAAGAACGAGGTATGTCCAGGGTGTGATCTCCAAGGATTCGATTGCCCTGGAGAAGTCATCGACCAAGAGCGCATGTGCCGCAGGAAAGCGTTCCCGTGTTGCGAACCTCGCGCGGTCGTCAATCACTGTGACTTCATAATCTAGGACTGCGCCCAATGCACAGAGTGGAACCGCGATATGACCTGCCCCGACGATCACCAAGCGAGGTGGCGGGAGACATGGTTCAAAAAGCAATTCGACCGTGTCAGGAGCCACCTCGCGATCGCGCATCCGACGTCGATTGCCTAGTTCGGCCCCGTCGACAGTGAAACGAACTTGCCCCGGTTCCTCTGCACCGAGAAACCGCTGGGAAACGTCGAGGATGGCCCTTGTCAGGCGATCCGAACCGACCCGGCCTTCGCTGGTGCCGTCGGGGAAGACAGCGATTTTTCCGCCGACGTGTAAGGCGCTGTCACTGCCGCTGGCAACAACGGTGACGAGGCAAAACGGCGTACGTGCGTCAAGCAGCGAAAGAATTCGCCCAACACCAATGCCTGTCACGCAGGGTGTCCAACCCGAACAGCGCCGTCAAGATCGTGAGGCGGGGGGGAAAGGACATCAATGAACACCTCCATCGTCCCGCCACACACATCGCCCCCAGGGTGATCCGGATCATCGGCAAGTACAAACTCTCGCAAGGCGCTCTCGCCTCGGCGCATCAGGCGCTGCGCCTCCGCCCAGACATCTGCCTCAACACACCCGCCGCCGATGGTGCCGTGCATCGTGCCATCGGAAAGCATGAGCAATGCGGCTCCAGGCTTCTGGGGTGTGGATCCTCTTGTCGCCACGACAGTTGCTAACGCCGCCCGTTCGCCTCTTGCCAATCGGGTAGCCGCTGTTCGGTACAACTCGGTCCGCGGATGTACTGGCATGTGCCACGTCCTTCCCAATGCGGATGCCAACGCGTCATTGCCGCGCAGTGGTCAGTCAACCCACACGAGGAGCGTTTGCCTACGCTTCAATCCTCGCGCGTCCCGGCCAATTCTCAGCCTCTTCCCGAATGGTAACGCGCCGTCCGCTAGGCCACGAACGTGATCCGCTTTCCATGCACGGTTCCTAATCCAATCCGCCCACAACTGCTTTTGCCAACTGGGCCTGAAATAATCCTGCTGCCCATCTGGTGATCTATGATGAACTTGCACGACAATTGTTGTGAATGGTTGCTGGAGGGATTGACGATGAAGGCAGTGGTCATGGCCGGGGGCGAAGGATCACGGTTGAGGCCCCTTACCATCGGGCGACCAAAGCCAATGGTTCCGATCGTCAACGCGCCAGTCATGGAGCACATCCTCGGGCTCCTCAAACGGCATGGCATCACCGAAGTCGTTGTGACCCTCCAATATATGTCGAACACGATCCAGGACTATTTCGGCGATGGGTCGGAGTTCGGGATGGTGATCCATTACACGGTGGAAGAGACGCCTCTCGGCACCGCCGGCAGTGTCAAGAACGCCGAGCACCTTCTGGACGAGCCGTTCATTGTGATTTCCGGCGACGCCTTGACAGACTTCGATCTTGAGAAGGTCATCTCCTTCCACCGCGAACGCGAAGCAATGGCGACCTTGACGCTCTACCAGGTGCCAAATCCCCTGGAGTATGGCGTCGTCATCCTAGACGAGGAGCATCGGGTCACTCGGTTTCTTGAAAAGCCAAGTTGGGGTGAAGTCTTCTCGGACACGGTCAATACTGGCATTTACGTCCTCGACCCCAGCATCTTCAAGTACGTCCCGTCCGGCAAGTCCGTCGACTGGAGCAACGACGTCTTTCCGCAACTCCTCGAGAACAGTGACCCCATGTTTGGGTACGTTGCTTCCGGCTACTGGTGCGACGTCGGTTCCCTGCAGGAATATGTCCGGGCAAATGCAGACATGCTCCAGGAGCTCGTGAACCTGCCGTTGCCCGGAGAGATTGCATCTGGCCGGATCTGGAGGTCCAACCAGGACGGCGAACCAGATGCGGTGATCCACCCGACGGCACGCGTATATGGCCCGGTCTTTCTTGGCAAGGGCGTCGAGGTGCGTGCCGGCGCAGTGATCCACGGTCCAACCGTCATTGGTGACTACACGGTCGTCGAAGAGCGCGCCACCATCGACCGTAGCGTGATCTGGACGAACGGATACATTGGCGATGGGGCAGACCTCAATGGCGCTCTAATCGGCAAGCAGGTGAGCCTGAAGTCCGGAACAGTGGTGTTCGAGGGCGCGGTTATCGGAGACAACTGCACGATTGGCGAAGGCGCAGTTGTCCGCCCAAACGTGAAACTGTGGCCCAACAAGGAAGTCGACCCGGGCGCGACAGTCGCGTCAAGCCTGATATGGGGAAACCAGGCGAGAAGGTCCATTTTCACGGCCACGGGAGTAAGCGGCCTGGCAAACGTGGAGATGGTTCCAGAGTTTGCTGCAAGGGTCGGTGCGGCGTACGGGTCAACTCTCCCGCGAGGCTCGCGTGTCACGGTCAATCGAGACCGGAGCCGCGCCGCACGGATGATCAAGCGAGCAATCATCGCCGGCCTGCCGTCCGCAGGCATCGACGTGCTCGACATCGGCGACGTTCCAGTGCCTGTGGCCCGCTTTGAAACTCGTGCAAGCGGTGCCATGGGCGGAATTCACGTGCGCTTGTCGCCCGCGGACTGGCGCCAGATCGAACTCTCATTGCTGGACGGGCGTGGCCTGAACATTGACAAGAATGGCCAGAGGCGCATTGAGACAAGCTTTTTTCGTGAGGATTTCCGGCGGGTACCGGTGACGGAAATCGGCGCGATATCCGTGGTCGGGGACGTCGTGGCGCGACGGTACGAGGATGCCTTTGTCAACCACTGCGACAAGTCTGCGATCACAACAGCGCACGGACGCGCCGTGATCGACTACGGGTTTGGCAGCACCTCCACCATTCTGCCCACACTCCTGGGACGTATCGGGGCAGAGACGATTACGGTCAACGCCGCCACCGGACAGGCATTCGGGCGGCGCACTGCCACCCAGTACGACCAAGACCTCCGCCACCTCAGTGCGATATGCCGAGCGATTGGGGCACAAGCCGGTGCCATGATGGACAACGACGGCACCCGGATTGACCTCATTGATGACAGGGGTGTCGTCCTGTCTCCGATGACCGCACTGGCGGTCATCGCAGTTCTGGCGTGGCGTGCGCACCCGGGGGCCGTTGTCGGCGTGCCTGCGAGTGCTCCGCTCGTATTCGACGCACTTGCCAGCCGAAATGGTGGCGCCGTCCTGCGAATTGCCCCGAACGCTCGCGCATTGATGCAAGCCGCACAAGACGCGTTCGTACAGCACCGTGTACTGACGCCAACGTCTCCGGAGACCCATACGCTTGGGACTGGAGAGAAACCGCTCATCCTCGTCGGAAACGGGGAAGGCAGCTATATCTTCCCGGACTTCCACCCGGGGTTCGATGGAATGATGGCAGTTGCCCGGATTCTCCAATTCCTTAGTGTCGACAGCACGTCACTCTCGGATGTCGCCATAAACATCCCGACCGCCCATCTCGGACGCCAGACGGTCCCATGCCCGTGGGATGCCACTGGACGGGTGATGCGGGTGATGCACGAACAAGCGAGCCGATTTGGTGACAGCGGTGCTGCTTCCGAAGGAGTCCGGTTCGACTTTGGCGCGGAATGGGTCCTCGTACTGCCGGATGCCGACCTTCCCCTATTCCACGTGCATGCCGAAGGCCAATCTCCTGAAGCCGCGCAAGCGCTTGTTGCCAAGCACGCCGAGATGATCCGCCGAATTGTCACCTGATCGCCAAGAACCGGCATCAAAACCATCCTGGTCAAACGGGATCGGACCATCGGCCTCCGCCGAAGTAATTCGACCGGCGGCGCGCTGGTTCAGGCTTTGGCGGTTCGTACGTCGCGCAATCGCGCTTGCGTTATTGCGTGCCACTCGCGACCCGGTCGCTGCCGTTGAGCAGTCTCCGGGACTCGTAATCATCCAGCTTGATGGACTTGGTCATGGAAACTTCCAGAAGGCGGTCGCACGGGGCTACCTTCCATTCCTGTCAGGCCTCATTGCATCGGGGAGCCACTCGATGCACCGTTGGCGGTGCGGCCTCCCAGCCGACACGCCTCCCGTCCAAGCCGGGATCATGTGGGGTGACGCAGATGGGATTCCCGGTTTCTACTGGTGGGATCGCGAAACTTCCCGGAGGATCGCAAGTAGCAACCCCGCTCACATGCGCGCATTTGAAGGCCGAATCGCCGCCAGGAATCCTTCGAACGGTCTCCTGAAAGGTGGCAGCAGCTATTCAAACACCATGTCCGGTGGCGCAAGGCATCGGATCCTCACCATCGCGGGGTCGGACCCGCGATGGTTTGCTCCGGGGCAAGGAATGGTCCGAGCGCTTGCCCTGGTCGCACTAAACCCCGGCAGGACTATCCGGTTCATCGGTGACGCCTTCTGGGAAGTACTGCAAGAGGCAGAGGATCGCGTCTGGGTAACCCTAAACCGGCGTCCAAGGCTATTCGAGGGGATGTTTCCACTGGTTCGCGTACTGTTCAATGTCCTCGCCCGTGACGTGATCACTGCGGGCACCCGTCTCGACATGCTGAGATCCGTTCCGATAATTTACACCTGCTATATCGGCTATGACGTGGTGGGGCATCACTCGGGCCCACTGTCGCGAAACAGCCTCCGGACACTCAAGGGAATTGACCGATCAATCAAGGCCCTCGTCGAAACCGGTAACAGCACACCTCGTGCGTACCGGTTCGTCATCCTTTCGGATCACGGAATGTCACCGGCCGTTCCCGTCGCCGAAGCCTTTGCCACCGACTTTGATCAGTGGTGCCACGATCAGTGGCAGGAAAGATCCGTCGCAACAGTGCCCCCGACCTCGATAGACCGCCAAAGCGTGGGGATGGTCGACACTTCACGCACGCCGTCAGTTCAGACGCCTCGTCTGGGGACAACGTGGCTGCGAACCTGGGGACGGATTGGTGCGTGGGCACTTGAACTCGGGACGTCAGGGGCGATCCGTCTGGGCGAACGCATCCTTGACGAGCATTCACCTTCGCGCGACCAAGGGATTGTGGTGATTTCGTGCGGGCCACTCGCCCAAATCTGGCTGCGGAGTGCTACCGAGCCAGTTCATCGCCACGTGATTGAAGCACGGTGTGCCGGCTTTGTGGATGCGGTCCTGAACCATCCCGCGGTTGACTTCGTGATGGTCAGATCAGATGACAGCCTGCAGGTCATCGGCCGAAATGGTGAAGTGACCCTTAGACCACTCCCCGCCGTTCCTGATCACAGCCAGCCGATGCCGAACGTGGTGGAACAGGTCATCGGAACCAATCCCCTCGCACACCTTGACGAACCCGAGGTTTCCGCGGTCCAGCTCGCTCGGCTCGGTGCGATGAATGCGACCGGTGATGTCATCTGCTTCGGAGCATCACTCGTGCCGGCATCACCAAGAGACTCGGTCCCCGGATCACTCAGACAGGCACACTTCTGGAGTTTTGAACGCCAACTGGGGACGCATGCCACCCTCAGCGGAGACCAAGCGTATCCATTTCTCATCACACCCAGCGACCTGGAAGTCAATGTGAGCAACGTCATCGAAGCTTCACAACTCCATGATGTCCTCGTTGCACTTGCACCCGGGAGAGCCGGACGGTTGAAGCGGGAAGCAGACCTCAATGACGAACGCGGCGCCACTTGCTAGCCGGACCAGGTCTCCGTGGCGCCGATTTCGAATGGGGTGGGTACCATGGATACACGACCATTTGAGCCACCGTTCGGGGAGGTGCCAGACGCGCGTGGCGGAGTTGAACCAGATGGATGCGACGTTTCACGCACAAGTCGCCGACTTGCTCGACCTGCCCGAACTCGGTGAAAGCCAAACGCGGCGACACCATTTCACATTTACTGAGTACGACCACGTCTTGGCAGTCGGAAACTTGGCCTTCAAAATCGGGCGACACCTGAGATGTGACGCACGGGCGTGCGCTCGGGCAGGCCTGCTGCACGATGTTGGGGCCCACTGGTTCGACACGCGGGCGCCGGTGGCACTGGCGCGGCGCCTCGCCGAATCGGATGGTGTTTGCCACGCCATACAGGCACACACGATCATGCCCGTGCCTCCGCGGACGATTGAGGCGGTAGTCGTCATCGTTGCGGACTTCCTTACCACCGTCAGTGAATGCGGCCGGGCACTGCGAACTATCCCCAATGCGTTTCGATCGCAGCTCCGGACCCGCGATCGCGACGTATCGGCGGCGTAGCTAGCAACGAATTTGGGCGACAAGCGCCATGTCGCAGAAACTGACAAAACCTCGACCGACGTTCTTCAACGTGACCCGCTTAAGGAGAAACAATGTCAGGACAAGCACCAGTATCGTGGAAAACCGGGATAGAACTCGTTGACGAGATCCGTGCGACCCAAGTCCAGCAGGGCACGCTCGCGTTCTGGCACCTCGGGCAAGCGTCATGGATTGTCAAATCCCCTACAGAGACCGTTGCTTTCGACCCGTTTCTCCAGCCGTCGTCAGGCCAGCTGCAACGCACGTTCGAACCGCCGCTCCATCCGTCAATGCTGGACTGCATCGACGTCGTCTTTTGCAGTCACGATCATCTGGATCACCTTGATCCGTTCGCAGTCGAAGGGATTGCGAAGGCATCCCCGGGATCCGTCTTTGTGGTACCGGAGTCTGCAGTCGCCCAAGCAGTGGGTCTCGTCGGCAACCACACCCGAGTGATTACGGGACAGGTGGACTCGACTGTGAAAGTTGGATCCATGTCGGTCCATACCGTGCCGGCAGCACATGGAACCGGAAGAGACCCTGTCGCCGAATGTGTTTGGGAAGCCGATCCAATCGTGGGATGGCGCTTTGTTGGGTTCGTCGTGGACATCGGAGGTACCCGTGTCTACCACGCGGGGGACACGTCCATTTACCCGGGAATGGTCGAAAGGCTCCAGAAGCTCGAGATAGACGTCGCACTGTTGCCGATCAATGGGCGCGACTGGTTCCGAGAGCGACACGGAATTATCGGAAACATGGACGAACGCGAGGCCGCCTATCTGGCCAACGCCATTGGTGCAAAGGTTCTGATACCGATGCACTACGACATGTTTGCAGGAAATCCAGGGTCACCGGGACGCCTTGCCGACTTGTGCGCAAAGGAGTTCCCGGCGCAAACCATCGTGATTCCCGGGCGTTGCCGGCGATGGGTATACCACCCTTAGGAGCCAAGCCGTCCTCCAAGAAGAAGAAGTCGCCGAAGCGGTCGGTGACACTGCTATCTTGGTGGACGGGGACGTCGCATCGGCCCGCCAGGCCTGGGTGCATCGTTCGGGCCCGCATTGCGGCCTCCGGTCCCTGCTTCACGCCCAGGCAGCGCCGTGCTGTTGGCATCCCTTCCCAGTGCTCGGTAGGTGCCTCCACGGGTAGACGATGCCGCGGCCTGGAACCAGCGCCCCCGGGTAGCACGGGCCTCTCGACGCGCCGCCTCAGCCTGGCGTGCCAATTCTTCCGGAGACTTGCCAAGGGACCGGAAATTGTTGTTGGCGCCGGAAGCCATGCCACCGGTCGCAGGAGGAACCCGATCTCCGGGGCGCCCTCCCCCCAAACGGCCGGGGCCACCAAGCATCGATGTCGATGCCGGACGTGGCCCCTGCCCCTGTCCCGGCCTTGTCACGGGGCGACCGGCAGGATCTCGGCTCGGGCCCTGGGAGCCAACCCTGCCCTGAGGACGCGGACCCTGAAATCCTGGCCGAGGCCCACCTGCCGGACCACGCTGACCGTTCGCCTGGTCACGCGGAGCTGGAATCTCCGGCGCGCCGCGGCGAGGCCCGCCTCGCCGATGCCTGCGCCTTCCAAATTCATCAGCGACGCCCTCACTCTCTGGTTCCGGATCAGGAATCGCGTGCGCTTCCACTTCGAGAAGTGGCTCCGGATCGGTCACCACCTGACCTCCGCTCTTTGTCCCGTCAGGGCCGGTCACGGCAATTACTTCACTCGGCGCATCGCTCAACTGGATGTCCGGGACACTAAGTGTGACCTCGGCTGATTTCGCGACTACGGCAGTCGCTCTTCGCCGGACAGTCTTCGGACGGGTCGGGACCAACGCTTCGGCTCCTGCATCATCTGTCACTAGGTCACTCCCGGTCGATACACGGCGTCGCACGACGCAACGGATGCTGATCGACCAAACCACCACGAGAAAGGCCGGGTGCTCCACACAGACGTGGACGTCAAACCCGTGCCGAAGACGAACGTGACCAGATGTGGTCTGCGGACGCTGTGGAATTGGGCATTCCATGAACGCGTCCGGCGTTCGTCAGGACAAGTGTAACGTGCGCGACACCGCCATCAAGTCACCCCGCTGTGGCTATCATTCGTTAGACCGTTACAACTTGGATCAATCGATATGCGAGTGATCCTGATCGTGTTCCAACGCCAAAGACGAGAAGAACGATGAACCGCGATACAAACATGACACCACGAGGCCGACCCGGACGAATGCTTGCCGGCGGAGCCGCTGCCGTCCTCGCGCTTGCAATGGGCGCCCAGTCGATCACATCAGTCTTCGCAGACCAGCCATTTCCTACGGCCCAGTGGTCACAGTTCAAGGGAGACTCAACACACCAAGGCACGACCACACTGAACGCTCCGCAGAACCCAGGCATCCTTTGGACGTCCGGCCAAGGTGCAGCAATCGTGAGCGGTCCGGTCATTGCGACAGACGGCACCGTGATCGTTGCCACCGATAACGGGCGCATCCGGGCAATCCGCCCTGACGGGCAGGAGCGGTGGACACGGGAAATTTCCGGGGTGTCGTTCTTCACGCACCCGTTCATCAACCAGCGAGGGCTAGTGGTCTTTGGAGGCTCTGACGGCAGCATCCGCGCTTTCAAAACCGACACTGGTGAGGAAATCTGGAAGTTCCCAACCAACGACGACCTCTCCAAGGTCACGACCTATTCGACCGGGAGTTCCGCCGCGCGCGGAGCACCAGTTTCGTCGAAGACCTACGGTCGCACGTTGGTGGCGTTCGACGGCGGTGCGGTCTTTGAGATCAATGAGGACGGGGCCTACCAGGGCGTCCGGATGGCCGAAGACTCCGTCCGGGCATCCCCAATGATCACTCCGAATACCTTGATCGTCTGGGCCTCAACCAACAAGAAGGTGTACTCCGGAAGTTCATCCGGCGGGGATCGGTGGGTTGCAACCCTTGACGCGCCGATCAACTCCGGCCCCGTTGCGGGCCCGGACAGCACGGTATATGTGTGCACCGACGCCGGGTCGCTTTACGCCATCGAACCGGATAAGGGCGTTATCAAGTGGCGTGTCGGTGTCTCAGGCGGCCCCATCAAGAGCACCCCGTCAATGGGTGCCGATGGCGTGCTTTACATCGGCGCAGATGACGGCAAGTTGTATGCCGTCGACACGAAGAGCGGTGGCACCATCAAGTGGAGCTATTCGACTGGGGCACCGGTTACGTCGTCTCCCTTGATCTCTGCAAATGGATTGATCTACTTCGGTTCGAACGACAGCAACCTCTATGTCCTCAACCTCAACGGACAACTCGTAAAGGCGATCAAGACCGAAAAGGGCATCGACCAGTCATCGCCCGCCATCGGTAGCGACGGCACCGTCTACATTGGGTCCAAGGATGGGCGCCTGTACGCAATCAAGCAGGACGGTCCCGTGGTCACTCCGACGTCCGTTGCTCCTCCCACGCCGGTGGCGACGCCAGTTCCTCCGATGCCCACCCCCTTGCCGAACCCGACCGATCCGGTTGCCGAGAAGCCCGGGGCAACCTTTTTCAAGGAGACCGGCCACAACGTTCAGGGCGCATTCCTCATCTTCTTCAACAAGTACGGCGCACTTGAGCAGTTCGGCTTTCCTCGCACCGAAGAAATAACTGAGGACGGCAAATTGGTCCAGTACTTCCAGCGCGCACGCTTCGAGTACTTCCCGCAATTTCAAGGCACCCAGTATGACGTCCAGCTTCAACTCCTCGGTGACGTCTTGACGGTCCCGCGCCGGCCATTCCCGACATCGCAAGCCGTGGACAGTGGGCCTGCGATCCGTTATTTCCCCGAAGTCCAGCACACCGTGCGTGACGTCTTCCTGAACTATTTCAATGAGAAGGGTGCGCTGGAACGGTTCGGCTACCCAATCTCCGAAGAGATGCAGGAAACAAACAATGACGGGACAGGCCGCACATACACCGTTCAGTACTTCCAGCGAGCGCGTCTGGAGCATCACCCCGAATTGGCCGGTTCTCCATATGAAATCCAGCTTGGGCTCCTCGGCGATCAAGTCCTGCGTGAGCGTGGCCTGTTGAAGTAAAGCGCGACCCAGGTCTCTACAAGGCCCGCATGGTTCTGCTTCCGCGGAACTTTGCGGGCTTACTGCTCCCCTTGGGTCGTACGTTCTCCAACGTTTGCCTCGTGCGGATTGACAGGAACACGCTGACGACTTCCGACATGTTTGGCGCCGAAATGCGAACGTCCGCGCACTGCGTTGTTGGGGTTGGACAACTGCATCAGTCCCTGAGCAGTTTCAAGCGAGTACCCAACCACGCGCAGGCCTTAGATCCAACCCGCATCTTTTTCACAGGGACGGTCAAGCAATTGCGTTCGGGTCGGGTCAAGTCCCCATGTTCGCGACGTCGATGAACGTCGACGCGAAGGCGAGTCCCATCGCCTTAGCGTTGAAGCGATCATTGAAGGACGCCCTGGAACGCTTGGAAGCCTCCTGACGGAGGGTGCTGTCGGTTGCCAATCGTTCCAGCCGGTCCGCAATGGCACCCGAGTCATTCGCGGGATACGCGAGTGCGCCAAGGCCGGACGCGCGGAGTACTTCCCCTGAGCCACCCTGGTCTGGGGCAACGATTGGCAGACCACATGCCATTGCCTCGCTGAGTACCAGTCCGAATGGCTCGGAACGGATGAAGGTGGCAAGAAAGGCATCCGCCCCTCGAAGGAACGCCGCTTTAGCTCGGGAAGTTTTCGCCGACGTGACGACGAAAACACGGTCCTCTAGGTCGAGCCATCTGACTTTCTGGCGTATCAAAGCCCCCAGCGTCGACCCTGGCATCTCTTGGCCCACCAGCCAAAGGACCGCGTTGATGCCCCGGTCCCGAAGGCACGCCATCGCGTGCAGCGCAAGGTCTGGCCCCTTCTCCACGTCAAGTCGCGAGAGCCACACGACGGTGAATGGCGTGTCGCCGTCGTCACTACTATTCGCCCACCCTGACGCGAGACCCGTTTCTCGGAAATGACTGGCTACCCGAGCCCGCGCTTCGGTGACCGGCATCTGCCAATCGGGATCATCACCAACCCCATAGGGGACCACTTCGGTACGGATCGGGCCGCCGATACGGTCCCAGATGGGCACAAGATTGTCAGCGATGTTCGCCTCCGAGGCGGATACCACCAATGAGATGCGGTCACGAACCTTTCTGATCGCAGGCAACAGAGGAACACCTCTCCGCCAAACCAACTCGAACCCCTGTGCCGCTGCCACAATCGGTGATTTTCGAACCGGAAGCTTGCCTATGAGGGGGACGAGTGACAAGTCGCATGCGTATTCAACATCCGGATCACAAGACCCCCTGATGCGAATGATCTGTGCGATGTCGTCACCGTCCGTCTCTAACAGGAGGCGCGACAGGAATGCAGCCTCATGAGCAGTTGTACTGAAACTGCCAGTGAGAGCATTCACAACCTCGGATATGCGTCTGAGAAATTGAGAACCATGCCCGCCAGGATTGTCGGGAAAGGCAATCCGAAGCAACCGCTCAATGACGGGATTGGCGCACCATCGGATAATGCGAGGCAGAGCAAAGAGATAGTTGCCCGCTGGTGCAACAGTGTGGTAGCCAAACTCGAAGGGCCGGAACCGCACGGTACCTCCACGCATTGGGATCCGTCTAGGGAGAGCAACATGTGGACCGACATCGGTCGAAATCGGCCCACCGAAGCCGATCACTGTCACCTCATGCCCCATGCCCACTAGTTCGCGCGCAAGCAATGCCGACTGGTTGCCTATTCCACCAAGCCACCGCTGGCTACTCACATACATCAGAACCCGCATTACAGTGGTCTCCGCCGGTCTAGCTTCCACTGCACAAGAAATTGCAGCACAGATACTTGAGCACTCCTGATAGTCGACGTGCCGTTGCTACACTGCTGCGATGGACTTAGAAGGCCTCTCGGACATCGCCGTTGCCGTCCTCGACGCACTATCCACTCGTCGAAGTATCGGGCGGCTCAAACCTGATTGTCCCGACCGTCACCTCATTGAAAGGGTAATCCAAGCCGCAACGTTCGCTCCCAACCATCGGCATACACAGCCGTGGCGGTTCCTGGTACTTGCGGGCGACGCTAGGTCTCACGGCGGTGAGGTGCTCGCACGATCGCTTGTCCGACGCCTTGCAGACCCCGAGACACCGTCCTCGGTTGAAGCTCTGCGAACCGAACGGGCCAAGTTCCTGCGAGCTCCAGTTATCGTCGTCGTGGCGGTCGAGCCATCAACTGAACCAAACGTGACGTTAGACGAAGAGATTGCGTCTGGGGCTGCGGGCGTTCAAAACCTCCTGCTCGCTGCCCACGCACTCGGCCTCGCCGCGGTGTGGCGGACCGGTGATTCGGTTCGGGATGAAGTAGTGCCCACCGAGTTCGGGTTTGCAAAGTCATCCGTGATCATCGGTTACGTCTATCTCGGCTACCCTGATCCGGGCCACACTGTGAAGCCCCGACCCAGTCGATTGCCAAGCGAAATTACAACTCGTTGGGAAGGTTGCACGTAGACGGCCCAATGCACGTCCATCGGTACCTACATAATCCAGCGACCAAGTAGATCCTGAACCACCAGATCCAAGAATGAGGATTGAAAGAGATGAGCGCAGAACAACTAGGTGTCGGCGTAATCGGAATGAGTTGGGTCGCAGGCGAGCACATCAAGTCGTACCAACTCAACCCGCACACCAATGTAGTCGCGCTTGCCGGCGCCGATGCCAAACGCGTTTCAGCGGTTGCAGCCGCGCACTCACTGACCAGTGTCAAGGAATACACGCGGTGGCAAGACCTCGTGGACGATCCGGCCGTGGCGATCGTGAGCATTTGCTCGACGAACGAGGCACACGTTGCGCAGGCGGTTGCAGCCGCAAACGCGGGTAAGCATGTGCTTATAGAAAAACCCGTGTCTCTTGATCTCTCCGGCTTCCGTCAAGTTGAGGCGGCTATCGTGGCCTCGGGTGTGAAGAGCCAGGTCGGGTTCGAACTTCACTGGAGCCCATACTTCCAGTCTGTCCACAAGATGATCGACGCTGACCTGTTTGGGCGCATCAATTACGCCGAGTGCGACTACTTCTCTGGCAACTGGGAGCAGTGGTACGGCGGATATCACTGGGTCAAGAGCAAGGAACGCGGAGGTTCGGCGCTCGCCGCTGCGGGGTGCCACGCAATCGACGCACTGCGGCAATTCGTTCGCTCCGAGGCTGTCGAAGTCTTCGCGTACAGCGCCAATTACACCGGCGTAATGGAATGGGACGCAACCATCATCACGATGGTCAAGTTTGCGAATGGTGCAATTGGCAAGGTCGGATGTGCGTTGGAGGGTAACGTCAAATACACCTTCAACATCCGGCTTCACGGTGCCAAGGGTACGCTGGTCAACGACAAATTCCGGTCAACGATCCTCGACCCGGGACTGGAGGGGTGGGCGCACTTCCCAACAATTCTTCCTGACACGCCAGAAGTCACGCACCATCCATTCCCCGGTGAAATCGACGACTTCGTGGACGCGATCCGCAACGACCGGCCAGCCCGCGTGGATATCCACGATGCAGCGAAAACCCACGAGATCATGTTTGCGGCGGAACTGTCGGCACGCGAAGGGCGACCAATCGCGCTCCCAATGTCCCTGCCTTGACCTGGATTGCGGGACTGAGACCGGTTGCAAGGTGCGCTATCTCGCTTATACGACCGCGTCAATCAATCGCCGGATTGTGGCAGCGTTGTGAACGCCATCCGTGCCAAAGCAGTTGTTAAAGAGCACGTGAATGTCGCTGGCTTCACGTGCTAGTCGTCTGATTCTCGGCAGTACGTCCCCACCAAGTTCGCCCTCTGAGTAGCGGTACTGGAACCGGGTCGCCGCCGTGTCGTGCCGACCTTCCCACGCCGCCGTGTTGCGTCCATGCAATCGAAGGATTGCCAATCCGGGCGTTGTCACACCATCGACTGGCGGCATCGCCGACGCAAACCCCGCAGGGGCATCGACGGCGACGAACGATATCTCCAGAGCCCTCAACTGGTCGAGCGTGCGCGCCCAGATTTCCGGATCGGCCCACTCTCGATGCCTGAACTCAATTGCAAGTGGCGTCTCTGGAAAGTCAACGCGTAGCCTTTCAATCGCAGCGTACGAAGAGAATCCCGGCCGGAAATCCGATGAATACTGGAAGAGGACCGTGCCGAGCCGATTGAACTCGACCAATGGCGCAATCGCCGCACTAAAGCATCTTCGTAACTCAACAATATCGTCAGCGGAAAAGTCGCTTGGACCCAAGGTCGGAAGATTCTGGGTCCTCGGCGGGAGACTGTCACGGACTGAAGCCGGTAATCGTGAGGCCGGCACTCTGTGGCCGGTCAAGGGTGCGAACGCCTTGACATTGAACCGGAACGAATCTGCGGTCCGCTTCACCCAGCGTTGGGCAACCTCCGGGGTAGGTATCGCGTAAAACGATGCATCAGCCTCAACGATCGGAAAATGGTGCGCGTAGTACCGAAGCCTTGCCTCCGCCGTCGACACGCCCGCCGGGTACCAACCCGCCGTCAACAGGGTCGGATCCGTCCATGAAGCGGTGCCGACCCTGACAGTGGTACCGCCGATTGCCTGAATCCGGGCCGTATCCGGCGCTTTGGACAGACTATCGAACAGGTTCGCTTGGTAATACTCGGGAGAAATATGTCAACTCCCACTTATTCCCGCGCACCTATCGCGCAGTCAAGCCACCGTCTATGACTAGCCCTGTACCCGTCGCGTAGGACGCGTCATCGGAACATAGGTAGAGGGCAGCCTGCGCAATCTCCTCAGGGCGGCCCATTCGTCCCACAGGTTGGCGGGCTTCCATTCGCGCCCGCTCTCCAACAGGATCCGTCTGCTGCGCAAGGACCTTGCCAATCCACGGAGAATCGACGGTACCCGGAAGCAATGCATTGCAACGGATGTTGTGCGCCGCGTAATCGATGGCAATTGACTTCGTCAATCCGACCACGCCGGCCTTTGCCGAGCAGTACGCCGCGCGGTTCAGGACGCCAACCTGACCTGCAACCGACGACGTATTGCAGATAACCCCTCCACCCTGTCGAAGCATGTGCGGTATCGCGTACTTGCATCCCAGGAACACGCCCTTGAGATCGATTGCCATCGTCAAGTCCCAATCGGATTCCGACGTTTCATGGCACACCGCAGCAATCCCTATGCCAGCGTTATTGCAGAGGACGTCAAGACGCCCCCAGCGTGCGACTGCACCATCGATGACCCGCTGCATATCCGATGCTAGGGCAACGTCGGCAGTCTCGGCCACCGCCAACCCACCTGACGCGACGATCGAAGAAGCGACGCGCGACGCACCATCGGCATCACGGTCGACCACGACAACGAGTCCACCTTCGTGGGCAAACGCCAGAGCCATCGCCTCGCCAATCCCGGACCCGCCTCCAGTGATCAGCACGACCCTATCCACAAACCGACGATTGACGGTCACAGCACTCATGGTTCCAATTCCTCATCGCGCCTGTGATCAAACCCGTGGCGCCAAACGCACGCAAGTGTACGCACGGACATCATTTGGCGTCGGGCGCAGGCGTGACTTGTCTAGGGGCTCGTTGCCACGACCGGTTTTGCAGGTGAGAGGCGCCCGAGCAACCGTGCGAATTCGCCGTTCTCCCAGACTACAAGCAGGCAACTCGCATTGAAGATCGAGGAATACGTCCCTGACACGATGCCAACCAGAAGGACCAGAACAAACCCACGGATCGTTGCCCCGCCAAGCAGGAGAAGCGCGGTGAGGGTGAGAATAACCGTCAGAGATGTGTTGATTGACCGGTCTAGCGTCTGGTTCACGCTGAAGTTCACGACCCGTTCGAATAGCTCCCCGGGAAACCTCGAGACGTTTTCTCGGACACGGTCAAACACGACGATGGTGTCGTGTACCGAGAACCCGACAACGGTCAGGATCGCGGTGACAAAGAGCGCATCCACTTCCAGACCAAACAGTTTTCCGAGGATCGACCAGAGACCAACCACAAGCACGACGTCGTGCAACAAAGCAAAGACCGCGCAAGCTCCATACCGCCAAGGATTTGGAACCTGCCGAAACGCGTAGGACAAGTAAAAAAGGATAAGTACCGAGGCACCTAATACGGCGAGGAACGCATTGGTGGCAGTTTCGCGCCCGATCACGGGCCCGACGGACTCGAAGCGATCCTCGGTCAGCGGGCCGTAGGCCGACCCAAGCTTCGCCAGCAGGTCTGACTTCGCTCCCGCATCAATGGTCTTGGTTCTGATGAGATAGGTCTTCCCAAGCGCATCAGTGGTCGACCCTGTAATGACTGACACGTCCGTGAGGCCCGCATCGACGAAGACTGAGCGGACCTGCGCGGCTGCCGGGTTCGCGCCCAGGCGCACCTCGACGAGGCTCCCGCCGGTGAAGTCGATGCCGAGGTTCAGACCCCAGATTGCGAGACCAATCAGACCGGGCAGGATCATCAGTCCTGAAATCATGAAGTAGATATTTCGCCGTCCGATGATGTCGAACACGGTTTTTTCGTCTCCAGTGCAGTTCGGCAGAGCGAAGCTTGTACCTAGTTGGCGGCTGGCAGGAATCCGTTCGGATCCGGTCGGGAAGGTGCGCGCTTTGCCGGCTCAACCGGTACAGCCACTCCTCCAACCCCAAAGAGTGCTGGCATGCGTGCGACGCCAGTACTCAGCAATAGGCGTAGGAACGTGCGTGTCACGACGATCGCCGTGAACATGCTGACAACCACACCAAGTGCCAGGGTGAGTGCGAAACCGCGGATCAGGCCGCTCCCGAAGTAGTAAAGAATCGCGCAAGTGATCAAGGTTGAGAAGTTCGAGTCCCTGATGCTGTCCCAAGCTCGGTTGAACCCGGCCTCAATGGCCGCGCCGAGCGTTCGACCGAGCCGAAGTTCTTCCTTCATGCGCTCGAAAATCAGGATGTTCGCGTCCACTGCCATACCAATGGAGAGAATGAACCCTGCGATCCCCGCGAGCGTCAGGGTGACGGGTGCCCACGGGTTCTTGAACGCAGCAAACGAAAGCAATGAATAGATCACCAAAGCGAGCCCAGCAATGAAACCAGGCAGCCGATAGTAGATAAGCATGTACGCCAAGACGACGCCAAGTCCAACCGCACCAGCCATGATGCTCCGGTCAACCGAGTCTTGGCCTAACGTGGCACCAATCTCACGTTGCTGCACTACCTTGACCGGAACGGGTAACGCTCCGTATTTGAGTTTCGTGACGATGTCCTTGGCTTCTGCAAGGCTGAACCTGCCGGTGATCACACCCCGGTCTTCAATCCGGCTATTGATCCGTGGAGCAGAGAGCACCACACCATCCAGGACAATCGTCAGGTACTTGCCAACGTTCTTCTCGGTGTAATCGCCAAACGTTCTCGCACCTTCGGCATCCCAGCCAAAAGCAATCTGCGGAGTATTGCGCTGGTCAAAAGTGACTGAAACCGCACTGGCATCCACGTTCTTGCCCGTGAGCACCGTCGGGTACTTGCCAGGTTCGAGTGGACGACCGGGCGGTGGGCTTGTGGAACCGGTATCCACGAACTCTAGGAGGCCGGTTTCGCCGAACAGCTTGACCGCACGTTCACGTTCCTCAGGCGTCTTCACACCCGGCATCTCAACGACGATTCTGCGCTGGCCCTGCAACTGAATGACCGGTTCGGTGGTTCCGAAAGCGTTGATGCGCTGCTCAATTACTGAGCGTGCAGCATTCATGGTCTCTGGCGTCAGTTCCTGACCAGGCGCGGGATCAGCCTCAAGCAGGACCTGCAGGCCACCCTGCAAATCGAGGCCCTCGACCACCCTGAAGTCGATGTCGATATCTCGATCGAATACGGTGGCGTGAATGCCTGGGTTGTCCGGCCAGACGATCCATCCCGCAACCGAGGCGATCAGGATGATGACCGCAAGGGTGATACTCTCTCGGCGACGCATCGTCACTCCCACCGCCAGATTACTCGTAGACCGCAACGGTGCCGATGGAGATCAAATCACCTTCAACGTCCGTCACGCGTCTTCTTCAACGGCCAGTATAAGGGAGTCGTTTCCCACTACCCGGATAGCTCCCCCGGTTCAGTCTCAATCTGGATGTCTCGCGAGCGAATACTCAAGCGAGCCGTCGTCGCGCACCCACCCATCAAGCTCTAGCATCATGAGTAGGCCGGCAATTTCGGATGACGAAATCTGGGCGGCACGGGCAATTTCGTCAACATGCATCGGCCGTGATGCATCACGAAGGACCTGGATCACTGCCGAACCGGGACCACCGGAAACGTTTGCGTCGCCCTGGTCACGCTCCTCGAAGTTGATGGCAAGTTGTGGCCGTTGACGGTCGACAGTCCGCCCCGTGGGGGAAAGCGGACCTTGCCGAGATGGAATTGGCCGACCCATCATCGCCAATGACGGAAGCAGGTCAATAACGATGTCCTCCGCTGACGTGACCAAGCGCGCTCCTTGCTGGATCAGCCGATGACACCCCTCACTCGCGGGAGACGACACCGGTCCGGGGAGCGCATAAACCTGTCGACCCTGGTCATTGGCGTACGTGGTGGTGATCAGCGCGCCGGACCCGGGTGGAGCCTCGATCACAAGTGTCCCGAGGCTCAATCCGGAAATGATCCGGTTGCGTGCCGGGAAATGGTCCGCAGCCGGCCCCACGCCGAGCGAATAGTCCGAAACAAGCGCACCACACTCGATGATCTGGGCGGCGAGCCGTGCATTCTCCGGCGGGTAGACAGTATCTATCCCATGCCCCATGACCGCCACCGTGCCGGGCCGGTCCGCTCCTGATGCTGATAGCGCAGCAACCGCGCCGCGGTGCGCGTACGTATCCACACCGCGAGCAAGCCCGCTGGCGACAACCCAGCCGGCCCGGACAAGATCGGTCGCGAACCGTTCCGACTGTTCGCGCCCATAGCCAGTGGCACGGCGAGTGCCCACGATCGCCACAGAAGGGGCGAGCAAGGCATCCAGGCGCCCGCGAACAAACAGCACTGGTGGCGCGTCGACAACCGCAAGCAGCGGTGCCGGGTACTCAGGGTCGCGCCATGTGAGAGCCGTCGCCCCGAGCGTCTCGAGCCGATCCAAGTCACGCCTCGGGTCATATGCCCCGCGAGTCGCGATGAGCTGGTCAACCGCGCGACGATCCAACCCCGACGCAACAAGGGAGCCCGCGGTTGCAGTCCATGCTTGATGCAGGTCGCCAAAATGCTCCAAAAGCCGACGTGTTCGCTGGGCGCCAATCCCTGGAACCCGGGTTATCGCGAGCCATGCCCCTCGTTCGGACTCGTCCATTGCCGCCGTTGCCAAAGTGTCCCCCAGACAGAAAGAACCTCTCCGGTTTTCGGAGTGTGTATACCTATCGACTACACTTTCGTCCAGATGGACCCTCGGGAACCCTTGCTTTCAGCACTCGTGAAATCGCGCCGTGCGTACCTTGTAGACCTCGACGGAGTCATCTACACCGGTTCCCGACCAATCCCGGGAGCTGGAGAGTTCTTTGAGGTCCTCCGCCAACGGAAGTTGCCGTTCCAACTGATCACCAACAACTCCACGCGCACCGGCACGCAGGTCAGTGACCACCTTAAAGGGATGGGGTTCATGATTGAACCCGAGGATATCCTCACCTCCCCTGAGGCAACCGCCGTCTTCCTTGGACGCGACTGGCCCGCCGGAACGCCCATCATGGTCATTGGTGAAGACGGCCTCGTTCGGGCAATGGTTGACGCTGGCTTTCAGCTGACAAACGATGCCAGTCGTGCGAAAGTCGTCGTGTGTGGCCTGGACCGACGTCTGACATACGAGCGCCTAGTGCGTGCAACTGGCGCAATCCGGTCTGGCGCGTCGTTTATCGCAACGAATCCCGACCTCGCGCTTCCAACTGAACATGGTTTCCTTCCCGGCAATGGAGCAACCCTCGCTTATCTGGAGGCTGCCACCGGAGTCAAGCCAACCGTAATCGGAAAGCCTTCGCCAGTAATGCTTGAAATCGCGATGGCACGTCTCGGGGTCCACACTCGGGAAACTGTCATGATTGGGGATGGGTTACATACCGACATCCTGGCGGGTGCGCGAGCCTCGGTTGCCACAATCCTGGTCCTCACCGGGGTCGCCACGATTGCCGACGTGACACATGTCGCGAACCCACCAGACGTCGTGACCGACTCGATTGACATCGTCAGGCGAGCCCTGATCGCGCATGTCTGAAGCCCCGTCACCGTCGCCGCAACCATGGTTGATATAGTTTTGCCGATCATCACGGACGGGTATCGGCGCGGGTGCGGGTCGGTTCTGGACAAGGTGACACCGGTCGGGACTGGGCCGATTTCGCAGTCCTAGACGGTGGTCAGCACGCAGGCGCCGGCGCGGTTACCCGGTGGCGAGCAGGGCTACCGGTGTTGTTTTTTGTGAGGCGCGTGGCATGCAGCGTGGCAGTGTGGTGAGGCTTATCCGTGATCGTGGGTTTGGCTTCATCAAAATGGAGAATGGCCAGGAAATCTTTTTCCATGCAACCGGAGTTGTCGGATATCCCTTCGACAATCTGGCTGAGGGTCAGGCAGTGAGTTTCGAGATTGGCCAGGACACACGCGGACGCGGCCAGCGCGCAGTCAACGTTCGCGTCGACTGATCAAGCGATCACTCGGCGGAAGTCCACAATGGGCGGATGGTGTCGTGGACACCATTCGCCTGTCTATTTTTCCAAGAACGGATTCGGCCAGGCCCTAGCCCGAGCTCCCAACCTGAGCACGGTTCCCGATGTAGCCGACGAGCTTGTAGACAAGTTTGGCGGCGGCAAATGTTCCCGCAACTGGCCCTTCATCAGGTGCGAGTTCGACAACATCGGCACCGACAACCTTGAACCGTTCACACGCGCGACGCAAGAGCGATGTGACCTCATACCAGTCCAGCCCGCCCGGTTCGGGAGTGCCTACGGCGGCAATCACTGAGGGGTCGAGACAGTCCAGGTCGACACTGATGTAAAGCGGTGTATCTCTCGGACCAAGCCTCTCCAGGACCTCGTCCCACATTCGATTCCGAGCGGACATTCCGCCGTATCGGGTCTCCGCGACCTCTTGGGCAAGGACCACCCGCAATTCGTTCTCGCGGATGTAGTCCGCCTCCTCAGCCGCCGCGCTCCGGATACCAACCGCAACCACCGGCACCTCTGAAACCGCCCGGCCGCGCCGTATCGCACCAATAGAGAGCCTCAGGGCGCTGGCATGGTTCCATTCGGCTCCCAAGTACGGGTCCCGCACGTCAGCGTGCGCGTCCAGATAGAGGATCGCAAGATCTGGATATACAGCTCCGCACGCCTCCACGGCACCGGCGGTAAGGGTGTGCTCACCACCAATCATGATCGGGACCTTATCGTCCGAAATCACGCCAGCAACCACATCCCTGATCCTCTCGACCATCAGTTTCGAACTGCCAAGGTGAGGCTCCACCTCGGGAAAGGTGTGAATGCCATGGTCTGCTGGCTCGCAACCAAGCTCGAGGTCCCACAATTCCATTTGTAGGGATGCGTCAATGATTGCCCGTGGACCGTCACGCGTTCCGGACCGATATGTCGTCGTCGCGTCGTATGGCACCGGAACAATCACGAATTGGGATGTCAAATAGTCTGATCGCTCAGCCTCAAGACCACCAAATATGCGCGCAGAGCTAAACATCAAGCTACCTGCCTCACTGCACCGAGCGGTCTTCCACCTCAAACAACGCAAAAAAAGAGAGCCCCACCGAGGCGGCGGGGCGACGAGACTGGATCAGGATTGCCCACCACGCGGCCGTCAATCACAGCCGCGCGGCAAGTCATTGTGGTCTGTGGTTAGCTGGCGCCGATCAACGCTCGCAGCTTGGCGGTCTCGGCAACATCCCTGACAACCATCGGGGGCATCGGCGTCATGCGCCAATGCATGTCCCCCGCGCGCTCGACCTGCTCACCGACTACCGGTCGGCGGACCACGTCGGCAGCTCGTTCGACAACGCCCAAGCGCCCGTCGATGATCTCAAGCGTACGCGCGTAGTCAAAAGTCTTGCAGCTGAAAACGTCCATGTGGAACCGGCGATGCTCCGGGAAGGTGTGAATCGAGATGTGGCTTTCAGCGATGATCACCATGCCAGTCACTCCCCAGTCATCTGGAACCACACCGTGGTAACGGAAAACATGCGGTTGAGTGATCTTGGTCATCTCAATCATGCCGGGCAACTCGTTCAACAGGTCGAAGATCGGTTCCACCTGTCCGAGGACGGCGGCGTCGTCGACGAAACCATCGATGACAAGATGAAGCATTGGGGCTGGTCCTTTCTGCGCTGCCCCACCAATGTCACCAACCGCGGAACGCACGCTGGCGCAAACCTGCATGTCTGGCAGGTCAAAGTCAGTACGCATGCCACAGCAAAGGCAAGCCAACGACCGCCAAAGGCGGGTACGCAGGAATACCAGGGTCACAATGGTGGTTGTGTGCCATGAAACAGCACACGAACGCCCACCCAGCAGCGCCCGACCGCACCTGGTGGGCTTCAGGTACCGGCCGCGGAACTGTTCGACCCCACACCGCCTGAACGGCGAGCATCCGGCTTGGCGTTCCGCGGCGCGGTCTTACGGGAGGGATCCCGAAGCCGCCTGGCGCTGCCTCACCGGACGCTGGTACCGGGTCCGGGGACTGGTCCCACTGCACTCGGAAGCGGGACATTACTGTCCGCTCCTTGGCGCGCAAGATCGTTCCCTGGCCGTTACCAGCGGTGTATCGAACCTGGAGTGGAGTGCGCCGATCTTGCGTCCACGAACTGGTTCTCACCGTTCGACAGCAACGCAAGGGTCAGCGTGTCCCAAACCTCAGTTGGACTATACCGCAAACCCATGCCAACGTCTAGTCAACCCGTGCCGCAGTGCCCGAACCGAAACCGGTCGCGCACTACGGCGCTGTACCGGCCGGAGACGCATCAGGATTTGTAAGCCGGTAGCCCCGACCCCTGACAGTCACGATCAGATCGGGAGACGCGCCTGCGTGCTCCAGTTTCCGGCGGAGCCGGCTGACAAGGGTCTCGATGTTATAGCTCCCGATACGTCCGCCATACTCCGGCCAGACCGTGAGTGCGACCTGGTCGCGGTCACAGATCATCCCAGGATGTTCGAACAGAAGCGTCAGGAAGGCCAACTCCTTGGGCGCAAGTTCGAGCGCCTTGCCGTGCGCGTATGCCTCTCCAGACTGCTGGTTGACCCACACAGACAGGTTTGCTCGCGGAAGACCCGATGCCTCTACGATGGTTGCGTTCGGGTCGTCAAACTGCAACCTGGTTGTGGCTACTTGGATCACATCGCCGTGGCGGAGCTCTCGCTCGCCGACCAGGACTTCACCGTTCACGAGGGTGCCATTCCGGCTTCCCGCATCACTTATCAGATATCGCCAAGGCTCACGAATGATCTCTGCATGTCGCCGTGACGCCAGTGGCTCGTCGACCTGGATGTCGCACTGGGGTGACCGGCCAATCAGGGTGGATCGCGCCTCAAGCACGAACTCTACTCGGGTCGCGGTGCCTTGAGTGCGCAGTCGCGCGGGAAGCGCCGCGGAAAATTCTTCCCCCATCAAATCGTTCGCATCGGAATGAGATCGCCCGACGTAAATGAAATTTCCCGATCAGTAGTCACTTGCTTCGGGGGAGGGGCGGACTCGCACCATCGTCGCTATCGCCGGGGCTGTCATTAGACCCGTCCAGGCGGTTCCCGCCACCGGGACGGCCACTCGGACCCGACCCATCATGTCCATCCCGAGGGTCGCCGCCATCGTTTCCCGGCAACCGTGCCGTAAGGTCGTCAAGCCAAGCCACACCGGAAGTTGCGTCTCGCTCGTTTGCAAAGGCGGTCAGTGTCCGGAACACCTTTACGAGGAGGCCCCGCCCCACGTTCTTGTTGTTGATGGTCAGATCGCACCGAACCTGATGATCGAGCGCCCAGCACTCCTCTTCAGTAACAGCCATCGGCAAGGCCACTGGTGATGTCGGGGTGCCACGACGATCCTCGAACTCGAGGATCAGGTTCATGACTTTCAGAAGCAGGCCTTGGCCGATGACTGAGCCCGATTCGGCATACGTATGACGGACCATGAGGTCAATCGCCCACGATTCGTCTTCACTGAGTTCGATGTATTTGGGCATCGGCGACCCTCTCGACCGGTCCGACATCAGTCACACCGACCCCGGCAGATTTGAACTAGTCCTCGGGACCCTTCAAAAGCACCAGCGTTTTCAGATTATAGGCGTGACGAACACCATCGCAAGGGGGTACCATTCATCGATTGGTCGGAATGCATTCCAAACCGAACCCATGTGATTGAATGACAGGTCAGGGACAGTCCCGCACCAAGACGAGCGGGCTGGAGTGAGGCATACGGATGGTGCAGCCCCAGGCGGGTGGTCGGCAAGGTCGGGTTGACGATACGAAGATCGTTATGGACGGGGTCATCAAGGAGACCCTTCCAAATGCGTTTTTCACGGTTGAACTCGACGGAGGCCACCAGGTGCTTGCACATCTCGGTGGCAAGATGCGCAAGAATTACATTCGGGTCGGCATCGGCGACCGTGTGCAGGTGGAACTCTCGCCCTACGACCTGAAACGCGGTCGCATCACATGGCGCGTTCGTAGCTGAAATCGCTCCGAACGCCGTTGGCGGCGAATCGCGGCGGTCTTTCTGGGGTGCTACTCATGGATGTGGCATCCCCTGCACGAATGACTCGTTACAGCCAATCAAACTGATTTATCGCACGCCCGGATTGGCGTCCCTGACCATACTTCGACTGAACGATTGTCGGGGGGTCTCGGGCCTCCGGGCGCACTTCGGACACACAGGAAAGCCAAGTCAATGGTCGCACTTTTCGAACCCACGGCCGAACCGGTAGTCGACGAACCGATCTCAGTCCCGCAGGATAGTCCCTACCGGATCGTTCTGGACCGACTCCGTCGCCTCGTTGAATACCGGGGTAAGCTCGCTCGCGCAATTGCGCAGGACCCACTGGACCCTCGATCACATGCCGAGATCACCCGGGTCAAAACCATGATCCGTGAAGTGCACCGGGCCGTTTCAATGAACGCCGATGCTCGCCAACTCGCTGCCAAGATCGACGCTTCCGAACCGGGTGCTTGAAAAGGCACCCAGGTTCCAGACGCCCCTCTATCACTTACAGAACAACACGCATCAGAGGCAATCGCCACCTGATGCGTGGAGCCCAGGTCAGCTCAGACGCTACTTCATTGCGTCTTCCAGCAATGTCTTTGCTCGCTCAAGCGTCTTTATGTCATTTGACATGCCTGCGAGGCGAATATTGTTCAGCGCTGCGTTGACCTGATTGGCAGCCTGGCCAGTTGAGGCGCGGACCGCTTCGTCGGACTTGTCAGCCTCTTGCTGAAGTTCCTTCTTCGTGGTCGCAATCTTGGCGGCGTCCTTGCTGTTAATGGCATCAATCAGCGCGGCCAGCTTAGGTAGGAGTACCTTGGCCACCGCCTTCGGGTCGGCGGTCTGCGCTGTCACTGGTGCCGGCGTACCCGTGCCTCCACCGGCTGCGGGCGCCTTGGTTGCCACACCTGCCGCGCCCGCCGGAGCGGCTTTGTTTGGCTCTTCTGCACCGCCTCCACACGAAGCCAGCAGAAGCCCGGATGTCGTGGCTGTGCCCGCAAGACTTGAGAAGACTAATCGTCGATTCATCACCCGGTTTCACCTCCATGCCATGCACACCGCCGCATTACGGCGTCTGCCCCCGACGCTGCAGTATAGCCGCGATGCAAGCGAGACCAAATCCCGTCAGACCCATTGACCGCTTACTGGTACCATCATCCGGTCCTGACCGCTCATCGTGGCTCCGGACAGGGTGCATGGGTCGGTGCCCGAGTGGCCAATGGGAGCAGACTGTAAATCTGCCGGCTTGACTGCCTACGGTGGTTCGAATCCACCCCGGCCCACCAGAATGACACCCCGTGCATGGGCTTCCCGTGTACGGGGTGTCTTCATTCTTCGCGCATCGGAAAGTGTTCAGCGCCGTGCGGTGTGCCACCCGCGTGACGCCGCCGTTTGACCCATCGGGGCGGCCGTTTCGGGCACGTCTGTGTCGGCCCGGCACGAGTTTTTCCGGCGCACCCCCTCGGAAGGCAGTTCTGTGAAGGGAATCATCCTTGCAGGAGGCAAGGGCACGCGGCTGCGTCCCTTGACCTACACCGGTGCCAAGCAACTAGTACCTGTTGCCAACAAGCCAGTTCTGTTCTACGCCATCGAAGACCTCGTAGACGCCGGGATCACTGAAATCGGCATCGTGGTTCCAGCAGATTTCCCGATGGGACGTGAACAGATCATGTCCGCGGTTGGCGACGGTTCGCGGTGGGGTGCGTCGGTGACCTACATCGAGCAGGACGCGCCACGGGGGCTTGCCCACGCCGTGGGGATCTGTGAGCCCTTTGTCGGGACCGACAAGTTCGTCGTCTTCCTCGGAGACAACTTCATCCGTGAAGGCATCGCTGACCAAGCACGAACTTTTCGTGATGGCACGATGAACACGATCCTGCTTTTGCACAAGGTGCCGAATCCCCAGGGATTGGGAATCGCTGTCGTCGAGCATGGTCGCGTGGTGGAGCTGCAAGAAAAGCCGGCGGTGCCCAAGAGTGACTTGGCAATTGTTGGAATCTACTTCCTGGACCACCACTTCTTCGAAGCAGCCCGGGGATTGAAGCCATCCGCCAGAGGCGAACTAGAGATCACCGACGCGCTCTCAAGGCTTGTCGAGACGGGCAAGGACGTGCGCCCGGAGATGATCACCGGCTACTGGATTGACACCGGCAAGCATATCGACATGCTTGATGCCAACAGACTGGTCCTTGACACCATCGAAACGAGGATCGATGGGGAAGTGGATGCCACGAGCCACGTGACCGGTCGAGTAATCATCGAACCCGGGGCATCAGTTGTCCGAAGCGTCATTCGCGGTCCGGCAATCATCGGAACCGACGCCGTGATCACGGACGCATTCATCGGGCCATTCACCGCCATTGGTGACGGCTGCCGAATCATCTCAAGTGAGATTGCTCACAGCATCGTGCTCGACCATGCCCGAATCGAACACATCGAGGAGAGGATCGAGGACAGCCTGATTGGGCGCCACGCCGAACTAAGAAGAGCATCATCAAAACCAAGGGGACACAAGTTTCTCCTCGGCGATTATTCATCCCTCGAACTACAGTAGGCATAACACTAAAGACCGTCTGGCTTGCGGAACAAGCAAGCCAGACGGTGACCCACACCCATCACGGCAAAACCTAGATGTCGACGTCAATGGCCCTACGTTCGCGCGCGGACGTGATCGTGGCCTCGATGAGTTCGATGTTGCGGCACGCCTCGTTACCAGTCACCAGCAGTGGTGATCCGTTCCGCACTGCCTCGTGGAGATTTCCGAAGAGGTCTCCCTTGACATCACCTTCCTTTACGCGGAGGCTGGTCGTGGCGGTCTCGACAATGCACGCATCATTGTCATGGCGCAACGTAGCCGCAGTTCCGTAGATCAACCATTTCGGTGGCGACAGGTAGGCAAAGTCGCACTTTCCAACCGTAGCCCGGCACCCATCGTCAAACACGATCCGTGCCTCGAAGAAGTCATCGGCGTCGCCCCACCGCAAATGACGGACGTCTCCATACACCTGCACGACACGATGCCCCGGCTTGAGACTGAGCACCTGATCAAACCAGTGTGGCCCGAAATCAAAAATGGTGCCTCCGCCCATGTTTGCGGTGATCCGCCATTCCTGCTTGAAGTCGGGTGTTCCGAAGCCGACGGCCGGACGCGCACCGGCCGAACGGTTCTCAATTGAGACCAATTCACCCAGCAAGCCATCGCGCACGGCGGACCGGACCTTGCAGACGTCCTCGTCCCAACGACGGTTATGGAAGCACGAAATCAGTACTCCGGCATCGCGCGCTGCGTTGACCATTGCACGCGCGTCGGCACCTGTCGTGGCAAACGGCTTCTCCACCATCACGTGTTTGCCGGCATTGATCGCCGCTATGGTGTGTTCGAAGTGCAGACTGGAGTGACTGGTGATGAAAACCAGTTCGACATCAGCCCCCAAGGCATCGGCAACATGGCTTCCGGCACGCATCCCAAGAGACGCTGCTGCTGCCCGGCGGCTTTCAGTGATGTCGCTCACGGCCAGTAGCCGGAACTTGTCGGGAGTTGCCGCCATCGCCCTAGCGTGAAACTCAGCCTGTCGCCCAAAGCCGATGAAGGCGACGCCAACGGGGTCAGTCATCCTGGGTTCCCTTCCTTGGGCCACACCTGTGGGTGGCACGTGCCAGACACGTCCCGAAGTCCGTGTCCTGTCCGCTGATAAGCAATCACTGGTACCGTTATGTCGATGATGTCAGGTGGTCCACGACGCCCTCAACGGAACAACCGGCGCCCGAGGCGCCCGTCCGACGGTACCCCCCCGGATGGGGCGCAACGTGCGAGTCAACCCGGACCTGATCACCAGAGGAACAGGCAGCCACCAATCACAACCACCTCCGACATTGAGGTCAGAGGATACGCCCTCACTCGCCCCGATGGCGTCATGGTGATCAGGGAAGCGCAGCGGCCCATCAATGCGCTTGCTCCAGGTACCACGCCGGACGCGATCGTCCCACCAGGTTTCGCATTGTCACGCGGTGTTCGCGTCGGAGACGCCGTACTCGCGCGGGTATCCGTGACTGGTCGGACGGCCCAGACCACCGAAATCATGGAAATCGATGGGCACTCCACGGCCGAGGCGGTCAGCCGCCCCCGCTTTGACCAACTCACGGCAATCTATCCCGACCGTGCGATCAATCTGACGAGGCCAGGCGCAACAACGGGTCGGGTGCTCGGCCTCTTCTCTCCGATTGGGTTCGGCAGCAGGGTGCTGGTTGTTTCGCCCCCAAAAGCGGGCAAGACTACCGTGCTCCGGGAAATCGGTCTGGCAGTGATCGCCAATCACCCGAATGCCCGCCTGATCTGTTGCCTGATCGGCGAACGACCAGAGGAAGCAACCGAGTTTTCGCGCCTCCTTCCTGCAACCACTTCAACGGGGACCCCGGTAGAGGTCGTGGCGACCACATTCGACGACGCAACCTCCCGCCATGCGGCCCTGGCCGATCTGACCGCCGAACGCGCACGAAGATTGGTTGAGGACGGGCACGACGTTGTACTCCTCATTGACAGCATCACCCGCCTGGTTCGGGCGCACAACGCAGCCACCACCGGGCGCGGCGCTGGCCGAACCCTGTCTGGAGGGGTCAGCGCAGGTGCATTGGCACCCTCGCGACGTTTCTTCGGTGCGGCACGAGCGACAGACGAAGGACCGAGCCTGACGGTCATTGCCTCAGTACTGGTAGGCACAGAAAGCCGTCAGGACGACGTGGTCTACGAGGAACTTAAAGGAACGGGGAACAGTGAGATCGTCCTCAGCAGGCGACTCGCCGAACGACGGGTCTTTCCGGCAATCGACCTACGCGCCACTGGCACCCGCCGAGAGGAACTGCTGATCGCACCCGACCGCCTTGAGGCAATCCACCGAGCGCGGCGCGCAGTGGCGGCGTATGGCGACGCGCCTGAGGCGATGACCCGTTTGATCGAAACCATCGAATTGGCTCCGAATGACGAAGACTTGATGCGCCGCCTCATTGGCCGTTCTGGCCCGACAGCTCCGGCGCGTGGCCGAGTCTGAGTATTTGCAATCCGCGATCAGGCTCAGTCGTCGATCGACTTGACCGTCGAACAACGACCGGCCTGACTACGGAATCCTGTCAGGAAACGGGCGCCTGCCAGCGCAAATCCGGCTGACGTGCTGCCCTGACTTCGTCCAAGCGGCCGACCGGGGTCATGTGGGGCGCGTTTTGGACGACACTCGGTGTTGACCTCGCCTCGTTTGCAACCGCGATCAACGCGCTTGCAAACGCATCCATCGTCTCCTTCGACTCTGTCTCGGTCGGCTCGATCATGATCGCTTCTGGAGCAATAAGGGGGAAGTAGATGGTCGGCGGGTGGTAGCCATGGTCGATCAGGCGCTTCGCAATGTCGAGCGTTCGGATCCCGAACTCCTTGAACGGGCGCCCATCGAGCACGAATTCGTGCATGCAAATCCGATCAACATAGAAGGTGAAGTCGTCGGCAAGAAGCGCACGCATGTAGTTCGCGTTCAAGACGGCATTGGCCCCAAGTTCGCCAAGACCCTCCTTGCCGAGTTGGAGAATATAGGCATACGACCGCAACACTGCGTTGAAGTTGCCCTGATAACTGTGGACACGCCCAATCGAGTCTGGCCTGTCAGCGTCGTACGCATACGATCCGTCCGTCGCTTGGACCACCAGGGGTGCGGGAAGGAACGGTTCGAGAGAGGCTGCCACGCAGATGGCACCGCCACCGGGACCGCCACCCCCGTGGGGGACAGCAAACGTCTTGTGCAGGTTAACGTGCAGCAGGTCTACCCCAAGGTCTCCCGGCCTGATCTGCCCAACAAGCGCGTTGAGATTCGCGCCGTCGCAATACACGAAACATCCTACTTCGTGGGCCAGACGGCAGATCTCCTCGATCCTCCGCTCGAACAACCCAAGGGTGTTTGGCAAGGTGATCATGACTGCCGCACAGTCGTCATCAAGTTTCGACTTGAAGTCCTCGAAGTCAAGTTCACCGGTCACACGGTCGTGACCTATGGTGATGCTCTCGTATCCCGCCATTGCTGCCGTAGCTGGGTTGGTTCCATGTGCGGAATCAGGAATGAGAACCTTCCGGCGCATCCTGCCCTGCTTGAGATGCGCCGCCCGGACCATCAGGATTCCGGTCAATTCACCATGGGCGCCAGCGACAGGTTGCGTTGAAACACCCGGGAGGCCCGTGATTTCGGCAAGCTGGCTTTGGATGCCATGCAGAACGTGGAGCGCACCTTGCACGGTTGCAACCGGCTGAAGGGGATGCAGGTTACGGAAGCCTGGAAGGGCAGCAACATTTTCATCAATCTTGGGGTTGTACTTCATCGTGCACGAACCAAGTGGATAAAATTCACTCTCGATCGAGTAATTCCGCTTGGACAAGCGTGTGAAGTGCCGAACGACGTCAAGTTCGCTTAATTCCGGCAAGGGCAACGCATGGCGCCGTTCTCCCTGCGGAATGATTTCGTCAAGGTCTATCTCGGGCACGTCAAGCGCCGGCAACTTGCCGGCACGGCGCCCCTTGACGCTCTTGTCGAAGACAACTGGTATGCCTTCCTGACGGCCCGCAAAGATGCTGTGGCCCGAGCTTGGGCGAAGGGAAGCGCCGTCATGCACCGCGGCGTCCGCGTGTTCGGTCGTCGTCATCGTCCTATCCTTCCGACACTTTTACCGTCACAGGGACCCCAGCACATCAACCAAGCGGTCGATGTCGGACCGGGGGGTCACCTCGGTGCAGCAGAGAAGCAGCGAGTGTGCAAGCGCCGGGTCTTCCAGGCCAAGGTCATAGCCGCCGATTATTCCGGCGGCCAGTAGGGCTTCATTGACTTGCGCCGCCGGCTTCGGACAGTGAATTGGGAACTCGTACAGCCAGGGTGCCGTCGACTGAACCGTGTATCCCGGCACTTGGGAAATTCGTGACGCTAGGTAATGCGCCTTCTGGATCGATTGCTCGGCAACTTCTCGCAGCCCCACTGGTCCCAGATGACAAAAGTAGATCGTTGTGGCGAGGGCGATCAATGCCTCTGCGGTGCAGATGTTCGACGTGGCCTTCTCACGCCTGATGTGCTGTTCACGGGTCGCAAGGGTGAGTACGTACCCCTTGCGCCCATCGCCGTCAATGGTGGAACCGACGATGCGCCCCGGCATCTGGCGGACAAAGTCCTTCCGGCAAGCGAACATGCCGACCAAGGGTCCGCCAAAGTCAACCGGGCCCCCCGTCCATTTTCCCTCTCCAACAACGATGCCGGCACCATACGCACCGGGTGGGCGAATCACCCCAAGGGAGACCGGGTCAGCAATGACGACCAGAATTGCGCCTACCGATGACAAGGCGTCCGAAAGGCCCTCAACCTGTTCCATCCAACCAAGGAAGTTCGGCTGCTGGATGATCATGCACGCGACGCTGCTGTCAATCTTGGAAGAAAAATCGGTCACCCGGCCGAGCGTGCCGTCGGGACGTGCCGTAAACGCGGGCACCGTCTCCACGTCGATGTCTGGCCCAGATGCGTACGTCGCGAGCACCTCGCGGTAGCGAGGATTGACCGTGTCGAGAACCAATACACGCCGGCGGCGCGTCAATGCGCATGCCATCCGAGCGGCTTCGCCCGTCCCAGTCCCTGCGTCATAGACCGAAGCATTGGAAATGTCCATGCCCGTCAAGGCACACACAATGCTTTGCCATTCGTACACCGCCTGCAGCGTCCCCTGTGAGACCTCAGGTTGATATGGCGTATACGACGTCAAGAACTCCCCGCGGGATATCAGGTGCCCGATTGCCGCGGGGACAAAGTGCCGGTATGCCCCTGCCCCGAGAAAATTCGGGTGCCTTTCCAGATCGAGGTTGGTCTCCGAGAGTTTTCTGAGCAACTGCCACGTCTCTAGTTCGCTCAATCCGGGCGGGAGATCAAGGTCAGGACGGTAGTGTTCCGCCGGGAGATCTTCGAACAGTTGATCAATCGTCGACACGCCGATGCGACTGAGCATCGCATCGCGTTCCGCCGGTGTGGTGGAAATGAATCCGCTCACGGCACTCCTGCTCCTTTCACATTCCGCCCCGCTCTCACCACGATCCTGGCAATGCTAGCGAGACGCCGACCCACAGCACTCAGTGCTCAGTGAACCGTTTCGAGAAATGCCGCATATGCATCAGCATCCATCAGGTCATCAAGGGATGAATCGGCTGAAACCTTCACCCTGAGCATCCACCCCGCCTCATACGGATGATGGTTCACTAGGTCTGGTTCATCACGAAGGCGCTCATTCACCTCGACGATCTCCCCACTGACTGGCGCATAGAGGTCAGACGCGGCCTTCACCGACTCAACAACCCCAAAAGACGCGCCTCGAGAAATCGCAGCACCAACCTCTGGCAATTCGACGAATACGACGTCTCCGAGCGAGTCCTGTGCGTAGTGGGTAATCCCGACGACATAGGTGTCACCGTCCTTGCGGACCCATTCGTGTTCACGTGTGTACCGGCAATCCGTAGGGTTCGACATTAAGCACCTGCCTGCATCATTGTGGGACCACGAACGCCTTCACCGGCAGTCCGCGGCCATTTCAAAACTCGTACCGCACCGGCCAGGGACAGCCGGAGCAAGTTTCCCGATACACCCCGATCAAGCCATCGGTGCCTTGGTGCGAGGCTTCGCCGGTGCGCGCTTGTAAAACGGTAGCGGCACAACGCGCGCTTCCAGACGACGTCCACGTACTTCAACAAGAAGGTCCGCGCCTTCTACGGCTTGACCGACGGGCACAAATCCCATCGCTATCGACTTTCGAAGCGTTGGCGAAGGCCCGCCGCTTGTCACTGCGCCAATCACCTCGCCGGAAGGCAGGAGGATTGGATGACCCATCCTCGCGATGCCGGGCACCGTGAGTTCAAGGCCGATCAGGGCCCTGGTTCTCCCTGACGATTGAACCGCCTTCAACGCCTCGGCGCCTACGAAAGGACCTTTCTCGAACCGGATGACGCGGTCCAGACCAGCCTCAAAGGGGTTCACGGAACGATCAAGTTCGTGTCCGTACAAGGGCATCGAGGCTTCAAGCCTCAAGGTGTCCCGAGCGCCGAGACCGCACGGGACAACCTCGTACCCGTGACCAGCTTCCAAGAGGGTGTTCCAAACCGCGACTGCATGACGCGCGTCAAATGCAATCTCATAGCCACGCTCACCCGTGTATCCCGTGCGGGCTACAAGCGCCTCAACGCCGGCGACGTGCGCACGCATCACCCGGTAGTAGCCGAGACCTGACAGGTCGGTATCGGTACACCGTTGCAGCGTCTCAAGCGCGCGTGGCCCCTGCAAGGCGAGCAGGGTTCTTTCGGGACGAAGCAGAGTCAGGCTGACCCCGTCACCCCCCACGCCCCGCACCCCACTACCTAGATGTGATCGCATCCACCCGAAATCGACATCGGTGTTGGACGCGTTGACAATGACAAGAAAGTGCCCATCACCAATCCGGTAAATGATGATGTCGTCCATGACGCCACCGTCTTCTGCACAAAGAAACGAGTATTGAGCCTGACCGTCCTCAAGCCGGGAAACATCACCGGGTGTGACCCACTGCAAGTACTCGAGAGCGTCGGTCCCGGTCACATCAACCTGGCCCATGTGGCCGATGTCAAAGAGGCCAACGGCATTGCGAACGGCATGGTGCTCGGCGAGCACGCCCGCCGGGTACTGGACCGGCATCTCCCAGCCACCGAATGGAACCATTCGGCCACCTAGGGAAACATGCGTATCAAAGAGCGGCGTGCGTCGGAGCGGTTCGCCCCCTGGGTTCTCCGTCACGGCTCCCTCTCATTCGAAGCGCTGACTACGTCGTGCCACATGATACGACGCTAATCCACCCGGCAATGAGGTGACGACCACGCGTGAAGCCGTTCAAACCTGTACGGCTTGCGCTTGTACCGTGTCCACGGCGACCTACCAGCCGCCACCAATCACTCCAGGCACGAGCAAGACTGGGGATCACTCACAGGCATACTTCAAGAAATGAGCATCCCGATGACCCGACCGATCAACCGAGTGCGCATTCTCGCTCTCGA
>Ga0209598_10000285_pt1 | contig 40532 bp, 31 predicted proteins | sample M_140807_EF_Meta_FD_187317 | JGI IMG/M metagenome (GOLD analysis project Ga0209598, IMG submission 187317) | Freshwater microbial communities from Lake Montjoie, Canada to study carbon cycling - M_140807_EF_MetaG (SPAdes) (version 2) | ecosystem: Environmental > Aquatic > Freshwater > Lake...
CCGACGAGGGGCGCGTAGCGAACGAGCGCGGGCGAGGTGCTGAAGAGTGCTACCGCGATCACCGCGAAGAGGTAGCCGAGACGCCTGGAACCGACGTCAGTCCACCCTCGCCGTGGCCCCCGATGCATGGACGCTTCGCTGGGAGGGCCGGACGTCTGGACCTCATTGGTGCGCTGCGCGGCGTTGGGTTCTGACACGCCGGTTACGGCCTTTCCTTGCGGGACTTGTTCATCATTGGAGCGTCCTGCGCCATGGGCGCGTGATCGCAAGCGCCGTAGCCGGAACGGTCTTGAAGCCTCTGCGGGCCTGTCGCACGGGATCGGTCGGGCGAGGCGCAGCCCCATCCGCAGGCGGCGTGCCGGTGGATGCCGGATGTGACTGCCGGCACGCCGCATCTGAGGACTGGTGGCTTACCCGCGTGGTTTCCCGTATTCGGTGATCGGCAGGACCGAGTACTCGTTTGCCCCGAGCGAGAGTGACGATGCCAGGGCTGACGCGGTATCGAGGGAGGTGAGGCACGGGATGCGGGTTTCGACCGCGACGCGGCGGATCTCGAACCCATCCTGAAGGACGCCTTTCCCCCCGGTGATGGTGTTGACGACCAAGGTGACTTCGCCGGAACGGATCAGTTCGGTGATGGTGTGGTCGCCATCGTTGATCTTGCCAACTTCACGGACGGCGAGACCGAGGGTGCGGATCAGGCGTGCGGTGCCGGCGGTGGCGAAGAGGCGGTATCCGTTGGTGGCGAACTGCTTTATGACGGGTACGGCGTCGTCCTTGTCGCGGTCGGCGATGGAGAGCAGGAGACCAGGCGTACCGGACTTTGATGGGGTCATGGAGATCACCCCGGCGCCAACCATGGCCTTGTAGAGGGCGGGGGCGAAGGTGTGGTCGATGCCCATGACTTCGCCGGTGCTCTTCATCTCGGGGCCGAGGTACGTATCGACGCCGACGAGCTTGCTCATGGAGAAGACCGGTGCCTTGACGGCGACGAGTTTCTGCCGGGGCCAGAGACCACCGGCGTACCCCATTTCGCGCAAGGTCTTGCCGACCTGGATGTGGGTGGCGAGGCGGACCATGGGCACGCCGGTGACCTTTGAAAGGAACGGGACGGTGCGGCTGGATCGTGGGTTTACCTCGATGACGTAGACCTGTCCCTGGTGGATGACGTATTGGATGTTGACGAGACCGCGCACTCCGAGGCCGATGGCGATGCGTTCGGTGTAGGAGACGAGTTGCTCGACGATGACCTCGGACAGGTTGATGGCGGGGTAGACCGCGAAACTGTCGCCGGAGTGAACGCCTGCGCGCTCGATGTGCTCCATGATGCCGGGGATGAGGGTGACTTCGCCGTCGCAGATTGCGTCGACTTCGACTTCCTTGCCCTGCAGGTACTTGTCGATGAGGACGGGCGACTTCTCGGTGGGTGTGACGATGTTGGTGAGGTAGCGCTGGAGATCGGATTCCTCGCCGATGATTTCCATGGCGCGTCCGCCGAGGACGTAGCTGGGGCGCACGAGGACGGGGTACCCGATGTGGTTGGCGATGGTGATGGCGTCGCTGACGGAGGTGACCCCGGTGCCTGGTGGTTGCGGAATGCCGAGGGCATCGAGGAACCGCTCGAACCGGCGGCGGTCCTCGGCGAGGTCGATGGTGTCGACGGATGACCCGATGACGGGAACGCCGAGGCGGTTGAGCGGGCCAGCTAGGTTGATGGCGGTCTGTCCGCCGAACTGGGCGATGACCGGGGGCATTGGCTTGCCGGGGCCGCCGGCTTCGTTGCGGATGACCTCGAGGACGCTTTCTTCGTCGAGGGCCTCGAAGTAGAGGCGGTCGCTGGTGTCGAAGTCGGTGGAGACGGTCTCGGGGTTGGAGTTGATCATGACGCTGCCCCACCCGGCGTCGCGGAGTGCCCAGGCGGAGTGGACGGAACAGTAGTCGAACTCGATGCCCTGGCCGATGCGGATCGGGCCGGATCCGATGACGATTGCCGACTTGCCGGGCGGTGCGATGGCTTCGTTCTCGACCTCGTAGGTGGAGTAGAAGTAGGGGGTGCGGGCGGCAAACTCGGCGGCGCAGGTGTCGACCATCTTGAAGACGGGGGCGATTTGCCATTGGTCGCGCAGTTCGCGGACGCGGTCTGGAAGGCCCTGGACGGTGTCGGAAAGGGTGGCGACCTGCGCGTCGGAGAAGCCGCGTCGCTTGGCATCCCAGAGGAGGCCGGGGGTGAGTGGTTCACGGAGGAGGCGCTGCTCGAGGGCATGGATGCATGCCAGGCGCTCGAGGAACCAGGTGTCGATGCGGGTGCGTTGGTGGAGCTCGGCGACGGTGACGCCACGGCGCAGCGCGGCCATGAGTGCCCAGAGGCGGATGTCGTTTGGGGTGTCGATGAGCGACCAGATGCGGGTCAACCCTTCGGGCTCGCGCCATGTAGCGTCTTCCCAGAGCAGGCTGCGACCGCCCATCTCGAGGGATCGCACGGCTTTCTGGAATGCTGCCTCGAAGGTGCGTTCGATGGCCATGACTTCGCCGGTGGCTTTCATCTGGGTGCCGATGGTGCGGTCGCCATGGGGGAACTTGTCGAAGGGCCAGCGCGGGATCTTGACCACGCAGTAGTCGAGGGCGGGCTCGAAGGCGGCGGTGGTTTCGCCGGTGACGGAGTTCGGGATTTCGTCGAGGGTCCGGCCGACGGCGATCTTGGCGGCGACGCGGGCGATGGGGTAGCCGGTGGCCTTTGATGCGAGTGCGGAGCTCCGGGAGACGCGCGGGTTGACCTCGATGACGATGTAGTTGAACGAGTACGGATCGAGGCCGAACTGGACGTTGCATCCGCCTTCGATGCCGAGCGCGCGGATGATCTTGAGCGCGGAGGTGCGCAGCATCTGGTATTCGCGGTCGGTGAGGGTCTGCGAGGGTGCGACGACGATGGAGTCGCCGGTGTGGACTCCCATGGGGTCGAAGTTTTCCATGTTGCAGACGGTTATGCAGTTGTCGGCGGCGTCGCGCATGACCTCGTACTCGATCTCTTTCCAGCCGACGAGGGAGCGTTCGAGGAGGATCTGCCCGATGGGACTGGCGCCGATGCCGGATTGCACGACGAGATCGAGTTCGGGCCATGCATGCGCGATTCCGCCACCGGTTCCACCGAGGGTGTAGGCGGGCCGGACGATGAGCGGGACTTCCGGGAACCCGATCTCGTGGGCGAATGCGTAGGCCTCTTGCATGGTGTGGACGATGGCGGAGGTGGGTATCGGTTCGCCGAGGGCGTTCATGAGTTGGCGGAACTCGTCGCGGTCCTCGGCCTGGCGGATGGCCCTCAGGGGGGTGCCAAGCAGGCGGACGTTGTATTTCTCTAGGATGCCGGCGTCGGCGAGTTCGCGCGCGAGGTTGAGGCCGGTCTGTCCGCCGAGGGTGGGCAGGAGGCCTTCGGGGCGCTCGCGGGCGATGATGCGCTCGAGGACGGGTACGGTGAGGGGCTCGATGTAGACGGCGTCGGCGACTTCGGCGTCGGTCATGATGGTGGCGGGATTGGAGTTGACGAGGATGCTGCGCACGCCTTCCTCGCGCATGGCCTTGCAGGCCTGCGTTCCGGCGTAGTCGAACTCGGCGGCCTGGCCGATGACGATGGGGCCGGACCCGATGATGAGGACGGATGCGGGCTTGTTGCGGACACCCGATGGGGATGCGGGCAGGGATGCCCGCGGACCGGACGGTGCCCCGATTGCGCCTGATGATGATGCGGGCAGGGATGCGGGCGGGCCGGACGAGATGGTGTTGGTGGTGTCTTCGGTCACGTCGTGATCCTCCTCAGCGAATGGTTTCGAGCGAATCGACGAAGCGGTCGAAAAGGTATTGGTTGTCTTGGGGGCCCGGGCTGGCCTCGGGGTGGTACTGGACGGTGAAGACGGGAAGTTCGCGATGGGCGAGGCCTTCCACGGATCCGTCGTTGACGTTGACGTGGCTGACGGTGAAGCCGCTGGCGGCCGGGATGGTGGTTGCGTCGACCTGGAAGCCGTGGTTCTGGGAGGTGATGTAGACGCGTCCGGTGGTGACGTCGCGGACGGGATGGTTGGCGCCGCGGTGCCCGAAGCGGAGGCGGGAGGTCTGGGCGCCGATGGCCAGTCCCATCACCTGATGGCCGAGGCAGACGGCGGTGAGGGCCATGCGCCCCCGCGCGACCGGGCCGTCCAGGAGGGTGCGAAGCGTCTGGACGGTGGTGGCGAGGGCACTGGCGCTTGGGTCGCCCGGGCCATTGCCGATGACGACGCCGGCCGGTTGGAGGGCGAGGATTTCCTCGGCACTGGTGTGATACGGAACGATCACGGTATCCAGGCCCCGGCGTGTCAGTGACCGGGCGATGTTGTGCTTGACGCCGCAGTCGATGAGGACAACCCGGTGGGCGTGCGGGGACTGTGGCGGTGGGGCGAAAGGGGCCCATGTGCCGTGGTCTACAAGACCTAGTGCGGAGGTGCTGACGCCTTGGACGAGTTCCTGTTCCTCGAGGACGGGGAGTGCCTTGGCGAGGGCGGAAAGGTACTCGGCTTCGGCCCGGGCCCCGGGCGTGCGGCCATTGATCCACGCGCCGGGGTCGGTGTCTTGGGCGACCGTTCCGGACCGGGCGGGCGCGAGGCAGGCCCGCATGGCGCCGTGCATGCGGAGATGGCGGGTGAGGGACCGGGTGTCGATGCCTTCCACGATGGGGATGCCGTGCTGGCCCAACCATGTGGACAGCGATCCGTTGGTGCGCCAGTTGCTCGGACCAGTGCAGTATTCCCGCACGACGAGGGCGTTGATCCACGGACGTGCGCTCTCGAAGTCGTCGGCGTTGATGCCGTAGTTGTCGATGAGTGGATAGGTGAGGGTGGTGATCTGGCCCCGGAACGATGGATCGGTGCAGATCTCCTGGTAGCCGGTCATGGCGGTGCAGAAGACGGCTTCCCCTCCGGTCCCTGTCGCGGCCTCGTCGTGGGCTGATTGCCCGGGGTCGAGGGCGCGGAAGCCGAAGAATGACCGTCCGTCCTCGAGTGCGAGGATGAACCTAGGTGCGGGCATGGTTACCACCGTCCTTTCGAGAGAAGAGCCCGACCGGGCAGGGTCGCGGGGCGAGACCGGATGTGCTTCGCTGGGGCACGTCGACACCCGATGGGGATGCGGGCAGGGATGCCCGCGGACCGGACGGTGCCCCCGTCGCGCCTGATGATGATGCGGGCAGGTGTTCGGGCGGGCCGGACGGTGCCCCCATCACCCCTGATGAAAATCCGCTTCGCTTTGCTAGGCGCTTCGGTCACAGATGACCTCCCCTCCGACGATGGTTTGAATGACCTGGCCACGCAGGATGTGACCGGCGAGAGGGGTGTTCCGACCCTTTGAGCGGAACTGCGTCGGGTCGACGCACCATTCGCGGTCCGGATCAAGGATGGTGACGTCGCCGGCCATGCCGGGAAGCAGGGTGCCGGCCGCCAATCCGAAGACGCGGGCAGGCCGGATGGTCAGGGCGGCGATCGCTTCCACAAGCGTGAGGCCACCGGCATGAACGACGGCGAGGACGCTTCCCAATGCCGTTTCCAGGTTGGAGATGCCGGACGCAGCGGCTTGGTACTCGCAGTGCTTGTCGGTGGTGCCGTGGGGTGCATGGTCGGTGGCGATGCAGTCGATGACGCCGTCGCGCAGTCCGGCGGCCATCGCGAGGCTGTCGGGCGTCTCGCGCAGGGGAGGGTTGACCTTGGTGCGGGTGTCGTACGCGGGCAGCGACGCCGTGGCTGACCACCAGTGACCGCCAACGAGCGAGTCGGTAAGCGTGAGGTGGTGCGGGGTCACCTCGGCGGTGACGTGGACGCCGCGGGACCGCGCCCGCCGGATGAAGTCGAGGGTGCCCGCGGAAGAGACGTGAGCGACGTGCAAGTGGGCGCCGGTCAGGGCGGCGAGTTCGCAGTCCCGCGCCACGATGACCTCCTCGGCAGCGCGGGGCCACCCAGCTAGGCCAAGTCTTGCGGAGACCGACCCCTCGTGCATCTGGGCCCCGGTGGTGAGCGCGCGGTCTTCGGCATGCTGGACAACCGGGCGCCCGGTAGTGCGGCTATACGCAAGGGCATTGCGCATCAGGGCGCTGTCGGTCACGCAGTCGCCGTCATCCGAGTATGCAACGACCCCGGCATTTGCGAGTTCGATCAGGTCGGCGAGTGCCTTGCCCTTGCGCCCCCGCGTGATGGCGCCGATGACGTAGACGCGAACTGATCCCTGGCGTCGGGCGGTGTCGTGGATGAAGTCGACGACTGCAGTTGTGTCGATGGCAGGTTCGGTATTGGGCATGGCGCAGACCGTGGTGAACCCCCCGGCGGCGGCGGCGGCTGTCCCGGTTGCGATCGTTTCACGGTATTCGAAGCCCGGCTCACGGAGATGGGTGTGTACATCCACGAAGCCAGGCGTGACGATGAGCCCTCGGGCGTCGATGACCTGGGCTCCGGGTGGCGCGTCGATGCCGATGCCGACTGCGTCAACGAAGCCATCGCGAATGGCAATGTCCGTGATGGCGTCGATGCCCTGTCCCGGGTCGATCACGCGCCCGCCGCGAATAACCAGGCTTCCAAGGAACCGCCCATGTGCGGCGGCTAGTCGGATCGCTTCGTTGTTCGGATTACTCACTACCTGAGGCCTTTCATGCTGCGGGCGGACCGGATGCGGGCGGACCGGCTGGGGAGGTGCCTAGACCGCCGGGCCGGCACGTCCGCCGGCGAGGAGATACATAACGGCCATCCTGACGGCGACTCCATTGGTGACCTGGGCCTCGATGACGCTTTGCGGCCCGTATGCGACCTCTGGGCTGATCTCGACCCCTTCGTTCATCGGGCCGGGATGCATCACAAGCGCTCCGAAGCGAGCTTTTGCGATCCGCTCGCGTGTGATGCCCCACTCACGTGAGTACTCGCGCAGGCTCGGCAAGAGTCCGGAGTCCATTCGTTCCCGCTGGACGCGAAGCGCCATGACGACGTCGGCATCTCGCAGGGCCTCGTCGACATCGTGCGTCACGGTGACGGGGCACGCAGTGACAATCCCTTTGGCGCGAAGCCCGGTGTTTACGGCGTCGGCAAAACCGATAGGGAGCAACGTTGGCGGCGCACACAGGACAACCTGGGCGCCAAGCGTGGTGAACCCCCAGGTGGCCGACCGTGCCACCCGGCTGTGAAGGATGTCGCCGATGATTGCAACGCGACGACCCTCGATGGATCCGAGGCGGGACTGAACGGTGAAGAGGTCCAGGAGTGCCTGTGTGGGGTGCGCATGCCAGCCATCCCCGGCGTTGATGACCGATGCCTCAAGTTCACGTGCGACGAGATACGGTGCGCCTGAAGCGCCATGACGCATGATGACCATGTCGGCGCCGAGTGCCTGGAGGGTGCGGGTCGTGTCGACGAGTGTCTCGCCCTTCTCGACGCTTGATCCGCTTGCGGTGATGTTCACGACGTCGGCGGACAGGTTCTTGGCGGCAAGTTCGAAACTGACCCGCGTCCGCGTACTTGCCTCGTAGAAGCAGTTGACAATGGTCTTGCCCCTGAGTGGAGGCACGCGCCGGATTGGACGGGCGAGCACTTCCTTCATGGCTGCCGTGGTTTCCAGGACTTCGCGGAGTTCATCCGCGGTGAAGTCGTCGAGGTCGAGAACGTCCTTGCGTCGCATTGTCTGTCCTTGTGAGGGCTGGGGCGGGCATGGACGCCCGCGGACCGACTTACGCTTGGTTGGTCCCGCTTCGGGGATGGCTGAGCAGGACGACCTCATCGGTACCGTCGACCTCGCGGAGGCGGACTTCGACAAGTTCGTGGCGTGCGGTGGGCAGGTTCTTGCCCACGTAATCGGCCCGGATGGGAAGTTCGCGGTGTCCCCGGTCGACAATCACAGCGAGTTGGATCTGGCGGGCACGGCCGAACGAGAGGAGTGCGTCCATGGCCGCGCGGACGGTTCGCCCGGTGTAGAGGACATCATCGACGAGGACGACAGTGGTGCCGGTGAGGTCCCTTGGAATGACCGTGGGTTGGATCGCCGGCCGGGTTATGCGCAATTCCAGGTCGTCTCGAAACATTGTGATGTCGAGTTCGCCGACCGGTACCGCGGTGCCCTCGAACTGGCTGATCAATGATGAAAGCCGATGGGCGAGTGGGGCACCACGGCTCCTCATCCCGACAAGGATGAGGTCGTGCGCCCCACCGTTACGTTCGAGGATCTCGTGCGCGATGCGAGTTAGCGCACGACGGAGGCCGTCGGCATCGAGAATCTGTTTCTCGAAGATGTCGTCAAGAGAGGCTTCCGGAGCGTTCCTGAGGTCCATCGAACAATTCCCAAGGCGGCTTTTGGGCCGGTGGGCGATGTCGGAACGTGGCGTCCGGGGCGCGACAGCGTGGTGTCGCACGGAGGAACGCACCTTGCCGCCTCACCGGGCCTGCTTAAAGGGCGCAACTGAGCGCGTATTTTAGCAGGACGTCCCCTCCTCCATGCCCCTCCCCATCGCCCCTGATGAAGATGCGCTTCGCATTCCATTCCCGTCGTCTGTCGGTTGCGCCCGCAATCCCCGTATCCCGACTTGAACCTCTTCGCAGAGATTGACGGTGGCGCAGGCCGTTTCTGGTCATTCGCCCAGATACAGGCGGCGCGTGTCAGGGTTCGCGAGGAGTTCGGGACCGGTGCCCTCGAGCCTGTTGCGCCCAAGTTCGAGCAAGTAGGCGTGGTCGGCGAGGGCGAGCGCCTGGGCGGCATTCTGTTCGACGACGAGCATCGAGAGACCCTCGGACTTCAGCATTGCCAGGGTTTCAAACACGACCTGGACAAACCGCGGCGCGAGGCCTAGTGAGGGTTCATCCAGGAGCATCAGACGGGGTTGGATCATCAAGCCACGGGCAATTGCAACCATCTGCTGCTCACCGCCGGACATCGTTCCGGCAAGTTGGGTGCGTCGTTCTGCGAGGCGCGGGAACAAGTCGTAAACCCTCGCAAAGGACTTGGCCCGAACGGATGCGTCACGGACAGTGAACGCGCCCATCTCCAAGTTGTCATGAACCGACATCTGCCCGAAGACAATCCGCCCTTGGGGAACGTAGGCGAGTCCAAGGGGCACCAGTCGGTCGGCGCGCATTCCGCCAATGGCCGCTCCGTCAAAGGTGACCGATCCGGAAGACAGGCGTGCAAAGCCCGTGATCGCCTTTAGGACGGTTGATTTGCCCGCCCCATTCGGGCCGATCAGGCTGACGAATTGGCCGGGCCTCACGACGATGCTTACCCCACGCAGGACCGGGACGCGACCATATCCCGCGTGAAGGTCGGTGCAGTTCAGGAGGAGATCGTCGTTCATGGTGGGGCAATCGTTGACCGGGTTAGGTGCCGAAGTAGGCGTCGATGACTCGCGGGTCCGCACGGATCACCGCTGGTTCTCCGTCGGCGAGCAATTCACCGTGGTCGAGGACAATCAGGCGGGAACACAGGGCCATGATGAGCTTGATTTCATGGTCGGTGATGAGAAACGTCTTGCCATGTTCCCGAAGAGCGTGGATATGGGTGCATAGGCGCTCCTCCATGACGGGGTTCACGCCGGCGAATGGTTCATCGAGAAGGATGACGTCAGGGTCATTCACCAACACACGGGCGAACTCGAGAAGCTTCTGCTGGCCGTATGACAGGTTGGCGGCGAACTCGTCGGCTACGGGGGAGAGCCCGACAAAGTCGAGCGAGTCCCTTGCCCGTGCGAAGGCCTCGCCCTCGGGGGCCCGTGTGACGGCGACGAGGTTCTCCGTGGCGGTCATTTGCGGATAGAGGCGCGACAGTTGGAAGGTGCGGCTGAGGCCTAGTCGGTTGATGACGCTCGCCGATTTTTGGGTGATTGCCGTGCCTCGGAAGTGAATCTCACCCGAGTCGGCCGGTATCTCGCCGGAAATCAGCCGAAACAATGTGCTCTTGCCCGAACCGTTCGGGCCGATCAGTCCGGTCACGGTGCCCGGATCAATCGCGAATGAGACGCCGTTCACTGCGATTACCCCTCCGAACCGTCTGGTGAGACGGTTGACGGATAGGATCTGGTCGGTTGGTCGGTCGGGTTTGGTCATCCTCTCGTGTCCGTGATCACAGTCGACGCGAACGGGGCAACCAACCCCGGTCCTGGAGGATCTGAGTGATGCCGCCGGGAAGGAAGAGGACGATGGCGATGATGAGTACACCTGACAACGCGGTGTGGAGGAATGGGAACCGCGCCCAGAGTGCTTCGCTGATCCCCGAAAGCACCACGCTGCCAATCACCGGCCCGAAGACCGTCCCCTGCCCGCCAAGCATCGTCATCGCGATCGCCCGAACGGTCAACGATCCCGCGAAGACCGTTCCGGGGTCGATGTAACTCATCTGCCAGGCGTAGATGCCTCCCGCGAGACCTGCAAAGAGCGCGCTGATCGCAAAAGCGCCGATCTTCAACCGTGTTGTCTGGATGCCATTGAGTTCGGCAGCGACCTCATCCTCGCGGATTGCGAGGAGACGAAGCCCGACAGGCAGGGTCGCAACCCGGTAGGTGACCAGGACTGTTGCTATCGCCACCGCGAACATTGCGTAGTAGGAGACGGTGAGGACGTCTTCGGGAACGAGGACAAGTCCCTTGCCTCCACCCGTTAGCGGTTCAGCGACGGTCACCCCAACCCTGATGGCCTCCGCCACGCCGAGCATCCCGACCGCGAAATACGGGCCTCGAAGTCGAAGGGCCGGGTACCCGAACAGGAGACCGGCCGTCGCCGAGGAGATTCCCGCCACGATGATGGCCAGTGGTGCAGGCAATCCTCCCCGCACGATTGCTATCCCGGTGGCGTACGCCCCGATGCCAAAGAACGCCGAATGCCCGAAACTTACATAGCCCGTAAACCCTGAGATCAGGTTCCACGATGCGGCGAGCGCGCACGACATGAGCGCCTGTAGGACGAACGTCTTGGTGTAGTTCGATCCGAAGACCGGCACCAGGGCGATGGCTACAGCCACAGCTCCGATGAACCCAGTGTAGATCCGCATACCGCGCCTACCGGTTGCCCGCGCGCTCGTCGCCGCGGGTTCGTCGGAGAGTTCATCGGTGCTTGGAGCCCCTGAGGTGGACGCAGGCACTGGTGTTCAGGCCTCCTTGACGCCGAAGAAGCCTTGGGGACGCAACAGGAGCATCGCAAGCAGAGTGATGTAGATCACCGCTTCGGCGATTTGGGTGGTTGTGACATAACTCGCGGTGGATTCGATCACGCCTAGGACGAGCGCACCAAGGAATGCACCCGGGAAGCTCCCCATGCCACCGAGGACGATCACAGCGAACGCCTTGAGCATGAAGGTCTTCCCCATTTCCGGGTAGACCGTGTAGAGAAAACTGGTGAGTGTGCCGGCCGCTCCCGCCAGGGCGGTGGCGATACCGAACGCGATCATGCGGGCGCGGTCGATATCGATACCGCACGCGAGTGCGACGTCGGCACTCTGTGCGGTTGCACGCAGAGCCTTGCCCCATCTGGTTCGGGAGAGGAAGAACTGCGCGGCTCCGGTGAGCACGAGGGCAGTCACACATGCCACGAGGCGCGGCACTGAGAAGGCAAGTTCGCCGATATTCAGTGCGCCACTCAAGAAAGGGACCGACCGGAAGTCGTTGGTGAAGGTGGCTTGGGCGCCTCCGGTGAGTGCGAGTGAAACCCCGTAGGTAAGAAGAAGTGATGTAAGGAGTGGAGCGCGCACGACCCGCGAAATCAGCACTCGCTGCGCAATCCATCCGACTCCAAACATGAGCGGCAGCGACAAGAAGAGCGACAGGATGGGGTTCAATCCGAGGCGCGCAAACAGGAAGAATGATGCGTAGGCGCCAAGCATGAGGAACTCGCCGTGTGCGAGGTTGATCACACGCATCACACCGAAGATGAGGGTGAGACCTCCGGCGAGCAGCGCGTAGACACCCCCGAGGAGAAGTCCACTCACCACCACCTGGACTAGCGTGACCATCTCCCCTCATCTTCCTCCGCCGGAACGCCCGTGTCAGGACCGGCGCACCTCGGTTGACACTGCCGGGTCTAGCGTCCCTTCCACTCCGGCATTGGGAATTTGGGTTTGGCCGTGGCCATCGCATCGGGGCCGATCACCGGCTTGTCCTTGCCTTGCCACTGGATGACTACCGGGATGTGAGACAGCTGTGTCCCGGTGTCATCAACCTTGTACTTGCCGGGGAGGACCGTGTCGGTTTCGAGGGTCGAGAGCGCCTCCCGGATCTTCTCCCGGTCAAGGCTCTTTGCCTTGAGCACCGCGGCTTCGAGGATCTGACCGCCTGCGAAACCGGTGGCGGAATGATAGTCCGGGTCACGGTTCCACTTCTTCTTGTACGACGCCTCGAACTCGCTGTTGCCCTTGGTCTTGAGGCTTGGTTCCCACATGGACGGACCGAAGATGAAGTCTGCGTCCTTGCCGAGGCCCTCGCCGAATTCCGGCATTGCGGCGCCGACCGAGAAGGCAAGCATCTTGACATTGAGATCAAGTTCCTTGGCCTGCCGGGTGATCAGGACCGAGTCTGGCTGGTAGGAACCGCCCACGAGGACTTCTGGTTTCGCGGCCTTCAGTTTGGTGATTAGGGAAGACAGGTCCGTCACCTTGGTGGGGTATTGCTCCTGGAAAACGATCCGGAAGCCTTCCTTGCGGGCGTACTCGGCGGTTCCGGCGGCGGTAGCTTTCGGGAAGACGGTGTCCTCATTGATGATGGCGATTGTCTTGAGTCCATTCTTCTTGGCAAGGTCAATCACGCCATAGAAGTAGGACTCGGCGACCGAGTAGACACCGAAGACGTACTTGTAGTTTCGCTTCCAGATGTCTGACGCCGACGCACCCGCGGACAGCATCGGGTACTTGTACTTTTCGGTGACGGTCGATACCGCTTGGGTCACACCGCTTGAGTACGGGCCGAGGACGAGGTCAACCTTGTCCTCGTTGATGAGCTTCTCGTAGAGCTTCGTGCCGACTGTCGGGTCTGACTGGTCATCGAGAATGACCATTTCCACCGGGCGTCCAAGAAGCCCGCCTCGGGCGTTGATCTGTTCTGCCCACAGCTGGTAGGCCTCCACCTGGTACTGGCCGGTCTTGCCATTGCTGCCGGTGGTCGATACGGATGCCCCAATCTTGACTGGTGCGCCCTTTGCTGCACCGCCGGTTGAAGGCGCTGCGGGTGCGGCACTTTCACCGGCGTCGCCACCACAGGCAGACAGGATCAGTCCCGCAAGTCCGAAGGCGGCTGGGGCTCCCGCCAGAATTGATCTTCTCGTGCGAGTGTTCATGCCCGTTACCCCTTTTCGTGAATTGTTATTCGGCAAGTGTATCCAGAACTTCTGAATCGGGATCCGGGAATAGTTGTTGGCCTCGCCAGGATGTCACGCCGGTCCGCCATGGGCATGTAGCGGGCGCGACGTGTGGGTAGTGCTCCGATGTTGACGGAACGCCGCCGGTACACTCCGAGGCTCATGGTTCGCCCCAAATCGTCTCAGGCAGTAAGGCGCCGATCACCCATCACGTCGGGCTGGGTGCAACTTTCGTTCGAGGTCCCGGTGATGCCTTTCAGATACGAACGGGGCATGCACCTCGAGGATGCGGGGATGTGGCTTGACCCGCACACCCGGCGCCCGGTCGCCTACGTATCGCACGGCCATTCAGACCACTGCAGACCGCATGGGCACGCATTCGTCACGGCGGAGACCGCGGACTTCTACCGGCTCCGAACCGGGCGCTCCGCTCTCACAGTGATGAACATCGGTGAGACGCTTACCAGAGGATTGCAGGAGGTCGATGTCTTTCCTGCGGGGCACGTCCTGGGTTCGTCACAGGTCCGTGTGCGAGACCTTGCGACGGGGCATCGCCTGGTCTATACGGGCGACTTCAAGTTGCGCCCCTCGCTCACGTCACCCAGTGCGCCCGTTCTCGAGTGCGAGACGCTGGTCATGGAATGCACGTACGGTGCACCGCGGTTCACTTTTCCGCCGACCGAACAGGTCGTGACGGAGTTGATTGCCTGGGTGGGTTCGGTTATCGCTTCGGGGAACATACCGGTGGTCTGTGGCTATGCGCTTGGGAAGGCCCAGGAGGCGATGGCGATCCTGCACCAAGCCGGACACTTGGTCGCGATTCATCCAAGCATCGAACCGTACGCGGAAATCTACACCCGCCACGGGGTGGACCTTGGGCAGTACGTGGTCATGTCACCCGATCCGGGTTCATCGTCAGGTTCTGAGGGACGGGTCATCGTCTGCCCGCCCCAGCATGCGCGTTCCATCCGTGAGGCGATGCCCCGCACCCGAATGATGATCCTGACGGGGTGGGCGATTGATGGAGGTGCTCCGGGACGCATGCCTATGGGCACGGCGCTCCCTCTTTCGGACCACGCGGGGTTCGACGACCTAGTTGAATATGTCCAGCGCGCGCGCCCGAAGATTGTCTACACCGTTCACGGCAACGGCGGCTTTGCGCAACACCTGCGTCGGCAAGGCATCGAGGCGCACCATCTGGGTGCGTGACCGAGCATCGTGTACTCGTGAAACGGTTGGTGAGGCACTGGTCCTTGATCAGCCGGACTGTTCGATCCGGTCCCGCAGGAGCTCCAAGGCGACGAGGGTCGCGCCTCGCTTGTAGGCAGATCGGTCCGGTGAGGGCACGAGGTGTTCCTGCCACTGGACACCCTCGCCGTCGGCAGCCAATGCGTGCTCGCCTTGCCCGATGATGGAGATGATTGTGGCGCCGGCGATGGCATCGGCTATCTCGCCATCGACCCTCAGGACACCGACAGGGTTTGTTTGCGGCGCCCCGGGGACCGGCTCGGTGCTTTTGGCAGGTTGTCGGTTGTCGGCATAGCCAGTTATGGCGATTGACCAGTCGGTGTTGAACATTCGTCGAGTCAGACGCGCCATCTGGACGGTTGCCTCGACGCTGATGGACCCATGGTCCTCGATGGTTTCCGACGCGACGCGCAGGAGCAGTTGCTTGGCGTAATCCGTGTAACTCACGATCCCAGCCCGGAACCATGCTGACGCGCCTGGTTGCTGCGTCAGGACGTGCGCGAGGTAACCGCCGGTCGAGCCTTCGGCGACGGCGAGCGATTCGCCTCGCCGGACAAGCGCCTCGGCAATGGCGTGGGCCGCAGCCGTGATGGCCTCATCGGTAGGCGGGTCAATGTCATCAGGCATCGGCCTGATCGGTGTGATGTTGGTGCTTGCCACGGCGACATCCGACCTTGGTGACGGCAATTGATCAGGAGCCCGTCACGCCTCTAGGATACGTGCGGGGGGTGCACCCCGACCCCCAGCTCATCTTCGGTTGGGAGCGCCGGATCATCTGCAGCGATGACGCGGTAACTCTTTCCCGTTGCCTCGTCGAGTTCGACATACCCGGCATCCTCGAGGTCATCCATGAGTTTTGCGGCTTTCGGGTACCCGATGCCAAGTTTCCGTTGGAGGAAGCTGACGCTGACGTGGTTGCTGGTACGCAATACCTCGATTGCTCGGTCGAGCAATGCCGAAGCCCGGTCCTGCTTCTCGGATGCAGCTTCCTCGTCGCGAAGGGAAAGGGCGTCTATTTCACCCTTGCTTACGTAGTTGGGGCGGCCTTGGTCTTTCCAGAACTGGACGATCTTTGAGAGTTCCTCGTCGGAGACCCATGCGCCCTGTACCCGGACGGGGCGCCCCTGATCGTAGGGCAGGTAGAGCATGTCCCCGCGCCCTAGAAGGGCTTCGGCGCCCCCGGTGTCCAGAATGACGCGCGAGTCTGTCTGGCTCGCAACCGCGAAGGCGATGCGGCTGGGGATGTTCGCCTTGATGAGCCCGGTCACGACGTTGACGCTCGGACGCTGGGTCGCCACAACCAGGTGAATCCCGACGGCGCGGGCCTTGGCGGTGAGACGGCAGATGGCCGGTTCGACGTCGTCGGGGGCGAACATCATCAAGTCTGCAAGTTCGTCAATGATCAGCACGATGTACGGCAGTGGCTTCGGCCGGGTCAGTGCGGTCCAGGCCTCGTGGCGCCCATTGCCCGCCGGTGGCGTCGCGTCCTCGGCATTCGCCTCGATCGCACGGTTATATGCGTCCAGATGGCGGTACCCGGCCTTTGACAGGAGGGTGTAGCGACGCTCCATCTCCTCGCACGCCCACAACAGCACTTTCCCAGCTTCAGCGAGGTCGGTGACAACGGGATACCTGAGGTGGGGTATCCCCTCGTATTCGGCAAGTTCGACCTGTTTGGGGTCGATCATGAGGAGGTTGAGTTCATCGGGTCGGCAATGCGAGAGTAGTGAGGCGATGATCGTGTTGACGCACACAGACTTCCCGGCGCCAGTTTGGCCTGCAATCAGAAGGTGAGGCATCCGTGCCAGGTCCCCGACGCGAGGACGTCCGTCGACGTCGCGCCCGAGGGCGACCCGCAGACGACCCTTGCTTTCGGTGAACTCGCGTGTCTCGAGCACTTCGCGCAGGCCAACCGACGCCGCCCGGTCGTTCGGGATCTCAATCCCGACGAACGGCCGACCGGGAACCGGGAGTTCAATCCGCAGGGTCTTGGCAGCGAGACGCAATTGGAGGTCGTACTCGTATCGCTTGATGGTCTTGACTGGTACGCCATCCCCCGGAACAAGGGAGAACTGCGTGACTGTCGGGCCAACCCGCGCTTCCCGTACCGTGACTGGGATATTGAAACTGAGAAGGGTCTTCTCGATCGTTGCCGCCTTCTCGGCAATTTCGTTGTCACCCATCTGCTGCGCGACCGACACGGATAGCAATGACAGTGGCGGAAGTTGCCACCGCTCCGGCCATGGAGCCGGGTCTAGCGCTGACCGGGTCGAGGGTTCGGACGTAGTGGTCTGACCGGACGCGTCGGGACGTCCTGGTTGGTTGCCGGTCTGGATGATCAGTGATCGTGGTCCGGTAGCTGCATCCGAGGCCGGGCTGACCGACGGGCTGCGACGTCCGCGTGGTGATGTTGCGGGTTCGTCCGGGGGTTGTGACCGGTTACGGGAGGGGCGTCTTCCGGCATCCCGATCAAGTTCGGGTTCGTCCGTCACTGCCGGGGGCGCAGAATTGCGGCTTTCGAGTAGCTGGGAGATTGTGCGGAAGATCATTGCGACAAGGGCTGCAAGGGCGCGAGAGATGTGTGTACTCGCCCACACGAGCGTTATCGCGGTGTAGCGTCCGGTGGTGATGCTTGCAGCAAGGAGGTTCCTGCCGAGTGTTTCCCAATACGGACGCGGGATTCCAAGAAGCGCCACGGCACTTGCGGTAGCCAAGGCAACTGCCGTCGCGATTGCACCTGCACTTCCGACCCATGCGCTCAGGATGGCCCATGCGGCCGTTGCAACCGCTCCGGAACCATCGGTGTCCATCGAACTTGATGCAACGCTGGCCGGGCCAGACACACCGAGTGTGCCGACACATAGCAGGAAACCGAATCCACCGGTGAGACGCATGATGACCGGACGGCGCCACGCGATCTCTCCGATGGCGATTGTGGCACCGACCGCACCGAACAGCACGCACCATGGCACGGTCAGCCACCCGAAAGCTTGTTCGAGTAGCTGCGCGAGTGCGCCGGTTGCGGCGCCATCGGGAGACAGGATTGCCAAAGACCCATACGTGGCGGCGAGCACGATCACACCACCGGTGACGCGCACGGCTGTCAGCGGACTGACGGTGAAAGACGGCACTGAACCAGGGCGTCCCTTGGGTGGCGCGTCTCGTTTAGCGGGGGCACGGGTACTCGGCGTGATGGTGGTCGTTCGGCCCGACACGATCCTGGGTCCCTCCCGTTTCGGCTCGTCCCTCGAACCCGACCCCACGCGAGCACCCAAGAGAGGTACGGCGATGGGACTAGCTTTCCGGTAGTTGCGGGAGGAGACGCGTGACCGTGCCGATGGCGCGAGCAAACTCCGTCCCGATGGAAGAACGGATGCAAGGTCTTGATGTCTCAGAACCAGGAGGACCCCACAGGGGCGGGTGGATGACCGTTGGGAACGGGCTGGTCCACGGCCGAGTTGGTTCCGAACCGACGCGCGAGGGCGACGCATGCACCCACATGGATGGACCTGCAAGTTCGCCGGCGCTCCCGAGGTTTCCTCACCCCTGAAGCGACGGCACCTGCCATGGAGGCTTGGCCACCATCCCCTACATCCTGCCCCCGTTGCGAGCGGGGCAGGGGGCACCTTTGACTAGATTTCCACGATCAGAGGAAGGATCATTGGTCGGCGGCGGGTCTGATCGTAGACATACTTCGACAGCGCGTCACGGATGCGGTTGCGCACGTCAGCCCAGTTGACAGAAGGCACCACATCGACACCGTCGTCATCGGTTGATGCGAAGGGTGATGCCCGGCGGGTGGATTCGATGGCCGTGACAACCTGTGCGCGGGCCTGTTCAACCAGTTCCTCGGCTTCACGCATGTAAACGAAGCCTCTGGTCACGATTTCCGGACCGGCGATCAGGCGTCCGGTTGCACGCTCCACGGTCAACGAGACGATCAGTACGCCGTCCTGGGCAAGGACGCGCCGGTCGCGCAGGACTACTTGCCCGACGTCGCCAACGCCCAGGCCATCCACGAACACGTAGCCCGCTGACACGTGTTCGGCAACCTCCGCATGGTCGGGGCCGATTTCGAGTACGTCTCCGTCCTCGATGACGAAGATATTCTCGGCCGGCAGCCCCATGGTCTGCGCGAGACGGGCGTGCAGGATCAGGTGGCGGTACTCGCCGTGAACTGGCACGAAGTATTTCGGCCGGATCAGGGAGATCATGAGTTTGAGTTCTTCCTGGCTCGCATGTCCGGACACGTGAACCAGTTGGTCATGCCCCCAGACGACATTGGCGCCAAGCCGGAAGAGGTTGTCGATGGTGCGGCTGACCAGTTCCTCGTTGCCTGGGATCGGGGCGGCTGAAACGACGACCGTGTCACCGGGAGCGATCTGGACCTGGCGATGGTCGCGGTTTGCGATCCGGGCAAGTGCGGACGTCGGCTCGCCCTGGCTACCTGTCGTGATCAGCGCAATGTCCTTGCCAGGCATGGAGTTGACCATCGCAAGTTCTTCAGGACGCAAGAGAACACCGGCGGGTGCAGTCAGGTAGCCAAGTTCCTGGGCGATCGCAACGTTCTGCACCATGCTTCGCCCAACGATGCCGACGCGCCGGTTGTGCCGGACGGCGGCGTCGATGACCTGCTGGACGCGGGAGATCAGCGACGCAAAGGTGGCGATGATGATTCGGCCTTTTGCGCTCGCGAAAATCTGTTCGAAGGCGGTGTCAATCACCCGCTCGGAAGGGGTATGACCAGGCCTGTCTGCATGGGTGCTGTCTGAAAAGAGGCAGAGGACACCCTTCTTGCCTACCTCGGCGAGCTTTCCGAAGTCCGTCGGACGGCCGTCGACCGGAGTGTGGTCGAACTTGAAGTCGCCCGTGTGGACGATTGTCCCTGCGGGAGTCTCAAGAGCGACGCCGACACCATCCGGGATGCTGTGACAAACGTGGAAGAACTCGGCGATGAAACGGCCAAACTTGACGGCCTCGCCGGGCACGATCCGGTTCAGGGAGACCCGGTCGGTCTGGCGATGTTCCTTGAGCTTTCCGGCAATGAGGCCAGCGGTGAGAGGGGTCGCCCACAAGGGAGGGAAGTTCAACTGAGGAAGGATGTACGGAAGCGCGCCAACGTGATCCTCGTGCCCGTGGGTGAGGATGATGCCCCGGATCCGATCCAGTCTGGTTGCGAGATAAGAGACATCCGGGATGACCAGATCGACCCCGAGCATTTCGTTCTCAGGGAACATCACCCCGCAGTCGATGATGACAATGTCCTGATCGTCTTCGACGACCAGCATATTCCTGCCGATTTCGCCAAGGCCGCCAAGGGGAGTGCAACGAATTCTTTCGCTCATGTTGATTCAGGCATTGCATTGATTATAGGTCGTGGTTCACCGACCTTCGTGGATGGGAGTCGGGTGCCCGGGATCGACGCGTAGGTGGTTGCGCCCCGGCATGTGTTGTCCCGTGCGGGGCTTGAACGGCGGATACCATCGCTCATGCGGGCCGAGCGTTTGGCACGCGCACCCGTCGCGCCTTGAAGACGCGAAACCCCTGCATTGGGGAGTGAAATGATCTGTTGGGAAGGCCGGACGCGATGAAGATTGACCGAATTGAGACGTTTCTCGCGCATGTCGGACGACGAAACCTATGCTTCGTAAAGGTATCGACTGATGAAGGTTTGCATGGGATTGGCGAGGCGTACTCCGTAGGGCCTGACCTTGCGACCGTCGCGGCAATCGATGACTTTGCGTCGTGGCTGGTCGGGCAGGACCCGATGCGGATTGAGCATCTCTGGGCGCTGATGTACAACGGCACCCGCTTCCCTCCCGGTCCCACGATCCTGTCGGCCCTTTCAGGTATCGAACATGCCTTGTGGGATATCAAGGGCAAGGCGCTAGGTGTCCCGGTGTGGCAGTTGCTCGGTGGTGCGGTGCGAGACCGGATCCGTGTGTACCAGAACCCCGGGGGTGGGTCGCCAGAGGAGACCGCGGAACGTGCCCTCGCACTGATCGCTCGCTATGGATACACGGCCCTGAAGATCGGACCTCATCCGGCGGGGTCCGACCACATGCCTTGGCCCGCGGTGGTGCGCGGGGCGGCGGCCCGAATGAAGGCGCTTCGCGACGCGGTCGGCGACGACATCGAGATCGGTCTCGACCCTCACGCAAAGATCTGGGAGCCGGTCCGTGCCCTGCAGATGGCGCATGCGGTAGCGGAGTACAACCCGTACTTCTTTGAGGAACCCATCCGTCCCGAGAATATTGATGCGATGGCTTCGTTCAAGCGTCAGTGCCCGATCCCGGTTGCGACCGGCGAGTGCCTCTACACGAAGTTCGAGTTCAGGGAGCTTCTTGCCCGGGAAGCTGCCGACATCATTCAACCGGACGTCTGTCTCATGGGTGGCTTGTTGGAGATGAAGAAGATTGCCGCGATGGCCGAAGCCCACTACGTGATGGTCGCGCCGCATAATCCCATGGGTCCGGTCGCGACCGCGGTCAATGTGCATTTCTGCGTGAGTACTCCGAACGTCGCCGTGCTTGAGTACACACCAGATGATGAGGGGCCACGTCGCGATATCGTGAAGGAACCCATGCGCGTAAAGGAGGGCTACATCGAACTTCCCACAGCCCCAGGCCTCGGGATTGAGATTGATGAGGCGGCGTGCCAACGGTATCCATACAAGCCTTGGCGTCGTACCAACGCGGTTCGTCCCGATGGATCAATCGGGTTCAACTGATCCGGCAGGGGATGCGGGTAGTGACTGGGCGTGGCCGAACGGAGCATTGGGCGTGGCGCGTTGCGCGCGCGCTGATCGTGGTTGCCTTTGCCCTGACGCCCCCTAACCCTGCCGGCCTTCGCGTCTTTGCCATCCCCATCGCACCGGATGGATATGCGGTTCGCTATCTGCCGGTGGCTGAAGCGGCCGAAGGTGTGCCGGATGGGTTTGCCTCCGGACCCCTTCACGAGCCCCAACCTGGTCTGGAGGTCGTCCGCGCGGCGTTCGATCTCTTGCGAGCAAGGTACGTCCAGCCAATCGACGCGGGCTCCCTGATTGAGGCAGCGCGTGGCCCGGAACGGACAGGTGGGGAAGAAGGGACGCCTCGCGGTCCAGGCGCATCGCCGTCGACGGATTCGGTTGATTCCCTCTGGGACATGTTTGCATCTCGGTATCCGGCCTCGGTGCTGGGGGTTCCGGACGGTGCCAATCCCGCGCACGTTGCTGTTCGACGGATGACCCAGAGCCTGGACGATTGCCATACCTCGTTCAGCTCCAATTATGAGCGTGACTCGTCCGCGCTGCAGCGGTCAGATGCGTATGGGGGCATCGGGGTTGTTGTCCGTTCCCAGATGTCATTTGCACCTCAGCCTCCAGGACCAGTGGTGACCCAAGTCTTTGCCAATGGCCCGGCGTCGAAGTCAGGGCTTCATATTGGTGATGCAATCCTGACCGTCGATGGCGTTACCGTGAACGATGTTGCCGGGTCGCTCACCGAACGCATCCGGGGATTGCCGGGCACCCCGGTGAGCCTTACGATTGACCGCCCGGGGGCAAGGTCTCCTCTCGAGATCACGGTGGTCCGGGGCGAGGTGGTGGCACCACTTGTGGACGCGCGGATCATTCCGACCGATGGCATCGGGATGGTTGGGATCGTTCGACTGCAAACCTTCGCCCAACCGGCGTTCGGACCGTTTGCCGATGCAATCAACCGGATGAGGGACCAGGGGGTTCGCGCTTGGGTCGTGGATCTTCGGGAAAACGGCGGCGGTGACGTCGGTCTCTTTGTCAGGATTGCGTCGCTGTTCATTTCCGGAGGCCCGCTTGCCCACACGGTTGCGCGGGAAGGAACACCCCGGACCATCTGGGCGACTTCGGACTTGCAATCTGGCGCCGAGGGCCCAGCGACCCCCCGTCTCGTGGATGGAATGCCGGTTGCGGTCCTCGTGGGGCGGAACACGGCATCGGCGGCAGAACTGCTGGCTGGTGACCTCGAGGACTACCGGATTGGGCGCTTGTTTGGCGAAACGACGGCCGGGTGCTTTGGGACGAGCCGGATATACCGTCTACCCGATGGGTCGGGTGTGTGGATCACGGTCAGCGCGCTGCAGACGGGTATTGGCCACCGGGATGTGCACCGGGTCGGTCTTGAGCCGGCGGTAACCGTGTTGCGGACCCGTGCGGACATGGCTTCGGGGCGGGATCCGGTTGTAGATCGGGCGGTTGAATGGCTTCGTACCCGGGTGGCCGCACCTGTCACAACTAGCCACGTTTTTCAAGCAAGGTAAGCCAGAATCGCTGGAATCGCGGTCAGAAAAGCCGTTTTCATGGTGTATGCACGCTGTATCTGCAATTCGGTGGCAACTTGGTTGCGGATATGGTAAGTTTCGCCCGGCCGCAAGCATGAAAGTCGATGCTTTCCCGGTTCCGACAGGCGGGCGTACGGATGCGCATTCCCTGACCGGCAACTTGGGTTTCGGCCGGGGGTTTTTAGGCGTGAGTTTCCAGGACAAGACCTTGACGTGCGTCAGTTGCGGGGCGCCGTTCGTGTTCACCGCAGGCGAGCAAGAGTTCTACGCAGAGCGACAATTCGCACACGAGCCGAAGCGTTGCTCAGCATGCCGTCAGCAGCGTGCAGGTACGCGTGGCAGTGGTGGCGGCGGTGACCGGGCATGGAGTGGCAACGGTGGCGGTGGCGCAGGCCGCGCCCCCCGAAGCGGTGGATCCTATGGCGGTGGCAGTTCCTACGGCGATAGCGGAGGTTCCTACGGCGGCGGGGCCGGCGGTGGCGGATCGTACGGCGGTGGTGGCGGCGGTGGCGGTGCGCGCCAGATGCACATTGCCACTTGCAGCTCCTGTGGAAACGAGGCCCGTTTGCCATTCGTGCCACGCGGAGACCGTCCGGTGTATTGCAGTGATTGCTTCGGCCGTCAGCGTGACGGCGGGTCCTCCTGGTAACCACACGACCCTCTGCTTCAGCTCTGTGATTGTGAGCGCCGGCCTTGTCCGGCGCTCACGTACACTCTCCCCCGAGACCGCAGTGCGCCCCCGGCGACACGCTGGTTTCCGTCCAGTCCCCGCGCGTGGGGTTCGGACGTAATCTCCAGAATCGTGCGCGCGAAGGAGGTGATGTCGGTATGTTCGTGTCTCTCCGTGATGGTGAATCACAGGAAGGCCTGCTCAAGCGCTTTCAGCGAAGCATCCAGAACTCTGGCCTGCTGCGCGAAGTGAAGGCGAAGCGCTTCTTTGTTTCGCCCGGCGAAAAGGGACGGATCGCGGCCCGCAAGTCTGCGGCCCGGTATCGTCGCAAGGCGCGCAAGGAGGCTGGCCTCGAAGCAGGTACCGCCCCTCGCAAGAAGTTGCCCGTCAAGCGACCGCCCGCGTAGTTGTTTGCCCCTCGACGGGGTGACGTTGCGTTTGCTGGTTCCTTGGAAAATGGGGATAGCAAAAAGGGGGACCTGCACCCAAGTGGTGCAGGTCCCCCTCTTTATGTTGTGCAGGTCAGTGGTGAGTGGAGAGGTGCTTGATTGCCTGATCGACGGTTGCGCCACCGTGAATGATTTCGGCGAGTGCTTCGCACATGCGTGCCGGGTCTTCGGCGCAGACGATGTTGCGACCGAAGACGATGCCACTCGCTCCGGACTGCATCGCATCGAAGCACAACTGGAGCGCATCGCGTGGGTCTGGCTTGGATGGGCCGCCCAGGCAGAGAAGCGGAATTGAAAGCGGTCCCAGAACCTGTGTTGCGTAGGCGTCGACCGGACCTGCGTAGTGGACTTTCAGGAAGTCACACCCGATCTCGGCGGCAATCCTTGAAGCCTGGGCGATGTTCGCCAAGGTATGTGCCGATGTGTCCAGGAAACTGATGGGGATCGGTTCGCCGAGGAGGGGCATGCCCCACTTGTCGCATCGTGCGGCGAGGCGGCGAAGGTCCGCCAGTTTGGTGTCGTCCGGGTTGCCCGGAAAGACCTTGAGTTCGACGGCGTCGGCTCCGAAACGCAACGACGCTTCCACACCGTAGTCCGAGGTGTCGTCTTCGGCGTCTAGGCCGATGATGAGCCCACGACCACGCAATTGGTCGGCGGTTGCCTTGGCCATTCCGGGTGTGGTGAGGATGGCATCTGCCCCTCCGGCGACGACATTCCGAACCGCCTGACGCGGGTTCTCCAGGCCCTTTGCCGGGCCGTTCCGCGCGCCGTCCATGGCGACAATCAGCGCGCGGCCGTCTTTCGCAAATACGTGCTGCAGGCGTCTCTTGGGGAAATGCAGGTCGTGATTGGCGTCGTGCGCATGGCCCGACACGGTGCGAGTCATCGGGAGGCTCTCCTTGGTCTGGACGGCGGTCAAGTGGTCATTGGTGTCTGTCGGCGGCCGGGTTTCCAGGGTGTCGCGATGCCATCATCTGACCGCCGGTGAAGACACGACGCGGGGCGATACGCGGATCGCCCGGACGGAGAGGCATCGTACCACTGGTGTTGTTGGGAACCTGTTCGCGCCGGAAACGGAATCGCGACGGCATTGTGCGGAATCGCCCGTTTTGGGGGTTGACGGACCGGCGCGGCGGGTGTAGTGTGCGAGGGGCACGGCTGCTGCGAAGATGCGTAGACAGGTGGACGGGGGCATTCGTCAACCTTTCATCTTTCGGATGCGATTGAGGCCGATTCAAAACGGTCGCCAAATTTCTGGATGGTCAGCAGTTGCAGCACTCATGCCCGGTTGACGCGGGTGGCGTGTCACCGGGGTACCGTTGCGGATGGTTCCTAGTCGTTCCGTGGTTGCGGCGTTTCGGCCGCCACGATGTATTTCATGAATGAGGATTGTGCGGATTGAACTCTGATTTTGACATTGTGCGCATCGTTGATAGTGACGAGGAAGATACGTCGCTTGTTCCCTTGGTTACAGAGAATGAAGCTTGGGAATATGGCGCGGAATTGCCCGAGATTGAGGTCACACCGGAGCAACTTGACTCCGCTGAGGCACTCTACATGCGCGACATCAGGCGCTACAACCTCCTAACCGCCCAGGAAGAAGTGGAACTCGCTGAGAAGCGCGAGGATGGCGAATACGCGAGTGAGCGCTTGAAGGGCGCCAAGCATGGCGACCCCGAGCGCGTGAGCCTTGAGCGTCGGGCCCGCGAGGGTGCCAGTGCGCGCCGTCGCCTCATCGAATGCAATCTGCGCCTCGTTGTCTCGGTTGCGCGCAAGTACGCGGGCCGTGGCATGCCACTCTTGGACCTCGTTCAGGAGGGCAACATCGGTCTTGACCGTGCGGTCACGAAGTACGACCCACGCACGGGGTATAGGTTCTCTACGTACGCGTATTGGTGGATACGTCAGGCAGTGAGCCGCGCACTAGCTGATCAAGGACGGGTGATCCGGTTGCCGGTGCACGTCGTGGAGCGCCTTACGGCAATTGCGCGCGTTTCTCGAGAACTTGAGCAGTCCCTTGGGCGCCGTCCGAACCCGATTGAAGTCGCCGAGAAGCTTGGCATCCCGGTCGTTCAGGTTGAGGAAGCTTTGCGCGCCTCGCGGGCAACGCTTTCGCTCGAGAAGCCATTGGGTATCGACGGCGACAGCGACGATCTGACCCTTGGCGATGCGTTGGCTGACGACTTGAGCCTGGCGCCGGATGCGCTTGCGTCTCGCAAACTGCTTGTTGATGAACTTGAGCGCGTCCTGCAGTCATTGACGCCTCGAGAGCAGACGGTGTTGAAGCTGCGGTTTGGTCTTGGCAAGGGCGAGGCGGACAAGGAGACTGGTCCGGCATACACCTTGGCCGAAATTGGTGACGAACTCAACATGAGCCGGGAGCGCGTGCGTCAGATTGAGGCAGAGGCACTTGCCAAGCTCCGGTTGTCACCGGAATTGCGCAAGCTGCAGTCTTTCCTCGAGTAGGTGCGTCGAACGCAATCCGGTCAGAGAAAAGGTCCCCCCTCGCAAGAGGGGGGACCTTCTTTTACGTACGAGCGGTCTACTTCCGGATCCTACGGGATCTTGCGTAATGCCTTGAGGGCGGTGTATGCCAGACGCGGAGAATAGTCCTTGCGGACGATGCCGAAGGGCCACTTTTCGTCGGTGTCCGGAACGAATATCTGGAAGTTGAGGTTCCAGACAAACATCCCTCCAACCCATCCGTAGCCACGGCCGATCTCGATAGCACGTGTGAGGTACTTCGCCTGGTCGGCTTCGGTGACGTCGATGCCGTACTCGTATCCCTTCGCCTTGTTCAAGGTGCTCCACCCGAACTCGGTAATCCACATCATCTTTTCGGACTCGCCGCGCAAGATCATGATCTCGCGAAGGCCCTCGATGCGGCGGAAGTAGAAGCTGGGGTGGCCCTTGAAGTTCGTAGAAGGAACCGACTTCTTGGTCGGAGTATCGTCCGGTGGATTGTTGAAGCCGCCTGCGTGCGCACCGACCGCATCGCAAACAGTCTTGATAAGACCATTCTTGTAGTCGTACATCTGCTGGATGTAGACGACATCGTCAATGGCGATGTTCGGGTCGTTGAAGCCGGTCGGGGTCAATGCGCCGGAAATCACTACCACGTTGGGATCCACGGCTTTGAGGGCCGCATAGGCAATTGCCAGGAGTTCGACGTACTTGCCGGCATCGATCTTGCCGCCACCCCACTCACGGCTGAAGTTCTGTTCGTTCCAAACTTCGTATGCGTGGACCTTGCCAAGGTAGCGGGTTGCGAGTTTGGTCAGGAAGATGCCGAACTGGGCGTAGTCGTCAGGTGGGCCGTCGACCTTGCCGTCCGACCGTGACCACCCTGGCGCAGTCACTACACTGAACAGAATCTTGGCACCTACCAGATTGGCACCGGCGACAATGAGGTCAATCTGCGACCAATCCGGGGAGCCTCGCACTGGCTCGACGTCGCTCCATCGGACCTGTTGCTTGACCCAGCCGAACCCGGCTTCGGTCACCAGAGAGACGGTGCGCGGCACGTCCTGGTAGTAGAGATGGGCTTGCATGCCGTAGGCAAAGGACGTGATTGGCTCGATTCCCGCAAAAACAGGCGCCGCCGGTTCGGGGACGGGAACTTCAGCCGGTGCGTCTGTCAGTGGTGCGTCAGTGCCCGGGTCGGACCCGGGATCGGGTTCTTCGGACGGGGGCACCTCCTGAGCCGAGGCGAGACCGACACCGGTAAACAGTGCGGCCGATACTCCAAGCGTCTGGCCGAACAACGTGCGTCGGCGGGAACGCCGGTTGCGTGTCAGAAGTTCGGGAGTCTCATGGGCGGGGTTCGTGTCTGCGGGTAACGGTTGCAACCGGTATTCCTCCCTGCGTGCGATCTGCGCTGAACTGCAGATCCCTCCGTGGCGGAAACGGTTCACGCGCATGGCAGTCGCGCGAGTACGCCGCTCTTGGCGCGATATTGTTTCACCGGGTGCGCATCTATGCGCTCCGTTCATGCACCGTCAGCAACGGATCTAGCGGGAGCTCCAAGGGGTTGACGTGTTCGGCGTCACCATCATGCGAGACCAGCAGGTGAATCTCGAATTGGGTGCCGTGATCCGGTTCGCTCGAGACGCTGATTGTGCCGCCATGTCTGGCAACTACTCCGTACACCATCGCAAGGCCGATGCCCGTTCCGTTCGCACCTTTCGTCGTGAAGTACGGCTCGAAACATCGTTGGCGGGTCTCGTCAGACATTCCAGTGCCGGTGTCTCGCACCGTGAGGCGCACGAATCGTGCTTGGCGCTCGGTTTCGATAGTGAGTGTCCCACCGTTTGGCATGGCGTCGAAAGCGTTCAGGATGAGGTTCATTAGGGCGCTCCCGAGCTCGGAAGCGTCGCCGAGCACGAGCGGGACCGAACGGAGTGACGCCACGAGCGACACTGGGGTTCCGCGTGCATGCAGCTCCTCGATATGGACCGAGGCGAGCGCTCGGCTATGGTCGATGATCGCGTTGAGGTCTAGAGGCCGTAACTGGCGAGGCGATGCCGCCCCCTTGGAAAAGTCGCGCAAGCGGCTTACCAGGATCGAACCATCATGTGCGGCATCACGAATGCGTGTCAGCAAGGTGACCAGTCGGGCGTCATCGGTCCGTGATGGAAAGTGGGTGATCAGTGTGTCGCAGTATCCGATGATGATGCTCAGCGAATTGTTGAAGTCGTGCGAAATCCCGGATGCCAGTTGCCCAATGGCGTGCAGACGTTCGCGTTGCACGACCTGCTGATGGGACTTCTCAATTTCCGACATCGCCGCCGACAGACTTTCAAGGGCACCCTCCAGTCGAGCGTGCGCCAGTTCCCGTTCCCCAGTTCGCGCGTCGATTTCCCAACGCATTCGCCTGAACGCATCGATTAGGTCCTGAAGTTCCTGGTCGGCCTCTCCGACTTCGGGCAAATCCACCGTGGCATCGCCTGAACCGAATGCGCGGCTGGCTTCGGCAATGCGCGCAAGCGGTCGGACTATGCGCGCGACCCGCCACGCACCAATTAGCGTCGCGACCACGGCACCGAAGGTTCCGGTCAGGATTGCGATGAGTGTCGAACGGTTTGCTGGAGCCATGATCGTCGTTTGGGGCACAGCGACAACCGCGGCCCATCGGGTCTGTTCGATCCTGGAATACCCGGCGATGAACGCTTGACCGTCAAGGGAAAAAGTGACTGAACCGGAGTTGCCGATGACACCGAACGGGAACCTGAGCCAGTCCTTGGGCGAATGATTTGTCCAGGATGGTCGTGATGTCACTGACCCTGGGTCGAGCACGATGTTTGACTCGTCGTCAATGACGAAGGTGATCACTCTGTTGAGGGGTGACTTGGAGGCAGGATGATCAATGATGTCGTCCAGGTCCTCGAGTTCGACGCCCATTCCGAGGACGCCAATCACCTGACTTGGCTGGGACAGGCTGGCCGTAATCGGCGTCATTACGTAGAACCCAGAGCGTCCTGTGGTGAGTGAACGGGTTACCTGCCATGCCTGGGTGCCCTCCACTGCGGTGACGAAACCCTGGTAAGCGGAGATGTTGAATGATGGTGTGTCATTCGAAGTTGCGAAACGGTTGCCATCGAGAGTGAATGTGGCGAGTCGGGTATTCGATCCGAGACGCGTGGCGAACTCACGCAGTGCCTGATTCTGATCGGCGCGTGCATCGTCACCATACGAACGAAGTTGACCAAGGCTAGCGGTGGCACGTGCCGTGGCAAGTAAGGACGTCAGGTGATGGTCGATGAGCTTTGCTGTCGCTGTAGCCTCCGCGACTACACCACGTTCGGCCTCACGCCTCAATTCTTCCCGATAGTTCAGCGAGACCGACAATCCGATTGTGCCGAGAGGGACCGCGATGGCGACCGCAGTGATCAGGACAATCCGGACGCGAAGCGTAGAGGTGGGAAACGGAACGCGTAGGCGTGCAGATTGGATTGCCCGAGCGACTCGTCTTGTCACGACATGAAGGCGGTTCATCAGAAAGGTGAAGTTAGTCGGCGCCCGGTGACGAGCGTGTCGATGCGCGTTCGCCCAGCTCGTTTGGTTGCATGCGTCGTGGTAGCTGCTCGGTTGCAAACTGTTTGGAAGGCATCGTACTCGATTGCACGAACGATTTGTTCATGGTGATGCAACCGGTCACACCTGGGTTCGAAGTTGACGGACGTGGTTCGTTGAAACGATTCGGGTTCTTACGGATATCGGGTAGGCTGTCACCGTTTTGGAGGCCTTTTTGCATCCGATCCGCCGTCCAGGAAGAGACTCGGGGCATCGTGGTGCGGTCTCAGGGGAGATGCGAGATGGGTGATGGACGTCACTGGGAGGCCGGGATCCCTGACGGTCGTAGCGGCCATTGCCGACCCGATATCGAGGCATGGTATTGAAGTGATGCTGACCTCTGAGGGTGGTGTCGGTTCGGTCACCAACGTGCCCGACCTGTCTGGGTTGATAGCGGCCGTGGAAACCAAGGCACCGTCTGCCTTGGTTATTGACACGCGTTTCGGGCAGGTGAACGACGGGCGAGGCACGACGGTTGGTACCGAGGGACTGCATGCGGTGGTCTGGGTGCGAGGCAGATACCCGTGGTTGCCGGTGGTTGTCATAGCTCGACCGCCGACGGAACGGGAAATGTTCGAGACGATGAGGCTGGGATGCTCTGCATACCTCTCCCGTTCGAGCAGTGAGCAAGGAATAGTCAATGCGGTCATCGACGCATCGACATGCCGGTTCACATTTTCCAGCGCGATGATTTCGCGGCAGATCGTCGGAGTCACGGTGCGGAGGCAGACGCCGACCCAGAGCGGCCACGTGTCGCCGGAGGTGCGAGAGACAACACTCACCACGCGTGAACTGGACGTACTTGGCCTGGTTTCGCGTGGTCGAAGCAATAAGTTGATCGCGAACGAGTTGCAGGTGAGTGATCAGACGGTCAAGAACTACGTGACTGCAATATTGCGGAAACTCCAGGTCACGGACCGTACACAAGCGGTCGTGCAAGCGATGCGTCTGGGATGGATCGCGCCGTGATGAGGGACGCGTCCCACCGCCGAACGTTGGCGACTAGGCCGACGCTACGCGTTGTCGCGTGCTAGCATCAAGCGCCGTGTCGGAAACCCTTGGGATCCGCCACGCCACGGGCCGAATAACCGGCCTGATTCCGGAGGTTGCGTGTTGAAACGGCTGGCCCGCGACGAATCAGGGCAGGGTCTTGTTGAATACGCCTTGATCGTCTTTCTTATCGCGGTCGTGGTGATCGCGATCCTGCTGCTGCTTGGCCCCCAGATTGCGGGAATCTTCAACAGCATTTACGCCACGATCTAGGCGGAACTGGAAATTGGCGATTGACTGCCGGTCTTCGCGTCCGGCTTCCGACCATTTGTGCGTGGTGGGTCCTCGGGGCACGGTACGAAAACGGTGAAGGTTGTTCCTGTGGCTGGAGTGCTCGTCACCTGAATATCGCCTCCGTGCCGGCGCGCGATTTCCTTGGCAATCGCAAGTCCCAGGCCGCTACCCTCGGCCACGCGTGCACGAGATTTGTCAACGCGATAGAACCTGTCGAAGATGTGAGGCAGGTCGGGTTCGGGAATAAGCGTGCCAGTGTTATGAACGCGGATGAACCCGCGGGCACCGGCCGAAGCGCGCGAGGCTGGACTTTCGTGTCCGGTCGTGATCGTAATCATGCCACCGTCCGGGGTGTATTTGATGGCATTCTGGATGAGGTTTCCGACCAAATGGTCGAGTTGGCCGGGGTCGCCGGTGATCATCGGTCCCGAACTTCCCACAACGTTCACCGAAAGGTTTCGCACCTCGGCCAGGTGCGTCAGACGGCGGACGATTTCATTCACGATCGTTGACGCGCTGACCTTGTCTTGTCGGGCGTTCGGCCGCAGCGCTTCGACGCGAGAGAGATAGAGCAGGTCCTCCACGAGGTTGCTCATCCGCCGGGACTCTTCGGTGATGATCAGGGCAGCTTGGGTCTGCCCCTCTTCACCGCTGAGCGCACCATCAAGCAAGGCCCCGGCGAAACCCTGGATTGATGTCAGTGGTGTTCGGAGCTCATGAGACGCGTCAGCCACAAAGTCTCGAAGCGATTGCTGCGATTGGGCGATTTGCGTCGCCATGTGGTTGAAGGTGGTCGCAAGTTGGGCAATCTCGTCTCTGCCGTCGCCCGGGACACGTTGCGACAGGTCTCCGTCGGCCACGCGTCGCGCGGCCTCGGTGATCCGTGCAATCGGACGGCTAATCGTCGACGCAAGCGCGCTCGCCACCGCGACGCTGATCAGAAATGCGATCACGGCGGCGATGGACAGGCGTGGGGCGAGTTCGCGCCACGCCGATCGGACATCGCTCGATGGCGTCGCGAGGACAATCTGGTATCTGGACGGCGACGCGAGCATTCGCGCCATGTCTGTTGAGGTGCGCGACAGGTCGGGCCCGGGCGCGCCGCGCCCACTACCGGGCATCTGACGGTCACCACCGGGGAACGGCCTATCGGTCCCAGCGCCCGGTCGCGATGCCGGTCGACTTCCCGGCATGGCACGCCTCATCGATCCGGCGGGATCATTCCGCAGCGACTTCAGGTCTGCGGTCACAAGCATCACCAGGTGACCGGAGGTGTCAGACGGTTCTTCCCAGACCTTGACCGGGGGGCCGACGGCTCCCAACCGCGCGCGTGCCCCAAAGATTCCCCACTGAGAACTTGCCGCCGTCGCTTCGGTTGGGATTGTCAGTTTTCGGCCGAGAAGGTCGGGTCCCTCGTCATCATCGTCCCGACCCCTTTGGGCGACGACCTTCCCTGCTTCATCGAGGACAAGAACCGACTGGGCTTCGCCCTGAACCTGCCCCGAAACAAATGAAGCGATCTCGTCTGGGAGCAGAGCCTGGTCCTCCATCTGTCGGGAGATGAAGGTGCTTATGACGGCAAGGTCGCTGAGATGGTCGACAGCGATCCGGATTCGGTAGTCCTGGATAAGCCACACAACCGCGCCACCGGTCAGCAACAGGGTCAGGAAAATGACCATCGCGAATGCACCGACCATCCGGGCCTGCAAACTGAAGATACGGATGGGTAGGACGTCTACGGCTGCGCGCACCCATGAAGCCACCCGTGCACCCAAAGCCGGTCCACCCGGTAGGGCAGCAAGAACCTGGTTCGGTGCGCTCATTGTCGTTCCCGTGTCGCCATCGCCGTCTTGGTGTTGCTGATTTGCTTGGTTAGGTGCCGCGTTGGCCGGGCTGATTGGGGGTATCCATCGCGACGAGTTTGTAGCCGACGCCTCGGACCGTCTGGACCTGCGCACAACTTCCCTCGAGCTTGTCGCGTACCCACGTCACGTGGACATCGACGGTTCGGCTGTCGCCGAAGTACTCGTACCCCCAGACCCTGCTGAGGAGTTGCTCGCGGCTCAGGACACGCCCGTTTTCCTGCGCAAGCGCAAGCAAGAGGTCAAACTCCTTGGCGCGCATCTGCACTGGCTTGCCGGAAATTGTCACTTCGCGTCGTCCGGGGTCGATGGACACGTCGCCGACATCCACGGTCGCGTCGACTTCGACCCGGCTTGTTGCGCGTCGTAGTACTGCCTTGACCCGTGCGACGAGTTCCCGGGGATTGAATGGCTTGGTCACATAGTCGTCCGCACCGAGTTCGAGGCCGACCACCTTGTCGACATCGTCACCGCGTGCGGTGAGCATGATGATCGGGATGCTGGTGTCCTTGCGGAGGCGTCGGCAGACCTCCAGGCCATCGATCCTCGGCATCATGATGTCGAGGACTACGAGATCTGGCCGGCTGCGCCGAACCTTGTCCAGAACCTCTTGCCCGTCAATCGCGGTTTCAACGGTGAAACCTTCCTTGACGAGGTACAGGCGACAGAGTTCCAGGATGTTCTTTTCGTCGTCGGCGACGAGAATTGTCGTTGGCATTTGATTGAATTGCCTCGCTGTTCGTGGCTTGTTCCCCAACCATGGATGATGCGTGCTAACGCCGTGTTGAATGCGGGCTAAGTTTCGGGATTGCCGAGGGGTGTGGTCGCACGATAGCCTACGTGCGGCGTCGGGCGAGAGTTCGGTGCGATGAAGCGGAAAGCGTTCGCGCGGAGGATCCGAGTTCCATGGTGTTGCGAAGTCTGTTGGGGCGGTCCCAGGCAAGTGGTGCGGAAGTTGATGCGGCCGCTGTTGCTGACCGAGAGGCCCGGCTGCAACGGCGATATGCAGAGATCATGGAGGAGTATGCCGATGCGGAATACTTCGACCCGAAGCCATATCGCGAGCTCTCGATCGGTGAGGCGAAGGCTGGCAGGACACCGGCCGTCGAGTTCATGTCGCGCAACGCGTCAATGCGGGTCTACGCGCTGATGGGTCGTGAGGAGATGCGCCGCGCTGCGCTGATCCGGAGCCTTGGGATGAGGTACGACGACCTTGACCCTGAACAGGTGGCCGAGATCATCGACCTGAAACCGGGAGACCGCCCCGGCATGGAATACGGGGCCATCAACCTTGGCCCGGTGCCGGAACTCATTGACGCGTCAGGGACTCAGTGGAGACTGTTCATTGAGCTGGCCTACAACGCGGCGAGTGGAAGCGGCCGTCGGGGAAATGTCACGCGACGGTTCATCCTGGATTGCGTGCTGTAGGCCGGGCGCCCGGTCTCATGCTGCCACCGCACAGGTAAGTCACTCGTCCGGCGGTGTCAAACAGTTAACACATCCGGTACGACAGTTTCACGGTGGCGGGGTATACCTTGAGTACAGGACATTCCCGTACTTGAGGAGACTGGCGTGCGATCACTGAAGGCAACCCAATACCTGACCCTCGTCGCAATGCTCGGAGTGACCTCCGGGGCCGGGTATTACGGGTACCAAAGGTACTATCCAAAGCCAGTTGTCGCTGCTCAAGTAAACGCAGTTGATGTGGCAATGGGGAATCTGACCGCGTCGGTCACCGCGACCGGTTCCGTTGCCAGTCCGGCCCAATCCAAGCTGGCCTTCAAATCGGGCGGACGACTGTCAGAGCTGAAGGTCAACGTTGGCGATCCCGTGAAGTCCGGGCAGGTCCTTGCCCGCCTTGACGATGCCGAGTTGCAAATGGCGCTTGCTCAGGCGCGAGGCTCGCTTACGAGCGCCACCATCAAGCTAGAGCAATTGAGGGCCGGTCCTCGGGGAGAGGACGTGCGGGCATCGGAAGCTTCCGTTGAGAGCGCACGGTTGCGCCTGGAACAGGTCCGTTCATATGAGGCCGGTCCCGAGTTTGCCATCGTCAAGTCCCAACTGGAACAGGCACGCCTGAAGCTGGAGCAACTTGAAGGCGGAACCCGTGCCGAGGATCTTGATGCAGCACGCGCTCAGGTCGAAAGTGCACGGGCGAGGCTCGCGCAAGTGCGGTCACCGCGCGCGGATGACCTCGAGGCGGCACGGGCCCAGGTCGCCTCAGCGCAGGCGAGGTTTGCACAAGTCAGGCAACCCCGGCCCGAGGACATTTCAAATGCCGAGATTCAGCTGCAATCGCAACTGACGCGGCTCGAGCAAGTCCGAAACCCTCGGCTCGAGGACATTCGCAACGCCGAAGCTGCGGTCACCTCGGCCCAGGTAAGGCTCCAAGCCGTCACAAAGCCCCGCGCTGAGGATATTGCCAATGCGCAGGTTTCACTCGACCAGCAGCAGACCCGGCTAGCTCAGATCCTGGATGCCCCCAAGGCAAAGCCAGAGGACATCGCCAATGCGGTCCTCCAAGTTCAGAGCGCGCAGGTCAACGTTGAGCGTGCGCGTGCTAGCCAGGCTACGGCGTCGTCCCGGGCTTCGACGATCACTCAAGCCGAAGCAGATGCCTCGGTGCTGTCCGCCCAGATTTCATTGCAGACCCAACAGAATAATCTCGCCAAGCTGCAGGGACAGGGCCCGACGGATTGGGAAGTGCGCCTGCAGCAACAGGCAGTCGCTCAAGCCCAGACAAGCCTTGACAAGCTCCGCAACCCAAGCGCCAGCGATATCCAGACGGCGCAGATTGCGGTTGATCAGGCCCAGACTTCTCTCGAGAAGCTCAGGAACCCAAGTCCCTACGACATAACCGTCGCTGAGCAGTCCGTGGCGCAGGCGCAGCTCGCACTGGACAAGCTCCGCACCCCAACGGAATCCGACCTGCTCGCGGCCCAACAAACCGTAACCCAGGCCGAAACAGCGCTCCAGAAACTCGTCAGTCCTTCCGAGGCTGACGTCCTCGGCGCGCAGCAGTCCGTGGTCCAGGCGGAGACCTCCCTTGAGAAGCTCGTCAATCCCACCCCGTACGACCTGCAGACCCAGCGTCAGGCATACGCGCAGGCCGTGATGTCACTTGACCGAGCTCTCACGTCCAATACGTTCGACATCCGGAATGCCGAGGTATCGCTCCGGCAAGCGCAGGCACAGCTCGACCTGAAACTTGCCGGGTCGACCACTTGGGAGATCCAGTCTGCCGAAGCAGCGCTCGAACAGGCGAGACTTGGGGTTGTGCAAGCCGAATCGAACCTGTCGAATGCGATCCTGACCGCGCCGTTTGACGGGGTTGTGTCCGCCACCGCGGGCAACATTGGTGAGCAAGTTGGGTCAGGCACTCCGACAGTAACCCTGACCGACACTCGGATCCTTCGAATAGATGTCGTCGTCGACGAGACGGATGTCGGAAAGATCAGGGCGGGCCAGGTCTCGACCGTCACACTCGAAAGCATTGCCGGCACGCGCTTTCCTGGCAAGGTCATCGTGGTCGCACCGACCGCCACCGTCCAGCAGGGGGTCGTGAACTATCAGGTGCAAGTCCAACTTGACCCAGGCAACACGGCGGCAATCCGTCCCGGAATGTCTGCGACAGCGCAGGTCGTCATTGCGAGCCGGGAAAACGTCGTGGTCGTGCCAAACCGGGCAATCAAGCTGGTTCAACGAAACCGGACCGTGACCGTGCAACTGCCTGAGGGCAAGACCGAAGTGCGCACCATCCAGGTCGGACTCGCCAACGATCAGCAGACGGAAATCACCGGAGGCCTCGTTGCCGGCGAGCGGGTCATCATTCCAAGCACCACCGTGGCGTCAATCGGCGCGCCCGGTGGTGGTGGTCCGGGCGGTGGCGGTGGGCCCCCACGCGGCATTCCAGGTGGTCGGGACTAGCGATAGCGCGAGCCACACTTAAATTCGCAGACCGTGTGTGGCGTGTAGCGCACGCACCACCGTGCACACCTCCCCTTGGCCAGGCACCAGCTCGACAGGCAACCCAGGAGGCAGCCATGCAGCGTGACGTTGAACAGGCAGGTGTAACGAACCAACCTGCTGTGGTCATCCGGGCCGACGGACTGTCCAAGACCTACCAGATGGGTGACGTGACCGTACGGGCGCTGAATGGCGCGACCTTCGAGGTCCGAACTGGCGAGATGATGTCGATCATGGGCCCGAGCGGTTCTGGCAAGTCGACACTGATGAATATCCTTGGATGTCTTGACCAGCCGACGTCAGGGACGTATTGGCTTGACGGAACCGAGACGAGCCAGCTCGATGATGACGAGCTCGCCTCGATAAGGAACAAGAAGATCGGTTTCGTTTTCCAGCAATTCAACTTGCTTGCACGAACGTCGGCACTTGAGCAGGTGGAACTGCCACTGCTGTATGCGGGGGTATCGCAGCGACGGAAACGCGCATTGACGGCGCTTGATCGCGTTGGCCTCGCTGATCGGTCGCACCATCGCCCGACCGAGCTTTCTGGAGGCCAGCAGCAGCGGGTTGCAATTGCCCGGGCCCTCGTTGGCGAACCAGCCATCATTCTTGCCGACGAACCGACCGGTGCCCTCGATTCCCGGACCTCCGAGGAAGTCATGGCCATCTTCCAGCAACTCAACCGCGAGGGGATCACGGTTGTGTTCGTGACCCATGAACGGGATATTGCCGAACACACGCGGCGCATCATCCGGTTGACGGATGGCCGGATTGCCAGCGACCTGTCGATCCCGGTGGACGAACAACGGATCGCGCGCACGATCCATGAGCCGATTGAAACGCCAGTCTGAGCATCGTTGAGGGACGACAACAATGGGATTTCTCGAAAGCGTCCGCATGGCATTGCGTGCGCTCGGCGCGAACAAGCTGCGCGCCGCATTGACGATGCTTGGTGTCATCATCGGCGTGGCCGCAGTAATTGCGTTGATGTCGATCGGTCGCGGAATTCAGGCGAGTATTCAGGCACAAATCCAGGCACTTGGGTCAAACCTGTTGTTTGTCAGCCCCGGCGCGCAGAACCAAGGTGGCGTACGCACTCAGGCCGGTAGTGCACCGACCCTCACGTATGAGGATGCCTTGGCAATTGTCGAGTCTGGTCGCGTACCCGAGGTGCTAGGCGTTGCACCGGAGTCTGGTGGGTTCGCCCAGGTAGTGGCGAATGGCCAGAACACGAACGTACGGGTAACAGGCGTGACTCCCTCTTACGAGGATGTGCGCAGTTTTCACGCCGCAATCGGCGAGTTCATTACTCGGGAACAGGTTGACAGCCGTTCGCTCGTTGCCGTCCTTGGTGCGAATACCAAAACCCTCCTGTTTGGCGAAGGCGATGCAATCGGCCAGACAATTCGGGTGAACCAGCAGAACGTGGCAGCCAACTTGCGCGTTGTAGGGGTCCTTGAACCCAAGGGTTCCGGGTTTGGAGGCAGTCAGGATGATCTCGTCCTGGTGCCAATCACGACCCAGATGACCCGGCTCAATCGGGCGCGGACTTCACGAGGTGGTTTCACCGTCTCCTCAATCAACGTTCAACTCGCCGACGAAAAGATCGAGACCTCGAACCTGGCTGTCCAGAACATTGGTGACTTGCTGCGAGAACGGCACCGGGTGATACAGGACGACTTCACGATCCGCAGTCAACAGGACATCCTGAATACCGCCACCCAGATAACCGGGGCGATCACCCTGTTCCTGGGGGCGGTCGCAGGAATTTCCCTGCTTGTCGGGGGCATCGGGATCATGAACATCATGCTCGTTTCAGTGACTGAACGCACCCGCGAGATCGGGATCAGGAAGGCGATCGGTGCAAAGCGTCGCGACATCCTCACGCAGTTTCTCATTGAGGCAACTGTGGTGAGCGTCCTTGGGGGAGGCATCGGGATAGCTCTCGGGGGTGGGGGCGCCAGTCTCTTGAACGGCATTTCGTTTGGGGGTGGTCAGACCCTCACCACGGTGGTCTCGCTCGACGCGGTCTTGCTTGCATTCACTGTCTCGGCCTGCATTGGCCTGTTCTTTGGGGTGTATCCGGCGGTGAAAGCGTCGCGACTCAACCCCATAGAAGCGCTGCGTTACGAGTAGGTATGGCAGTCGCGGGCGAGCCTCCCTGAGGGGATTGGCACCGTCAACTCGGAAGGATGATTGGGAATGTTTCGGAACCTACTGATCATCGTGGCGGTCTTCGGCCTCGGATGGGGTGGCTCCTTTGCTGCCGGGATGACGTATGGACAGCGCCAAGCTGCGCTTGCAACGCCGGTGGGTGCGGGGGGGCAGTCCGGAGCGCGTGCAATCGGCGCGAGTACGCCTCAGCCGGGAGGTGCCGGACAGACCGGAGGGTTCGGAGGACCGGGCGGGCCGGGTGGGCGGATGACCGTGGGAACGGTCGCTCGCGTTGATGGCCTGACGGTATTTCTAACCACGGGGGAAAACCAGGAAGTCGCCATTACGGTGTCGGCCCAGACGCCGATCACGAGACCCGAGCCTGTCGCGCTTGCAGACTTGGCTCCGGGTACGCGTGTGACGGTCATGGCTCAGGGAGCACCGGGCGCGACGGCAGTCCCCGGTGCGCCCGTGATGGCCCAGTCGATCTCTGTCATGGTGTCCGGGACTGGAGTGCCCGGAGCGGGTGGCCGTGGACAGGTTGGTAGTTCTTCTGGTCCGCCGGCACCTGCGACACCCACTGCCGCACTGACTAGCGCTCCAGCGGTCGCTCCGACTAGCGCTCCAGCGACCGTGCCGACTTTTACTCCCGAGATCGTGCCGACTAGGGCTGCTGCGATCGTGCCGACGAATGTTTCCAGCCAACCTCCCACGGTTGAGGCTCGTGTTGCTACGCCTCAGTCAGTTGTTTCTGACGCACAAGCGACCCCGACGGATCCGGGACAAGGTCAACGTGGCCCGCGGGCTGACGCTCCACGACCGGGTGGACCTCCTGGCGGAGGTCCGGGACAGGGAGCGCGCGCTCCCGCAGGGCAGGGCCAGGGTGGACCAGAAGGGCGCCAGCCCGGCGGTCCCAATGGGCAAACCGGTGGCCCCGGCCAGAATGGTCCTGAGGGACGTGCACCGGGTGGGCAAGGCGGCCCGGGTGGCCGTGGCCCGGCGGCGCCCCCGACCGCGCCGTAAGTTGACCATCGGCATCTGGCAGGGAAAGCAGGTTTCGTTGGGGGTCAGTTAGGCTTAGGTCGACTTGGATAATGACGTGATGGTCAATGGCACTCGTGATACCGGCGCGTCATCGACCATGTCATTGCGCCGGTTCGCATGGCTTTGGCGTCCACTGTTGGTCGAGCTTCGTCACGTCGCCTACGTA
>Ga0209598_10000287_pt1 | contig 40395 bp, 37 predicted proteins | sample M_140807_EF_Meta_FD_187317 | JGI IMG/M metagenome (GOLD analysis project Ga0209598, IMG submission 187317) | Freshwater microbial communities from Lake Montjoie, Canada to study carbon cycling - M_140807_EF_MetaG (SPAdes) (version 2) | ecosystem: Environmental > Aquatic > Freshwater > Lake...
GCGCCCTCCCGGCCGGCCTGAGGACTCAGAAGTTGGCCCGCTGGGAGATGGCCCCGTCGACCACGAGATTGACCCCCGTGGTGAAGGCCGAGCGCGGGCTGCAGAGGAAGACCGTCGCGGCGGCGATTTCCTCAGGCGTGGCCATCCGGCCCGTGGGATTGCGCTTGAGCATCTGCTCGAAAAAGGCCGGCATGCCCGCCTTGACGTTTCCCCAGACACCCCCCTCGAAGAAGACCGTCCCTGGCGAGACGACATTGCAGCGCAGGCCCCGGGGCGCACCTTCCCGGGCCACCCCCTTGGCGAAGTGGATCTGGGCCGCCTTCATGGCGCCGTAGGCCGAGGGCGCAGTCGCCTCGGCGGCGGAGATCGACGAGATGAGCACCACAGCGGAGTCGCCGGTCTTCTGGGCCGAAGCCTCCAGGAAGGGACGGGCAGCGTCGAGGGCGTTCACGGCGCCCAGGATGTCGATCTCGAACATCGCCTTCCAGTCCTCGGGACGGGCGCCCTGGACAAGGGCGCTGGCGTTCGAGACCAGGATGTCCAGCCCGCCCAGCGCCTCTGCAGACGCCTTGACAAAGGCCTGCAGGGCCGCGCCGTCGGCAATGTCCACGACCTGCCCGAAGGCCTTGACCCCGCGGGCCTGGAGAGCCGCGACCGTGGCGGCGACTTCGTCGGCCTTGCGCGCGCAGATGGCCACGTTCGCACCCTCGTCCGCGAGGAGGTCAGCGATCGCCCGGCCGATGCCGCGGGTGGCACCCGTCACGATGGCGCTCTTGCCCTTGAGTCCCAGATCCATTTCGCTCTCCCTGGCGGGGGCACGCATTGCTTGTGGCGCGGCCCGGTTCAGGCGCTATGTAAACCCACCGCCCGGGAAAGCCGAGATGCTCGACACGTTTGATCCGCGACTCGACGCTGATTTTCCCGCCGTGGATCCCGCCATCCTGCGCGCGCGGCTGGAGCCCATCCTCCCGGCCGGCGGCTTCCTGACCCGCCTGGAGGCGATCCGCCCCTATGAGAGCGACGGCCTGCCTGCCTACCGCGCCCTCCCCGCCGCCGTCGCCCTGCCGGAGACGGTGGAACAGGTGGCGGCGGTCCTGAAGGCCTGCCGGGATCTCGGCGTCCCGGTGGTGGCCCGGGGCGCGGGAACCGGCCTCTCTGGAGGCGCCCTTCCCTTCCCGGGGGGAGTCCTTCTCGTCATGTCCAAGTTCTCCCGCATCCTCGGGATCGACCCCCTCGCCATGACCGCCCGGGTCCAGCCCGGTGTCCGTAACCTGTCGGTTTCCGAGGCGGCGGCACCTCATGGCCTGTTCTACGCCCCGGACCCGTCCTCCCAGCTTGCCTGCTCGATCGGCGGCAATGTCGCGGAGAATGCGGGGGGCGTGCACTGCCTGAAATACGGACTGACCGTGCACAACGTCCTGTCTGCCCAGGTGGTGACCCTGGACGGCGAGATCCTGACCCTGGGCGGGCCGGCAAGCGACGCCGCCGGCTACGACCTGATGGCCCTGTTCACGGGTTCCGAGGGGCTCCTGGGCGTAGTCACCGAGGTGCTCCTGCGTCTCCAGCCTCTGCCCGAGACGACCCGCCTGATCCTCGCCGCCTTCGACGACGTGGGTCGGGCGGCCGGGGCCGTGGCGTCCATCATGGCGGCTGGTGTCGTGCCGGCGGGGCTTGAGATGATGGACGGCCCGGCCCTTCGGGCGGCTGAAGACTTCGCCGGCGCAGGTTATCCCCGGGACGCCGCGGCCATCCTGCTCTGTGAGATCGACGGCCAGGACGAGGACGTCGCCGAGGAGATCGAGCGGGTCTCGGCCCTCCTTCGGGAGTCGGGTGCCACGGAGGTCCGCGTCGCCCGGGACGAGGCCGAGCGCCGACGCTTCTGGGCGGGCCGCAAGGGCGCCTTCCCGGCCATGGGACGTCTGGCGCCCGACTATTACTGCATCGACGGGACCATCCCGCGGAAGTCCCTGCCCTTCGTCCTGGCCGAGATGGGTCGGCTGGCGGAGGTCCACGGCCTGGGGGTCGCCAATGTCTTCCACGCCGGCGACGGCAACCTTCACCCCCTGATCCTCTACGACGCCAACCTGGAGGGCGACCTGGAGAAGGCCGAGGCCCTGGGCGGCGCGATCCTTGAGCTCTGCGTCTCGGTGGGCGGCTCGATCACCGGCGAGCACGGGGTCGGCCGGGAGAAGATCAACCAGATGTGCGTCCAGTTCACCCCGGCCGAGGTGAATGCCTTCCACGCCCTGAAGGCTGCCTTTGACCCAAGGGGCCTGCTCAATCCCGGAAAGGCCATCCCGACCCTCGCCCGCTGCGCCGAGTACGGCGGCATGCATGTCCACAAAGGAGCCCTGCCCTTTGCCCACCTCGAACGGTTCTGACGCCGACCTGACGTCGGCCCTGGCCGAGGCGGTGCGGGGCGCGGCGGCGGACCGGACTCCGCTGGAAATCCGCGGGGGCGGGACCCACGCCGGGATGGGCCGGCCCGTGTCCGGAACGCCGCTGGAGATGGGCGGGCACCGGGGCGTGGTCGCCTACGACCCGGCCGAACTGGTCCTGACGGCCCGGGCGGGGACGCCCCTCTCGGAAATCGAGGCCCTGCTTGCGGAGCACGGCCAGATGCTGGCCTTCGAGCCGCCGCGCCTCGGATCCGGCGGAACCCTGGGCGGCGCCGTGGCCACAGGACTGTCGGGGCCCCGGCGGCCCTTCACCGGTGCTGTGCGCGACTATGTCCTGGGCGCCCGCATCCTGAATGGCCAGGGCGAGGTCCTGCGGTTTGGCGGTACGGTCTTCAAGAACGTGGCGGGGTTCGACGCCTTCCGCCTGATGGCCGGCGCCCATGGGACCCTCGGCGTCCTCCTCGACGTCTCCCTGAGGGTCGTGCCTCGTCCCGCTGTGGAAGCCGCCCGGGTCCTGGACCTGCCCTCGGGGGCGGCCCTCCAGCAGGTCGCCGACCTGATGCGCCGTCCCCTGCCCCTGTCGGGCACCTTCCACGACGGTCAGAGCCTGCACCTTCGCCTGTCCGGCGGGCGCGCGGGCGTTCAGGCCGCCATCACCCGCATTGGCGGCGAGGCGGCAGATCCCGCTGACTGGGAAGCCGTCCGGGACCTGACCCATCCGGTTCTCACCCGGGGAGAGGGCCTGTGGCGGATCGCCCTTCCCCGGACAGGTCCGGCCGGGGAGTTCGCCGATCTGCCCTGGGACCAGGGCGGCGGCGTCCGCTGGCTGGCCGCGGAAACGCCTCCAGCCCAGGCCTGGGACCAGGCCGCGGCGCTTGGCGGACACATCGAGCGGGTGCGCGGAACGGCGGGGTCGGCCTTCCAGCCCCTGCCGCCCGCCCTCCTCGCCCTGCACCGCCGTATCAAGGCGGCCCTGGATCCTGACGGCCTCTTCAACCCTGGCCGGATGTACGCGGAGGTCTGAATGCGCACCCGCCTGCCCGAAACCCTCGCCGGAGGGGCCCGCGAGATTGCCGAGACCGCCCTGAGGGCCTGCGTCCACTGCGGCATGTGCAATGCCACCTGTCCGACCTACCTGCTCACCGGCGAGGAGCTGATGGGGCCCCGGGGCCGCATCTACCTGATGAAGCAGGCCCTGGAGGGCGAACCCGTAACCGACCTGACCCGTGAGGCCCTCGACGCCTGCCTGGGCTGCCGGGCCTGCGAGACCACCTGCCCGTCGGGCGTCCAGTACCACCGCCTCTTCGAAGTCGGCCAGGCCGCCGTCCTGGAGGCCGCGCCCCGGCCTGCGGCGGGACGCCTGCAGAGGGCCGCGATCCGGGCCCTGGCCCTGTCGCCCGCCTTCGGGGCCCTGTCCGGCCTGGGCCGCACCCTGCGCCCACTCCTGCCCGGCAGTCTGCAGGACAAGGTCCCGCCCGCCCCAGGATCGACCCACCGGCCTCACGCCCGACACGCGCGGCGAATGGTCTTGCTGACAGGCTGCGTCCAGTCGGGGGCCGCCCCCCACTTCAACGCCGCCGCAGCGCGTATCCTCGACCGGTTCGGGATCAGCCTGGTGGAGGCGCCTCAGGCGGGCTGCTGCGGCGCCGTGCCGGGCCACCTGGACGCCCGCGATCAGGCCCGGGCCCTCGCGCGCCGCAACCTGGACGCCTGGACCCCCCTCCTGGAGGACGGTGCCGAGGCGGTGCTCGTGACCTCGTCAGGCTGCGGCGCCTACCTCCACGACTACCCCGACCTGCTGAGGGACGATCCGGCCTACCGGGACCGGGCCCGGCGCCTGGTGGATCTCGTGCGCGACCCGGTGGAGGTGCTTGAGGCCCTGCCCCTGGAGGCGACAGTGCCGCCAGCCCACCCCCGGATCGCGGTCCACGAGCCCTGCTCCCTGCAGCACGGGCTCAAGCTGGCGGGGCGCATCCCCACCCTGCTTCGCCGGCTTGGCTATGATCCCCAACCGGTGGCGGACGGCCACCTGTGCTGCGGCTCCGCCGGCGCCTGGTCGCTGCTGAACCCCGATATGGCGGGCAGGCTGCGCGACGCCCGGCTGGAGGCTCTGAACGCCGGGGCCCCCCAGGCTGTCTACACCGCCAATATCGGCTGCTGGATGCACCTTTCGGCTGGTGCGACCGCCCCTCTCCGCCACTGGCTGGAGGCTGTTGAGGCGGTCCTGCCTCCCGCGCGTTGACAGGCCCCCCAGCCAGTCGTCTTCTGTCACTGGAGAGATGGCGGGGTAGCCGCCACTTGCGGGAGGAGATCGGCATGGCGGACTTCGGAGCTCAGGACAACACCGCCTTCCGGGCCGAGGCCAGAGCCTGGCTCGAGGCCAACTTCCCACCGTCCCTGAAGAACCGCCAGGACATCGCGGCTTCCGAGGCGCCCGTGCCCGTGGAAGGGGACTACGCCCTCTGGAAGGCGCGCATGGGCGAGACGGGCTGGGGCGTTCCGACCTGGCCAGCGGCCTATGGCGGCGGCGGACTTTCGGCGGCGGATGCCCGCATCCTGCGCGAGGAAATGGCCCGCATCGGCAGCTGGAACCCCATTGGCGGGATGGGCGTCATGATGTTCGGCCCGACCCTGCTGGAGTACGGGACCGAGGAACAGAAGCAGGCGCACATCCCCCCCATCGTCCGGGGCGAATTGCGCTGGTGCCAGGGCTATTCGGAGCCCGGCGCGGGTTCGGACTTGGCCTCCCTGCAGACCCGGGCCGAGGACAAGGGCGACCACTTCCTGATCAACGGCCAGAAGATCTGGACCTCCGGCGCCCAGTACGCCGACTGGTGCTTCTGCCTCGTGCGAACGGATACCAGCCGCAAGCACGAGGGCATCTCCTTCGTCTTGATCGACATGCGCAGCCCGGGGGTCGAGACCCGGCCCATCCTCCTGATCTCCGGCTCCTCGCCCTTCTGCGAAACCTTCTTCACCGACGTGAAGACGCCCAAGGCGAACCTGGTCGGACCGCTGAACGGCGGGTGGACCGTGGGCAAGCGTCTTCTTCAGCACGAGCGCAACGGCCTCTCCGGTGGGGGCGATGGCCGCGCCCGGTTCGAGACCGGCCACCTTCGCGACGTCGCCCGCCGTTACTACGGCCAGGAGGAAGACGGCCGCCTGGCGGATGCAGACTTCCGGACCCGCCTCGCTATCCACGACATGGACACCCGGGCCTACGCCCTGACCTTGCGCCGGGTCGCCCTGGAGGCGAAGAGCGCCAACGGGCCCTCGGCGGCCACCTCGATCATGAAGAACGCCAACTCGAAGATCATGACCGACCACTGCGAGATGATGGTCGAGGCCATGGGCCTGGCGGGTGCCGGCTGGTCTGGCGAGGGCTTCACTGACGAGGAGCGCGAGGCCGGGCGGATCTACCTGCGCATCAAGTCCAGCACCATCGCCGGAGGCTCCTCCGAGGTGCAGAACAACATCATCTCCAAGCGCATCCTGGGTCTGCCCGACCCGAGCAGCCACACCTACTGAGCGCAGGGTCGGGAGGCGTTGGTAGGCCGGCTGGGACTCGAACCCAGGACCATCCGATTAAAAGTCGGAGGCTCTACCACTGAGCTACCGGCCCTCGCGCGGCGCGGAGAGCGCCGGTCGAAGCGGCGCGGACCATAGGGCCGGGCCGAGGCCGGGGCAAGACCGCGACCGACGTGCTGGTCACGCACCCCCAACGAGCGTCAGACGGCCTCCCTGAAGCCGCACCTCGCACGGCGGCTCGTCCCCGCAGTGTGCCTCTGTGCCTGCGGCCGTATTCCGTCGCCAGGGAGCAAGGGGCTGAAGGCCGGTACCGAGGTGACCACCGAGGGCCGCCTCAGGAGCCTTCCGCTCCGCCTGCCAGGCGGGAATGGAAATCCTTCCGGAAGGCCTCGAACCGGCCCTCAGCGATCGCCCCCCGCATGGCCGCCATCAGGACCTGGAAGAAGGTGATATTGTGCCATGACAACAAGACCTGACCGAGGATTTCTTCCGCTTTCACAAGGTGATGGAGATAAGCCTTTGCGTAGTCCCTGGAGGCTGGGCAATCCAGGGTTTCATCGAGAGGACTGTCGTCTTCGGCAAAGCGGGCGTTCTTCAGGTTGACCGAGCCCTCCCAGGTCCAGGCCTGCCCGTGACGCCCGGAGCGGGTCGGCAGGACACAGTCGAACATGTCGACGCCCCGGGCCACGGCCTCCACGAGATCGACGGGCTTGCCCACCCCCATGAGGTAGCGGGGGCGGTCGGCCGGCAGGAACCCTGGCGCATAGTCGAGCACATCGCACATGGCCGCATGCCCCTCGCCGACGGCGAGGCCACCGATGGCGTAGCCGTCGAAACCCGCCTCGACCAGACGCTCCGCGGACTCCCGCCGGAGGGCCTCGAAGGTCGATCCCTGCTGGATTCCGAACAGGGCCTGGCGGTCGCGCTGGCCAAAGGCGGCCTTCGAGCGCCGACCCCAGCGGTCCGACAGGCGCATGGCCGCAGCCGCCTCCGCCTCTTCCGCAGGCCAGGAAACGCACTGGTCCAACTGCATGACGATGTCGGCACCCAACCGGTCGGCCTGGATCTCTATGGACCGCTCAGGTGTCAGGACGTGCCGGGAGCCGTCGATATGGCTGCGAAAGGTCACGGACTCTTCCGTCACCTTCGAGATCCCTGACAGGGACATGACCTGGAAGCCCCCGGAGTCCGTCAGGATGGGGCCATCCCAACGCATGAAACGGTGCAGGCCGCCCAGGCGCTCCAGCCGCTCGGGTCCGGGCCTCAGCATCAGGTGATAGGTGTTGCCCAGGATGATGTCCGCCCCGGTGGACTTCACTTGGTCGACGGTCAGGGCCTTGACCGTGGCTGCCGTCCCTACCGGCATGAAGGCGGGGGAGCGGATCTCGCCCCGGGCGGTGTGCAGGACCCCCGTGCGCGCCGCACCGTCCCGGGCGGAGATGTCAAAGGCAAAGGCGCTCATCCAGCCCTCCAGAGCAGGCTCGCGTCGCCATAGGAATAGAAGCGGTAGTCCTCGGCGATGGCATGCGCATAGGCCGACTGCATGGCTTCCAAGCCCGCCAGGGCGCTAACCAGCATGAATAGCGTAGACTTCGGCAGGTGGAAGTTGGTCATCAGCCCGTCGGCAATCCGGAACCGGTAGCCGGGAGTGATGAAGATATCGGTCTCGCCCGTCCAGGCGGCAAGCCCGCCATCTGCATCCGCGGCGCTCTCCAGGAGGCGTAGGGAGGTCGTGCCGACGCAGATCACCCGCCCTCCCGCCTGGCGGGCCGCCCCGATCCTGGCGGCGGTGTCCGCGTTGATCTCCCCCCACTCGGCGTGCATGCGATGTCGTGAGATGTCTTCGGTCTTGACCGGCAGGAAGGTGCCGGCACCCACATGCAGGGTAACCCGGGCGAGGCCCACACCTGCGCCCTCCAGTCGGGCGAGGAGTTCCGGGGTGAAGTGGAGGCCGGCGGTGGGCGCCGCCACTGAGCCTTCGCGCCGGGCGAATACCGTCTGGTAGTCGCTGCGGTCGCGCGCATCCTGCTTCCGCTTTGAAGCGATGTAGGGCGGAAGGGGCATTTCGCCGATCCGGGCGATCGCTGCATCGAGGTCAGGGCCCGAGACGCCGAACTCCAGGGTGAATTCCCCCGCCTCGCCCTTCTGCGCCACGACGGCGGACAGGTCGCCAAAGACCAGGGTGTCGCCAGGACTGATCTTCTTTCCCGGACGCATGAAGGCCCGCCAGGCCGTGTCCGAGGCCCTCTGGTGCAGGGTGGCTTCGACGGCGACGTCCGATCCCGCCCGCAGACGGCGACCCCTGAGTCGGGCCGGGATCACCCGGGTCTCGTTGACGACCAGGATGTCTCCTGCCCGCAGCAGGGACGGCAGGTCGTGGACCTGCTGGTCCGAGAGAACCCCTCCGGGCTGCACCTGAAGCAACCGGGCGGAATCGCGCGGTTCCGCAGGCCGCAGGGCGATGCGGTCCTCGGGAAGCTCAAAATCGAAGTCCGCAAGCTGCATGGGCGGCGCTGATGGCCCCGCCCGGGGGCGGACGTCAAGCCCGGCCTCAGGCGTCGGCGGCCACCTTCATGGAGACGATCTTTCCGGGTGCGCGGGGCGGCTCGCCCTTGGGCAGGGCGTCAATGTGATCCATGCCCTCGGTGACCACGCCCCAGACCGTGTACTGGCCGTCCAGGAAGTTCGCATTTTCGAAGCAGATGAAGAACTGGCTGTTGGCCGAATTCGGGTTGTTGGTCCGGGCCATGGAGCAGGCCCCGCGAACGTGCGGCTCGCGGGAGAACTCGGCCGGGAGGTCGGGCTTGGAGGACCCGCCCATGCCCGTGCCGTTCGGGCAGCCCCCCTGGGCCATGAAGCCGGGAATGACGCGGTGGAAGACAACGCCGTCGTAGAAGCCTTCCCGGGTCAATTCCTTGATCCGGGCGACATGCTGGGGTGCAAGGTCCGGACGGAGCTGGATGGTGACCTGACCGGTCTCGGTTTCGAGCAGAAGGGTGTTTTCAGGATCCATTACTTCACCTCCGAGGGAATGCTGATGGCACAGGCCGTGAAATCGGCGCCGCGGCTAGCCCGGACCCGGGCGACCTCAGCGGCGAACCAGGGGCTGCGGGGATCGATGACCCGAACCTTCGGGCGGGAGCCGGCGGGCATGTCCGCCAGCACCTGCACCCGGGTCATCAGGTCCTGGGGCGCCACCACGGGCTCCCCAGCCTTGATGGCGCGCACGACCTCGAGGCCGGAAATCACACGCCCAAAGGCCGTGTAGCGCTTCTCCAGCGAGGGGTAGGCCTGGCGCATGAGGAAGAACTGGCTGTTGCCGCTGTCGGGCGACTCGCCCCGCGCCATGCCGGCCACGCCGGGGCAGAAGAGGGCCCAGCCCGAAATCCGCCCGTCCGCAGTCATGGGCATGAGCTGGGAGCTTTGGGTCATGACCGGCAGGGGCCCCACGAATCCGATCTCCGCCACGGCCTGGTCCGCGACCTGGACGAAGGGGGTGTCCGACCCCCGCCGGAAGGTGAACTCTGCGGTCAGGTCAGGCAGGTCGCTGCCCCCCATGCCATTGTCCTGCGGATCGCCGGTCTGGGCCATGAACTGGTCGATCACCCGGAAGAAGCTTCGACCATTGTAAAGTCCCTTGCGGGCGAGTTCCCGGACCCGGGTGACATGGTTTGGCGCCACCAGGGGAACCAGCTCGACCAGGATGCGGCCCTTGTTGGTGTCGATCACGAGGACGTCCTGCGGATCCGGCGAACGCCAGTCCGAGGCCACAGGCAGGGCAGCCGCTACGGGCGCAGCTGTGGCCGGCTTCTGGACCGGCGCCGCCGGGGCAGAAGTGGCAGCCAAGGTCAGAAGGGCGGCGAGCGCGGCAAAAGTGACGCGGGTCAACGGCCAACCTTGGAAAGGAGCGCTTCCATGACCCGGGGGCTGACGAACTTGCTCACGTCACCACCCAGGGTCGCGATCTCCTTGACCAGCTTGGAGGCGATCGCCTGGTGGCGCGGATCGGCCATCAGGAAGACCGTCTCGATCTCACGGTCGAGTTGCTGGTTCATGGCGGTCATCTGGAACTCAAACTCGAAGTCCGACACAGCCCTGAGGCCGCGCACAATGACATTGGCACCGACCTCGCGCGCGAAGTGCATGGTCAGTCCCTCAAAGGGCTGGACGACGATCTCAGTAGAGCCCTTGAGCGACGCGGCCTCAGCCTCGACGATGGCGACCCTCTCCTCGAGGGTGAACATCGGGCTTTTGCCGGAATTGATAGCGACGCCCAGGACAAGACGGTCCACCAGCTTCACGACCCGACCGATGATATCGGTGTGGCCGTTGTGGATTGGATCGAAGGTGCCTGGATACAGGCCTACGCGCTTGGCCATCAAGGTTTCCCCAACTTGAACCGGTAATCGCCTTTCGCCGGGTTGCGAGGCTCTTGCAAGAAATAAATCTGCCAGCGGCCTGAACCTGAAGCCGTCAGACCCCGGCTTCAGGGTCCTGGATCTCGACCTCACCGCCCGGATCGGCCAGTCGTTCGACGGACACCACGTGCTCTTCCTCCGTGGTCCGGAAGATGATCACCCCCTGGCTGTTACGTCCGACCACGCGGATCTGCGTCACCGGCGTGCGGATCAACTGGCCCTGGTTCGTCACCAGGAGGATCTCGTCGTGCTCCTCCACGGGGAAGGAGGCGGCCAGCCGTCCGCCACGGCGCGAGAGGTCCTGGGCCAGGAGGCCCTGCCCTCCCCGTCCGGTGCGGCGGAACTCATAGGCCGAGGTGCGCTTGCCAAAGCCCTCGGTCGAGACGGTCAGGATCTGTTCCTCGGCGGCGCCGAGTTCGGCAATGCGCTCTGGGCTGAGGGCGGCCAGGGCGGAAACGGCCTCGTCTTCGACCTCATCTTCAACGACGGGCGCATCTTCGACCTCGACACCCTCGCCGGCCACCGCGCGGCGCATGGCATTGGCGTGTCGGATGTAGGCGGCGCGTTCCTCAGCCGTGGCGCCCACGGCCCTCAGGATCGCCATGGAGATCACCGCGTCGCCAGCGGCTAGGCGGATGCCGCGGACACCGGTGGAGTCCCGGCCAGCGAAGACCCGCACCTCATCCACCGCGAAGCGGATGCAGCGGCCCAGGGCGGTGGTCAGGAGAATGTCGTTCTCTTCGGCCCGGCACAGGGAGACCCCAACGATGGAGTCGCCCTCGTCGAGCTTCATGGCGATCTTGCCGTTACGGTTGATCTGGGCGAAGTCGCTCAAGCGGTTACGCCGGACATGCCCCGATCGGGTGGCGAACATCACGTCGAAACCCTGCCATTCGGCCTCGTCCTCCGGAAGGGTGACGATCGAGGTCATGGTCTCGCCCGGTTCGATCGGGAAGAGGTTGACGAAGGCCTTGCCGCGGGCCGTCGGGGCGCCGATCGGCAGGCGCCAGACCTTGAGCCTGTAGACCTTCCCGCCGGAGGAAAAGAACAGCATGGGGGCATGGGTCGAGGCCGAGATCACCCGGGTCACGGCGTCTTCTGCCTTGGTCGCCATGCCGGAACGACCGCGGCCGCCGCGATGCTGGGTGCGATAGGTCACAAGGGGCGTACGTTTGACGTACCCGCCATGCGTCACGGTGATGACCATGTCCTCGCGGGCAATGAGGTCTTCATCCTCGAGGTCGCCGCCGCCATCCACGATCTGGGTACGCCGGGGAATGGCGAAGTTGGTTTTCACCTCCAGGAGTTCGTCACGGACGATGCCCATGAGGAGTTCCCGGGACTCCAATATGCCGAGCAGGTGTGAAATCCCGCCTTTGAGTTCGCCGGCTTCTTCGAAGATCTCATCACGGCCCAGGCCGGTCAGCCGGGACAGGGTCAGGGCCAGGATGGCCCGGGCCTGGTCCTCTGTGAGGCGAATGCGGTCGCCACCAACCACCAGGGTCCGGGGATCCGCAATCAGTTCCACCAGGGGCAGCATGTCCCCCGCCGGCCAGTCGCGGGCCACAAGGCGCTCCCGGGCCTCGGTGGGGTCCTTGGAGGACCGGATGATCCGGATGAATTCGTCGATATTGGCGACCGCGATCGCCAGGCCCACCAGCACATGCCCCCGGTCGCGGGAGCGGGTGAGCTCATGCCGGGTGCGCCGGAAGACGACCTCCTCGCGGAAATCCACGAAGGCCTGCAGCATCTCGCGCAGGCCCATCAGTTCAGGGCGACCCCGGTTCAGGGCCAGCATGTTGACGCCAAACGACGACTGAAGCTGGGTGAAGCGGAAGAGTTGGTTCAGGACCACGTCCGCCGAGGCGTCGCGCTTGAGCTCGACCACCACCCGCATGCCCTGACGATCGCTCTCGTCACGAAGGTCTGCAATGCCTTCTACCCGCTTGTCCCGGACAAGTTCGGCGATCCGCTCGACCAGAACCGCCTTGTTCACCTGGTAGGGAATGGCGGTGATGATGATGGCTTCGCGTTCCTTGCGGACCTGTTCGATGGTCGCCACCCCGCGCATGACCACGGATCCCCGACCGGTCATCAGGGCAGTGCGGGCACCGGACCGACCCATGATCTCTCCGCCCGTCGGGAAGTCGGGACCCGGGACCATGTCGAGAAGGTCATCCAGCGGAATGTCCGGCCGATCGATCAGGGCCAGGGCGGCGTCGGTGATTTCGCCAAGATTGTGCGGAGGAATATTGGTGGCCATGCCCACGGCGATGCCGCTGGCGCCATTGACCAGGAGATTGGGAATCCGCGCCGGCAGGACGACCGGCTCCTTCTCCTTGCCGTCATAGTTGTCCTTGAAGTCGACAGTGTCGAGGTCGAGGTCCGCCAGCAGGGCGGACGCGGCCCGGGTCATCCGGCATTCGGTGTACCGCATCTGGGCCGGGGGATCGCCGTCAACGGACCCGAAGTTGCCCTGGCCGTCCACAAGCAGCAGGCCCATCGAGAAGGGCTGGGCCATCCGGACAAGGGCGTCATAAACCGACTGGTCGCCGTGCGGGTGCAGGCGCGCCAGCACGTCGCCCACCACCCGGGCGGACTTGGAATAGGGACGATCCGGGCTCATGCCCAGGTCGTTCATCGAGAACAGGATCCGCCTGTGGACCGGCTTGAGGCCGTCACGGACGTCCGGAAGGGCACGGCTGACGATCACGCTCATGGCGTAATCGAGGTACGAGCGGCGAAGCTCGTCCTCGATGGTGATCGGCATAATACCGGGCGCGCGTCCGTCTTCGGACGGGGGGGAGCCGATGGTGCTCAAGGAGGAATTTTGCCCTTAGAATCAGGCAGGAAATAGCCTGATCTTCATTAGCATTCCCAGCGCTGCTGGCCAACCGGACACGGGCTGGAAACGCGGTGTGACGAAGGGCTCCCAGAGCGGCGGGCTGATGGCTCTAGAAGGGGATTTCGTCGTCCAGGTCTGCAGAGAAATCCTCTCGCGGTCCGGAGGGCTGGGTGCGTGCGCCGGACTGGAAACCGCCGCCCGAATCCCCGCCGCCCTCGCGGCCGCCGGCATCGTCGCCGCGCCCATCGAGCATGGTCAGTTCACCCCGGAACTTCTGCAGGACGATCTCGGTGGAGAACTTCTCCAGACCGGACTGGTCAGTCCATTTCCGCGTCTGGATGGCACCCTCGATATAGACCTTGGAACCCTTGCGAAGGTAACTCTCGGCCACCTTGACCAGGTTCTCATTGAAGATGACGACCCGGTGCCATTCGGTCTTTTCCTTGCGCTCGCCCGTCCCGCGGTCGCGCCAGGTCTCGGAGGTGGCCACCCGCAGGTTGACGACCTTGTCGCCGGAATTCAGGCTGCGGATCTCGGGATCAGCGCCGAGATTTCCGACCAGGATGACCTTGTTGACGCTGCCCGCCATGTGACTCTCCATCAGCTTCCGTAGGTGTGGGCGCGAGCCCGAACAGGAGCCTAGACGAGGCCCGGACCCCGGGCAATACGTTTGTTCTTCATTTGTTCTGATCCCCAAGCTTCATCCACAGGGGATTTTCAGTTCCCGGGCGACATCGGCATGGCGCCGGGGACGACAAGCCGACCATCGCCGGACCTGAGGAGGGCCGGGAAGCGATTCCCCTCCCAGGAGGTCGAAACGTAGATGCCGGTCGACTGCAGGAAAATGAAGCTGGCCTGATAGGCACCGGCGATCTCGGTCTGGTTCCCGCCCAGGTTCAGGAAACGGATACGCATGGCCTCGAGCGCCGCAGCGCAGTGCTCCAGGTCGGGCTGCTTGGACGGAAGAGGATTGTACTTCAGTCCCTGCTTGGTGACCTGGACATGATAGCAGACCCCGGCACCGCCGAGCGGCTCTGTCCGCTTGGAACAGGCTCCAAGGGTGGAGGCTATGGTGAGGGCGATAAGGGTCGAGGTCAGTCTCATGGCGCGAGCCTAACGCCCGAGACAACTTCACGCGAGCCCTGTTGTCTCACGACGTCACGGAACACCGGGGAAGCTGCAGTTGGATCCCTGCTCAACAAGGGTGCGGAAGGTCTGGTTGTCCCCCGACACCTCGACGCGGCCGGGAACCCGCCTGAGGGTCTGCGCGCCCCACCGACCATAGGCGGCCTCGCCCGGGCGCTCACATTGGCCAGCGAAGAGGGTCTGGACGCAGGACGACTGGGTCATCTCGCCCGGTAGCCGGCGCCATTCCGAACCCGTATGCCGCCAGCAGGCGGCCTGGGGCGCGGAGGGCGTTGGCAGCGACTTCGGAATCTCGGGCTCGGCCGGCCTGATGACTTCGACAGGCACGGAGTCCGGAGGGCTCGGCGGGGCCTGCGAAAGCGGCGTCAAGACGCCTGCGCCGGCGCCCAGGGCGCCCGAGGGATCGATCCCTACATCGAGGGCCCCCGAGGCAACGCCGTTGCGGCGGGCGCAGACCTCCAGGGTCAGGTCGCCGACAAACTGGCCCTCAACATAGCAGCGGAGCTGGGTTCCGGCACCGAGGCGGGAGTCCGCCCGAGGCCCGGACTCCACCACCAGTCCGCCCACCATGGCAGGTGGGGGCCCATCGCCGGATCGGCCGAACGTCAACAGGACCAGCCCCGAACCAATCCCAGCGATGACGGCAAAGAGGCCACCAACCAGCAGGACCCTGCGAAGGGCGCCGGGCTTGTCTCCGGCTTCTGGAGGCGTGTCCATTAGGTCTCGCTAGAGGTTGAAGGGCCCCGAAGCAAGGCGGTTCACCCCGAACCCGTGAGCTTGGAGAGCGCATCCTGGTAGTTGGAGATCTGCTTCTTGAGGTAGGCCGGGACGGTTCCTCCGCCCGCGGCCTGCGCCGCCTTGACCGTCCCCGGCGTCGCCGCGTCCTTGAGCTCGCGGTAGGCGGACCGCAGGACGGTGATCGCCCCCGCCAGCTCCGCCGCAGCGTGGTTGATCTCACCCGTGTCGTCGAGGTTGATCTTGCCGTTCATCTTCAGGCCGTAGATCGGATAGCCGCCATCGCCGGGCGCCAGCTTGCCGCCCTTGGCGACGGTCGTTCCCCGGATCACACCCTCGGGAAGGCCCAGCGCCTTCAGGGCGTCCTTGCCGTCAGGCCCGGAGACAAGCTCTACCAGGTTGCGGGTGGTGAGCGGGCGGACCTGCAGGCGCTTGCCACCGTCGACCGTCATGACCCTGACGTCCGCCTGGCCCCCCAGCACCCGCTTCATGCGATCGGCAAAGGTCGTCAGGGTGTCGCCCTCCAGCACCGTGAGCGTGGTCATCGGCCCGTTCAGACGGGTCCGCACCTGGAACTGGTCCCCGACCCGCACCGAGCTGATGGCGTCGAGACGGAGGGAGTCGCCGGCGTTGATCGCGCCTGTCGGCAGGCCGAGGCGATCGAGGACACTTGCCCCCCCCGCATCGACGGTAATGGCAGACGGCGCGACATAACCGTCCTTGCCCGAAAACCGCCGGGACCACTCGATGTCACCATTGGTCGGGTTGATCTGCGCCAGGAAGCCATCGACCTTTCCAACCGCCGGCAGGGACGGCAGATCGGTCATTGTGGTCCCGGTCAGGAAAACCCGGTCATTGGCGATGGCCATGCCCGTGGCGGTGTCGTCGCCCTGCCCGCCAAAGAAGGTCAGGCGGTCCTGGCCGGAGGCATTGAGCGAAGTCGAAAGCCGCGCAATGAAGGCGTCCTGGCCTCCGGAATAGGCACGGGTCACGCTTCCGGCGTCGAGGTCGCCTGAAGAGGTGTTGCCGGCCACGACAATGCGACCGCCGGCCATGCCGATCCCGGTCAGGTCGCCGCCCTTCAGGCTCCCGAGGTCGCGGGTCGCAGCGAGGACGGGGTCGCCGCCGGAGAGGTCAAACCGCCGGACCACGCCAAATCCGCCATCGTTCGAGGCAAGATAGAGGTCCGTTCCGTTGATGTAGAGGCCGCGCGCCACATCCTTGCCCGCGGTCCCGGTGATGGCCGCGGCGGAATAGGTCACCTTGTTGTCGGCACCCTGTTCGTAGCTCTCAAGGTAGACGTCCGACAGCCCAAGACCCGCCTGCCCACCCCGGCCGCCACTGCTGTTGCCCGCGACATAGAGCTTGCCGGCGGAGTCCCAGGCCAGGTGCGTGGCCTCATCATCGCCGATTGACCCGCGTTTCTGGGTCCAGAGTTCCTCGCCGGCAGCATTGTAGACGGTGACGAAGCTGTCGGTGGTGGTTCCCTTAGCCTCGTTGATGGGGCCAGTCCCGGCACCGATGATCTGGCCCTTGACCTTGCCGGCGATGGCGATCCGGCCGTCATCGGCGACGGACATGGACAGGCCTGAGGCTTCGTCCGACGCCCCCAGATCCCGGGAGAAGAGCAGCTTTCCGGCCGAATCAAACTTCTGCAGGACGACATCGCGATCGCCTCGAATGTTCTGGCCGCCCAGCGCCCCGGCGACATCCGACAGGACCAGGACTGAACCGTCCGGCAGGGTCTGCATGGACCGCACGCCGGAAAGACCAGGATCGATGGTCTTGGACCAGACCTGGCCACTCGCAAGGGCCGCCTCCGTACCGGTGGGGCTCGGCGGCGCCAGGGTGTCTGCGCCCGTCTGGAACTTCAGGAGCTGGTTGGACAGGACGGCGTCCTTGGTCGCTGGCTTGCCGTCCGGGTCCGGATTTCCCGCCTTCTGGGCCAGGTAGATGGCCGGAACGGTCGATGCGGGGGTCAGGCTGACCGCTTCCGAACTGTCGAGCTTGAGGTTGAGGCCCCAGGTATCCGGGGTCTTGCCCAGGGAGATGGTCTTGCCCCCCACCGTGGAGGTCCGCTCCTGTCCGGCGATCCGGCGGGTCTCGAAGCGGGTAACGAGGCCCTCGGCCGACAGCTTTTCATTCACGAAGGCGATGAACTTGGGAAGGGTCCGGTCCGAGGGCGAGAGGGAGGACAGGTCGATGTCGATGTTCCGGACCTGCCCGAGGCGGGTGACCTGCAGGGTGAAGCGGACATCGCCCTGGAGGGCGTCGAGGGTCTGGGTCGGATCCGAGGCCACGAGCGCAGGAGAGGCGTAGGAGGTCGGCGCGACCTTTGAGGCCGAGGTTGACCGCGCCGAGGCGTTCACCTCACCGAGGGCCAGGCGCAACCGGTCGAAGCGGGCGGAGCCGACATAGTTCACGACCTCAGCGACGCCGGCGCGGAACGACTTCTGGAGCTGGGCCTTGTCCGCGGTCGAAATCGACTTGGCCTTGGCGTTGTCGACGAGCTGGGAAAGGGTGTTCAGGCCGTTGTAGAGGGCAAACAGCTTCTTGTAGTCCGAACTGGCGTTCGGCATGTCCAGGAGTGCCGCATCCTCATTGATGAAGCTGGAGCCCCCCTTGAGGACCTGCTTGGCCGCCTCGGAGAGGCGCGAGGCGTCGTTTGCGGGATTGGCCTGGGCCGAAGACGACCAGGGTGCCGTCGGCGCATACTTCCGGGTCGCGGTGGCGCCAGACTGCGCGCCATAGGCATTTGAAAGCGTATCGGCCGAAATGCCCTGCCCCACCCCGGAAGTGAGGCTAGACGCATCCGCCTGTGCCGAAGGGAACAGCAGTCCGACGGAGTTGGCCGAGAAATTCCGGATCGAGGTCACAGAACCCGCCTCACCGGCGCATGGAGAGCGCCCCAGTAAACATCCTTAAGACCCAAGCCTTAAGGAGTCCTCACCCGTCATCCACCCCCGCGGAAGAGGGACAGGATGATGTTCGGCGACTGGTTGGCGATGGATAGGGCCTGGGCGCCGAGTTGCTGCTGCACCTGCAGGGCCTGTAGCCGGGCGCTTTCCTTGGCCAGGTCGGCGTCCACCAGGTTGCCAATGCCGGCCTCGATGGAGTCCGAGAGCTTTCCCACAAAGGTGTTGTGGTTCTCGATCTGCCTCACCTGGGCACCCATCTTGGCCAGCGCCAGGCTGACATTACCGATCGAAGCCTGCAGTTGGCTCAGCGCGGTAGAGGCCAGGGTTGTGCTGGTGATGGACGAGGTCGACGCTAGGGTGATGATGGTGGCGCCCAGACTGAGATTCTGGTTCGCGATGGTCACGTAGGACGTGGCACCCGCGTCCGCCAGGAACTTCAGCCCGCCCGGCAGGGAGTTATCCAGCAGATCCGCCCCGTCGAAGGAGGCGTTGCGGATGACCTGGGAGATCTGGGACAGCAGGGACTTGAAGTCTGCGTCGAGGGCCTTTCGGGAAACCGTGGTGAGAGAAGAGTCCTGGGCGGCGACCACCTTTTCCTTCATCTGGACCAGGAGTTCCGAGATCGACTGGCCGGCGGTCAGGGCGACGTCGCCGATCGACTGCGCACGATTGAGCCCCATCTTGACCGAAGCCAGGCCGCCAATATCTGCGCGCTGGTTCTGGGCGATCGCCCAGATCGCCGAATTGTCCTTAGAAGTGGAAATCCGCAGGCCGGTGCCGATTTTGTTTTGCGTGGCCCCGAGCTTGTCGCTGGTTGCGTTCAGGTTCTGCAAGGCGACCATGGCCGACTTGTTGGTATTGATCGTCAGCGACATTTCGCCCTCCTCGACGTGTCGGCCGCCTGAGTCTTGTTCCGACTCGGGCAGGCTGAGCCCTTCTAGACACCTCCTTATCTCTGGAACGTGGTTTGCAAATGGTTAACGCACAAAGTCGAGCGGCCGCGACCGGCGAACCGGTGCGGTCAGGGTCGTCACGTCCTGCGCCGTAGCGCTGGTTCAGGCGATGGTGCTGATCACCACGCCTGCGGTGTATCTCTGCTCGCTCATCATCTTCAGAATCTCTTCCACCGGATATTGCGAGACGATTTCGCCGGTGCGGCGATCGATGGTCTTGTAGACGTACGAACTCCCGTGGGGCTCGATCACGAGGCGCAGGTCCGCAGAGGGCGCTGGCGTGTACGCGGGAACCGAGAGTTCGGCACGGTCCATGGACGCCGCAGGCCGGGCCTGCGGTTGGCCAGAAGACAACTCTGACGGTACTGGAACTGGACTGAGTTTACTTTCCATGGCTCCTATCTCCGACCAAGGTTGGGTTCGGAAGGGCAACGGTTTCCGGGACGACGCCAAGCGCCGCCCCGGAACCACCGCGCGCCGCCAGAGCGACGCGCGGCCCGTCACCTATCGGAAGAGGCTCAGCAGGGACGACGGTCCCTGATTGGCGATCGAGAGCGCCTGGAAGCCAAGCTGCTGCTTGGTCTGCAGGGCCTGGATCTTGGCGCTTTCCTTGGCCAGGTCGGCGTCGACGATATTGCCGATACCGGCGTCGATGGCGTCCTGGAGCTTATTGACGAAGCTCAGGTGGGTGGCCAGCGACTTGGAGCCCGATCCCAACTTGGCCAGGGCTAGGGCCACGTTCTTGATCGACCCGTTCACCAGGGTGAGCTGGGCGGCTACAGTGGCCTGGTTACTGACCGTGCTCGTATTCGTCACCGTCACGTTGCCACCGCCCAAGACCAGGCTCTGGACTGCCACGGTGATCTTGCTGGTGCCCGTTTCATCGGCGAGGGCCGCGAGGTTTGTGGAGCCCTGGAGCAGGTTGAAGCCATTGAAGTTGGCGTTGTTGACCGCCTTCGTGATCTGGTCACGAAGAGCCACGTAGTCCGCATTCATGGCGCTGCGCGAAGTCGTGTTCAGCTGGGTATCAGACGCCGAGAGCGCCTTTTCCTTCATCTGGTTCAGGAGTTCGGAGATCGTCTCACCGGCCGCCAGGGCCACGTCGACGGAAGATTGGCCCCGCTGGAGAGATTCCCGCACCGAGTTGAGAGCGATCGAAGAGCCGCGCATGTTTTGGGCAATGGCATAGATAGCGCCATTGTCCTTGGCCGACGAGACCTTCTGTCCGGTAGAAATGCGGGCTTGGGTGGTGGTGAGTTCGGACTGGGTCCGGCTCAGGTTCTGCATCGCGAGCATGGACGCGACGTTCGTGTTAATGCTGGCTGACATTAACTTACCTTTCTTCTCAGGTGTCCGGTCCTCGTTTTAAGGACGGGGAGCGTTTTGCTCCGACAGGCTCGCTGCAAGGAGCGGGCCATTTCGAGAAGAGGCGATGCCTTCTGTAAGTTACTGTTTTTAATGTATTAATGTCTGATTATGCATGTCAGGGGCGGCATTTATTGCCGAGAGGCAGGCAAGTTTTGCCGGGCCCGCCAGGCAGTTTCAGCCCAGCGTGCAGGGTAAGGGGGGACCAGGCGGGCCGAAATCCGGCCCGCCTGGCCCTGCGTCCTAGCGGAAGAGGCTCATCAGCTGCCCCGGCCCCTGGTTTGCGATGGACAGGGCCTGGAATCCGAGCTGCTGCTTGGTCTGCAGGGCCTGGATCCGGGCGCTTTCCTTCGCGAGGTCGGCGTCAACGATGTTTCCGATGCCGGCGTCGATCGCGTCCTGAAGCTTGTTCACGAAGACCATATGCGTCGAAAGCGCGCGTCCACCTGTTCCCAGCTTTGCCAGGGCCAGGGAGACGTTCTGCAATGACTTATTCACCAGGGAGAGGGCGTCCGACGCGGCGGTGACAGTGGAGACCGAGGTCGCCGCCGTCACCCTCACATTTACGCTATTCAGCGAGAGGTCCTGGGCCTTGACGGTCAGGAGGCTCTGGCCGGTCTCGTCCGCCAACGCCGATACGTCGAGGGCGCCCGACTTGATCAGGTTGGCGCCGTTGAACCCACCGTTGTTGACAGCCTTGGTGATCTGGTCCCGGAGGGAGACGAAGTCAGCATTCATCGCCGCCCGTGAATTGGTGTTCAGTTGTACGTCCGCCGCCGCGAGGGCCTTCTCCTTCATTTGGATCAGAAGATCGGAGATGATTTCACCGGACGCAGCCGAAACATCCACCACGGACTGACCACGCTGGAGAGATTCCCTCACGGCATCGAGTGCGCGGGAGGAGGCCCTCTGGGTGGTCGCAATGGCAAAGATTGCGCCATTGTCCTTGGCACTGGACACTTTCTGGCCGGTTGCTATCCGCTGTTCAACGCTCCTCAGTTCCGTCTGTGACGCGTTCAGGTTCTGGAGCGCCAGCATAGCGCTCACGTTCGTGTTGATGGATTGAACACCCATGTCGTACCTTCCATTCTGGTCGGGGTTTTCGTCCGGCTTTTGCGGACGCGCGATTCTTCGCACCCAGATCATCGCAACAGCCGGGCCAACCCACGCGAGCGCCAGATCGGCCTCAGGCCGTTGAATTCAAAGATTTTTCAGATCACAAAGCCGTGCGCAATGTGCGCCGACAGCCGGTCCTAGCTGGCCGACCGGCAGGATCCGCCGGGCGCTTCCTGCCGCCTTACCTTGGCTCGGAGGCGAGCAGGTTATCGAAGTAGGCGATGGTCCGCGAAAGCCCCTCGTCAAGCTCGATGGTCGGCTTCCAGTCCAGGAGACGCACCGCGAGGCTGATGTCCGGGCGCCTTTGCCGCGGATCATCTGGCGGCAGGGGCATGTGGACCAGGCGCGAGGCGGACCCGGTCAGGACGATGACCCGTTCGGCCAGGGCCCGGATAGTGAACTCGCCCGGATTGCCCAGGTTGATGGGGCCAGTGACCTCGTCCGCCGTGCTCATGAGGCGCAGTATGCCTTCGACGAGGTCGTCGACGAAGCAGAAGGACCGGGTCTGGAGCCCCTCGCCATAGAGGGTGATGTCCTCGCCCTTCAGGGCCTGAACGATGAAGTTGGAAACCACCCGCCCGTCATTGGGATGCATGCGCGGGCCATAGGTGTTGAAGATCCGGGCGACCTTGATCTTCAGGCCATGCTGGCGGTGATAGTCGAAAAACAGGGTCTCGGCACAGCGCTTGCCCTCGTCGTAGCAGGACCGGATGCCGATGGGATTGACGTTGCCCCAGTAGTCTTCGGTCTGCGGATGGATGACCGGGTCGCCGTAGACCTCGCTGGTGGAGGCCTGGAAAATCCGGGCGCGTCGGCGCTTAGCCAGGCCCAGCATGTTGATCGCGCCATGAACCGACGTCTTGGTCGTCTGCACGGGATCGAACTGGTAGTGCACCGGCGAGGCCGGGCAGGCCAGGTTGTAGATCTCGTCGATCTCCGCGAAGAGCGGGAAGGTCACGTCGTGCCGCAGCAGCTCGAAGGCAGGATTTCCCATCAGGTGGGCCACGTTGCGGCGGGCGCCGGTATAGAAATTGTCGACGCAGAGCACCTCATGGCCGGCGTCGAGCAGGCGTTCACAGAGGTGCGACCCGATGAAACCTGCTCCACCGGTGACCAGTATGCGTTTCATGGGACGGGCAGTCTCCGCGATCGGAAGGGAATCAGGCCGCCGCTTCAGCGCTGGCGCTCAGACCCTGCATGATCATCCGGTTGACGTCGATCAGATCCTGGATGTCGTCCTCGCCGCGGATGACTTCGCTGGTGTACTTGTTCACCCAGATGGACAGCGAGATGATCCCGGCTCGGAGTTCTTTAGGCAGGCCATTGCCGGCTTCCGCGCAGTCCGTGGCCAGGACCGACCAGAGGCGACGGTTCCAGTCGAGGGCGGGAACCCTGCCGGCAAAATCCTTGGGATCGAGACGCGCGGCCTCAGCGAGGGCGAGGGTCACCTGAGCGAACAGGCGATACTCGGTATCCCTCGGGGTCTCAGCGCTCGTCGCGGCCTGCTGGTACGCCCTCAGGGACATTTCCCATCCTCAAATCTTCGTACTCAATAAGCTTACGGCAGCCCAGCAAGGCCTTGTAGTAGTCGCGCTGCATGCAGCACCGCGAGATCGTCACGCACTCGGCGAGGACCTGGGGGTTCCGGATCACACCCATGAACTCGCTCATCCTCTGAACGAACTCATCGTAGAATTTCGAGGCTTCGGCCGGCTCGATGTACATCATCATGACCGGAAGATAGATCCGCCGCGCCGGGGACTTGGCGTCCTCGGGCTGGAGGATATCCTTCTCCCGAAGAACCGAGGCCTTGTTCTGCAGGATCAGCACGCCGCGACGGTCGCCGTTCTGGACCACGGCACCATTCAGAACGAACTTTTCCCCGGGCTTGAGGGAGAGTTTCAGAGGCAAGGGACGATCCTCAATCTATCCGCCGGATGCAAATCCGGAGACCATCTACTTACTAGGGCCTTCCGGGTTAACGATATCCTTATGGGAACCGCCAGTATGGTTAGCAGGGCGTTAACTCTGGGGTCGGCACACTACCCTGTCTTTAATTCCGGACGGCAGACCCATGCGTGAGCCTTCAATTCCTGCCCCGCCCCCTCAAGCCCGCGGCGCCGCGGCGGGCCTGATGGGCTCCAGCGCCTCCCCCGAGTCCCTTAGGCTGCTCAGGAAGACCCTAGCAGAGCAGAAGACCCTTCGGATTTCGGGCCTACTCGAACGCGCAGTCCAGGACATCAGACACCATCGCCTCGACTCGGCGGCCACACTGGCCCTCGAAGCCCTCCAGATCGACGAGCGCTGCGGTGTGGGCTGGCACATACTCGCCGTCGCCCAGGAGGGGCGCGGGGATTTCGTGAACTCCCTGTCCTGCTACGAGGCGGCCCTGGCCCTCATGCCCGAGGATGATGAAATCCTGGTCAACCTTGGCCGGCTCGGCTTCCGGATGGGCATGTTCGAAACCACCGAGAAAATCCTCGGGATCTTCCTCTCCCGGGTGCCGGGGCATGTCGAAGGGGTCAATAACCTGGCCCTGGCGATCCGGGCCCAGGACCGGGTGCCCGAAGCCATCGAATATCTGCGTAACTTCCTGGCCCAGCACCCCGGCCACGCCAATCTCTGGAACAGCCTCGGGTCGATGGTGTCCGACAACGGTGACCTGGAAAACGCCGAGATCTTCTACCGTGAGGCCCTCCGCCTCGACCCAAGTCTCGCCCGCGCAAGGTACAACCTCGGCAACCTCTGGATGAACCTCGGCGATCCGCAGGCCGCCCTCAAGGAGATCGAGGACGCCCTGAAGAGGCCCGTTTCCGCCGACGAGAAGGCGATGATGAACCTCACCCGGGGCCTCGCCCTGATCACGATGGGAAGGTTAGCCGACGGCTGGAAGAACTACGAGGCACGGAACGACCTCAACTTTCCTGACGGAACCTATTTCGCCATGGAGGGACCTAGGTGGAAGCCCGGCCTTCCCCTCGAGGGAAAGTCGCTCCTGCTAATCGCCGAGCAGGGCCTGGGCGACGAGGTGCTGTTTGGCGGCATACTGCCCGACGTCCTCGGGCGATTGGGACCCGAGGGCCGCCTGACCCTGGCGGTCGAGCCCCGCCTGGTCTCGCTCTTCGCCCGCAGCTTCCCGTCCGCCCGGGTCGAGCCGCACGTAACCGTCAACGCCAGCGGGCGGACGATCAGGCTCATTCCCAATCTCGAAAAGGGCGGCGCCGGAATTGAGTACTGGTCCCCGTTTGGCTCCTGCCTGCCGGAATTTCGACCCGACCTGGGGTCCTTCCCGGACAGGAGGGGCTACCTGGTTCCTGACCCCGAGCGCGTCGCCCATTGGCGCCGTGTCCTGGACTCCGCACCCGCGGGGCCCAAGGTGGGCCTGCTCTGGAAGAGCGCGATCCTGACCGGAGGGCGAAACCGGTACTTCTCGCCCTTCGACGCCTGGGAACCCGTGCTTCGCACGAAGGGGCCCGTCTTCGTGAACCTGCAGTACGGCGACGTCGAGGAAGAGCTCCGCATGGCCCGGGAACGCTTCGGCGTCGAGGTCTGGAACCCGCCCGGCATCGACCTGAGGCAGGACCTGGACGACGTCACCGCCCTGTCCAGCGCCATGGACCTGATCATCGGCTTCTCCAATGCGACCTTCAATCTGGCAGCGGCCACGGGGACACCCGCCTGGCTGATCTCCGCCAAGGGCGCCTGGACCCCACTCGGTACCGACCGGTATCCCTGGTATCCGCAGGTGCGCCTCTACCAGCCGGATGCCTATGGCAAGTGGGCACCTGTGCTGGAGACGATCGCCGCCGACCTCGGCCGAGAGTTCGGGACCGATCTGTGACGAAGGCCGGGGTCGACGCGCTCCTGAGCCAGGCGCTGAAGCATCTCGACGCGTTCCGGACCGAAGCCGCAGCGGACCTTGCGCGCCAGGCCCTGGCGCAGGACAGGGCCTCGGTCGGGGCCTGGCGGATGCTCGCCCTGGCGGCTGAGACCTCTGGCGACCTGGCCGGAGCCCTGTCCGCCTACGAGGGGGCCCTCGCCCTCGATCCGGGGGATGGGGCCCTGCTCAAGGGCCTGGCGCGGATCGCCCTGGACCTGGGCATGGCCCCTGTCGCCGACGCCTTCTCCCGACGGGCCCTGGCCAGGAACCCCGAAGATGCGGAGGCCGTCTGCCTGCTGTCCCGCGCCCTTACAGGCCAGGGACAGGGTGACGGGGCCGTGGAGGTCCTCTCCGCCCATCTCACCGAGCGGCCGGAATCGCCGGAGGTCTGGAACGCCCTGGGACTCCTGATCGCCGACCGGGGAGACCTTGCGTCGGCCCAGACCTTTTTCGACGAGGCCCTGAGGCTTGCCCCATCCCTCACCCCTGCCCGCTTCAATGCGGCCAATCTCCTGATGACCCGGGGAGAGACCGTAAAGGCCCTCGCGGCCCTGGAGCGGATTCCGCAGACCGGGCTCTCACCGCGGGACCGGGCGACCCTGGTCTTCTCCCGCGCCTGCGCCCGTCTCCGCCTGGGCGACCTCTCCGGCGGCTGGCGCGACTATACTGTGCGGAACGATCCCGGTTTCCCGGGGTCCGCGAATTTTGACATTCCCGGACGGCGGTGGCGGGCAGGTGAAGCCCTCAAGGGCGAAGACCTGTTGCTGGTCGGCGAGCAGGGCCTGGGCGACGAGGTCATGTTCGCGGGCCTCATACCCGAACTCCTCGACGGCCCCCATGCGCCCGCCAGCCTGGCCCTTGCGGTCGAGCCCCGGCTGGTGAGCCTTTTCCAGCGCTCGTTTCCTGGCGTGCCGGTTACGTCCCACGCCACCCGGGAGACCGGAGGGCGCAAGGTACGTCGCCTGTCGGCCACCTCCAATGAGGGTGAACCTACCGCGGCCTGGGCGCCCATGGCCGACCTCCTGCCCGACCTGCGTCCGTCGGTGTCCACCTTCCCGGACCGGGAGCGCTTCCTGGAGGCTGACCCCGGGCAGGTCCGGGCCTGGCGCGAATGGCTTGCGACCGAGGCACCCGGCCTGCGGGTGGGCCTCCTCTGGAAGAGCGGCCTGATGTCCGGGTCGCGGAGCAATGCCTTCGCGCCCTTCGCGGCCTGGGCGCCGGTGCTGGGGATTCCGGGAGTCACCTTCGTGAACCTGCAGTATGGCGACTGCGACGGAGAGATCGCCTTCGCCCGGGATGCTCTCGGCGTCGAGATCCGGACGCCAGTGGGCCTGGACCTGAAGCAGGACCTCGAAGGCGTATCCGCCCTCTCCAGCGCCCTGGACCTGGTGATCGGGGTCTCGAATGCCAGCTTCAACCTGGCGGCGGCATGCGGCGCTCCCGCCTGGCTAATCACGGCACCAGACGCCTGGACGACCCTGGGGGCGGCGACATACCCCTGGTATCCCCGGGTCCGGATGTTCGCCTCGCAGACCTTCGGGGACTGGGAAACGGTCTTTCAGTCCGTCGCAGATGCCCTTGCGGAAAGGGTCGCCGGCTGAGACCAGCGTCCAGCCTCTGGTCGGGCTGGGAGGCGGAATGGACCCGGGACGAAGCGGCTTGAATGTCGCGGGCCAGTCTTTAGTGTGACCCGGAATTGAAACATTTGTTCGGGTGCCCCGCAGGGCGGCACTCCGGGGAGCCCATATGAGCCAGCGTTTTGAAGGCACTGAGAATTACGTCGCTACCGATGACCTGAAGGTGGCCGTCAATGCCGCCATCGCCCTCGAACGCCCCCTTCTGATCAAGGGCGAGCCGGGTACCGGCAAGACCGTGCTGGCCTACGAGGTCGCCAAGGCCCTCAACGCCGAGCTGATCACCTGGCACATCAAGTCCACGACCAAGGCTCATCAGGGCCTCTATGAGTACGACGCCGTGACCCGCCTGCGCGACAGCCAATTGGGCGAAGAGCGGGTCAAGGACGTCCGCAACTACATCAAGAAGGGCAAGCTCTGGGAGGGCTTCACAGCCCCGAAGCGCCCGGTCCTGCTGATCGACGAGATCGACAAGGCAGATATCGAGTTCCCGAACGACCTCCTCCAGGAGCTCGATCGCATGGAATTCTATGTCTACGAGACCAACGAGACCATCCGGGCCGAGATCCGGCCGGTGGTGATCATCACCTCGAACAACGAGAAGGAGCTGCCCGACGCCTTCCTGCGCCGCTGCTTCTTCCACTACATCCGCTTCCCCGAGGTTGAGACGATGAACGACATCGTCGAGGTGCACTATCCAGGCATCAAGCAGAAGCTGGTCTCAGAGGCCCTGCGGATCTTCTACGACATGCGCAAGGTGCCAGGCCTGAAGAAGAAGCCCTCCACCTCCGAGCTGCTGGACTGGCTGAAGCTCCTGATGGTCGAGGACATCAGCGCCGAAATGCTGAAGGAGCGCGATCCCACCAAGCTGATCCCGCCCCTGCATGGTGCCCTCCTGAAGAACGAGCAGGATGTGCAGCTCTTCGAACGCCTGGCCTTCCTCGCCCGTCGCGAAGGCGGCCCGGCGCGTCCCGGCCAGTAGGCTCAACAGACGACCCTGAACGACGACGCCCCGGCCTCACGGCCGGGGCGTCTGCGTTTGCGGGGAAGCGCCGGGGGGTCAGACCGCCTGGACTTCGGTGATCCTGTAGGTCAAGGGCTGACCGTCCTCGTCTGTCACGGTGACGTACTCTCCGACGACGAAGCGGTGATCCCCGAGCCGGTGCACGGGTTCATCATCGTCGCTGGATTGGCTGTCATAATCGAAGAACCAGTTCTGGCCGCGCCGGGCCAGGCGACCGGTCACGGCGTCCTCGTCCGGTGCGAAACGGCGGACGGAGCAGGACGCCCTTGCGTTGGCATAGGCCTCCGCGTCCAGCAGGCCCGTCGCTGTCAGCGGGGCGGTGAGGGTATAGCCCCGGCGGTCGTCGCCGCCGGCGTCTGAGCCTGGATTGCGGGCAAGCCGCATGACAATGCGCGACAGGGACATGAAGGTTTGACCTCTAGTGGGAAAGGAAGAGCGACGGCTGCTGGGCCGCCAACAGGGTGCGGGTGGTCCCGCCGAAGATGAACTCCTGGAGCCGGGGATGGCCGAAGGCACCCGCCACCAGCAGGTTGGCGCCAACCCGTTGGACGGCGTTCAGGAGAAGGCCTCCCGCCTCGCCCTTTTCGCCAAGGATCTCGATGTCAGCCTCCACGCCCCGCGCTGCATAATAGGCCTTCAGGCGCTCGGGTTCGAAATGGCGGGAGCTCGCCTTGGGGGCTGCAAGGAGAACCACCCGGGCGGCTTTTTCGAGGAGAGGCAGGGCCAGTCGGGCGGCCCGGCTCGCCTCCTTGCCGCCATCCCAGGCGACGGCGACGACGCCGGCGGCCTCAAAGCCCTCGCGGGCGATCAGGACGGGTCTCTGCTCATCGGCGACGATCTGCTGGAAACACTCGGCCAGGGGGCCCCGGCCCCGCGCCGGGTCATCCCCAAAGACCACCAGGTCGGAGAGGCGGGCCTCGGCGGACAGGGCCGCCCAGACCGGGCTCTGCAGGGGGACAAAAGTCTTCTTGGCGTAGTCGCAGGCCTCGAAGGTCGCGCGGGAGCGGGCCTCTCCGGTCGCCGCTGCCTGGCGGAGGGTCTCGATCGCCGTGGTCTGAACCCCGCCCAGATAGCCCTCTCCAAGCCAGGGCATGATGTCGGCGACATCTGCAGGGGCGAAGACGACCGATACCTCCGCGTCAAAGGGGGCCGCTGCGCGCACGGCGGCAGACAGTACGGCGGCGTCGCCTGCGGTGCCAGCCAGCGGCACCATCACCCTCGCCCAGCTCATGCGGTTTCTCCCTGGTTCCTGTGGACCCTAGGCTGACAGCCTGCGCACCGTCATTGATCTTTCTCAAGGCCCGGTGCACCTGACGGCCATGTCTGTCCGCGGAGACCTGAAGTGAAGCGCGCCGCCCCAAGTCCTCCTCGGGCCTGGCAACGCATGCTGTCGGGCCGGCGCCTGGACCTTTTGGACCCTTCCCCCCTCGATATCGAGATCGAGGACATCGCCCACGGCCTCGCCCGGGTCGCACGCTGGAACGGGCAGACCACCGGCGAGCACGCCTTTTCCGTGGCCCAACATTCCCTGGTGGTCGAGGAGATCTGCGGTCACCTGAGGCCCGACCTCGACCCCCGCTGGCGACTCGCGGCCCTGCTGCACGACGCCTCGGAATATGTCATCGGGGACATGATCAGCCCGTTCAAGGCGGCCCTCGGCTACGACTACAAGGCCTTCGAGCACCGGCTGGAACAGGCGATCCATATCCGCTTCGGCCTGCCCGCCCGGACGCCCACCGACATCCGCAAGCTCATCAAGGCCGCGGACCGGGCTTGCGCCTACTTCGAGGCTGTCCAGCTGGCGGGGTTCGGGCGCGAGGAGTCCCTCGCCCTCTTCGGCGCCCCGCCCGCCGGCTATCACGTCGAGATCGATCCCCTGGCACCCAGTCCGGCGCAGAGGGACTATGTCCGGCGCTTCCACCTCCTTTCGGAGGCCGCCGGCTTCGGACCACCCACCCTGAGGACGGATCCCGAGGGCAGATTAGGGTGACCCCACAGCGGATCGTCATCGGCCTGTCGGCAGTGGTCGCCGCCGTCTCCGAGGGCGAGGCCCGGGTCCTGACGGTGAGGACGCCGCAGGCGCCAGCCGCCCTTCCCTTCGGACCCTTTGACCCTGGGGCCGACCGGACCTTCGAACTGGCCCTGCGGGCCTTCGTCTCGGCCCAGACAGGCTTTGATCCCGGCTATGTCGAGCAGCTCTACACCTTCGGGGACAAGGGGCGGGATGCGCCCCTGGCCGCGGTAGACGGCTCCGAGGCCGGCCGGGTGATTTCCGTCGGGTATCTCGGTCTCACCGCAAGGATGGAGACTACCGCCCAGAAGGGTGCCGCCTGGTCGGCCTTTACGAGCTTCTTTCCCTGGGAGGACTGGCGGGAGGGGCGGCCGGACGCTCTGGAGGGGATCGAGCCAGTGCTGCGCCGGTGGGCTGACGGCTCAGCCGCGGCACTGTCGAGGGCCCGGCTGCTCTTTGCCCTGGACGGGGCCCCCTGGAACGAGGAACGGGCGCTTGAGCGATACGAACTGCTGTACGAGGCCGGCCTGGCGCCCGAGGCCTCGCGCGACCGGGGCGAGACACCCCTGCCGGACGTTGCCCGCCTCGGCCTGTTCCTCGGAGAGCCAATGATCTCCGATCACCGCCGAATCCTGGCGACCGCCCTCTCCCGCCTGAGGGGCAAGCTCAAATACCGCCCGGTCATCTTCGAGATGATGCCGGAGGCCTTTACCCTCTCGGTCCTCCAGAAGGCGGTGGAAGGGGTGGCGGGGGTGCCCCTCCACAAGCAGAACTTCCGGCGGGCCCTTGAAAGGTCCGGCCTGGTGGAGGGCCTGGGCCGCCTGGACCAGGACACGGGCGGGCGGCCGGCCGAGCTCTTCCGGTTCCGCCGGGAGGTTCTCGCCGCCCGACCGGTCTCGGGCCTGTCCCTGCCACTCCTGCGGGACTGACACACCTCTGGCGCTGGGACAAATGTTCTGTTTTTGTTCTTCCCCTTTTGGAGGAAGACATGCGCCGCATCCGACGCCTGCTGCACCGCCGCCATGACCTGGATGGGCGCCTGCTCTACGGTATGATCCGGGCGGCCAGCCGGGACCGGCCGCACCGGTTCGTGGACCCCGCTGACGTCCCAGACTTCGAGGGCGAAAGCGCCTGGTTCGAGATCGAGGTCCTCGCCGGGGGCCAGCTGCAATTCCTGCGCCGGATCGACGGGCCATTGGCGGACTGATCCGGTTCGCGCTTGGCCCAGGGCCGCCGCTCGCCTATCGAGGTTCCAAACGGAGGAAACGTCCATGACCATCGCCCGCCAGGTGCATCTTGTCCGCCGCCCCAAGGGAGTTCCCGTCCCCGAGGATTTCGCTGTCGTCGAGGCCCAGCTTCCCGACGCCGGCGAAGGGGATATCCAGGTCGAGGGCCTGATCCTCTCGGTGGACCCCTATATGCGCCCGCGCCTGGACGCCGACCAGCAGCTGGGCGAGGCCATGGCCGGCGGCGGCATCGGCCGGGTCGTCCAGTCGCGTAACGCGAAGTTCCGCGAAGGCGACATCGTCCGGCATGGCCAGGGCTTCTCCGAGCGCTTCAACAGCGACGGCCGGGGCGTTTCCGTCCTCACCCCGGACCCGGACCTGCCCCTCAGCGTCTACATGCACGCCCTGGGCGGGACCGGGATCACCGCCTATGGCGGCCTCCTGGAGACCGGTGCCCTGAAGGACGGCGAGCAGGTCTTCGTGTCCACCGCAGGGGGAGCCGTGGGCTCCGTCGTCGCCCAGATCGCGAAGATCAAGGGCTGCTACGTGATCGGCTCCACAGGATCGGACGAGAAGAAGCGCTGGCTCCTCGACGAGGCCGGCCTCGACGCCGCCATCAACTACCGGTCCGAGAACCTGCGCACCGCCCTGAAGACCGCCGCGCCCAAGGGGATCGACGTCTATTTCGAGAATGTCGGTGGGGCGCACCTCGACGCCGCCCTCGCCTGCATGAACCTGCGCGGCCGGATCGCCGTCTGCGGAATGATCTCGACCTACAATGGCGACCGCGAGGGCGTCCGGAACCTGTCGGTCCTGATCTACGCGCGAATTCGGATGGAGGGCTTCGTGGCCTCCGACTTCCCGCACCTCCAGGAGCAGTTCCAGTCCGACATGACCGGCTGGTTGAAGTCCGGCCAGATGCGCTACCAGGAGACCGTGCTTGAGGGTTTCGAGCGTGCACCCGAGGCCCTGATCGGCCTGTTCGAGGGCCGCAATGCCGGCAAGATGCTGGTGAGGATCTAGTCTACTCGGCCGGGGTGGAGGCGGTGGCCTGGCGGGCGGCCCAGCGGGCCCGCAGGCTCTTGCTGGTGTCCCGGCTGCCGTCGGGGCTCCAGCCCGGAGGGCCGAAGAGGTAGCCGCCAACCTCTCGCAGGGAGCGGGCGGAGGCCAGGTCGCGGGCGATGGCGATCCACTCGTGGAAGGCCACGGTCAGGATGTTGAAGCTGCCCAGGTTCCGGATCAGGCCATAGCGGGGCTTTTCCGCGTCCAGCTCGGCCTGGAAGGTGCCGAACAGCTTGTCCCAGATGATCAGGATGCCGGCGTAGTTTCGGTCGAGGTACCGGGGGTTGCGAGCATGATGCACCCGGTGGTGAGAGGGCGTGTTGAACACCGCCTCGAACCAGGCGGGCATGCGCCCCACAGCCTCGGTGTGAATCCAGAACTGGTAGACGAGGCTGATCCCCTGCTGGATGAAGATCTGCGCAGGGGAGAAGCCGAGGAAGGCCAGGGGCAGCCAGAGGATCCAGGTCCCCACCAGCCCGCCGGTCCAGGTCTGCCGCAGGGCCGTGGACAGGTTGTAGTGCTGGGAGGAGTGGTGGTTCACGTGGGCCGCCCACCAGAGCCGCCGCTCGTGGCTCAGCCGGTGGAAGCCATAATAGGTCAGGTCCTCGAGGAAGAAGATCGCCACCCAGCCCCACCAGGCGGTGAAGGGCACGGTGAAGACCCGGTGCTCCCAGGCCCAGACCGTGGCGGCGAAGACCAGGCCGGCGGTCAGGAGGGCGGGGACGCCGCGCAAAAGCCCCATGGCCAGGGAGGCCAGGGTGTCCCGGGCCTCGTACTCGGCCTTGGCCAGCCGCAGGCGCCCCAGGCCGATCTCCAGCAGGATGGCGAGAATGAAGAAGGGGACGGCCAGCTTGACCGGGTCGAAGGGGGCTTCCAGCATCAGGCAGGCTCCGGGGGCCATCCCGCCAGGACGGGACGGGCAAGTCGAGGGCTGACGCCAGCCAGGCGCAGGTGCAGGCGGCCGTCACGGACCGGGGCGTCGGCGGCGTCGGTCCAGGCGAGATCCCGGGCTACCCAGGCGTCACCTAGGCGAAACAGGTAGAGGGCCCGCGCGCCGGAACGGGCCAGGGCTGCGGAGCCATCGCCGGCCAGCCAGATCCGATCGATCGGCACCTCGGGGAAGTCGTCTCCCAGCAGGCTAAGTGCCACCGCCTCGTCCAGGGGCGGGGTCGGACGGGCCAGGCGGGCCAGGGCCGCAAGTCCGACCAGGACAAGGACGGCGATGCCCGAGGGGATCAGGCCGGTCAGGATGGCGGGAATGGAAATGGCAGCGGTCCTCCAACATCGAGATTCGGGCAAGCCGACCGAAGCGTCAAGCCGGCTGAACCTCTGGCTTGACGGCGGCGCCCGGCACGCGCTGTCCTGCCGGCATGGACGCCCTGACCGACTTCATCCGCCGCCTGCCGAAGGCCGAGCTTCATATGCATGTCGAAGGCTCCCTCGAGCCCGAGATGATGTTCGAGATGGCCCGCCGGAACCGGGTTACCCTGCCCTTCGCCAGCATCGAGGCCGTCCGCGCCGCCTACAGCTTCAGCCGCCTGCAGGACTTCCTGGACATCTATTACCAGGGCGCCGCGGTCCTCCTGACCGAGCAGGACTTCCACGACTTGGCTCTGGCCTATTTCCGCCGGGCTGCGGCGGACGGTGCCGTCCGGTGCGAGATCTTCTTCGATCCCCAGACCCACACGGACCGGGGCCTGCCCTTCCGCGTCGCCATGGAGGGCCTCCTCTCCGGCATGGCGACGGCCGAGGCGGAGTTGGGCCTGTCGACCGGTCTGATCCTCTGCTTCCTGCGTCACCTGCCGGAATCGGCGGCCCTGGAGACCCTCAAGGTCGCCGAGCCCTGGCTGGATAGGCTGCTGGGCGTCGGCCTGGATTCCTCCGAGGCAGGCTTTCCGCCGTCCGGCTTCCAGGCGGTGTTCCGCGCGGCCGGCGAGCGAGGCCTGAAGCGGGTCGCCCACGCCGGCGAGGAGGGGCCTCCCGCCTATGTCGCCGAGGCCCTGGACCTGCTCCACGTGGACCGGATCGACCATGGCAACCGGGCCCTGGAGGATGAGGCCCTGACCGCCCGGCTGGTGCGGGAAGGCCGGGTGCTGACTGTCTGCCCGCTCTCGAACCTCAAGCTCTGCGGGGTTCCCTCGCTGGAGATGCACCCCTTGAAGCGGATGCTACAACTGGGCCTGAAGGCCACCGTGAATTCAGACGATCCGGCCTATTTCGGGGGCTATCTCCTGGACAACTGGGTGCAGACCGCCCGGGCCGTGGGCCTGGAGCGCGATCACCTCGTCACCCTGGCCCGGAACAGCCTGGAAGGTGCCTTCTGGTCAGAGGCCGAGCGCCGGCCCCACCTCGCCCGCCTGGACGCCCTCGCCGCCGGTCAGTGATCGCCGGCCATCATGTCCCGGGTCATGACCCACTTGCCGTCGAGCCAGTCGACGATCTCACGGGCTGCTGGGTGATCGAAGGCGGCATAGCGCCCGCGTAGCCGGTCCCGTACGTCCGGCTCCATCCTGTCGCGCCCGGTATCGTTCAGCAGCATCAGGTGCCGCCGGACCAGGTCGGACAGTCCCGGGCCCAGGACCTCTCCGGCCGCAGTCGCCAGGGCCGCGCCATAGTCGTAGGCCTCGCCCAGGCGGTAACTCTCCGGCAGGGTCAGGGCGGGCAGCAGGGTCAGCTCCGGCTGGAGGGCGGGGTTCACGGCGTGGGCCGCCAGCCGGGAGCCGATCTGCGCCGGGCGCCCCGTGAAGGCGCGCAGGAAGAGGAAGGGCGACATCCGGGGACCGTCGTTGACCGGATAATTGTCCCAGAGGAAGGGCCGCCGGCCCAGCTGCTCGCCCACCCGCTCGAGATGGCGCACCCCGTAGGCGCGGCTACAGACCTCCTCGCCTGTCCAGAAGACCTCGATCCGGGGGTCAAGCGCGCGGCCAAGGGCTTCGAGATAGCCTTCGGGACGCTGGCCAAAGGCCATGTCCAGGGCCGGGTCGTCTGAATAGTAGGTGGGGCAGAAGACGATCCGGCTGGCCCGGGTCCGCCCTGCGATAAAGTGGACGATCTCGGCCTGAGCTTCGGCCAGGCCCGGCAGGTCGCCGCGCATATCGTCGAAGAGGATGCCCAGGTCCTCGACCCCAAGGTCATCGAGGAGGGAAAGCTTGTCAGCCAGGGCGGCCCGGGTCCCTGCGCCGAAGTCTTTCCAGACCTCGAAGGGACTGAGGCCGACGCCAAACCGGACGCCGGCGTCCCGGCAGGCCGCCGAGAAGTTCGAGAGGGCCTTCAGGTCCGCCTCTGGATGCGCCTCCTGCCACCGGCGACGCAGAAAGGCGTCGGCCTTGGGCGCATACATGAAGAAGCGGTAGCCCGACCCGGCCAGCCGGCGCATGACCCGCTCCCGCGCCGCCCAGTCCCAGGGCAGGCCGTAATACCCCTCGATCAGGCCCAGTTCCGGCGTCATGGTCGCTCCCCTACTCTTCCCGCCCCGTCCCGGCGTGCTATTCAAAGGCCCTCGGTCCGGATGGAACCGGATCGGAGCGGAGAGACATCTTGCACGCAGCGGTCATCGCGGCCACCGGCCTCTTCACCCCCGCCGAGCGGGTCACCAATGCAGAGCTGGTTGAAGCCTTCAACGCCTATGTTGAACTGTTCAACGCCCGTCATGCCGGGGAGATCGAGGCGGGCTCTGTCCAGGCCCTCGCCCCCTCGTCTGTCGAGTTCATCGAGAAGGCCTCGGGAATCAAGTCCCGCTACGTGATGAACCGGTCGGGCGTGGTCGATCCTGAGGTCATGCACCCCCTGATCCCGGAGCGCTCGAACGACGAGCTGTCGATCATGGCCGAGATTGGCGTGGCGGCGGCGAAGGACGCCATCGCCCGGTGGGGCAAGGACGCCTCGCAGATCGACGCCGTGATCTGTGCCGCCTCCAACATGCAGCGCGCCTATCCGGCCATGGCCGTCGAGATCCAGCAGGCCCTGGGGATCGAGGGCTTCGGCTTCGACATGAACGTGGCCTGTTCCTCGGCCACCTTCGGGATCAAGACCGCTGCGGATTACATCGCCACCGGATCCGCCCGGGCCGTGCTGGTGGTGAATCCCGAGATCACCTCCGGCCACCTGAATTTCTGTGACCGGGACAGTCACTTCATCTTCGGCGACGTCGCGACGGCGGTGATCGTCGAGCGGGCGGAAGATGCGACCGGGGGCTGGGACATTCTTGGAACCCGCCTGAAGACCGTCTTCTCGAACAACATCCGCAACAACTTCGGATTCCTGAACCGCACGGCACCCGGAAGCGAAGGCGCCGTGGACAAGCTCTTTGTCCAGGAGGGCCGGAAGGTCTTCCGGGAAGTGGTGCCCATGGTCTCGGAGATGATCGTGGCCCACGCCGCTGACCTGGGGATCGATCCTGCAGCCCTCAAGCGGCTGTGGTTGCACCAGGCGAACATCAACATGAACGACCTGATCGGCCGGCGGGTCCTGGGACGCGATCCGGCCCCGCAGGAAAACGTCATCATCCTCGACGAGTTCGCCAACACCTCATCGGCAGGCTCGATCATCGCCTTCCACCGGGCGAGCGACGACTTTTCTTCCGGCGAGACCGGGCTGATCTGCTCGTTTGGCGCCGGCTATTCCGCAGGGACGGTCTTCGTCCGCCGTCGCTGAGCTAGCTGGGCCTGGCGGGCGGCGGGACCACCTTCACAGGGACGACGTCCGCCGGATGCGCGGCCTTCCAGTCCATCGCCCGGCGCACGCGTGACCCGACGGAGGGGTGATCGTAGAAGAGCACCTCTTCGATCGGGCCCGGGCTGGCCGCCCGGTACTCGATGGTCTTCACGAGGGCCCGGGCCAGGCCGTCAGGCTCATTGGCCCGTTCCAGCGAGAACCTGTCGGCCTCCGCCTCGCCGATCCGGGTCAGCGAGGCGGTAACCGGGGTGCTGATCAGGCCAAGACCCACCACGATGGCTACGATCACCGGGTATCCCGCCGGATCCGCCAGTCCCCGGACCCCGCCGGCCCCGAGCCAGCGCGCCGCAGGAGCGAAGAGCCGGTCGACCGCAAACAGGGCCAGGACGGCGAGGATGGAAAGCACAATGGCGTTCCGCCAGCCGTGGTTCAGGACATAGTGGCCCATTTCGTGGCCAACCACGGCGCGCACCTCTGCAAGGTCGGCACCCTTGGCGAACATCACGTCGCTCATGGCGATGCGCGTGCTGCCGAAGAGGCCCGCTACATTGGCGGTATAGCGGTTCGACTGGCGCGAGCCGTTGTAGATGAAGATGCGGTCTGAAGGGACGCCATTAGCCTTGGCGAGGACGACGACGGCGTCACGGACAGGCCCCGGCGGCGCCGGCTCGTATTGGTTGAAGAGCGGGGCTATAAAAACAGGTGCCACAACCATCATCACGACAGAGCCTGCGGCGATAAGGCCGGCGGACCAGAGCCACCAGGTCTTTGGCGCCCTTCGGATCAGGGCGTAGATGCCGACGGCCAGGGCGAGGGTTACGGGCAGCCCGATGACTGAAGCCAGGACGCTCTCCCCGAGCCAGCCGGCAAAGGACTGGCTCGACAGGCCATAGCTGCGCTCCCGCGCCCAGTCGGCATAGACGGACCAGGGCAGGTTAAGAAGGGTCTCCACCACAAAGGCGGCCCCCAGGACCAGGGCGCTGACCCGCAGGGGCCCGAAGCCCCGCGCTTCCAGCCGGTCCCGCAAGCGCACCAGCACGCCGGAGCGCACCAGGAGGAGATATATCGCCAGGCTGATCACGGCCGTCCACAGCAGCACCCAATGGCCACCCTGGGTGTAGGCAACGGCCCGATCGTTCGCCTCGGGGCTGAGCTTGGAGAGGTAGGTCGCCGTTGCTGCCGCAGGATCAAAAGTCGCCATTTTTGCCTCTCAGACTGCCTAGAGCCTGTTTGAATCCGATAACCGGTACCACCTATCGGAACAGGAACTAGCGGTCCTTCTCCCGTTCGCCGATGGCCGCCTGGGCCGCCGCTAGCCGGGCGATCGGGGTCCGGAAAGGCGAGCAGCTGACATAGTCGAGGCCAACGGATTCGCAGAACTGGATCGAAGCGGGGTCGCCCCCATGCTCACCGCAGATCCCAAGCTTGATATCCGGACGCGCCGCACGTCCGCGCTCAACGGCGATCCGGATGAGATCACCGACACCCTCCTGGTCCAGGCTCACGAAGGGGTCCTTATCGAAGATGCCCTTCTCAAGGTAGGCTGTCAGGAAGCGTCCGGAATCGTCCCGGCTTATGCCGAAGGTGGTCTGGGTCAGGTCATTGGTGCCGAAGGAGAAGAATTCAGCGGTCTCCGCGAGGTCTGCAGCCCGCAGAGCGGCGCGGGGCAGTTCGACCATGGTCCCGACCTGGTATTCGATCACGAGGCCGCGCTCGCCCATGACAGCCTGGGCGACCCGGTCGGTAAGGGTCCTGAGGAAGCGCATTTCCTCGCCCTTCGCGACCAGGGGATGCATGATCTCCGGGATCGGGGCCGCCGTGCCGCTCTCGGCGATCTGGCAGGCGGCTTCGAAGATCGCCCGGACCTGCATCTCGTAGATTTCGGGATAGGAGATGCCGAGGCGGCAGCCGCGATGCCCTAGCATGGGGTTGGTTTCGTGCAGTTCACGCACCCGGCGCCAGAGCTTGTCGGCGTCCAGTCCCCCCGCTTCCGCGACTGCACGCACGTCCGCCTCGGTCTGGGGCAGGAACTCGTGGAGGGGGGGATCCAGCAGGCGGATGGTGACGGGCAGTCCCTCCATGATGGTGAACAGTTCGACGAAGTCCGCCCTTTGCATGGGAAGGATCTTCTCCAGCGCAGCGCGCCGTCCCGCCTCGTCATCAGCCAGGATCATCTCGCGCACCGCCTGGATCCGGTGCTCATCGAAGAACATGTGTTCGGTGCGGCAAAGACCGATGCCCTCGGCCCCAAACTGACGTGCCATCCGGGCGTCGAGGGGGGTCTCGGCATTGGCGCGGATGCGCAGCCGGCGGAAGACGTCCGCCCAGCCCATCAGGGTCGCGAAGTCGCCGGTGAGTTCCGGCTCGATCATGTTGACAGCACCGGCCAGGACGTCGCCCCGGCTGCCGTCGACCGTGATCACCTCCCCCGCCCGGATGGTGCGCCCCCGGACCTGGAACAGCCCTGCAGCCTTGTCGATCCGGATGTCACCGGCACCCGACACGCAGGGCCGGCCCATGCCCCGGGCCACCACCGCAGCATGACTGGTCATCCCGCCACGGGCGGTCACGATCCCCCGGGCGGCGTGCATTCCGTGGATGTCTTCCGGGCTGGTCTCCTCCCGGACGAGGATCACCGCCTCACCTGCGCCGCCCCTTCGCTGGGCCTCGTCGGCGTCGAAGACCACCGCACCCGTGGCGGCGCCCGGCGAGGCGGGAAGCCCCCGCGCCACGACGTCGCGGGGGCTGGCCGGATCGATGGTCGGGTGAAGCAGCTGGTCAAGGCTTGCGGGATCCACCCGCATGACCGCCTCTTCCCGGCTGATCAGACCCTCGCAAGCCATGTCGACGGACATCTTCAGGGCGGCCTTGGCGGTGCGCTTCCCGTTCCGGGTCTGGAGCATGTAGAGCCGACCCTGCTCCACCGTGAACTCCACGTCCTGCATGTCCCGGTAATGGCGCTCCAGGCGCGTCACCACGTCCCGGAACTGGACGAAGACCTCGGGAAGGGCCTCCTCCATGGAGGGAGCCCGATCGCCCATCTCCTCCCGGGCCGCGCGGGTCAGGGCCTGGGGCGTGCGGATCCCCGCCACTACGTCCTCGCCCTGGGCGTTGATCAGGAACTCACCGTACAGACGGTTCTCACCGGTGGAGGGATTGCGGGTGAAGGCCACCCCTGTGGCCGAGGAGTCCCCCATATTGCCGAACACCATGGCCTGGATATTGACCGCCGTGCCCCAGCTCTCGGGGATGTCGTGCATGCGGCGATAGAACTTGGCCCGTTCGTTCATCCAGCTGGCGAAGACGGCGCCGACGGCACCCCAGAGCTGGGCCTTGGGATCCTGCGGGAAGGGCTCGCCCAGTTCCTCCTGGACCGCGGCCTTGTAGTCGGCCACGACCTTTTCCCAGTCCTCGGCGGACAGGGCGGTATCGACGGTGACGTCGAGGCGATCCTTGTGGTT
>Ga0209598_10000288_pt1 | contig 40385 bp, 45 predicted proteins | sample M_140807_EF_Meta_FD_187317 | JGI IMG/M metagenome (GOLD analysis project Ga0209598, IMG submission 187317) | Freshwater microbial communities from Lake Montjoie, Canada to study carbon cycling - M_140807_EF_MetaG (SPAdes) (version 2) | ecosystem: Environmental > Aquatic > Freshwater > Lake...
GACCGTGGCCGGGGTTTAACGTGACGGATTGCAGCTTGGCCTGATGCGGCGCAGTGGACGCGACACTGTCCGACACCGCCTCGGCCCTTGAGCTATCCCGCAGCGGGTTCAGCAATCCGACGCTTTCGAGCCAGCCAGATCGCCACACCCCAGAACATCGCGACCGCGCCCGCCATTGCATACCACTGCACCGCATACGCCCGGTGTTTGTCGGCACCGCTGCCCGGCTGCACCCAGTCCCGCGCAAGCCCGTCATCCAGGACAGAGGTCTGACGCACCATGATCGGCTGCATCGCCAGGCCCGACCATTTTGCGTAAACCGGCAAGGTCACGCGCTGCCAGATCCGGGCGCTGTCCGGGCCCGGCCCCGCCTCGCCGCCCAGCAGCATCGGCTGCGCCAACTCGGCCTGAGCAATGCCTTCGATCTGGACCACGCCATCAGGGGTCTGCAACACCGGCAGGCGATTGCGATCCTGGATATCGCGGGCCACCCAGCCCCGAAGCACCAGCACATGCCGATCGGTGTCTGCAGACGGGCTAGCTGTCGCGGCCGAAAGCCGCATCGGTGTGAGCACATGAAATCCGGCGATGCCCTGTCGCGTGCGGTTATCCAGGAAGATCGATCGATCAGGCAGCAGCACGCCCCGGACCACGACCCGCGCACCCGCCAGCGCCGCCGCCTCGATCGGCGCGGTGCCAATGTTCACTGCCGGCACGGCCAAGGCGGCGTCCCGATCACGCTGCGCGGCGTCCTTTTCACTGGCGCGACGCAACTGCCAGTTGCCCAGCGAGACGGTCAGTGCGATCGCCGCAATCGCCGCAATCGCCGGGATCAGCGCCCGGGGGCCCATGCGATACTCGTGTCGATGAGAATCATCATTGTCATTGCCTTTGTGGGCATCATCGCCAGCCTGATGTCAGCGCTCTTCTTCATGATGCGCGACAAGGGCCAGACCCGAAACACCGTCCGTGCGCTCGGCCTGCGCGTGGGCCTGTCGATCGCCCTGTTCATCTTCATCCTGGTGGCCAACCAGATGGGTTGGATCGAGAGCCGTGGCGTACCGATCGGAACCCCCTGAGCCCTGCGCCGCCTCCAGTGCCCACTGTCGGGCCGGATCGTCGGCATGCGCTGCGAACTTGCGGGCAAAGAAGCGGCCTGTCAACTCGAATCGATGCAGGTCCGCAGCAGCAATCACCCGCGGATGACCCTCTGAATCGAATGCATTGACCGCATGGTTGGAGGGCCGCAGTCGAAACCCGCTGTTGCCCAGCATGGTGGGGAACATCGTTTCATCGACGATGTGCAGCCGCCGGAAGTGGTCGACGCGCGGATCGCGGCGCGCCGAATCCACCAGGTGCTCGCAGACTTTTCGGCGTGCTCCGAACCAGGTACTGCCAATCATTGGCCGCCAGCCCGCGCCGAATGGATGCGAGCTGAGGGCGTGGTGCGCAGCCAGCCAAGTCAGCGCCAAACCCGCCTGCTGGGCAATCACCGACCCGCCGGTGCCATCCATCGGGCGCTTGAGCACCGACAGCGAGTGGGTCTGCAGCAAGGCCGGATGGTCGCCGAAGTACCAGCCACGGGCGCGGCGCAGCAGTCGAAAGCGCACGGTGCGTCCAGCCAGATAGGTGCGATAGCCAAAGTTCATCAGTGTCGTGTCATCCGTATCGACCGGCATCAGGTCGGCATGGATGTCTGCGTCATGGAGATTCACATGGGCCTGGAAATCGGCCAGCGGGCGAATCGGCAGACAGCTCGGGCTGAGCAGCTGGAAGTAATCGAAATCATGGCGCTCAAGCGCATGCGTGAGCGTGCGCAGAATCGCCTGACTGAAACCCCAGCTGCCCCATCCGGTCAGCGCAGGATCGGGAACAGACCGTGCGTTAGAAAGATCGATGCAGGGGTCTGGGCCCTTTGAGCTGTCGTGATGCACCAGCACCCGGTAGGGCGACAGCGCGTTGACCAGTTGTCGGACGCAGTCCGCGTTCTCGTAAGAGGACATGAGGCCAAAGACGATTCGATTCGACACAGGCACCTCCTTTCGAAGCACGTTGCATCAGAATCGTGTCCTGGGCCGTCGATACCTTGCGCAGGCTCAGCGCTCGATGAAATTGCGCTGGCTGTGACGGCCCCGCGTGGGCTGACTGCGCGTCATCCCGACGCGCAGCACGTGACGGCCAGCGCTGGCGCCGCGATCAGAGCCAGTAGACGATGACGTACAGGCCCAGCCAGACCACGTCCACGAAGTGCCAGTACCAGGCAGCCCCTTCGAAGGCGAAGTGATTCTCAGGGGTGAAGTGCCCCTTGATGATCCGGAACAGCACGACCGCCAGCATGATGGCGCCGACGGTCACATGAAAGCCGTGAAACCCGGTCAGCAGAAAGAAGGTCGAGCCGAAGATGCCCGAGGTCAGCTTCAGGTTCAGGTCTTTGTAGGCATGGGCGTACTCCATCACCTGCAGGCCCATGAAGATCGCACCGAGTGCAATCGTCGCAGCCAGCCAGAAGATCAGCGAGCCGCGCTTGTTGTCCTTGAGCGCATGGTGGGCGATGGTCAGCGTCACGCCCGAGGTCAGCAGCAGGGCGGTGTTGATCGTCGGAATCGGCCAGGGGCCGATGGTCGCGAAACGCTCGATCGTGCCGGCCGGGCCGAGATTGGGCCAGTTGGCGCCGAAATTAGGCCACAGGAACTGCTTGTGATCGAGGTCACCGAGCCACGGCATGGTGATCGAGCGTGCATAGAACAGCGCGCCGAAAAACGCCGCGAAGAACATCACCTCGGAGAAGATGAACCAGCTCATGCTCCAACGAAACGAGCTGTCGACCCGCTCGTTGTATTGCCCGCCCTCGGACTCGCCGGCGACCTGGCCGAACCAGCCGATCATCATGTAGAACAGGATGGCAAAGCCGGCCAGCAGCGCCCATGGCCCCCAGGCCTGCTGATTGACCGTACCGACTGCGCCGAACCCGGCGAAGGCCATTGCGACCGATCCCACCAGCGGCCACTTCGAGGGCGCGGGGACGAAGTAATAGGGTGCCGAAGCGTGCGCGCCTGCGCTCATTGTGATCTCTCCCGGGAATTCCGATTGATTGAGTCTTGTTGTGGTGTCGGCAGGCTCATCATGAACCCACCGCGAAACGAACAACCATCAGCAGCACGAAAACGAACAGGACGGCCAGTGCGATGCCCACGGCAATGACCACGGCCGGGTTCAGGCTCGACATGTCCCGTTCATGATCGCGACTCGCGCGCACGCCAAAAAAGGACGCGCCCACCGCTTTGACGGTTTGCAGCAGGCTTGCCCGGCCAGCCGGTACCGATGGCTGTGGCGCTGACATCAGGATCCCTGCTTGCCTGGAACGGTGCCGGACTGCGGTTGCATGCCAGAACCGATTTCGAAGAAGGTGTAAGACAAAGTGATCGTGGTGACATTGGGCGGCAGCTTCGGATCAACAATGAACACCACCGGAAAACGCCGGGTTTCCTGTGCGCCCAGTGCCTGTTGCTTGAAGCAGAAGCACTCGAGCTTGTGGAAGTACTGCCCAGCGACCGCCGGCGCGTAGCTCGGGATCGCCTGTCCGGCGAGATCCTGCTGCGACCCATTGACCAATTCGTAGCCGATAGTGACCACCTCGCCAGGATGAACCTTGAGCTCGCGCTTTTCCGGGCGGAACTGCCAGGCACCGAAGTGGTTGTTGGCATCGAACTCGACGGTAACCACCCGGCTGGTATCGACCTGGGTGTTGCGCACCCGCTCCTCAAGCAGCGGGTCGGCCTTGGTCAGCAGATTGATGCCGGTGAATTCGCAGATCGCGCGGTACATCGGCACCATCGCAAAGCCAAAACCGAACATCAGCCCGACCAGCACGAGCAGCTTGCCGACGGTCTGCCGATTGATGACCGAGCGGCTCATCAGAAGAAGGCCCGCTTGACGATCACACCGGCGAAGAACACCGCCGCGATCGAGAGCAGCACCAGCGCCGTGCGCAGATTCGCGGGCTGGCGGCGAGGTGTGCTCGATTGATCGCTCATCGACAGGGCCTGTTTCGGGGCTCGGGAGACTGCACTCAGCGAACCGTCGGAGGGGTCTCGAAGGTGTGGAACGGCGCCGGCGAGGGCACGGTCCATTCCAGACCCTGAGCGTTCTCCCAGACCTGATCAGTCGCCTTCGGGCCACCCTTGATGCACTTGAGCACAGCGGTCAGGAAGATCAGCTGCGACAGACCGAAGCCGAAGGCACCGATCGAGGCAACCAGGTTGAAGTCGGCGAACTGCATCGGGTAGTCGGCATACCGACGCGGCATGCCGGCCAGCCCGAGGAAGTGCATCGGGAAGAAGGTGATGTTGAAGGTGATCAGCGAGGCCCAAAAGTGCAGCTTGCCCAGCGACTCGTCGTACATATGGCCGGTCCACTTCGGCAGCCAGTAGTAGGTGCCGGCGAACAGGGCGAACAGCGAGCCGGCCACCAGCACGTAGTGGAAGTGCGCGACCACGTAGTAGGTGTCGTGCAGCTGGATATCCAGCGGCGCCACCGACAGGATGATGCCGGTGAGGCCGCCCATGGTGAACACGAAGATGAAGCCGATCGCGAACAGCATCGGGGTCTCGAAGGTCATCGAGCCGCGCCACATCGTGGCCACCCAGTTGAAGATCTTCACGCCGGTGGGCACCGCGATCAGCATGGTCGCGTACATGAAGAAGAGCTGTCCGGTCACCGGCATGCCGGTGGTGAACATGTGGTGCGCCCACACGATGAAGGACAGGATCGCGATCGATGCGGTGGCATAGACCATCGAGCTGTAGCCGAACAGGCGCTTGCGGGCAAAGGTCGGGATGATCTCGCTCACGATGCCGAAGGCCGGCAGAATCATGATGTAGACCTCGGGGTGACCGAAGAACCAGAAGATGTGCTGGTACATCACCGGGTCGCCGCCACCGGCTGCATTGAAGAACGAGGTGCCGAAGTGACGGTCGGTCAGCACCATCGTGATCGCACCCGCCAGCACCGGCATCACCGCAATCAGCAGGTAAGCGGTGATCAGCCAGGTCCAGACGAACAGCGGCATCTTCATGAGCGTCATGCCTGGTGCGCGCATGTTCAGGATCGTGGTGATGATGTTGATCGAACCCATGATCGACGAGGCGCCCAGGATGTGGATGGCGAAAATCGCCATGTCCATGCCCACACCCATCTGAACCGACAGCGGCGCATACAGCGTCCAGCCTGCGGCAGTCGCACCACCCGGAGCGAAGAAGGAACCGATGAGCAGCAGCGCAGCCGGAGGCATCAACCAGAAGCTGAAGTTGTTCATCCGGGCGAAGGCCATGTCGGACGCACCGATCATCAGCGGAATCTGCCAGTTCGCGAAGCCCACGAAGGCCGGCATGATCGCGCCGAACACCATGATCAGACCGTGCATGGTGGTGAGCTGATTGAACAGTTCCGGCTGCACATACTGCAGACCCGGCTGCATGAGCTCGGCCCGGATGGTCAACGCCAGCACGCCGCCCGACAGCAGCATGGCAAAGCTGAACCACAGGTACAGCGTGCCGATGTCCTTGTGGTTGGTGGCATAGAGCCACCGGCGCCATCCATGGGGATGGTCGTGTGCATGATCGTCATGCCCGGCGTGATGGTCCAGTACTGCGCTCATCGACTGCTCCTGATCTCGAATGCTGTGTTCGGCTGCGAAACTGAATTGACCGGCCCGGTGCTCACTTGCGTGCAGCGGTGAAGTCGCTGGGCTGAACCGTGTTGTCTTCTGCCTTGTTGCCCCAGGCATTGCGGGTGTAAGTGGCGACCGCCGCGAGCTCTACATCCGAGAGCTGCTTGAACGAGGCCATCGCCGTACCCTGCTTGCCATTGAGCAGCAGCGCGATCTGATCGTCCTGCTTGCCCAGCACCACCTTGGATCCGTCCAGCGCCGGGAATGCGCCCGGCACACCCTTGCCGGTGGCCTGATGGCAGGCCACACAGTTGGCTGCATAGACTTTCTGACCGCGATCGGTGAGGTCGGCGAGCTGCCAGGTCTTGGTCGGATCATCGGCCAGCGCCAGCATTTCCTGTTTCTTGCCAGCGGCCCACTTGAGGTAGTCCTCCTGACTCTTCACCTCGACCACGATCGGCATGTAGGCGTGGTTCTTGCCGCACAGTTCAGCGCACTGACCGCGGAAGACGCCGACCTTCTCGGCCCGGAACCAGGTATCGCGCACGAAGCCCGGGATCGCATCCTGCTTGACGCCGAAGGCCGGCACCATCCAGGCGTGAATCACGTCGTTGGCGGTGAGCACCATGCGGACCTTTTGTCCGACCGGCACCACCAGAGGCTGATCGACTTCCATCAGGTAGGTCTCGGTGCGTGGCGCACGGCCATCCATCTGCTCGGCAGTGGTCGAGAGCGTGGAGAGAAACGACACGCCGGCGCCGTCACCCTTGAGGTATTCGTAACCCCACTTCCACTGATAGCCGGTTGCCTTGATGGTGAGATCGGCCTGCGAGGTGTCTTTCTGCTCGATGACCATGCGGGTCGCTGGGATGGCCAGGCCGATCACGATCAGGAACGGCACGACCGTCCAGGCGATCTCGACCAGCGTGCTCTCGTGAAAATCGGCGGGCTTGGCACCCCTGGATTTACGGTGCGCCCAGATCGAATAGAACATCACCCCAAAGACGGCGATGAAGATGATCAGGCACACCACCATCAGGAAGTTGTGAATCCACCACTGCTCTGCAGCGATGCGGGTCACGCCCTCGGTCAGGTTGATCTGCTTGATCGCTGGGCCGCCCGGCATGTCGCCCACCGCCCAGGCCGAGCCTGCGAAAACTGCGCTTGCCGCCGCCACCAACGGCCGAACAAGCATTCCCTGATCTATGTGTTGTCGTAATTGCATGGTCCCACCAGAACGCATCAAGATCGCATGAACTGCAGTTCGCTTCTGAGCTGCCGAGCCAGGCCCGAACGCTCGGACTCTGGAACGAATCGCCCCACTTCAATCCGCCGGTCTGCGGAAACGAGTGCGATCAACTCGCGCCGCCGGCCGGTGTACTCGACCCGGATCCAGGCCGGGACGCACTGCTGCTGAATCAGGCGGGACGCTCGACTGATCTCGACGAGCAGGCCTTCCGGACTCAGGACGATCCGTTCGTAGTCCGTCGCATGACGCGCATGGAACACGAACGCAATACCCAACGCCGACACTTCAATGAGGGCGAATGGCAGAACCATCCAGGCCCCAGACAGGGCGAACAAACCGGCGATTGCCAGCGAGAGCCCCGACAGTGCAGCGAACACAAACGCCAGCTGAGCCGGCGTCAAAGAGCAATTCTGTTTGCTCAACCACTCGTGCCGATGCCCCGACACCCTGTGAACCCAGCGATGCTGCATCGGAACCACCACGACACGAGAAGCAGTGCAATGCAGCATTATAGGCGTCGCAGGAAAAGGCCAGCAAGCCGACCGGGCTTTTTGACTCGGCTCTGTCACCGGAAATGGATGGCTTGAGCCGGGTCAAGCGCCCCCCCGCGAAGATCGTCGCGGGTGCATCGACACCGGGATGAACCCGTCGTTGCGCCGCTTGGCTGTGGCACACCAGGCATGTCCATGGATCAGCTCGAAACTCAGGCTGATGGGCATGTCGCGCTTGGCCAGCGCCTGCAGCAGGGCCTCTCGCTGGCGGGGTGTCGACAGCCCCCGCGGTCGCAATCGACTGGCGTCACCGCCGAGTGCGCGCACATCGGCCAGCATGCGAACCGGATCGGCCCAGGTGATCGTCAGCCGCTCGGTGTCCATCACCGGCTCTGCAAAACCCGCAGCAAGCAGTGCATCCCCGATATCGTGCATGTCAGGCAGGGTCGGCAGGCGAGCGCCCGCACGGCGCAGCTCGATCAGGGTGTCGACGCCCAGTGCGGTAAACATCAGCAGGCCGTCTGGTCGGATGACGCGGTACCACTCGGCGATCGCGGCCGGCACGTCATCGAACCAGTGCAGCACGAGATTCGACCAGACAAGGTCGACACTGGCATCGGCCAGCGGCAGTCGGTGGGCATCTGCCACGGCAAAGCGGACTGTCCGGGGTTCCGGCGCGCTCGGCGTTGCGCCCAGACGCCTGACCAGCGACTGTACCCATCCGCCTGGGCCGGCCTGGTTCGATTTCACAGCAGCGCGCGCGCTGGCAATTCGGGACTGGGCGAGGTCGATGCCGAGCACCTCGGCCGCTGGCCAGCGTTGCGCCAGCACCTGCGTTCCGGCACCGCTTCCGCAGCCGACATCGAGCACGCGCTGTGGTTGCAGCCGGATGAGGTCCAGGCGCTCGACCATGCGATGCTCGACCTCGCGCAGCAGGAAATCGGCTGGATCGGGATGCTGCGCGCGGCGCTCGAACTGGCGGCGTACAGACGAACGGTCTAGGTCTGAAGGCTCGGGCATAGCGTGACGAGTATACGGGCGGGCTATTGTTGACCCATGCACCTTCACCACGCGGCACGACTCAACCGCTTTCACCGCAGGCTCGGCCATTGGCTCGACCATCTTGCGCCGCGTCATTGCGCCCTGTGCAACCAGACCCTTGCACCGTCAACCGTACCGGGCCTGTGCATGCCCTGCCTGCGTGAGTTGCCCGGCGCGCAATGCCTGCGCTGCAGCGTCTGCGCAATGCCCTTGTGCGCATCGCCCTGTCCGTGCGTGCAATCCGGCTGGCCGATTTCACGCACGGTTGTTGCAGCCGACTATGCCCCGCCCCTTGATCGCCTCATCACTGCCATGAAGTTCGGTCGCGAGCTGGCGCTGGCCCGGCCTCTGGGCGAACTGCTCGCCGCGGCCTGGCTGGCCGACCCGCATCCGGCTTCAATCGATTGCCTCGTCCCGATTCCACTTGCGCCCGAACGCCTGGCGCGGCGGGGCTTCAATCAGGCACTCGAGATGGCACGCGCCTTCAACCGATGCCTGCACGAGCCGCTGCCGGTTATGGCGCATGGCCTGATCAGGCTGCGTGAAACCGCCGCTCAGTCGGAACTCGATCTTTCAATGCGCCGCACCAACCTGGTCGGCAGCTTCGCTGCTGATGCCCGGCTTCGCGGTGCGCGCATCGGGCTCGTCGACGACGTCCTGACCAGCGGCAGCACGCTGGCCGAAGCCGCCCGCGCATTGCAGGAAGCGGGTTGCACCAGTCTGGTCGCCATCGTGGTGGCGCGAGCCGCCTGAGCGATCCGCATCGATCCATCCAGCTTCAGCCGAGCGCTAGACTCCCCACCATGTTCAACGTCGTCCTGGTTCACCCGGAGATTCCGCCCAACACCGGCAATGTGATTCGGCTGTGCGCCAACACCGGCGCGCAGCTGCATCTTGTCGAGCCGCTGGGCTTCGAACTGGACGACGCCAAGATGCGCCGCGCCGGGCTGGATTACCACGAGTGGGCCAGCGTGCGGGTGCATCCTGACTGGCCCAGCCTGCTCAAACACTGCCAACCCGACGAGGCCCGCATGTTTGCCCTGACGACCCGCGGCGAGTGCCCACCCTCGTCGATCGCCTTCAGGGCCGGCGACTGGTTCATCTTCGGCTCGGAAAGTGCGGGCCTGCCGGCCAGCCTGCGCGACACCATCCCGGCGGCACAACGGCTGCGATTGCCAATGCGACCGAACAATCGCAGCCTGAATCTGTCCAACGCGGTGGCAGTGGTCGTCTATGAAGCCTGGCGTCAGCTCGACTTCGCCACCGGACAGTAGCCAGGTGGCAGGCCCTTGCAATGCATCCCGGTCACCTGCCGCAGCGCGGCCCCGAAGCCGCCTCAGAAGCCGCTGAAACGGGCGAAGCCTTCGACCGGATCGCGATCGGTATAGAGGGTATTGATTACCGCGTCGGGATCGGCCCATCCCAGCGACATACCGCACACCACCATCTCGTTATCGGGGATCCCGATGCATTCGGAGATGATCTTATGGAAATCGAGAAAGGCAGCCTGGGGGCAGGTGTCCAGTCCGCGTGCACGGGCAGCAAGCATCACGTTCTGGATGAACATGCCGTAGTCGAGCCAGCTGCCTTTTTCCAGAATGCGATCGATCGTGAACATCAGACCGACCGGCGCATCGAAAAACGAGTAGTTGCGCCCATGCTGCACGTGGGTCTTCTCGAAATCACCCTTGCCGATTCCCAGCAGGCCGTACATGTCCCAGCCGACCTTGCGACGGCGGTCGACATACGGCGAGGTCCATTGCTGCGGGTAGTACGCGTATTCGCGGGTAAAGGTCTTGGCCAGCTCCGGGTTGTCGAAGGCCTCCAGAATGCGCCGGCTGAGTTCAGCGCGCGGCTCACCTGCCACCACATAAACCTTCCAGGGCTGGGTGTTCGTGCCCGACGGCGCGCGCGCCGCCACCTTGAGAATGTCCTCGACGGTCTGCCGGGGCACCTCACGCGGCAAGAAGGCGCGGATCGACTGACGGGTGATCATCGCCTCATCGGCATCCTTGCAGGGCTGGTGGCGAGTGGTGGGTTCAAAGCTCATGAGGTCTCCTGTGGGTGTCGTGTCTTCAAAATCGTGCGGTGTCGAGGGGCTCGACGCTCAGCCCCCTGCCAGACCGAGCCGGGCCAAGGCGGCCTCGAGCGTGCTGAACGACTCCAGCAAGGCCAGGTCGCGCTCGGCCACCAGACCATTGGCGGTCATGGATCGAAGTGTCTCGATGAGCAGGCCGAAATATCCCTGATCATCGAGCAGCAAGACCGGCTTGGCATGTTCGCCCAGCTGGCGCAGTGTCAGCACCTCGAAGAGCTCATCGAGCGTCCCCAGGCCGCCCGGCAGCGTCAGAAAAGCATCCGAAACTTCGATCATGCGCTGCTTGCGAATCGCCATGTCACCGACGATTTCCAGTTGGGTCAGCCCGCGATGGCCGACCTCCCGATCGATCAGCGACTGCGGAATGATGCCGACGACCCGCCCGCCGGCACTCAGCGCAGCATCGGCCAGCGCGCCCATCATGCCAACGCTGCCAGCGCCATAAACCAGCGTGGCGCCGGCCTGGGCCAGCAGGGTGCCCGTTCGACGGGCGAGCTCGTAAAATCTCGGATCACTGCCGCTTCGGGCGCCGCAAAAAACGCAAATCGCCGGGCTTGTCGACATGGTCATGCCTCGGCTTCAGGTGGCAAGCCGCGGTATTCCTCCCGGGGCTCGCGGGCCAACAGCGCCACCAGTGCCTCGCGCGGACCGACCGAATCAAACAGCACCGAGCCCACCGCATCGGTGATCGGCATCTCGACACCCAACTGCCTTGCGCTGTCGCGCACCGCACGACAGCAGGCGACGCCTTCGGCCACATGCCCGAGCGACGCCACGATCTGTCCAAGCGACTCTCCGCCCGCCAGGCGAAGCCCCACCGTGCGATTGCGCGACAGATCTCCGGTGCAGGTCAGCACCAGGTCGCCCACTCCGGCGAGCCCCATGAAGGTCTCTGGGCGAGCGCCCAGCGCGGTGCCGTATCGCACGATTTCCGCCAGACCCCGTGTGAGCAGGGCCGCGCGGGCATTCAGGCCAAGTTTCATGCCGTCGGATAATCCGGTGGCGATCGCCATGATGTTCTTGAGTGCACCGCCCACCTCGACGCCGACCACATCGGTGCTTCGGTAGATGCGCGCAGCATGATGGTGGAATGCCTCGACGCAGCCTTGCCCAACCCGGTCATCGCTTGCAGCCACAGTCAGCGCAACCGGCAGCCCGGCCGCCACCTCCTGTGCAAAGCTCGGCCCCGACAAAGCGCCCGCCTTGACACCGGGCCAAGCCTGTTCAACCACCTGATGCGGCAACAGGCCCGTGTCGGCCTCGAGCCCCTTGCACAGCCAGATCAGCGGCGCAAGCTCCTGACCGCCTTCACCCGGAACCGACTGCGCCGCCAGCGCCTGCACCATTGGGCGCAAGCCGGACATCGGTGTGGCGATCACAATGAGCTCCGCTGCAGCCACAGCCTGAGACAGCACTGCCGTGGCTTCGAGGCTTGGCGGCAGCGACACGCCCGGCAGATAGCGCTCGTTGCTGCGCGTGGTGCAAATCGCTTGCACCAATGCCGCATCACGCGCCCACAGCCGAACCGAATGCCGCTGTGCGGCATGACAGGCCAGTGCGGTGCCCCATGCGCCGGCACCGAGCACGGCGATGTTCATGCCGCTCGACTCGGTCGGAGCAATCGACTCACCAGCCCCAAACCTCGTTGGCGCGTACCCAGCCCAGTGCGCCATCACGATGCCGCACCTTGACCCATTGCGCATTGGCCTGCGGGCCGGCCGGTTCGGCCAGTTCGAGCAGAACACCGCGCTCGACCTGGATGAGCTCGTCCGAGCTGTCCTGGGGCTGCTGGCGGAGGGTGGCCAGCGTGGCGGCCACCAGGAAGCGGCGATCACCCAGACTGGCGCGTTCGATCCAGGCAAAGTCGCCGCTGACATCGCGCACCTTGACCCACAGCCCGGCCGAGGAAACCACCTCGAGCGGCATGCCGCGCGGCGCAACGAACAGTTTGGCGGCCTGCCGAGAGGGTGCGTCATACAGGACGGCCGCCGAAGCCACCGAGCGGTACTCAGCCGCACTCGCCGAGACCGCCAGACCAATCAGACCGGCTGACAGGGCCCGCCTCAGCCCCGCTGGGCGCATCCGGCGAGCAGACTTCGCCCGAGCGCTCATCGGCAGGGCCATTGGATCGGACTCAGTTCGCACGTCCGGGGACGATCAGCGACGGCGTCTCGCCGCCCTGCTGCTGGGCGAGCTTTTGCTGGTAGAGCGCTTCGAAATTGATCTCTGCCAGGTGGATCGGCGGAAAGCCGGCCCGCTGGATCACGTCGGCCACATTCGCGCGCAGGTAGGGATAGATGACGTTGGGGCAGACCACATTGAGCACGACCGGCATCTGATCGGCCGGGATATTGCGGATCTCGAAGATGCCGCCTTCACGCGCCTCGACCAGGAACAGCACCTTGTCGCCGATGCGGGTGGTGACCGTCGTGGTGACCGTCACTTCGTGAATGCCATCGGCCAGCATCTCCTGGGTGGTGTCAAGCGACACCTCGACCGCCGGGGATTGCTGCTCGAGGAAGATCCGGGGCGCACCCGGGATCTCCAGCGACAGGTCCTTGAGGTACATGCGCTGAATCTGGAAAACCGGCTGCTGGGCGTCGCTCATGGCGAGAATCCTGTGGTGGAAGAGAGGTTGAGTAACTGTGATGGGGGGTCAGGCCTGCAGCAGCGGCATCAGGCCGCCTGCCTTGTCGAGCGCGGCCAGGTCGTCGAATCCGCCGACATGGGTCTGACCGATGTAGATCTGCGGCACGGTGCGCCGTCCGGTGCGCTCGATCATCAGGTCGCGCTGGGCCGGATCGAGGTCGATGCGGATCTTGTCGATCTCCTGCACGCCGCGCTGCTTGAGCAGGGCCTCGGCGCGAACGCAGTAGGGGCAGACTCCGGTGGAATACATGGTGACCTTGGCGCTCATGGATCGATCCTTGAAGGCGATTGGGTATTAAAACGAGGGCTTATTTGATGACCGGCAGGCCGGCCTGCTTCCAGCTCGACAAGCCGCCTTCGAGGCAAAAAACATCAGAGCGACCGGCCTTGCGCAGTGCGGAGGCTGCGCGCGCAGAACGCGCACCGCTTTCACAGACCACCACCACCGGCTTGCCCGCCGGCACTTCGGCGGCACGCTTTTCAACGTCGCCCACCGGAATGTTGCGGCTGCCGTTCAGGCGCCCGCTGGCAAACTCGCTGGCATCGCGCACATCCAGGACGGTTGCGCCATCATTGATCAGGCGAGTGGCCTGCAATGTGCCAACGCTGGCGCCGCCCATCTGCTTGTTCAGAAGCGGCCACAGCAGCATGCCGCCCGAAACCAGCGCGGTCAGCACGATGAAGATATTGTCGATGAGGAATTTCAAGGGGACAGGCGATCACTGAGAATGGGCAAATGGAGCCAAGCCCTAGATTATAGAATAGCGGCCAATTCCCCTTCGTGACCGGCCCACCCACCATGTCCAGCTCCCCCGCCCAACCCGACGCCCCGACCCCCGCCCACACCCTCGTGCTGCTGCGCCACGGCGAGAGCCAGTGGAACCTGGAGAACCGCTTCACCGGCTGGACCGATGTCGACCTGACCCCCAACGGACTGGTCGAAGCCCGCCGAGCCGGCGAACTGCTCAAGGCGGAAGGCTTCGATTTCGACCTGTGCTACACCTCGGTGCTGCGCCGCGCGATTCGCACGCTCTGGACGGTGCAAGACGAGATGGACCGGATGTGGCTGCCGGTGGTCCACAGCTGGCGCCTGAACGAGCGCCATTACGGCGCGCTTCAAGGGCTGAACAAGGCCGAGACCGCAGCCCGATTCGGCGATGCCCAGGTACTGATCTGGCGACGCGCCTACGGCATCGCCCCTGATCCCCTGCCCGAAGGCGACCCGCGCGAGGCTCAATCCGATCCGCGCTATGCCCGCCTGCGCCCGGAAGAGGTGCCGAGGACCGAATGCCTTCAGGACACCGTCGCCCGCGTCGTGCCGTTCTGGAATGAGTCGATCGCCCCCGCGATCCGGCTGGGCAAGCGGGTGCTGATCACCGCCCACGGCAATTCCCTGCGCGCGCTGGTCAAGCACCTGGACGGCATTTCCGATGACGACATCGTCAACATGAACATCCCGACCGCCCGGCCGCTGGTCTATCAGCTCGATGCGCAGCTCAAGCCGATCAGCCGACGCTACCTCGGCGACGCCGCCGAAATCGAAGCCGCCATGGCTGCGGTGGCCGCACAGGGCAAGGCTTCACACTGACAGGCGGCTCGCTGTTCGCGCAAATCCGCGCGTATACTGAATTTCATAATTCCGATACGTTTGTCTGATGAAGAACTCCATGAAGCCCATCGCCCTTGTCGTCGCCGGAGCCGTCGCTGGCGTGCTGGTCAGCCTGGGCGTGACCGCTGTCGCTCAGCGCGATGCCCGTACCGCGCTGCCCCTCGATGAACTGCGCCAGTTCAGCGACGTGTTCGGTGCGATCAAGGCGTTCTACGTCGAGCCTGTCGAAGACAAGAAACTGATTCAGGAAGCCATCAGCGGCATGGTCACCGGCCTGGACCCGCACTCGGCCTTTCTGGATGCTGAAGCCTTCAAGGAATTGCAGGTCGGCACCCAGGGCGAGTTCGGCGGGCTGGGCATCGAGGTCGGCACTGAGGACGGCTTCGTGAAGGTGATCTCCCCGATCGAAGACACGCCCGCGTTTCGCGCCGGGGTCAAGGCAGGCGACCTGATCGTCAAGATCGATGAAAAGCCGACCAAGGGCATGGCGCTCAATGATGCGGTCAAGCTCATGCGCGGCAAGCCCAAGAGCCCGGTCACGCTGACGCTGTCGCGCAAGGGCGAAAGCCGCCCGATCGTGGTTCAGCTGGTGCGCGACGTGATCCGCGTGCAGTCGGTTCGCTCCAAGATGGTCGAGCCGGGCTATGCCTTCGTGCGGCTGACCCAGTTCCAGGAAATGACCACCGAAAATATGGCGCGTCATCTGGGCAATTTTGACAAGCAAGGCCCCATCAAGGGCCTGATCCTTGATCTGCGCAACGATCCGGGCGGCCTGCTGCATGGTGCGGTGGGTGTGTCGGCAGCCTTCCTGCCGGCCAAGACGCTGGTGGTGTCTACAGACGGTCGCACCGAAGACGCCAAGCGCAAGTACATCGCAAGCCCTGAGGATTACCTGCGCGGCGGCCGTGAAGACCTGATCTCCAAACTGCCGGCCTGGGTGCGCACTGTGCCGATGGTGGTGCTGGTCAATGCCGGCTCGGCCTCGGCCTCTGAGATCGTCGCGGGTGCGCTGCAGGATCACAAGCGGGCCACCGTCATGGGCACGCAGACCTTCGGCAAGGGTTCGGTTCAATCCATCCTGCCGCTGACCAACAGCACCGCGATCAAACTAACCACCGCGCGGTACTACACGCCGGCAGGGCGTTCGATCCAGGCCAAGGGCATCACCCCCGACCTGCTGGTCGAGGAAACCGCAGAGGGCGACATCACCTCGCAGTTCCGCGTGAGGGAGGCTGATCTGACCCGGCACCTGTCCAACAACAAGGAAAGCGAAGACAAGCCCTCGGTGCCCAAACCCACCCCGGACGCGAGTGCGATCGACAAGCTCAAGGATCGCAAGCCGATCGAGTTCGGATCCGCCGACGATTTCCAGCTGCAGCAGGCACTCAACCACCTGAAGGGTCAGCCGGTCCAGATCGCCAAGAAGGCCGATGTGGCCGATCAGGCCGCACCCGCCGCCAAACCGGCGGCCAAATGACCCCCAAGCCGGGCTGAGCACCCGCTGCGAAGCCCGGCTCGCAGCCGACTCGCTGACGATGAACGACGCCCAGCTGCTTCGATACAGTCGGCACATCCTGCTCGACGAAATCGGTGTTGAAGCCCAGGAAAGATTGCTTGCGGGCACCGCACTGGTGATCGGGGCAGGCGGCCTCGGTTCACCTGCTGCGCTGTATCTGGCCTGCGCGGGCATCGGACGAATCATGCTGGCCGACGGCGACACTGTCGATCTCACCAACCTGCAACGCCAGATCCTGCACTCGGACGAGCGAGTGGGTCGGCCCAAGGCCGAATCGGGGCGATTGTCCTTGCTGCAGGCCAATCCGGGCATCGAGGTGATCGCGATTGAGCGGCGACTGGACGGCCAAGACCTGCTCGAGCAGGTCGCGTCTGCCGACGTCGTCCTGGACTGCTGCGACAACTTCGCAACCCGGCATGCGGTCAACAGGGCCTGTGTCGAAGCCGGCGTGCCACTGGTGTCCGGCGCAGCGATCCGCTTTGACGGCCAGCTCGCGGTATTCGACCCCAGGCTCGACGATTCACCCTGCTATCACTGCCTCTTTCCCGACACCGGCCAGGTCGACGAGGTGCAGTGCGCCACGATGGGCGTCTTTGCGCCGCTCACCGGCATCATCGGCACGATGCAGGCAGCCGAGGCGCTCAAGATCGTCGGCGGATTCGGTCAAGCGATGGTCGCTCGTTTGCTGCTGCTCGATGCCCGCACCATGCACACCAGCGTCATCCGGGTGCCACGCGATCCAGCGTGTCCGGTCTGCAGCGGGCACGCCGCGCGCCGGCTCAGCCGACCAGACGCCTGAGCTGAACCTCGAGCCCTTCTGCCGGGGCCCGCTTAAAGCCGGACTTGGCATAACGCATCCACCGACCCAGGACATAGGCAACCAGCAGGTCAGCTCGGCTCGCCGCGTCTTCGGATGCTGCAAGCTGTCCTTGCTCGATTGCGCCCCGAAAACACTGGCGCACCGAGGCCTCGACCCGATCGACGAGCTGGTTGATCCGGGCCTGCAGCCGGTCATGCTCATTGACCAAGGCATCGCCGATCAGCACGCGGGTCATCCCCGGATTGTGTTCGGCAAAACCGAGCAGCATCTGGGCGATCGAGCGCAACTGGCGAAGCGGGTCCGGTTCCTGCGCGGTGATCTGATTGATCAGGCCAAACAGCGTCTGCTCGATGAACTGGATCAGCCCCTCGAACATCTGCGCCTTACTGGCGAAATGCCGGTAGAGCGCCGCCTCCGAGACATCGAGCCGGGCGGCCAGCGCCGCCGTGGTGATCCGCTCCCCACCCGGTTCCTGCAGCATCGTCGCCAGCATCTGCAGGATCTGCAGCCGACGCTCGCCCGGTTTGGGCCGGACTCGGGCGGTGGACTTTGAGGGCGAAGGAGAATCAGCGGAGTCGGAGTCAGTGACCATCGGCAAGGCGTGCGAGCGGAGTGCGCGCTAACTGTACAACCGATGCCAACTGAACGTCTATGCCGGCATGGCCGCGCCGGGGTCTAAGCCATACCGGTTTCGAACGATATGAAATGCCGCGGACCCAGACCGTGCGCACGCCGCAATGACGGGCGGCCCGCAGGTTGACCACCGTGTCCTCAACCAGCACGCAGGCACTGGCCGGCTGTCGGATCCGGGCGAGCAATTTGCGCAGCATCGGACGCGAGGGTTTGGGCATGAGTCGGCCGGCAAAGCGCATGTCCTCGATCGCGATCACGCCATCGAGCAAGGGCGCGATCCCCAGTGCAGCGATCACGCCCCCGGCGTAATGCGCGGGCGCATTGGTCACGACGATCTTGCGACCCGGCAGGCGGCGCAGCAGGTGCATCAGGCGAACGTCGCGACGAACCAGCCGGTTCAGGTCCGGAAACACGTGTGTGTCGCGCAGGAAATGGTGGGGATCGACGTCGTGGTGACGGACCATGCCGAGCAGGGTGGCGCCGTAGCGCTGCCAGTAATGGGTGCGCAAGGCGCTGGCCGGCGCCTCGGCCAGGCCCACCCGATCCATCACGAAGCGGGTCATCGCCCGATCGATGCGCGGCATGATCTCGCCCGCCGCATCATGCAGTGTGTTGTCCAGATCGAGCAGCCAGACCGGACGTCGCACCGCCGGGGCGTCGGTCGCGCGTTCAAGCCTTCTCATCGGCCAGGCCGCTGTGCCGGTCCGGCCAACTCGACCGGCTGCGAACGGCCCGGGGTGTGCATCAGTGGCTGCGGATCATCGTGCCGACGCCCTGGTCGGTCAGGATCTCGAGCAGCAGCGCGTGGTTGACCCGCCCGTCGATGATGTGGACTGCATTGACGCCGCCCTTGGCCGCATCGAGTGCCGACGAGATCTTAGGCAGCATGCCGCCAGACAGCGTGCCGTCCGCAAACAATTCGTCGATGCGCTTGGCGGTCAGGCCGGTGAGCAGATTGCCGGCCTTGTCGAGCACGCCGGTGGTGTTGGTCATCAGGATGAGCTTTTCAGCCTTGAGAATCTCCGCGACCTTGCCGGCCACCAGGTCGGCATTGATGTTGTAGGTCTCGCCGCCCTGACCCGATCCGATCGGTGCGATCACCGGGATGAACCCGTTGCCGGTCAGGGTCTGGATGATGGCCGGATCGATCGACTCGATCACCCCCACCTGGCCGATATCGACCGTCTCACCGGGATGTTCCGGATTGTCGATCATCAGCTTGGTGGCCCGAACCAGACCGCCATCCTGGCCGGTCAGGCCCACACCCTTGCCACCGGCCTGATTGATCAGCTCGACGATTTCCTTGTTGACCTGCCCGGCGAGCACCATCTCGACGATGTCCATGGTCTCTTCGTCGGTGACTCGCATGCCCTGGATGAACTCACCCTTCTTGCCGACCCGCGACAGCAGCTGTTCGATCTGCGGCCCGCCGCCATGCACCACCACCGGATTGATGCCGACCAGTCGCAGCATCACGATGTCATGGGCGAAGCTGCGCTTGAGTCGCTCATCGGTCATCGCGTTCCCGCCGTACTTCACGACGATGGTCTTGCCGTGGAATCGACGGATGTAGGGCAGCGCTTCGGCCAGAACGGCGGCTTTGGTGGCCGCAGACAGGTCAACATCCATGATGTGGGGTCCACAGAGGGTTTCGGGATGCGCGCGATTCTATCCGAGCATCGCTTGCTACCATTCGACAGCCTGTCATCCGACGGGATCGACAAAGGCCTTCATTGCGCGCCTCCATTTTTTCAGCCTTGCAGCACTTCACCCGGATCAGACCCGGCGATGGGGTTGATGCGGCCCCGTCCGGGCACACCCTGCGGGGCTGGCCGATCGCCGGGCTGATCGTTGCGCTGGCACAGTCGCTGGTGTTCGCCCTGGCCAGCGTGGCATTGCCTCACCCGGTGGCCATCCTGCTGGCGATCGCGGCGGGTTTGATGCTGACCGGCGCGCACCATGAAGCCGGCTGGATGAGCTGGTGTGGACGCAACGGCATCGTCGGCGTCATCGTGCTGATCCTGCTGCGCTTCGAGACACTCGCGCAGATCGATGCCGACTGGCTGGTCGCAGCCTTGCTGTGCGCCGCAGCCTTCTCTCGCGCCTGTTCGGTGCTGCTGATCGCAAGCTTGCCAGCCTCGTTCGCCGCCTCGGGCGAGACGCCGCTGCAGGCCAGCGGGCGCGAATCCGGCGTGGCCTTGCTGGTCGGCGCAATTCCGGTGCTCGGACTGATCGCCTGGACCGGAGACCTGCTGGCCGGGGTCTTGGCGATGGCCAGCGCCATCATCGCCACCGCTGTGATCCGCGGGCTGAGCCTGCGCCGCAGGACTGCACAGCGCATGACGATTCTGGACGCTGCGCAGCAGGTGGCCGAGGTCGCGTTTTTCCTTGGCCTGCTGGTTGCGCTGGGTCTCACCGACATCGATGCATCAACCGAGGACGAAGGCTCGTGAACCGTACCGCTCCCCGCCACACGCTTGACCGAATCGGCACCCCATCATGAAGCTGTGGCTGCTGCGACACCCTCAACCCGACGTACCGACGGGGCTGTGCTACGGGGCCACCGATGTGCCGATTGTCGACGCCCATCTGAACGAACTGCTGGGTCACCTGCCTGCACGATTGCCGCGTCATGCCACGGTCTACAGCAGCCCGCTCGGTCGCTGCCAGCGGCTTGCCCAGGCGCTGCAACCCCATGGCTTCGGTCCGGTGGTCACCGATGCCCGCCTGCGCGAAATGGATTTCGGCCATTGGGAAGGCCGACTGTGGGCTGAACTGCCCCGGGAGCAGATCGAGGCCTGGAGAGCCGACATTGCCCGGCATGTTCCGCCCGGCGGCGAGTCGCTTGCGGAAGTCGCCACACGCAGCCTGGCATTTGTAGCCGATCTGCCGTCTCAGCATGAAGCCATCGTGGTGACGCATGCCGGCGTGATGCAGACCTTGCTGAAGTCCCTTCGAGGATTGCCCCTGAGCGGGTTTGCCGGTCAGAAGATCGACTATGGACAGGTGTTCGTGCTGCAGCGCGAGGAAAAGGGCTGGACCCTGCTCGAAGACGCACCCTGAACCACGGGCCTGGCCGCCGCAAGCTCAGTTGGGCGACGATGCCCCTGACTGACGGCTGACCGAACGCAGGCTTGCATTGAGTGTGGTCATCGAGACCGGCTTGGACAGAAAATCATCCATGCCCGCGTCCAGGCAGGCCAATCGGTCGTCGACAAAGGCATTGGCGGTCACGCCGATCACCCAGGGCTGGGTCGGGATCTGCAATTCGCGCAAACGACGGGTGGTTTCCAGTCCATCCAGGTCCGGCATCTGCATGTCCATCAGGACCACATCGAAGGGTGCTTCGAGCACCAGCGCCAGCGCCTGAAGCCCGCTTTCGGCCATGGCCGGTGACGGCGCGCCCAGCATGGCGAGCTGCCGCTCCATCAGCATCCGGTTGAGCGGATTGTCATCGACCACCAGCACCCTAAGGCCGGCCAAATCCTCACTGGAATCAACTGCAGGCAGCTGTTCGACCGACTCGGGCGACGCTGTCAGTTCGAGGTGCAGATCGAAGGTGAATGTCGTGCCCTCTCCCAGGGTGCTGGTCACCTGGATCGCCCCACCCATCTGCTCGACCAGCCCCTTGCAGATGGCCAACCCGAGCCCGGTGCCGCCGAAGCGTCGGGCGGTGGAGGCGTCCGCCTGAGCGAAGGGCTCGAAGATCTGCTTGATCGCCTCTGGCGCGATACCGACGCCGGTGTCCTGCACACTGCCTCGCAGGATCACGGTCCGGCCATCGTGTTTGATCTGCGAAAGCGTGAGGAGCACCGAACCGGTCGCGGTGAACTTGAGCGCGTTGTCGATCAGGTTGATCCAGATCTGACGCACCCGGGTGATATCGGCACGAACCGCACGGGGCACATCGTGTGCGATCTGAAGCTCGAAGCTCACATTGCGCTCGAGCGCCTTGCCCTTCAGCAAAGCCACAACATCTTCCAGCACCCTGACCGGGTCGAGGGTGACCAGATCGAGCTCGATTCGATCCGCCTCGATCTTCGAAAAATCGAGGATGCCGTTCAGAATCGACATCAGGGCTTCGCCAGTGCCCTGCATGGTTGTGATCAAGCTTGCCTGGGTTTCATTGAGCGGCGTTCGGGCCAGCAGTTCTCCCAGTCCCAGCACCGCATGCATCGGCGTCCGGATCTCGTGACTCATCATGGCGAGGAATCGACCCTTGGCCTGGGTGGCTGAATTCGCGTGCGCCAGGGCCCGCTCGAGTTCGTGGGTGCGTGCAGCCACTTTTTCTTCGAGTGAGGCAGCCAGTGCATTGAGCGCCTGATTACGGTCAGCGAGGTCTTTGGAACGTTCCTTCAACTGGCGCTCGATTTCGAGTCGGGACTGACGCTCGATCTCCAGCCGGGCCATGTCGAGCGACTGCTGGCGCATCATCTCGTCGACATTGCGCAAAGCCTGCTCGGCCATCGCCCGCTGAGTCAGCTCGTGGGTCGTGCCGATCATGCCGAGCAGGCGCCGGCCCTCGGTCACTTCGATCAGCAATCTGAGCATCGGCACGGTGCGACCAAGCTGGGTCACATCGGATTGAGTCCAGCCCTGGGCTCGCCGGGTCCACATGCCCAGCACATGGACATCCCCGCGCGCAGTCGTAATCGGCAAGGCAAGATAGGAGGTGGCGCCGGCATTGCGGAAGCTCTGCAAAATGGGGAAGCGTTCTTCTGCCTGAATGCCCACGACGTCCAAAAACAACGGCGTGCGAGTCGTCATCACCCAATGCAGGGGGCTCACCCGGTGCTCGTGCGTCGACAGGAAGCCGGGTGGGCGCTCCAGGAATTCGACCTGACCCTGAGCGCGAGTCCAGACGTAGCCGAGCCCGGACAGGCCAGGATGCTGGGTCAGGATCGCAATGGAAATCCGCTCGGGCTCAAACCCTGCTCGGGTCAAGGCAGAGGCAACGAGGCTGACTGCGGGCTGCAGGTCGAGCGACTGCGCCTCCAGGTTCAGCACCTGCACATGCAGATCTGCCAGCCAGGGCGCGGCCTCATCAATGCTGGCGGCGTCGCAGGACAAGCCTTCGTCTGCACGCGCTTCATCGCGCACGGGCGGGCTGACTGATTGAGTGCCTGACACCGAACTCATGAATGCCTGTCGACTGACTGGATGAGACGGCACAATACCGCAGCGCGACACGCTCTAGCCACCACTTTGTCACGCAACCCGCATCTGAAGCCGGGCCTGACGACCGGCGCCCCAAAATGGCCCGGTCAGAGCACGTAGCGGGCGAGGTCCTCGTCGCGAGAGACGGTGTCGAGTCGGCCATTCACAAAGGCAGCATCCACCACCACCTTCTGGCCGCCGTTGCGCGAGGCGTTGAACGAGACCTCCTCGAGCAGCTTCTCCATGACGGTGTGCAAACGGCGTGCACCGATGTTCTCGGTGCTCTCATTGACTGAAAAGGCGATCTGAGCCAGCCGCTGCACGCCATCCGGGGTGAACTCCAGTGCCACACCCTCGGTTGCCAGCAGCGCCTCGTACTGGCGGGTCAGGCTGGCATGGGTCTCGGTCAGGATGCGTTCGAAATCGGAGACGGACAGCGAATCGAGTTCGACTCGAATCGGAAAACGGCCTTGCAACTCGGGAATCAGGTCGGACGGCCGCGACAGGTGAAAGGCGCCGGATGCGATGAACAGGATGTGATCGGTACGCACAGTGCCGTGTCGGGTGCTGACCGAGGTGCCTTCGACCAGCGGCAGCAAATCGCGCTGAACGCCCTGGCGCGAAACGTCTGCGCCCGAAACCTCGCTGCGCACTGCAATCTTGTCGATTTCGTCCAGAAACACGATGCCATTGTGCTCGACATTGGCAATTGCCTTGAGCTTGACATCCTCGTCGTTGACCAGCTTGCCGGCCTCCTCCTCGCGCAACAGCTCCAGGGCTTCCTTGACCTTGAGCTTGCGGGCTTTTCTGCGCCCGCCCAGGCCCTGGACCATGCCCTGCAGTTGCCTGGCCAGATCCTCCATGCCGGGTTGCCCGCCGAGATCCATTCCGGGCATCTGCACAGCCAGTTCGATCTCGATCTCCTTGTCGTCAAGCTCGCCTTCGCGCAGGCGCTTGCGAAACTTCTGACGGGTGGCCGAATCGGCTGAGGCCTCGGCGACCGACTCGGTGCCGCCACCGAATCCGAAGCTGCGCGGCGGCGGCAGCAGGACGTCGAGGACGCGGTCCTCGGCTGCATCGAGTGCGCGCATTTCGACCCGCTTGATCTCAATGTCACGGGCCTGCTTGATGCCGATCTCGACCAGGTCTCGGATGATGGCGTCCACATCCTTGCCGACATAGCCGACCTCGGTGAACTTGGTCGCCTCGACCTTGATGAAGGGTGCCTGCGCGAGTCGCGCAAGTCGGCGGGCGATTTCCGTCTTGCCCACGCCGGTGGGCCCGATCATCAGGATGTTCTTGGGCGTGATTTCCGGGCGCAGCCGCTCATCGACCTGCTGGCGGCGCCACCGATTGCGAAGCGCAATCGCCACCGCTCGCTTGGCGCGGTCCTGCCCGATGATGTGGCGATCGAGCTCGGAGACGATTTCCTGGGGTGTCATCGTGGTCATGCGACACAGATTAACGCACCCGTGAGGCACAGTGACATTGCGGGTATTTGACTGCAAGCAAACCGCGCTGTTAGCCTTGCGCACCCATTTTCGGGGTGAAAACCTCTCAGCCCCGAAATCCTTCAAATGAGAGCCGGAGACCCATGGCGGCCGACCACATCGTCGAAACCCAGGACTTGTCGATTGATTTCAACGGCTTTTATGCCGTCAAGGGCGTTTCTTTGAAAATCGCCCGAGGATCGATCCATGCCCTGATCGGCCCGAATGGCGCGGGCAAGACCACCTGCTTTAATCTGATTACCCGGTTTCTGAAGCCCACGGCAGGCAAGATCCTGTTCAATGGCCGCGACATCACGCGCACCAAACCGGCCGACATCGCGGGTATGGGTATGGTGCGCAGCTTCCAGATCTCCGCCACCTTCCCGCACCTGACCGTGCTGGAAAACGTTCGCATCGCGCTTCAGCGCAAGCTCGGCACGTCCTTTCACTTCTGGCGCTCGGAAAATTCGCTGCATTCGCTGGATGATCGGGCGATGCAACTGCTCGAAGAAGTGGGTCTGGCCGAGTACGCAGGGCTGACCGCAGTCGAGTTGTCCTACGGTCGCAAGCGCGCGCTGGAAATCGCAACCACCCTGGCCCTCGACCCTGAAATGATGCTGCTTGACGAGCCCACCTCGGGCATGGGCCACGAGGACATCGGCCGCATCGCAGCGCTCATCAAGCGCGTGGCTGCCAACCGCACGGTCCTGATGGTTGAGCACAACCTCTCGGTGGTTTCCGACCTGTCCGATCGCATCACCGTGCTGGCACGAGGCGAAATCCTGACCGAAGGCAACTATGCCGAAGTCTCGAGCAATCCGCAGGTGATCGACGCCTACATGGGAACCGGCCATGGCTGACGCAGCACTCCTCGAAGTCAAGGATCTCAACGGCTGGTATGGCGAAAGCCATGTCCTGCACGGGATGAATTTTTCGGTACCGGCGGGTGAAGTTGTCACCCTGCTCGGTCGCAATGGCGCCGGCAAGACCACCACCATGCGGGCGATCATGGGCATGCTCAGCAAGCGGACCGGCTCGGTTCGCTTCGAAGGCACAGAGACCATCGACATGCTCTCGAACCTGATCGCGCGCACCGGCATCGCCTACTGTCCCGAAGAGCGAGGCATCTTCTCAAGCCTGAACGTGCGGGAAAACCTCGAACTGCCTCCGGTGGTCAAGCCAGGCGGTTTGACCCTGGATGAGATCTACCAGCTGTTTCCGAGGCTGCTCGAGCGCACCAACAGTCAGGGCACGAAGCTCTCGGGTGGCGAGCAGCAGATGCTGGCGATCGCACGCATCCTGCGAACCGGCGCGCGCTTTTTGCTGCTCGACGAACCGACCGAGGGCCTGGCGCCAGTGATCGTGCAGCACATCGGTCAGATCATCCGCACGCTAAAAGAAAAGGGCTTCACCGTGCTGCTCGTCGAACAGAATTTTCGCTTTGCCTCGACGGTCGCCGACCGGCATTTCGTCGTCGAGCACGGCACGGTCGTCGACATGATCATGAATGATCAGGTCAAGGCCAATCAGAGCAAACTTGAGGCCTATCTGGGCGTCTGACGCCCGGCTTCGAGCGCGCCGTTTTTACTCAACCACCACCTTCGATGTCGTCGATTTACCGGAAGGAGACCCCATGAAAGTCAAGCCCCTGTTCGCCAAGGCAGCCCTGGCTGCCGCGATTGCCCTCACGGGCGCTGCGGCCAACGCCCAGTACACCGATGGCGTGATCAAGATCGGCGTCGTCAATGACGCCTCAGGCCTGTATGCCGACATCACCGGCGCCGGATCGGTCTGGGCGGCCCGCAAGGCAGTCGAGGACTTCGGCGCCAAGGCCAAGGGCCTGAATGTCGAAATCATCAGCGCCGACCACCAGAACAAGCCGGACATCGCGTCGAACATCGTTCGTCAGTGGATCGACGTCGACAAGGTCGATGCCATCGCCGACGTCCCGACCTCGTCGACCGCACTGGCGGTCAACCAGATCATCCGCGACAAGAACAAGGTTCACCTGAACTCCGGTGCGGCCACCTCCGACCTGACCAACAAGGCCTGTTCGCCCAACACCGTCCACTGGACCTACGACACGGTTGCACTGGCCAATGGCACCGCCAAGGCCGCAGTCAAGAACGGTGGCGACACCTGGTTCATCCTGACCGCCGACTATGCCTTCGGCCATGCACTCGAGCGTGACGTCGAAGCGGTGGTGACCGCCTCCGGTGGCAAGGTGCTAGGCAAGGTCCGCCATCCCTTCCCCGGCCAGGACTTCTCGTCCTTCCTGCTGCAGGCCCAGGCCTCCAAGGCCAAGGTGATCGGTCTGGCCAATGCCGGTGGCGACACCATCAATTCCATCAAGCAGGCCTCGGAATTCGGCATCACCAAGAGCGGCCAGAACCTCGCCGGACTGCTGGTCTTCGTGACCGACGTGCACTCGCTGGGCCTGCCGACCGCTCAGGGCCTGCTGCTGACCGAAGCCTTTTACTGGGATAAGGACGATGGCACCCGCGCGTTCTCAAAAGAATTCGCCGCGGCCAACAAGGGACGCATGCCCTCGATGGTTCAGGCCGGTGTCTATGGCGCCGTCATGCACTACCTGAAAGCCGTGCACGAGATGAAGTCCGACGCCGACGGCGTGAAGGTCGTCGAAAAGATGAAGTCGATGCCGACCGATGACCGCTTGTTCGGCAAGGGCATGATCCGCGTTGATGGCCGCAAGATGCATGACGTCTATCTGTACGAAGTGAAGAAGCCCTCCGAGTCGAAAGGCCCGTGGGACTACTACAAGCTGCGCGCCACCATCCCAGCCAACGACGCATTCCGTCCGCTGGCGCAGTCTGAGTGCTTCCTGGTCAAGAAATAAGAAAGAACGCCGCCGGCCAAGCCGGCGCAGATCGTGAGGCTGAAACCCGGCCTCACGATCAACACGTCCCGCACGATGTCGAACCCTCAGGAGACAGGTCGATGAGCTTCAAGCCCGGATTCACGAAAGCCGCCCTTGCCGCGGCCTTTGCACTGGTTTCTTCAGGCGCCAGCGCCCAGTACAGCGATGGCGTGATCAAGCTGGGCGTGCTTAATGACATGTCAGGGCTATATGCCGATATCACCGGCACCGGTTCCTTGTGGGCCGCCCGCAAGGCGGTCGAAGACTTTGGCGCCAAGGCCAAGGGCCTGAATGTCGAAGTCATCGGTGCTGACCATCAGAACAAGCCGGACATCGGTTCGAACATCGCACGTCAATGGATCGATATCGACAAGGTCGATGTCATCCTCGACGTCGGGACCTCCTCTGTGGCGCTGGCGATCAACCAGATCGTCAAGGACAAGAACAAGATCATGCTGAACTCGGGTGGCGCGACCTCCGACCTCACCGGCAAGGCCTGCACACCCAACACCATCCACTGGACCTACGACACCGTCGCCCTGGCCAATGGCACCGGAAAGGCCGCGATCAAGACTGGCGGTGACACCTGGTTCTTCCTGACCGCCGACTACGCCTTCGGCCACGCGCTGGAGCGTGACGTCGAGGCGGTGGTCACATCCAACGGCGGCAAGGTGGTCGGCAAGGTGCGTCATCCCTTCCCAGGCCAGGACTTCTCGTCCTTCCTGCTGCAGGCCCAGGCCTCCAAGGCCAAGGTGATCGGCCTGGCCAACGCCGGTGGCGACACCGTCAACGCCATCAAGCAGGCAGCCGAATTCGGTATCACCAAAGGCGGTCAGTCTCTGGCCGGACTGCTGGTGTTCATCTCGGACATCCACTCACTGGGGCTGCCCACTGCGCAGGGCCTGCTGCTGACCGAGTCCTTCTACTGGGATGCCAACGAGGGCACCCGCAATTTCTCCAAGGCCTTCGCAGCCGGTAACAAGGGCCGCATGCCGACCATGGCTCAGGCGGGCGTGTACTCGGCCACGATGCACTACCTCAAAGCGGTGCACGAGATGAAGTCCGATGGAGACGGCGCAAAGGTCGTCGAGAAGATGAAGGCCATGCCGACCGATGACCCGCTCTTCGGCAAAGGCACCGTGCGCATCGACGGTCGCAAGATGCACGATGTCTTCCTCTTCGAAGTCAAGAAGCCCTCGGAATCGAAGTATCCCTGGGATTACTACAAGCTGCGCGCCACCGTGCCTGCCAACGAAGCCTTCCGGCCGCTTGCGCAGTCCGAGTGCTATCTGGTCAAGAAATAACGAGTCAATACTCGAACCCATTTGAAGTCACCCCGCCATGTTTGAACTTCTCGGCATCCCACCGCAGGCCTTTTTCGGGCAACTGCTGCTTGGCCTGATCAACGGTGCGTTCTATGCGCTGCTGTCACTCGGGCTGGCGGTGATCTTTGGCCTGCTGAACGTCATCAACTTCACCCACGGTGCCCAGTACATGATGGGTGCCTTCGGTGCATGGATGCTGCTCAACTGGCTGGGGGTGCCCTTCTGGGTTTCGCTGGTGGTCGTACCGATCCTGGTCGGCATTTTCGGGATGGTGCTTGAACGCCTGTTCCTGAAGAAGCTCTACCACCTCGATCACCTGTACGGTCTGCTGCTGACCTTCGGCATGGCGCTGATCATCGAGGGTTTGTACCGGCGCCAGTTCGGATCGTCGGGGCAGCCCTTCGAAAACCCGATTCCTGGCGGCATCAATCTGGGCTTCATGTTCCTGCCCTATTACCGGGCCTTCATCATCGCGGCTTCACTGGTGGTGTGTCTGGCCACCTGGTACATGATCGAGCGCACCAAGCTCGGCTCCTACCTGCGGGCTGCTACTGAACGACCTGATCTGGTCCAGGCCATGGGCATCAACGTGCCCCGCATGGTGACCCTCACCTATGGCTTCGGAGTCGGTCTGGCGGCGCTGGGCGGGGTGCTGGCCGCGCCTGCCTATCAGGTCAATCCCACCATGGGCGCTAACCTGATCATCGTCGTGTTCGCCGTGGTGGTGATCGGCGGCATGGGCTCGATCCTGGGCTCGATCCTCACCGGTTTCGGTCTGGGCATCATCGAAGGCCTCACCAAGGTCTTCTACCCGCAGGGCTCAGCCATCGTGATCTTCGTGATCATGGCCATCGTGCTCATGATCAAGCCTGCCGGCCTGTTCGGAAAACAGAAATGAACGTCTCTGCCACGCCCGCTTCTTCCGCTGCTGTCCCCACCGCTGCCGCGCCCTCCGTGGCCTCGGGTCGCAATGGCCTGCTGCTGTTTGCCGCCTTCGTGGCGGTCATGCTGGTGCTGCCCTTCTTCGGCGGCTATCCGCTGTTCCTGATGAAGGTGCTGTGCTTTGCACTCTTTGCCTGCGCCTTCAACCTGCTGATCGGCTTCGTCGGCCTGCTCTCATTCGGCCATGCCATGTTCTTCGGCCTGGCCGCCTATGTCAGCGGCCACGTGGTCAAGGTCCTCGGCTGGAATATGGAAATGGGCATCCTGGCCGGTGCTGCCGTGGCCGCGGTGCTGGGCCTGATCACCGGTGCAATCGCAATTCGTCGCCAGGGCATCTATTTTGCGATGGTCACGCTGGCGCTGTCGCAGATGGTTTATTTCTACTGTCTGCAGGCGCCCTTCACCGGCGGCGAAGACGGCATCCAGTCGATTCCCAGGAACAAGCTGTTCGGCATCTTCGACATGAAGAACGACTTGACGATGTACTACTTCGTGCTGGCAATTTTCTTGCTGTGCTTCGCACTGATCTACCGGACCATCCACTCACCTTTTGGCCAGGTGCTCAAGGCGATTCGTGAAAACGAGCCACGCGCCATCTCGCTGGGCTATCAGGTCGACCGCTACAAGCTGCTGGCATTCGTGCTGTCGGCCACGCTGACCGGTGTGGCCGGCGCGATCAAGGCGCAGGTCTTTCAGCTCGCCTCGCTCACCGATGTCACCTGGCAGATGTCGGGCGAGGTGGTGCTCATGACCCTGGTGGGCGGCATGGGCACGGTCTTCGGCCCGGTGGTCGGCGCAGCCATCATCATCGGCATGCAGAACTACCTCGCCTCGCTGGGCGAGTGGGTGCTGGTGGTTCAGGGCCTGATCTTCGTGATCGTGGTGCTGCTGTTTCGCAAGGGCATCGTCGGCGAGATCGCAGACCGCTTCAAGCGCAAAGGCTGACGGGGCACGCCATGCTGGTCGTTTGTCTCGACATGGAAGGGGTGCTGGTCCCCGAGATCTGGATCGAGTTCTCCAAGCGCACGGGTATCCCTGAGCTGGCTCGCACCACGCGTGACGAGCCCGACTACGACAAGCTGATGCGCTTTCGCATCGACCTGCTCACTCGCAATGGCCTGAAACTCGGCGACATCCAGCAGGTCATCGATGGCATGGGTCCGATGGACGGTGCGCGTGAATTCCTTGATGACCTGCGCAGCCGCTTCCAGGTGCTGATTCTGTCGGACACCTTCTATGAGTTTGCCGATCCGCTGATGCGCCAGCTCGGCCGCCCGACCCTGCTGTGCCACCGGCTCGAAACCGACGCACAAGGCTTTGTCACCCGCCATGTGCTGCGCATGCCCGACCAGAAGCGGGCGGCCGTCAATGCCCTGCATGCGCTGAACTTCAAGGTGATCGCGGCCGGCGACTCCTACAACGACACCGCCATGCTCGGTGCAGCCGATGCCGGCTTCTTCATCCACCCGCCCGAGTCGATCGTCGCGCAGTTTCCGCAGTTTCCGGTGACTCGCAGCTATGAAGCCTTGCGCGAGAAGATCGACGAGGCGGCGGCGCGCCTGAGCGCCGGCTGATCGCATCCCTCAAGAAGGTCTTCGCGCAGGCGCGAGGGCTCAGCCCAGCGTCTCGATGGTGTGGCTCTGATTGGTGTAGATGCACAGGTCGCCTGCAATAGTGAGCGACTTGCGCACCACCTCCTGTGCAGACAACTCGGTGTTCTCAAGCAGGGCCCGGGCAGCGGCCTGCGCATACGGGCCACCCGATCCGATTGCAATCAGCCCAAACTCGGGCTCCAGGACATCGCCGTTGCCGGTGATCACCAGTGAATTCTGAGTGTCCGCGACCGCGAGCATGGCCTCGAGACGGCGCAGCATGCGGTCAGTGCGCCAGTCCTTGGCCAGTTCCACGGCGGATCGCAGCAAATGGCCTGAGTGTTTTTCAAGCTTGGCTTCGAAGCGCTCGAAGAGCGTGAAGGCGTCTGCCGTGCCGCCGGCAAATCCGGCCAGGACCTTGTCATGGTGCAAGCGGCGAACCTTGCGTGCGCTGGCCTTGATGATGATGTTGCCCAGCGTGACCTGACCGTCACCGCCCAGTGCAACCTGCTCACCGCGCCGTGCCGACACGATCGTGGTGCCGTGAAATTGTTCCATGGTGTCTGTTTGCCCGCATGGGCCCTGGGGCAGCACTGCCCCGCGAGGGGCCGGGAAGGCTTGGGCGGGCGCGCGGCCGTCAGAGTCGGCGCAGGCGAACGTCGGCCAGTTCGGGGATGCCCATCACCGACAGCAGCGCCGCCACCAGATGGTTCACATCCCGCAGCCGAAGATACTTGCCGGCCGCCTTCAGTGCAACGATCTCGTTGAGCAATTCACCGGCTGCGCCGAAATCAACACGAACCAGCCTGCGACACTGCAACACGATCTCACGACGATCGGCGGCATGCTCACGCAAGGCGAGCAGCACATCCTGGATACGGCCTTCAAGATTGCCGATCAGCTCGACGGCATCGTCGCCGGCAAGCACTGACGGCCCAGCCGCCCAGGCGCTTGCGCGCATCGAACCCGACGCGACAGCGACGAGCGTTGCCGGCATCGGCTCCCAGGAAGGCGGTGAGACTTCATAGGTCACGCAGTAATCGATGGCCATGTCCTCGAAGGCCGCCTCGCGACCGAGCAGCCTGAGCAGCTCGATCTGCAGCATCCAGCAAGCCTCGGACGGGTCGCGACGCCCGGTTTCGGTGGTCCGGGCCAGCACGGTGAGCAGCGATTCGACGCCCACCACGCTCATCTCGAATCCGCCCTTGATGAAGGCGGCCAGCACCCGCAACATGAGGTCGGCGCCAATCGCGTCGGCGTCCTTGACCGGCAGCACATCCAGCGTGACCGCGCGGCCGCGCTGCGCAAACCGCTTGACCTGCTCGAACTGCTTGACAGCCTGCGCATCGAGCATCGCCGGCAATGCCACCACCGAGGGCGCGCCGGGCGTGGCCGCCGGCGGCTCGGGCAGCGCCATTGAATCATCCCAGCTGGGCGGCGAAGTTTCGAATCGGGCAGCGTATTCGATTGCAAGCTGCTCGAAGGCATCGCGGTGTCCGCGCGCCTGATGCAGGTCGAGCAGCATCGCCCAGGCCTGTCGGGCATGCGCGCCAAGCGATTGATCCCGAATCGAGTGGCTCAGAATCGCCTGAGCATCATCGGACTGCCCGTTGGAATACAAAACAGCCGCCTCTTCGAAGGCGGGCGGCAAGGTGGAATCGGCGATCTCAATCGACAGGGAATCGGGGCCTGGCTCCTGCGACGACGCCAGCGCTTGCCGCGGTGACAGGAGAGGCACACCAGGCGAGTCGAATTCCAGATCAGGGCGCTCTTGCGGGACCTCGACTTCGAGCATCGGGGCCGGGCGGGTCTCGAACTGCGGCGCGGGTGCACTGACTCGCGAGTCAAGCCGTGCGCTCGAACCACGAGCGGTGGGTACGAAGACCGCGCCTGCCCGGCCGGTTTCAGTGAATGTCGGCCCCGAGCGGATCGACTCACCGCGGGCCGTGATCATTTCGGACTCGATCGCATCGATCTTGGCAGCCGTGCGCCGCGCCAGTTCGCGCGGATCAGTCAGGGTCAGCGCGGTCGTCGCCGGACCTGACTGAGCCGGGCGGGTTCCCAGAGCGGTGTCACCTTCGGACTCACGTCCACGGCCCCCGCCTCGCCCCGTCCTTCTGCTGAAGATCGAAAATATCACGTTTATAAATCAATGAGTTAGCGAACAGTCTAGCATGCAACCCGGCTGCTGGCAGCGGCCCTTTGAACCGCGGGTCGGGTTGCAGTGTCCTGCCGTCGCAGGCCCGATCGAGCGGCGCCGAAGCCATCTGGCGATGCGCCGATCGGTCAGCGGATCGGCAAGGCTTCGCCATTGCTAATTCGGTAGTACACGCCTGTCGGATCGTCCCGCAGGACTTCCAGCCGACCGGCAATCAGAACCGGATCGAAGGTCACCCGCACCGGGGTGCGGGTGCGAACTTCGATGATCCCTTCGGGCCCGGCCGGAACGCAAAACGAGCAGGTCTGCGAGGTGACCGTCAGCAGGAAATGGCTTTGCCGCTCGCTCGATTGCAGCGGCAGCATGAACCCGGCGACTTTCACCTCCTGACGATCGAGCTTTCCGACGGCAGCCGAAAATTCAGGCACAAGCTTGCCCTTCAGCTTGACCGGCTTGACCTGCGCCAGCAGATCCCAGGACAGCGCACCCGGCACGGCCGGAAGCGGCGGCGAGACCAGGGGCTGTGCACCGGCATGGCCAGGCATTGGAGCGGGGTTGTTGGGTGGCGCTACGGTGCCGGGCGTCGGCGCAGTCTGGGCCTGTGCGGTCGCGACCAGACTCAGCAGGATGCCCGCAGCCAGCCGCCTTGCAGCACCCGCCTTGAAACAACGTCCGATGGTTGAGGTCTTCATGGTGTCCTTGATATTCAATGAATTTGCGTGTGGCTGGGGGCTCTGTCGCCCGATCGTTCACTCACTCGCCAGCACGTCGGCCAGCAAGGTTCGAGAGGCCAGCCAGGCCGGCAGCAGCGAGGCCAGCGCCCCGAGCAGCAATGCACCGGCAATCGATGCCGCCTCGATCCGGTCGAAGGCCAGCCCGGTCACCGGCCATTCGCCGCGCGGGATCAACACCCGGCCGGCCCATTCGATGACCCCGTGCCCCAAGGCCAGACCCAGCGCGACGCCGATCACGGTGATCAGCATGCCTTCGAGCAGCAGCAAAGCAAACAGCCGTGCCGGCGAGGCGCCCAGCAGCCGAAGCAGCGCCATGTCCCGGCGCCGCTCCGCCAAGGTCTGAAACAGCGCCACGAAGACCGACAGGCCCGCCACCGCCAGGATCATCAGCCCGAATGCCCGCAGCCCGTCGGCACCCACTCCCAGAAGCGACACCAGCCTGGCCGACTCGAATGCCGGCGAAGCGGCCTGCAGCCGCTCGCTGGCATTGATCACCCGCGGCAGGCTGGCGGCTGCCAGCGGGGTTGAATAACGCAGCAGCAGCAGCGTGATCTCGCGATCGTCTGCTTCATCGTGCGCCTCATGGCCCGAATGAGCATCGTGAGCAGCGGGCTCCTGCGGGGCGGGCTTGCCATGTTCATGGGCCTGCCAGACCGAGTCGAGCGAGGTCAATACCAGCCGGTCGATCACTGAACCCGTGGCAGCGAGGACACCCGTCACCGTGTAAGTCGAGTCGCCATGGCTGGGGCCATCCATCCCCAGGCCATGGTTGCCGACGAAGCGTGCACCCACATCCAGACCGGTTTCCTCAGCCACCCGGGCACCGAGCACCACCTGCATCGATGACTCGAACACCGTGCCCCGGGCGATTCGGGCACCCTGCAGTACGATGAATTCCAGCTCGGTGCCAACCAGCCGAAAGCCGCGAAAGCTGTCGCCCAGCGACATCGGAATGACCTGAGCCAGCATCGGGTTGGCCCGTAACCGGGCCAGCGCCGACAGAGGAATATTGCCTGGCGGTACATCCAGGTGATACACCCCGGCCAGCACCAGCTGCAGCGGCGACCCCTTTGCACCCACCACCAGATCGATGCCTGCCGCATCGCGCGCCAGCCGCTCATCGAATTGCCGGGTCACCAGGTTCACCATCACCACGGTGGCCATGCCCAGCGCCACCAGCAGCAGGGTCAGTGCGGTCATCAGCGGGCGCGCCCGCAGCGAGGCCCAGGCAAATCGCCACAGGCTCATGGTCGGGGCTGCGCGGGCAATGCGAGCACGCGATCGAAGTGATCTCGCACCCGGGCATCGTGGGTGGCAATCAAGAGGGTGGCATCGAGTGCCAAAGCCCGCTCCTGCAGGAGCCTGACCACCTGAGTGGCGTGTTCGTCGTCCAGATTCGCGGTCGGCTCGTCGGCCAGAATCAGGGCCGGTCGGTTGACCAGCGCCCGGGCCAGCGCAACCCGTTGCTGCTGACCGCGCGACAGCTCCCGGGGGCGGCGCGCTGCCAGGCCGTCGAGACCGAGTTGAGACAGCAGATTCAGGCAGGCCGCACGATCGGGTTCAAACCCGGCGAGCTGGCGGGCGATCAGCAGGTTGTCGAGCGCACCGAGCATGCCAAACAGCATCGGCTGCTGCGACACCAGGCCGATCATTCGGGCGCGGAACCGATCCATGGCCTGCGGCCCGCGCGCCGCCACCGTAGCAAGGTCGTCACCGGCCAACTTGATGCGGCCCTGCTGGATGGGCAGCAGGCCGGCGATCAGGCCCAGAAGCGTGGTCTTGCCACAGCCTGACGGCCCGGTGACCAGCGCGTGTGTGCCCCGGGCCATCGCGAAGGCGTCGATCGAGACAATCGGCTGAGCGCCTCGGGAAAAGACAAGCTGTTCGATCTGAAGACCCATGCCTGGCGGGTCAGCTGCGAAGATGTCAGGCACGGTGGGATCCTCTGATAAGGAGGTCTCTTGCACATCCAAACCAGCGCACCCCCAGGCTCATCGGGGGTGCTTCAGATCAGGCGAAACTCAATCGCCGTAGAGCTTCTGGCGCAGTTCGCGTCGCTGCTGCGCTTCGAGCGACAGGGTCGCCGTCGGACGGGCCAGCAAGCGCGGGATGCCGATGACATCTCCGGTTTCTTCGCACCAGCCATAGTCGCCGGAATCAATGCGCGACAGCGACTGCTGGATCTTCTTGAGCAACTTACGCTCGCGATCACGGGTGCGCAGCTCGAGGGCATGCTCTTCCTCGATGGTGGCGCGGTCGGCTGGATCGGGAACGATCACGGTCTCGCGCAGGTGCTCGGTGGTTTCACCGGCATTGGCGAGGATGTCGCGTTCCATCTGCTGCAGCCGCTCGCGAAAAAACTGCAGCTGCCCCTCGTTCATGTAGGCCGACTCCGGCATGACCTTCAGTTCGGCTTCTGTCAGAGGCTTGGTTGTCTTGGTGACTGCCATCTTGGTCCCGCATGCGTCCTGTTCGCCAACGGCTCACACCGTCAGGCCAGGCACTGTTTCAAACCCTGGATGAACATGTCCTTCGGGAGCTTGCGACCGATGAACACCATCTTGCTCGACTGCTTTTCGCCGGGTTGCCAGCGGCGCCCAAGGTCTGCGCCCATCATCTGGTGGACTCCCTGGAAAACCATCTGCCGTTCCGAGCCCTTGACGAAAAGGACGCCTTTATACCGCAACATGTCTGGGCCGTAAACCTGAACAAGACCGCCGAGGAAATCTTCCAGCTTGGCGGCATCGAAGGGTTTGTCGGATTTGAAGATGAATGAAGTCACCGCGTCGTCGTGTTCATGCTCGTCGCTGGTGAGGAAATCCGGGGCGAGTTCGAGCACCGCATTCAGGTTGAATCCGCGGATATCGAGGATTTCGTCGATCGGTGCGTCGCCAAAATGCACTGGGCGGATCGGCGCACGCGGATTGATTCGCGACAGCCGCTTGCGCAGGGCATCCTGCTCGGCCTGACCCACCAGATCGACCTTGGACATCAGGATGCGGTCGGCAAAACCCACCTGCTCGACCGCCTCCTTGTTTTCATTGAGCTGCTGGTCACCGTGGCGGGCATCTACGACCGTGATCACCGCATCGAGCAGGTAGTACTCGGCGACATCGTCGTCGATGAAGAAGGTCTGCGCGACCGGCCCGGGATCGGCCAGCCCGGTGGTCTCGATGATGACCCGCTCGAACTTCACATCGCCCGCCTCGCGGCGCTCGCGAAGGTCGCCGAGGATGCGGACCAGATCGCCGCGAACCGTGCAACAGATGCAGCCGTTGTTCATCTCGACGATCTGCTCGTCCGAGTTCTGCAGCAGCAGTTCGTTGTCGACGCCCTCCTCGCCGAACTCGTTTTCGATCACCGCAATCCGGTGGCCGTGCTGTTCGGTGAGGATGCGATTGAGCAGGGTCGTTTTGCCGCTGCCGAGAAAGCCGGTCAGGATGGTGACCGGAACGAGGTTCTGAGCCATGTCGGTCTCTCGCTTGCGAAGGGTCAGGGGCGACATGCGTTCACGCAAATCGACCCAAGCCCTCCAGTTTACATCCGGCGCAGCATCAGGCCCTTGAGGTATTCGCCTTCAGGATGGGTCATCGACATCGGATGGTCGATGCCGGCCGCCAGCCGGTGCAGCATCTGTGCGTCGGTGCGGGCATCAAAAACCGCGCCTGCGACGATCTTCTGAAACAGATCGACCGACACCGCACCCGAGCAGGAATAGGTGAACAGCAGGCCGCCCGGTGCCAACAGGCGCAGGGCCTTCAGATTGATTTCCTTGTAGGCCCGCGCTGCCCGATCCAGATGCTGCACCGAGGGCGCAAATTTGGGAGGATCGAGCACGATCAGATCGAACTGCCGCCCTTCGGCCAACAGGCTCTTGAGCGCATCGAACACATTGGCCTGCATCCAGGTCGAGGGCGTCTCGAAACCGTTGAGCCGCTCGTTTTGCGCGGCCATCTCAAGTGCCTCGGCACTGCTGTCGACCGAGACGGCCTCGATCGCGCCACCCTGTCTGGCAGCAATCGTGAAACCGCCGGTGTAGCAAAAGCAGTTCAGCACCCGCCTGCCCGCGGCATGCTCCGACACCAGCCTGCGGCTGTCACGCTGGTCGATGTAAAAGCCGGTCTTGTGCCCGTTGACCACATCCACCGCGTAGTGCACATCATGCTCGATGATCGAGATCAGCCCGGGCGTCTCACCGGACAGCGTGCCTTCGCGCACGGCCAGCCCTTCGCGCTCGCGCGCGGCCGCGTCCGAGCGTTCGTACACCGCAGTGCAGCCGGTGGCGGATTTGAGCGCATCGAGAATCACCTCGCGCCACAGCTCCACCCCTGCGGCCAGAAACTGCACCACCAGCTGATCACGATAGCGGTCGACCACCAGGCCCGGCAGCGCGTCGGCCTCGCCGAACACCAGTCGGATCGCGCTGGTGTGGACTTCGAGTCCGCGTCGGCGCTGAACCGCCGCCGACACGCGGGCACCGATCAGCGCCGCATCGACCCGTTCGGTATCCAGAAAGGACCAGGCACGCGCCCGGATCGAGGAAGCTGGACTGAATGCAGCCCAGGACAGAAAACGGCCCTCCGAGCTCAGCACCCGCACGGTCTCGCCCGACTGTGGCGTGCCGCTGATCCGATCGATCGCGTTCGCATAGATCCAGGGATGACGCCGCAGCAGCGACTTGTCCTTGCCAGGCTTCAGGTGAAGCGTGCATTCAGGTCTGGGTTGATCGCTCGAGGACATCTTGGCTCGCGATGGCATTCAGTGCGCCGGATCGAGGCGCGTCGCAAAACTTCAGGCTGGACCGCGCGCCTTGGCGCGTGGGTGGGCGGCATCATAGACCGCGGCAAGGCGCTGGAAATCCAGCGAGGTGTAGACCTGAGTGGTGGCGATGCTCGCATGGCCGAGCAACTCCTGCACCGCACGCAGGTCGCCGCTGGATTGCAGCAGATGACTGGCAAACGAGTGGCGAAGCACATGGGGATGCACATCGACCGGCACACCCCGGGCGATCGCCAGCCGGCGCACCAGCGTCTGCACCGCGCGATTGCCCAGCCGTGCCCCCCGCCGTGACAGGAACAGCGCATGCGGATCCGCTGCCGGATGCAAGGCAATGAAGTCGCTGCGCACCGACAGCCAGGCGTCGAGCGCCCGCAAGGCGGGCCCGCCCACCGGTACCGTGCGCCGCTTGCCACCCTTGCCCAGCACCTGAACCTCGGCATCCTCGCGCATCAGCCAGCCGGCGCTGCGGTGTCCGTCCCGGTCGGTGAATCGAACATCCAGCCCGGTCAGCTCCGACAATCGCAAGCCGCTGGAGTACAGCAACTCGATCACCGCCTGATCTCGGGTGGCTTCGAATGGATCGATCTGCGGGCTGTCATGCTGAGCGCCACCGTCCGGGTCGGCTTGCATCAGGCGCATCGCCAAATCAGGCTGCAAGGCCTTGGGCAGCCGCTTGGCCTTGCGCGGTGCACGCACACCGCGCACCGGGTTGGATGTCACCGTGCCGCGCATCGCCAGCCAATCGAAGAATCCGCGCCAGGCCGACAGGCGTCGCGCAATCGAGGCGGCCGACAGGTTCTGGCGCGACATGGCTGCGACCGCGCGGCGCACCTGCGATTCATGAAGGTCCGACCAGTCGTGATCACCCAGCAGTTGGCTCAAGTGGGTGAGTTCGCGTCCATAGCCATCCAGCGTGCGCGGTGAGGCATTGCGTTCGGTGCGCAGCCGGGTGAGGTAGGCGTCGATCTCGGCGAAATGCCGGGATGTGTCCGCGCTCACGCGGTCAGTCGCGACAGGCTTGCGCTCGCGACTTCTGCGATGCGCTCCAGAAAGGTCGTGCCCATCCCGGCTTCGAAGCGCGAACCATCCGGCGAGCCCAGCACCAGCAGACCGAATGATTCAGGCGCCGCGCCCACGCGCATCGGCAACAGCGCGATCGATGCCGTCTGGGTGCCCGCGCCTGGCAACCACCGTGAGGCCTGGAAATCGGCGTTACGGCCACAGTAGGGCTGACGCATGCTGTCGACCAGGCTGATCACCTCTGCATCGACCTCGGCCATCGCCGGCAGATCGCCGTACTGGGCCGGCAACTTCCACAGCCGCAGCGCCACCTGCGGCATGGCAAACCCGGACAGCAGGCCATCGACCACCAGAGACGGCAGGGCGCGGGCGTCGCGCGTGCGCAGCAGATCGCGCGACCAGCGCTGCAGCTTGTCGGCAATCAGGTCGTTTTCGCGCCCGTGCTGCACCAGTTCGGCCAAGCGCATCTCGAGCGCTTTGTGCCGTTCACGCAGCATGTCGACCTGTCTTTCCACCAGCGACACGGCACGCCCACC